>ERZ779842.244-NODE-244-length-65379-cov-3.949222_pt1 | contig 65379 bp, 53 predicted proteins | sample MGYA00511095_ERZ779842 | MGnify/ENA primary metagenome ERZ779842 (study PRJEB29588, sample SAMEA2154036) | human gut metagenome | biome: human gut; feature: human-associated habitat; material: faeces | place: Denmark | collected 2008/2010 ... | reverse complement strand
GTCAGGCGATCACGCGCGCGATCGCGGATCAGGCGCGGACGATCCGGATTCCGGTTCACATGGTGGAGACGATCAACCGTCTGATCCGGACTTCCAGACAGCTTTTACAGGAACTTGGACGGGAACCTACCCCGGAGGAGATCGCGGAAAAGATGGAGATGCCGGTTGAGCGTGTGCGGGAGATCATGAAGATTTCACAGGATCCGGTTTCCTTGGAGACACCGATCGGCGAGGAGGAAGACAGTCATCTGGGCGATTTCATTCAGGACGATCATGTGCAGGTTCCGGTCGATGCGGCAACCTATACATTGCTGCATGAACAGCTCATGGAAGTGCTCGATACGCTGACCGAGCGGGAGCAGAAGGTGCTGCGTCTGCGCTTTGGCCTGGACGACGGCAGACCGCGCACGCTCGAAGAGGTAGGACGGCAGTTCAATGTCACCCGCGAGCGGATCCGCCAGATCGAGGCGAAAGCGCTGCGGAAGCTGCGCCATCCGAGCCGGAGCAAAAAATTGAAGGATTATCTGGATGAATGATCTGGAAAGAAGAAATAAAAAGTAGAACACAGGAGAATAAATCATGCGGACAGAAGTAAAACTCTCGAAGCGTCTGGAACGGATCGCTTCTTTTGTACAGCCGGGCAGCCGGGTAGCAGATATCGGCACCGATCACGGTTATGTGCCGATCTGGCTGGTGCAGAAGGGCGTGTGCCCGTCGGCATTGGCGATGGATGTGCGGAAAGGCCCACTGGAGCGGGCGGAAGAACACGTGGAAGAGATGGGGCTTTCCGGGAAAATTGAACTGCGCCTGTCAGACGGACTGGCAAAATTGAAGGCAGGCGAGGCAGACACAGTTGTGATCGCAGGAATGGGCGGAAAACTGACCTGCCGGATTCTGGAACAGGGACGCCATGTGTGGGAGAATTGGAGCGAGGGAAAAGAACGCCTGATTCTGTCGCCGCAGTCGGAGCAGGACGAAGTGCGTCATTTTCTGGAAGAACAGGGATTTTCGATTCTCCGGGAAGCGATGCTGACGGACGAGGGAAAATATTACATAGTGATAGAAGCGGCGCGAGGCACGATGCGGCCGGGGAGAGAGCAGGATTACCGTTTTGGAGCCGATTTGATCCGGAAGAAAGATCCGGTGCTGCTTGCGTATCTGGAGAAAGAAGAGAAGATGACGCGGCAGGTGCTGGCAGGGCTGACAGAAAATGATGCCCAGAACAAGAAGGAAACTTTAGAAGCCAGTGAAGCGGGAGAGACGGCAATCAGCCGCCGAGCAGCGCGCATCAACGAACTGACCGCCTATCTGGCGCTGATAGAGGAGACGAGACATGAAATGCAGTGAGATTATCAAGATCCTGGAAACACTTTCGCCGCGCAGCATGGCATGTGACTGGGACAATCCGGGGCTTTTAGCGGGGCGCAGCGGGAAGGAAGTGAAGACGATCTTTCTGGCGGTGGACGCCACAGATTCTGTGATTGAGCAGGCAGAGCAGGCGGGGGCGGATATGATTTTGACGCACCATCCGCTTATTTTCAAAGGAATCAAGCAGGTGTCCGATCAGAATTTCATCGGCAGAAGAGTCCTGCGGATGATTCAGGATGATATTTCCTACTATGCGATGCACACGAATTTCGACGCAGCGCCGGGCTGCATGGCAGATCTGGCGGCAAAGAAGCTGGGACTGACGGATTGTGAAGTTTTAGAGAAAATGGGAGAGACCGGAGACGGCACTTCCTACGGAATCGGATGCACTGGACGCTTCGAACAGCCGATGACGCTGCGGGCAGCTGCCGAGCAGGTCAAGGAGGCATTTGGCCTGCCGTATGCGGCAGTCTTCGGTGAGCTGGACGGTGAGGCAGTGATTCAGAAAGCGGCGGTCTGCCCGGGCGCGGGAGGAAGCACGATGGGAGAGGCACTGGCAGCCGGGGCGCAGGTTTATATCACAGGAGATATCAGCCACCATGAAGGAATCGACGCGGTTGCACAGGGCATGGCGGTCATTGACGCCGGACATTATGGAATTGAACACATTTTTACAGAATTTATGGAGAAATATCTGATGAGGAAGCTGGGTGATGCCGTGAAGGTTGTGCGGGAGAAACCGGCGTTTCCAATCCAGATTGTTTAGGGAGGGGATTACATGCCGGAGGTACGGATTGGGAGTGAGATAAAAACATATCCGCAGGGAACCGCCTACGCGGAGATTGCGGAGGAATATCAGAAGAATTACGAGAATGATATTCTTCTGGTCTCGGTAAATGGACGGCTGCGGGAGCTGCATAAAACACTGCAGAAGGACTGCCAGATGGAATTTATCACAGCGGCAGATACGGCTGGCTATCTGGCATATCAGAGAAGTGCCGTCTTTCTGATGATGAAAGCCTTTCAGGATGTGGCAGGCAGGGAAAATGTGAAAAATATCACGGTCTGCTTTTCTGTTGAAAATGGTCTGTATGTGGAGGTGGAAGGCGGGGTAACACTCAGCCAGGAGCTGTTAGACCGTGTGAAAGAGGAGATGAAGCGCCTGTCTGAGCAGGATCTGCCGCTGCAGAAACGGAGTGAAAATACGGATGAGGCGATGGATCATTTCCAGGAGCAGGGCATGTATGACAAGGCGCGTTTGTTCAATTACCGGCGGGCGTCGCGGGTCAATGTTTACCGGCTCGGCGATTATGACGACTATTTCTACGGATATATGGTCATGAGCACCCGGTATCTCAAATATTTTGATTTACAGATGTACGAGGAAGGATTTATCCTGCGTCTGCCGAACAAGAAGCAGCCGAAGGCGATTCAGCCGTTCCATCCGCAGAAAAAACTGTTTGATGTCCAGCAGGAGGCGGAAAAGCTCGGTCACAAGCTCGGTGTGTTTGATGTGGGAACACTCAACGATACGATCGCGCGGGGGCGCATGAACGACCTGATCCTGATGCAGGAGGCGCTGCAGGAAAAGAAGATCGGAGATATTGCGGAGCAGATTTATGAGAGCGGACGCAAACTGATCATGATTGCAGGACCGTCCTCTTCGGGAAAAACGACCTTTTCACACCGTCTGTCGATTCAGCTCGGCGCGCTGGGAATGAAACCGCATCCGATCGCGGTGGACAATTATTTTGTCAACCGTGTGGACAGCCCGCGGGATGAAAATGGCAACTACAATTATGAGGTGCTGGAATGCCTGGATGTGGAGCTGTTCAATCAGAATATGACGGACCTTCTGGCGGGAAAAACAGTAGAAATACCGGAATATAACTTCATTAAAGGTGAACGGGAGTATCACGGAGATTATCTGACGCTGGGTGCGGATGATGTGTTAGTGATTGAGGGAATTCACTGCCTGAATGAAAAGCTTTCCTATGCGCTTCCGAGAAAGAATAAATTCAAGATTTACATCAGCGCCCTGACTCAGTTAAACATTGATGAGCACAACCGCATTCCCACCACAGATGGGCGCCTGCTGCGCCGGATCGTGCGGGATGCAAGAACCAGAGGCGCTTCTGCCCAGGATACCATTCGCATGTGGCCATCGGTGCGCCGTGGGGAGGAAGAGAACATCTTTCCATACCAGGAGGATGCAGATGTCATGTTCAACTCAGCTCTGGTATATGAGCTTTCTGTATTGAAACAGTATGCGGAGCCGGTGCTGTTTTCTGTGCCGCGGGACAGTGCTGAGTATGTGGAGGCAAAACGCCTGCTGAAATTCCTGGATTATTTCCTGGGTGTCAGCAGTGAGGAAATTCCCAATAATTCCCTGATCCGGGAGTTTATTGGCGGAAGTTGTTTTAAGGTCTGAACTTGACAGTGCAGGGGAATAATGATAGAATAAGGAACATTGAGTAAGACAAATGGTCGCTGCCGCAGAAACGAAAGGCTGCGGGAGAGGAAAGTCCGGGCTTCACAGGGCAGAGTGCCAGATAACGTCTGGCGGAGGTGACTCCAGGGACAGTGCAACAGAAATATACCGCCGGCTTTGCCGGTAAGGGTGGAAGGGCAGTGTAAGAGACTACCGCCCGTCTGGTAACAGACGGGGCACATGTAAACCCCATTCGAAGCAAGACCGAACAGAAAGCATAAGGCGGCCCGTCTGCTTTCGGGTAGGTCGCTTGAACCAGGTGGTGACATCTGGTCTAGATAGATGACCATTCAACGACATAACCCGGCTTATCGTCTTGCTCATAAAAAGACTTCAGAAGGGGGACGCTTTCGGGCGCCCCTCTTTTTCTATATTTCTTTCCATAGAACAAACGGAAGGGGGAACATCATGACGCGATTTCAGACAGCCTTTTTATTGTCTGGTTTTCTGCTTCTTTTTTCCTGCCCTGCTTTTGGAATGGATGCTCCGGGAAGCGGAGGCAAAAACTGGAATTACGGAAAAGATCACCACTGGACTTATCAGGAGGCAGATGGCAGTCTTCATACGGGCTGGCTGTACGATAAGGGGGAGTGGTACTGGTTTGATGAGCGCGGTTGGCTTCAGACCGGCGGCCAGCGTGACATAGACGGAGTCCGCTATTTCTTTTTCAGCAACGGTCATATGGCACATAACCAGTATGTGGATCTGAAATTTCTGGGGGAAAACGGTCAGGAAGAAAAGGAGCACGCAATCCGTGTGATCGGCACAGAGTGGCCGGATTCGTGGGATAAAGATCTTATTACGGATTATCTGTACGAGGTTCCGCGTGGATGGCAGAAACAGTTTGTGGAAGATGGATGGGAGTTCCTTTTTTATAAGAAGAAACAGTATTTTTCCGCGCCTTCTACGTCCTCTGGCATTTACTATGTGCGCTACAGTACGGACCGGCGCTATAAGAAAGTAAAGTTCTGCGACGCGGATTCTGTTTTGCAGGCTTTTGGGGAGTATGTGGGCTACCGGGCCGGGTGTTACCGGGAAAACAGCACCATGATGCAGGAGTACTGGAAAGCCGGACCGGTTTTGCAGGAGATTCTGGAAATTCCGGATTATTACGCAGAAAACACGGCGTTCTGTTTTGGAAAGCTGTTTTCAGATTACGTAAGTGGTGAGAAAACAGAAGAGCTTGCCCGGAAATTTCCGGAAGTATGTGAGGAACTGGAGAAGATTTTACATCAGAAAGATGGAAATTAACAGGTATTGACAAATCTGGCAGAGTCGGTGATAATAAACCTATCAAACAGATAGGAGATACAAAAGAGTATATGGAAAGAGAGATCGAGACAAAGTGTATTCATCTGGAAGAAGATGAGGCTTCCATTCAGCATTTCGGATCTATCAGCTATCCGATCTACCAGACTGCGACCTACGCGCATCCTGCAGTTGGACAGAGCACCGGTTTTGATTACAGCAGGCTGCAGAACCCGACCAGAGAGCATCTGGAGAAGGTGGTTGCATCCCTTGAGAATGGTGTGGACGCGCTGGCATTTTCCAGCGGTATGGCGGCTATTACCATGCTGATGGAGCTGTTTGCACCGGGAGACCATCTCATTATTGATTCCGATCTCTACGGAGGCAGCATTCGTCTTTTTGATCATGTATCCACCAAAAATGGCATCTGCTTTTCCAGAATTGACTGCGCGAAAGAAGATGTGGAAGCGTTTGTTCGGGAAAATACAAAGGCTATTTATGTGGAGACCCCGACGAATCCGATGATGAATGTGGTGGACATTGCCGCTATTTCTGCCATCGCGAAGCGCCATGGCCTTCTTCTCATTGTGGATAATACGTTCTTATCTCCGTACTTACAGAATCCGCTGGATCTGGGCGCCGACATTGTAGTACACAGCGGTACCAAATATCTCGGCGGTCACAACGATACACTGGCAGGTTTTCTGGTGACCGGACGCACCGATATCAGCGAGAAGCTCCGGTTCCTGATCAAAACCACCGGAGCAGGGCTTGCGCCGTTTGACTGCTGGCTGGTGCTGCGGGGAATCAAGACTCTGGGCATCCGTATGGACCGTTCCCAGGAGAATGCCATGGAGATCGCGAAATGGCTGAGAGCACAAAAGTATGTGACAAAGGTCATCTATCCGGGCTTTGAAGACCATCCGGGTCATGAGATCATGAAACGCCAGAGCCGCGGATACGGCGCAATGCTGACCTTCCAGGTGGAAAATAAAGACTTTGCCCTGGGCATTCTCGGCAAAGTGCGCATGATCCGCTTTGCCGAGAGCCTTGGCGGCGTGGAGACCCTTCTGACCTATCCGACGACCCAGACCCATGCAGCTGTTCCGAAGGAGATTCAGGAGAAAAACGGCCTGACCGACGCAACCCTGCGCATGTCTGTAGGTATTGAGAATGTGAAGGATCTGATCGCGGAGCTGGATCGTGTGTTCCGTGAGATTGAGAATGAGCAGTAGCAGCACAGAAAAAAGAGCCGGCAGGTTATTCTGCCAGCTCCTCCCAGGTTTCATAGAGTTCTTCCAGTTTTTTCTGGAGGGACTCTTTTTCGTTATTGAGTTCTACGAGACGGGCTACATCTGTATATATTTCTTCCTGTGAAAGAAGCTCATCAATTTCACCGTCCCGGGTTTCCAATTTATGGATTTCGTCCTCAACTTTCTTTAAGTCATTCTGGCGTTTACGGATGCGGGCCTGTTCTTCTTTCTGGGCCTTCCAGTCCAGCTTGACCTCGGTTTCAGCGGCAGACTTTGCCATAACAGGCACGCCGGTGGCCTTTAAGCTGCCATTGGCTGCCGCGGTTCCGATGGCGCGGTCACGCTCGGTGTGTTCGGAATCTACATAGAGCTCTTTCATGAGATCTTTCTTCTCCAGATAGTAGTCGTAGTTTCCAATGTAATTTAAGAAGGTCTGTCCGGTCAGCTCCAGTATGCGGGTGGCTGTCTGGTTGATGAAGTAGCGGTCGTGGGAGACATAGAGCACGGTTCCTGTGTAGTTCTTTAACGCATTCTCCAGGATTTCCTTGGAGGTGATATCCAGATGGTTGGTCGGCTCATCAAGGATCAGGAAGTTGGCCTCGGAGAGCATGAGCTTGGCCAGGGAGACACGTCCCCGCTCGCCTCCACTTAAGTCGGAAATGCGCTTGAATACATCATCCCCGGTGAACAGGAAGGCGGCCAGAATGTTGCGGACCTGGGTGTTAGTCAGATTCGGATAGGCATCCTGAACTTCCTCAAACACGGTTTTTTCCATGTGGAGGACATGGTGCTCCTGATCGTAATAACCGATATGGACTTTGGAACCCAGGGTAATGGTGCCGGAGTCTGCCGGAAGCATGCCGTTGATGATTTTTAAGATGGTGGTCTTTCCGGTTCCATTATTGCCGATGATGGCTACCCGCTCGCCGCGCTTGACTTCCATGTCCACATGGGAGAACAGATGCGTGGTGCCAAAGGATTTGCTTAAGTCCCGGATGGTAAGCACATCATTGCCGCTGACGATGTTTGGCTCGAGACGGATGCGCATTTCATCCTGAATCTCAGCCGGCTTGTCTAACACCTGGATCCTGGATAGCATTTTCTCACGGCTTTCCGCCCGCTTGATGGACTTCTCGCGGTTGAAGGATTTTAACTTGGTGATGACCTCTTCCTGATGTTTGATTTCCTGCTGCTGGTTTAACCAGGCTTTCATCTGGGCAGCGCGGATCATGGCCTTCTTTTCACTGTAGGCAGTATAATTGCCAAGGTAAACAGATGCATGCCCCTGTTCCAGTTCTACTACTTTGGTAACCACGCGGTTTAGGAAATACCGGTCATGGGCAACGATGATCACGGCTCCGTTGTAATTTAACAGATAGGTTTCCAGCCAGGCAATGGATTCCATGTCCAGATGGTTGGTCGGCTCATCTAAAAGGATGATGTCCGGGCGGGAGAGCAGAAGCTTACCTAAGGACACGCGGGTCTTCTGGCCGCCGGAGAGGGTGGAAACGGTTTTGTCAAATTCATCTTCGGTAAAACCAAGGCCTTTTAATACGCCGGTCAGTTCACTTTTCCACGCATAGCCGTTCTCCAGCTCAAAGGTGTGGCTTAAACGGCTGTAGGTAGAAAGCATCTGCTCCAGTTCTTCCCCGGAGGCGTTCTGCATATTTACTTCCAGCTCGCGGATTTGCTGTTCCATATCGATGATGGGCTGCTTGACTTCTTTTAATTCTTCGTAGATGGTGCGGCTGCTGTCTAAGTCCTGGTGCTGCGCCAGGTAGCCTAGTGTTTTGCCTTTTGCCAGAACGACTTCTCCGGAATCAGCGGCAAGCTCTCCTACAATGATCTTTAACAGGGTGGACTTTCCGGCTCCGTTGATGCCGACAATGGCAGCCTTTTCCTGATCTTCTATATGAAAAGATACTTCGGACAGGATCTCATCTGTGCCGAAGGCTTTGTTTATGTGATTGCATGATAAAATCATAGATAACTCCATTTCGTTACGTTTTCTACTATAAGACTTATCAAGTATAATATAGGAATTTGGCACTTGTAAAGAGCTTTCTGCGTGTTTTTTGTTCAGGAATGGTTTGAACATTGACATAGATTTCGCAAGCGGTTATAATAGACTACAATAGTTTACGTATAGGAGATGTGCAGCATGGAAAACAGAGAGATATCCAAAGCAGTTATTACAAGGCTTCCGCGGTATTACCGTTATCTCGGGGAGCTTTTGGAATCAGGTGTAGAGCGTATCTCATCCAATGAACTGAGTACCCGGATGAAGGTGACTGCTTCCCAGATTCGTCAGGATTTAAATAATTTCGGAGGATTCGGTCAGCAGGGCTATGGCTATAACGTAAAATACCTGTACACAGAAATTGGCAAGATTCTTGGAATTGACCGTCAGCATAACCTGATCATCATTGGTGCCGGAAACCTGGGACAGGCCATTGCGAATTACGCGAATTTCGAAAAGCGCGGTTTTATCATCAAAGGAATGTTTGATATCAATCCGAGACTTATCGGCCTGGTAGTCCGCGGTATTGAAATCCGGGGCGTTGACGACCTGGAGCAGTTCATCAAGGACAATGATGTTCAGATGGCGGCGCTTACCATTCCAAAGACCAAAGCTCCGGAGATCGCAGACCGTCTGGTGAATGCTGGAATCAAGGCAATCTGGAATTTTGCCCATGTGGACTTAAATGTACCGGATGATGTCGTAGTTGAGAATGTACATCTTTCCGAGAGTCTTATGCGTCTGTCCTACCGGGTCTGCAGTATGCAGGACCGGAAAAAGGAAGAGGAGAAGAAGGCTTAGGGAGAATCCTAGAGGCAGAGTGTAACAGGAGTAAAAGCCGACAGGCGGGGACACATAAGTTCTCCTGCCTGCCGGTTTTTTGAGTTTCAATCCATCCTTTACAGGAGAGCGGACGGACTCGGAGAGGAGACAGAACATGGATTACGCTGTAACGGCACAGCAGATGAAGGAGATCGATCAGAACACCATAAACGGGGTCGGCATTCCATCCATGGTACTTATGGAGCGGGCAGCCCTGGCTGTGGCAGAGGCCGCAGAGCGTATGGCGGCAGAACGGAAGCTGGGAAAGAAAGCCCGGATTCTGGCTGTGTGCGGTACCGGAAATAACGGGGCGGACGGTGTGGCCGCGGGACGCATCCTGCAGGGACGCGGATATGAGACAGTCCTTTTGTTTGCCGGAAATCCGGAACATGATTCAGAAGAGATGAAGGCGCAGAAACGGATTGCGGCAAATCTGAATCTTGCGCAGAGTAAGGTGTCAGAATACAGGGAAGCGCCGTGTGACATCATGCTGGATGCGGTGTTTGGAATTGGCCTTGGCCGGGAAATCGGCGGAGAATACCGGAAGGTACTGGAAATGCTTGAGTCCATGCGGGAACAGTATGGAGCCGGAATCATTGCGGTGGACACACCATCCGGCATTCACGGCACTACCGGCGAAATCATGGGGATTGCCCTGGAGGCCGATGTTACGGTGACGTTTGGTTACGCAAAGACCGGACTGCTTCTTTACCCGGGCAAACAGTATGCGGGGAAGCTTATGGTAGCTGATATCGGATTCCCGGAAGCCAGTCTGCTTAAGAGCGGCTGGGACGCAAAGCTAATCACGCCAAAGGATCTGACCTGGCTTCCAAGGCGCCGTCCGGAGGGCAATAAAGGCACCTTCGGCAAAGTTCTGGTCATTGCGGGCAGCCGTGGTATGAGCGGGGCAGCGTATTTTTCCGCCCTTGGGGCTTACCGCACCGGAGCCGGTCTGGTAAAGATCCTGACGGTACCGGAAAACCGGCAGGTTCTGCAGACTCAGCTTCCGGAGGCCATTGTGAGCTGCTATGACCCGGAAGACGAGGAAGCTATGCAGAATATTCTGGAGCAGGAATGTGCCTGGGCTGATGTGATCGTGATTGGACCGGGACTGGGACAGGAATCCTACACGGAATATCTGCTGGAGACGGTGTTGTCAGATGCCTACGTTCCGGTTGTGCTGGACGCGGACGGCTTAAACTGTGTGGCAGCCCACCCGTATCTGACCCGGTATTTTACAGAAAATATCATCATTACACCGCATATGGGCGAGATGAGCCGCCTGACTTCTGTTCCTATTGTGGATCTGAAGAAGGATCCGCTGGGAGAGGCAAGAGCCTACAGCGCCCGCTATGGGACGGTCTGTGTGCTGAAGGACGCAGTCACGGTAGTGACCGATAAGGACGGAGCTGCCTGGATCAACCAGAGTGGCTGCAGTGCCATGGCAAAGGGCGGTTCCGGAGATGTGCTCACCGGCGTGATCGCAGGGCTTCTGGCCCGCGGCATGGAATGCACAGAGGCAGCAGCCTTCGGTGTGTATGTGCATGGGCGTGCCGGACAGTATGCGGCAGCAGCGTATGGAGAGAACAGTGTGCTGGCCACAGATGTGGCAGACAGCATTTTAAAAGAACTATGAAAATGGTAAAAAAGACAGAAACGAGGAACAGAGTAAAATTATGAATCACACGCAGTATACGCGGGTTTACGCACCGGTGGATCTGGACGCCATCGCATTCAACATGGAATCCATGCGCAAAAATATTGACCAGAAAACAGGAATGATCGGCGTGATCAAGACGGATGCTTATGGACATGGATCCGTTCCGGTGGCGGAGGCCATTGAGGATTACGTGGACGGCTATGCAGTAGCAACGGCTGATGAGGCTGTGCTGCTGCGCCGCAATGACATCAAAAAGATGATTTTAATTCTGGGCGTGACCCATCCATCCCGTTATCAGGAACTCATTGAGGAAGAAATCCGCCCGGCCATCTTCACCATGGAGCAGGCAAAGCCACTGTCTGACATGGCAGTAAGACTGAAGAAAACCGCGAAGATCCATCTGGCGCTGGATACCGGAATGCGCCGCATTGGCATGGAGGCCGATGAAGCGGGAGCGGACCTTGCGGCGGCAATTAACAGTCTCCCGGGTATTGAAATCGAGGGACTGTTTACTCATTTTTCAAGGGCCGATGAGAAAGAAAAAACTTCCGCTATGAGCCAGCTTGGCCGTTACCTGCATTTTGTGGAACTTTTGAAAGAACGCGGGATCGAGATTCCCATGAAGCACTGCTCTAACAGCGCGGGTATCATTGATCTGCCTGAGGCTAATTTAAATTACGTCCGGGCAGGCATCACCATTTACGGCATGTATCCGTCAGATGAGGTAGAGAAAGAGCGTGTGCCGTTAAAGCCGGCACTGGGGTTGAAATCCTTTGTTACTTATGTAAAAGAAATCGGAGCGGGAGAGGAAATCAGCTACGGCGGCACTTATGTGACGGAGCGTACCATGCGCATTGCTACTGTTCCGGTAGGCTATGGAGACGGTTATCCGAGAAGCTTATCCAACCGCGGTTATGTGCTGATCTGCGGAAAACGCGCGCCGATTCTCGGCCGTGTCTGCATGGATCAGTTTATGGTAGATGTAACTGATATTTCGGATGTCTGTGTGGATACACCGGTGACCCTCATCGGAAAAGACGGGGATGAAGAAATTACCATGGAGCGCCTGGCAGAGCTTTGCGGCGGCTTCCATTATGAGATGGTCTGTGACATCGGCAAACGCGTACCGCGTGTTTATTACCGCGGCGGCAAGGTCGTGGGAACCATGGACTGTTTCGCTGAATAAGATAATCATAGAAAAACGGGCAGCCGTGTATACGCCGCCTGGCAGAGGGGAATAATACCTTTGAAAACCAGTGACGGAGTGTGAGACTGTGATTATCAGACGAGGAGACATTTATTACGCGGATCTGCGGCCGGTGGTAGGCTCGGAGCAGGGAGGCGTGCGGCCGGTGCTCATCATTCAGAATGATGTGGGAAACCGGCACAGCCCCACTGTGATCTGTGCTGCCATCACTTCCCGCATGAACAAGGCAAAATTGCCGACCCATGTGGAGCTGTCCGCGCGAAAAAGTGACATGATCAAGGATTCTGTGATCCTGTTGGAGCAGCTGCGTACCATTGACAAGCAGCGTCTCAAAGAGCGGATCTGCCATATTGACGATGAACTGTTAGAGCAGGTGAACCAGGCCCTTCGGGTGAGTCTGGAGCTGACTACATAGTTCGATGCGATGACAGAACATCCCTTGCACGAGGAAAATGGCGCAAATGCGTTGTTTTCTCTTGACGAAGCCGCAGAAGTTTCGTACAATCAAAAATGTATGGTGTATACAGAATGAGAAAAGAAGGAGATAACAAGATCAGTATGGACGATGGCTATTCGCGCCTGATCCTTTTGGCAGGCGTGGTTTTGTTTTTCCTGGCAGCAGGCGTTGCAATTTGGAGGTTTATAAAATCCAGGCAGGAAAATGTAACCGAAGAAGATATTATGGATATGGTGAATGAGGGGCATGAGCAGGGTGTGCTGGAGTCCAGCGAGGCCGAGATGATTACCAATATCTTCGAATTTGATGACAAAGAAGCCGGTGATATCATGACCCACCGCAAGAACATTGTGGCTCTGGACGGTTCCATGTCCTTAAGAGAAGCAGCCCATTTTGTTTTGAAAGAGGCAAAAAATTCCAGATATCCGGTCTACGGAAAAGATCTGGATGACATCATCGGTACTGTACATATGCGGGACGTGTTGTTCCATGCGGAAAATCTGCAGGAATCCAGGATGGAGATCGCCAATGTACCGGGAGTTCTGCGGCCGGCGCATTTCATTCCGGAGACCCGGAACATCAACTCTTTATTCAAGGAGATGCAGTCACAGAAGATCCATATGGAGATTGTCATTGATGAGTACGGCCAGACCGCCGGAATCGTTACCATGGAGGACATTCTGGAGGAAATTGTGGGCAATATTCTGGATGAATATGATGTGGATGAGCAGTATATTGTCCGGGGAGAGGGAGATGCCCTGATCATGAGCGGCATGACACCTCTTGAGGAAGCACAGGAAGAGCTTGGCATCAGCTTTCCGGAGGAAGACCTGGAGAATTACGATACCATCAACGGCCTTCTGATTTCACGCCTTGACCGAATCCCGGGAGATGATGAACAGCCGGAAATCCAGTATCTTGGTTACCGTTTCTGCGTACTGAAGGTGGAGAACAAGATGATTCATTCAGTTCGGGTAACGAAATTGCCGCAGGCTCTTGCAAGCGAAGAAAAATAGTGTTAAAATAGAAAAGATGTTTTTTCAGGACGAAAAGAGAAAGTATAAAGTAAGGAGCGTTATTTTATGTCAGGACATTCTAAATTTGCCAATATCAAACACAAAAAAGAAAAAAATGATGCAGCAAAGGGAAAAATCTTTACCGTTATCGGCCGTGAGCTGGCCGTAGCAGTAAAAGAGGGCGGTCCGGATCCGGCAAACAACAGTAAGCTTCGTGATGTGATCGCGAAGGCAAAAGCAAACAACATGCCGAACGACACCATCGACCGTGGTATTAAGAAGGCCGCAGGTGATGCAAACTCCGTAAACTACGAAGTACTGACCTACGAGGGTTACGGCCCGAGCGGCGTTGCGGTTATTGTTGATACCTTAACTGACAACAAGAATCGTACCGCAGCAAACGTAAGAAGCGCATTTACCAAGGGCAACGGCAACATCGGAACTCAGGGCAGCGTATCCTTCATGTTCGACAAGAAGGGTCAGATCATCATTGACAAGGAAGAGTGCGACCTTGATGCGGACGAGTTAATGATGATGGCTTTAGACGCAGGCGCAGAGGACTTCTCCGAGGAGGAGGACAGCTTTGAGATCATCACCGATCCGGACGACTTCAGTGCCGTTCGTGAGACCCTGGAGAAAGAGGGCATCCCGATGATGGAGGCTGATGTTACCATGATCCCGCAGACCTGGGTTGAACTGACTGACGAGAACGATATCAAGTACATGAACCGTCTGTTAGATCTTCTGGATGATGACGATGATGTACAGGCTGTATACCACAACTGGGATACGGACGAGAGATAATCGAATACTGAAACGGTCAAAAGGGCTGGAGCAAATAAAACGCTCCGGCCTTTTTTTCTGTCCGGATGGAAAACAAAAGGGGCGCGCCGGTGAAGGCATGCCCCTTAAAATTACTGATAGATTAAATTTACATTCCTGAAGGTTACGTCCGCGCTGCGTGCCACGAACATGCCAACATAGACACGGTCAGAATCGACTGCAGTAAGCGGGAAGTCGAATCCGGCGGATACCGGTGCGTTGTCACCGAATACACAGGTATAGCCATCCGGACCTTTGCGGATCTCTACGTGAACGGTTTCACCGGCCTTGTAGATGCGGGAGGCGTTACCGCCGGAAATCAGCTGGCCGTTCTTTCTGGCGAAGCAGTTCCACGGGGAAGCGGAGGAGAGCTGAAGCTGTCCGGCTGCCACGTAGTCGCCCAGAGTATCGTTGACTACGGTATCTAAGTAGATGTCATCACGAACCATCAGTCCGAAGGAATTTAAGACGGATGCGTTGTAGGCATTGATGGTAATATCTGCGGATAAGGTAAAGTTCGCGGAAGCCGGCACCTCGCGGTAGAACATTGCGATACCGTCGCTGCCCTGTTCGATGCCGCCCGCCTGCTGTGCTCTGGTGGCACCGGAGTTTGTGCCGACTGCCATGTGGAAGGAATTGTCACCGCCGCCCTGGAGGCAGAAGTACATATTGTTTAAGTACTCGTATCCGTCAATGTTTCCGAATACGGTTGGCTTCCAGTCCCCGGCGGGAGAGAAAATGCTGCTTGTGCCTGCCGGAGGAGTAAAGCTCTGAGCATGGTAATTTGCGTTTAATGAGTTATTGTCATACTGCGGAACCTGTGGATTGGGAATTACATAATTTTTCAGGCCGGAGTTTGATTTTAACAGCTCGTCCGCGATGAACCAGGCATTACACTGGGCACCGTAGAGATTGGTGTGGGTGTTGTCGATGCTCACATCCCGGTTGGAGGTCTGCGCATGGCGGTTCTTTACGCCATCAGCACCCAGACGCTCGTAAACATCTTTGGTGCGGGCGGTTAAGTCCAGAACCGGAACGCTCTTGCCGACACCAAGCTGGCGGATGGCTTTGGCGTAATCACCGCCCTGGAAGGTGCCCTCCTCGTTCTTTTTGGTGTTGGTGATGTGTCCGTCCTCACCGCTGTAGTTGCTGGCTACGTTGCGGCGTACGATCGGAGTTACCAGGATTGGGTTTGCCTGTTTGCTCTTTACCGGTTTGATGTACTTCTCATAAAGATTGTACTGGAAAGAACCGCTGGTGGAAACGGAACCGGTTGGGTTTGAGTAGCGGCCCTGCTCCGTACGTTCATCGTTATGGCCAAATCCGATTAGCACATAGTCACCAGCCTGCACACTCTGAAGCAGAGTCTGGTACTGGTCAGTGTCGGAGTAGGATTTGGAACTGGTGCCGGAGATGGCAAGATTCCGGATGTTAACGCCCTGCAGGTAAAGGCCAAGCTGGGTACCCCAGCCGTAACGTGGGGAGTAATAGGTGGTGTCGCTGAATGCGGCTGCGGTGGAGTCACCTACAACCCAGACGGTGGGCGGTGCGGACGGCTTGTCTACGGAAATTTCGCCGGACTGCTGTTCGTTATAGGTTCCGGGCGCTGCGGTGCGGGCCGGATCGTTTGTGGATGAGGAACCACCTGCAACAACGGTAGCAGCAGAGGCTGGCACGGCAGACAGGGCTGTCGTCACCGCACAGATGCAGCCGAGAAGCAGGGCTTTCATGCGTGTTTTCTTCATGAGTCAGATATCTCCTAAGTTAGAAATTTGAAAGGGCCTTCTGCAGGGCAGAAAATGCCCGATGGTGTTCATTATAGACCATTGGGAAAAAGATGCCAAGGACTTTAAAAAGGTTGTAAGAGAATCTTAAAAAAGAAAGGGACGCCTGTTCACAGGCGTCCCGGTCCCGTATAATTAATGAGCGAGTTTTTCCAAGTCCTGGTAAAAATCCGGATAGGAGATGTTGACGCATTCGGCACCGAGAATCTCGGTTTCGCCGTCGGCCAGGGCGGCGGTGATGGCGAAGGTCATGGCAATCCGGTGGTCTAAGTGGCTGTCGATCACGGCACCGTGGAGAGGTCTGCCGCCGTGGATGATCATGCCATCTTTGGTTTCCTCCACGTCAGCGCCCATGGCACTTAGATTTTCGACCATGACGGCAATGCGGTTGGATTCCTTGACCTTTAATTCGGCAGCATCGCGGATGATGGTGTCACCCTCTGCAAAGCAGGCCATGGCCGCGATCATGGGGAGCTCATCGATCAGGGTCGGGATGATATCACCGTGGATGTCGGTGCCATGCAGGCTGCTGGCGCGAACCAGAATGTCGGCTACCGGTTCACTGGTCTCGCGGATATTTAAGAGGGTCAGGTCACCGCCCATGGCCTGGCAGACACGGATCATGCCGTCACGGGTCGGATTGATCCCCGCGTTTTTGATCAGAATTTCCGAGTTCGGGATGATCAGCCCTGCGGCCAGGAAGAAAGCAGCAGAAGAGATATCGCCCGGAACTGCAATGTCTTTGGCAAAGAGTTCGCCAGCCGGTTTGATGATGGCGGTGGTGCCTTCCGTGCAGACATCCGCGCCGAATTCCTTTAACATCAGTTCTGTGTGGTTGCGGGAGAGGGACGGTTCTGTCACCTTTGTTTCCCCTTCTGCGTAAAGACCAGCCAGAAGAATGGAGGATTTGACCTGGGCGGATGCCACTGGAGACTGGTAATGGATGCCGTGAAGTTTCTGCCCGTGAATGAGAAGCGGCGCGCAGCCGTTGCCGTTTACGCTTGTAATGTCAGCGCCCATCTGGCTTAAAGGCTCCATGATCCGCTTCATTGGACGTTTCTGGATAGAGGCATCACCGGTGAGGGTTACAGAAAAATCCTGGGCGGAGAGAATGCCGGAAATCAGGCGGGTAGTAGTGCCGCTGTTGCCGCAGTCTAGAACCCGATCCGGTTTTTTTAAAGCGTGCAGGCCGTTTCCGTGTACCAGAACCGTATCCCCGAGATTTTCAATAGAAACACCCATTTTCTGGAAGCAGGAGATGGTGGAGAGACAGTCGGCACCCTGCAGAAAGCCTGTGATCCTTGTGGTGCCCTTGGCCAGGGAACCGAACATGACACTGCGGTGAGAGATGGATTTGTCACCAGGAATGGAGACTTCTCCGCGCAGACCATTGATTTTGTTAAATTTCATAAGAATATACTCCATTTCCCTGACAGAAGCCGGGAGTACCGGAATGCCGGACCTCCCTAATGCTTCGGAATCAGTTCGTAATTGTATTTTTTCAGCTGCGCCCATGCCTGCTGCATGGAAGCTTCATCATAAAAGACGATCTTTAAGGCTCCTTCACCCTGCTCCCGGTTGTGGTTGATACCGATATTGCAGATGCTGATGCCGCGGGCGCTTAAGATGCAGGACAGAGTGGAAATTGCGCCAGGTTCGTCCACGATATCGACCGTGAACGCATACTCCGGTGTAACGGAACCGCGGCGGCTTTCCGAGATGGAATTGCGGTAGGTGCGGGAGGTCTCGAACAGCTCATAGATATCATGCCCCTGGCGCTCCTTTAAGGAATGCAGGATCTGCTTTAGGGAAGCAATGTAATCTTCCATCATGTCAATGATATTGCCGGTATTGGTCATGCAGATCTGCTCCCACATTTCCGGGGAAGAGGACGCAATGCGCGTGATGTCTTTAAAACCGCCGGCAGCCAGACGCTTCATGAGCTCGTCATGAGTGTCGGAATCCTTCACCAGGTTTACCAGACTGGAAGCGATCAGATGCGGCAGATGGCTGATGGCAGCCACGATCCGGTCATGCTCGTGATAGTCCAGAACGATGGGAATGGAACCGATGAGCTTTGCCACGGCCACAATCCGGTCTGCGTCTGTTTCAGACGAGAGGGCAGTGGGTGTTACAATATAATAGGCATTTTCTAAAAGATGGTCGGTAGCGTTCTCATATCCGGTCTTTTCAGAACCGGCCATAGGATGTCCGCCCACAAACACATCCTCCATACCAAGACTGGTAACAACGCGGTGGATATCCTCCTTGGTGGAACCGACATCTGAGATCAGGGCGCCTGGTCTTAAGAACGGACGGATCTGTGTCAGATACTGGGCATTGTATTCTACCGGGGTGCAAAGAAAGATGATGTCGCATTCCCGTAAAGGTTCTCCAATGCCGTCCAGGATTACGTCGACAATGCCGTCCGCCTGTGCCTGCTCTAGTTTTGCGCGGGTGCGCATATATGCCATGATCCGGGCATCCGGGCAGGCGCGCTTAATGCCTTTGGCAATGGAACCGCCGATCAGCCCCAGACCGATAAAACCAAATGTGGTGTCTTTCATATCAGAATTCTCCTGTCATAGGTTACTTTCAATGCTATCTGCTATTCTATGCTAATCTGAAAATGTTGTCAATGCTTTATTGCTTTAAACTGCGATAGTATAAATGCCAAAAAGCATTACCGAAAACATGGACGTATCAGACGATACGAAAAAATACCGAAAAATAATTTGTGCAAATCGTATATTCTACTTGAAATTTTCAAACTTTTTTAGTAGAATATCCTCATAGACTAAATTTGATGTACAGGAGGGAATTATATGAACGTTTATGGTACAAAACAGATCCGAAACGTCGTTTTACTTGGCCACGGCGGGGCCGGCAAGACGACGGTTGCAGAAGCGCTTGCCCTGGTAACCGGAGTCACCAAGCGCATGGGCAAGGTTGCTGACGGTAACACCATCAGTGACTATGACAAGGAAGAAATCAAACGTCAGTTTTCCATCTCCACGTCTCTGATCCCGTTAGAGTATCAGGGCGATGAAGGCATGATGAAGATCAATATCCTGGACACTCCGGGTTACTTTGACTTTGTCGGCGAAGTAGAAGAAGCAGTCAGTGTGGCGGACGCAGCGATCATCGTTGTAAACTGTAAGGCAGGCATCGAGGTCGGCACGGAAAAGGCATGGGAGCTGTGTGATAAGCTCAAACTGCCACGCGTTATTTTCGTCACCAACATGGACGATGACCATGCAAGCTTCCGAGAACTTGTACTGAAATTAGAGAGACGGTTCGGAAGAAGTATTGCTCCGTTCCAGCTCCCGATCCGTGAAAATGAAAAGTTTGTCGGATATGTAAACGTAGTCAAGATGGCCGGCAGACGTTTCACCAATCTGAGTGATTACGAAGAATGCGAGATTCCTGATTACTCCCAGAAAAACCTGGGTATTGCCAGAGACGCTCTCTTAGAGGCAGTGGCAGAGACCAGCGAGGAGTATATGGAGCGTTACTTCTCTGGTGAGGAGTTTACACTGGAAGAAATCCAGGGCGCTCTGCGGGAACATGTAATAGATGGTTCCATCGTTCCGGTCCTGATGGGTTCCGGCGTGAACTGCCAGGGCTTTAAGACCCTCTTACAGGTCATTGACCGTTACCTTCCGACTCCGGACAAATTCGAGTGTATCGGTGTTGATGTCTCCACCGGAGAGCGCTTCACCGCAAAATACAACGATCAGGTTTCCTTATCCGCAAGAGTATTCAAAACCATCGTAGATCCGTTCATCGGCAAATATTCCCTGATGAAGGTCTGCACCGGTATCTTAAAGCCGGACAGCACTATCTACAACGTCAATAAGGACACCGAAGAAAAAGTCGGCAAGCTGTATCTGCTTCGCGGCAAGGACACCATTGAGGTTCCGGAGCTGCGCGCGGGTGATATCGGCGCAGTTGCAAAACTTGGTGTGACCCAGACTGGTGATACCATTGCCCTGCGTTCCGCGCCGATCGTATACCACAAACCGCAGACCTCCACTCCGTATACATACATGCGTTACAAGACCGTAACCAAGGGCGATGAGGATAAGGTTTCCAGCGCGCTGGCAAAACTCATGGAAGAGGATTTAACCTTAAAGTCTGTCAATGATAAAGAGAATCGCCAGCTCCTGTTATACGGCATCGGTGACCAGCAGTTAGAGGTGGTAGTCAGCAAGCTTCTTGGCCGCTACAAAGTTGAGATTGAACTCAGCAAACCGAAATTTGCGTTCCGTGAGACCTTAAGAAAGAAAGTTGAGGTTCAGGGCAAATATAAGAAGCAGTCCGGCGGACATGGCCAGTACGGTGATGTTAAGATGATCTTTGAACCGTCCGGTGACCTGGAAAAACCGTATGTATTCGAGGAGAAAGTATTCGGCGGCGCAGTTCCGAAGAACTACTTCCCGGCAGTTGAAAAGGGCGTGGCAGAAAGCTGCGTAAAAGGTCCTCTGGCCGCATATCCGGTAGTTGGCGTAAAGGCAACTCTGGTAGATGGTTCTTATCATCCGGTAGATTCCTCCGAGATGGCATTCAAGACCGCTGCCATGATGGCATTTAAGAAGGGCTTTATGGATGCGAACCCGGTTCTCTTAGAGCCAATCGCTTCCTTAAAAGTAACAGTCCCGGATAAATTTACCGGTGACGTTATGGGTGACTTAAACCGCAGAAGAGGACGTGTTCTGGGCATGAATTCCGATCATCACGGCAAACAGGTGATCGAGGCTGATATCCCAATGTCTGAGCTGTTTGGCTACAATACTGACCTGCGCTCCATGACCGGAGGCATCGGCTTATACGAGTATGAGTTCAGCCGTTACGAGCAGGCTCCTGGCGACATCCAGAAGAAGGAAGTCGAGGCCAGAGCAGCCAAGGTTGACAAACTGGATGTATAATTTATGGATACCAGAAGACAGATTTCCAGGATATGCTGGGCCTATACCGCATTCCTGGCGGCTTCCACAGCAGCGCAGCTCCTTTTTGGAGCGCTGCTTGAGCTGTTTGTTCTGATCTTTGGGGAGAGCCGTGCGTTTACGCGTGCGGCTCTTCTGGTGTCAGAATTTGCTATGTACGGAATCGGATTTCCGTTGTTTGCCTGGCTGATGGGACGAATTCCGTCCTGTGAAATGAAAGAAAAAAAGAAAATCCGTGTGGGACAGTTTTTTGGAATGCTGGTTTTATGCTATGGTCTCACCTATCTTGGTAATGTGATTGGCGGACTTCTTATGGAAGCGGCCGGCACACTTAAGGGGGCGGACTACAGCAATCCGGTATCGGATGTTATTGGACAGATGGATGTGGGCATGATCATTCTTACCTCGGTGATCATTGCCCCAGTCATGGAAGAACTGGTATTCCGAAAGTATCTGGTGGATCGCCTGGTACCGTACGGACAGAAAACTGCAGTTGTGCTTTCCGGTCTGTTTTTCGGACTTTTCCATGGAAATTTTTATCAGTTTTTTTATGCGGCAATCCTTGGCGCGGTCTTTGCCTGGATGTACAGCACGACCGGACGCATCCGCTACAATATTGCCATGCATATGCTGATCAATCTTCTGGGCGGAGTTTTGCCTGTGGTATTATCCAGAAGCTCAGATGCGGGAAATCTGTTCGCATTTCTTGGATATGGATGCCTGAACATTTTTGCCTATGTCAGCATGGTGATCGCGGTGATCATTCTTGCATCCCATTATCGCCAGATTCACTGGTTTTCCGGATGGGTCCGCCGGGAAGAAAACATGGTGCTGACCTGCCTGAAGGCGCCTGGTTTCTGGTTCTTTCTTGCGGGAAGCGTTCTGCTGTTTCTCATGGGATAGTTTAAAATCTAGTTTAAAATCTTAAATTTATTTGTTGACAAGCGGGCAATAAGAGGGTATGATACAAAATAAGATTAAGTGATGAGAGCAAAGGCGTTCGAACAGCAGGTTCGGGCGCCTTTTTCATTGCTGTGTATATTGGAGCAGCGCCAGTGGCGCATCCGCTGATTTTGAGAGGAGACATATGGTTATGGATGATATCGACAGAAAAATTTTAAAACTTTTACAGGATAATGCCCGGGTTTCATTAAAGACCATAGCGGAAAATACCTTCCTTTCTTCTCCGGCTGTATCAGCCCGCATTGAGAAGCTGGAGAAAGACGGCGTCATTGCCGGGTACCACGCGCAGGTTGACCCAATGAAGCTTGGTTATCATATCATTGCCTTTATCAATCTGGATGTAACACCGGAGGATAAGCCAAAGTTTTATGCTTACGCGGAGAGCATTCCGAATGTGCTGGAGTGCAACTGTGTGACGGGAGAGTATTCCATGCTGCTTAAGGTTGCGTTCCAGAGTACCATGGAACTGGATATTTTCATTGGGCAGCTGCAGAAATTCGGAAAGACCAGCACCCAGATCGTATTTTCCACCCATGTGGGTCCGCGTGGGGTGGATGTAGAAGAGTAGGTGGATGGATTCTGCCAGACACAGACAACACTTCCCTCTCATATTGTAGTAAGAGAGCAATATGGAAGGGAAGTTTTTGTTTTGGCGGAGACAAAGAAAGTGATTTTAGATGCCGGTCATGGTGGAACCACAGATCCGGGCGCTGTTTATCAGGGGCGCCAGGAGAAGAATGATAATTTGCGGATGGCATTGGCCGTAGGACAGATCCTGAATGATCATGGAGTTGATGTGGGGTATACCAGAGTGCAGGATGTGTATCAGAGTCCGCTCCAGAAGGCCCAGATGGCAAATAACTGGGACGCGGATTACTTTGTGTCATTTCACAGAAATGCCATGCCAGTTCCCGGAACCGCTTCCGGAACAGAAAGCCTGATTTTTTCAAAGGGGGGGGAAGCAGAGCGTCTGGCTGCCAATATCAATACAGAGCTTGGGCAGGCCGGCTGGATTGATCTTGGCAGCATAGAGCGTCCGGGGCTGATTGTTCTTCGTGAAACGGAGATGCCGGCAGTTCTGGTGGAGGTGGGATTTCTGGACAATGAGGCAGATAATCAGCGGTTTGATGAGTGCTTTGAACACACAGCCCAAGCCATTGCGGACGGGATCCTGATGACGCTGCGAAGTACGGAAGGGCAGCAGGAGTATTATCAGATCCAGGTAGGTGCATATGCAGAGAAAGATCTGGCCCAGGGACTGCTCAGCCAGCTGCAGGCCTCCGGCTATCCGGCATTCCTTTTGTATCAGGACGGTCTTTACAAGGTACGGGTAGGTGCCTACTTAAATCTGGATAATGCGGCCTGGATGGAAAAAACGTTGCGGACAGCCGGATACTCAACGCTGCTGGTGAAGGAGCCGGCGGTGTACTGATCATTTCCGGACAGCGTTATGATCTGCATCGGCTAAGCTATTAACTACTGCTTCAGGTGGTTGATAATTTAAAAATAGTGGAAAAAGATTGCAAAAATATGTTGACATATTAAAAATAATCTGATATTATAAAGACAACAAAGAAAGAGATATAAAAAGGAGCAGAAAACTCCAGATCAGAAATCCGGGAACGAAACGGATTTGAAAAATCTAAGAAAAGGAGGTACGGACCACCGAAATAGCTTAACAGTATTTAAAAAGTTTTCTGACAGACCAGAACGAAACCTGACAAACTTCATTTGAGAAACCTGTTAAAAACTGAAAAGAATTGTTTTAGCTGTATGACGAGAAAGTGCAGTTAGGGTGATAGATTTCAGAATCGGACAGGAAGAAAATAAGAAACAAACATCAGATAAGAAACAGTCAGAGGGTCAAAGAAAACAAAAACTGAATAAGAAAACCTATAAATTGAAAAGTGAGGTACAGTCCAGTGGACGAAGTGAATTAAAAGCGGATATCAAAGATGTAGACCTTTGGTATCCGCTTAAATCATGTCTGAAACAACGTGCCCGGCAGCGCAGCTACGCAGGATATTACAGACCTTCCAGATCAAAGGCCGGTGTATATTCTTCTTTGGCGCTGCTTTTTTTCTGCATAAATCCCTGTGTGAGTCCGAGATCCAGGGCGGCATCCACAACCTTCTGGTATTCGTAGCTGGTGATGCGGCGGTTCAGTTCCGGAAACTGCGGATTCTGTTCATAGGGGGTATACTGGCTCATGAGGCTGATGTAAAAGCTGTCCTTTGGCAGCTGCTCTGCCATCCAGTGCATCAGCCGGATGGAGTCCTCTTTGCTGCCGGGAAGCACCAGATGGCGGATGATGACTCCGCGGTCCATGACCGGAGCTGCTTCTCCTGGTACCTCTTTGAGGTGCGGTTTTCCGGTCTGGCGGATCATCTGCGCAATTGCTTTTGCGGCAGCCTGGAAATAGAAGGGAGCCTGGGAGTAGCGCGCAGACAGTTCAGAGCTTTCGTATTTGAGATCCGGAAGCCAGATATCCACATAATCCTTCAGCGCCTCGATCGTTTCTGTCCGTTCATAACCGCCGCAGTTGTAGACAACAGGAATGCTCAGCCGGTCTTTGACAAGATCCAGTGCCGGGATGATCCAGGGCAGAAAATGGGTGGCGGTTACCAGACTTATATTGTTGGCACCCTGATCCTGAAGGCGCAAAAAGACATCGGCCAGCTCGCGTGCAGTCAGTGCTTTGCCGTATAGGTCGCGGCTGATCTTGTGATTCTGGCAGAAGCAGCAGCGCAGAGTACATCCGCTGAAAAATACAGTGCCGCTTCCCCGGGTGCCGCTGATGCAGGGTTCTTCCCAGTAGTGCAGTGCGGCTCTGGCAGCTACCGCACCGGACGGAGCCTGGCAGAAACCTCTCTGAATGCTGCGGTCAATGCCGCACATGCGGGGGCAGAGCTGGCAATGGTGAATCTGTTTCTGAAAATAGGATAAAGTCTGGTCTGACATGATGGTGCTCCAATCTTGGATAGGATAAATGATATTATGAATGTGGTTTTCAGTATACAAGAACCTGCGCGAAAAAGCAAGAAAACACAGATGAACTGGAAACTCAAGGATGTTTTGAAAAGGAACTTGAAAAAGGACACTACATGTTGTATAATCAGTTCAGAACAAACGAGACAGTAAGTAATTCCTGAAGTGTTCGACAACCTTACCCATTTTGAACCTACATTACTGACTAAGGGATTCCTATATCTGCCGGCAGATGTCAGGCCTCCATTGAGTGGAAGGCAGAAACCAGCGTGCGGTTGCCCACCTAGCTTTGCTAGGCGTCAATAAGTAAGAACGGCACATTCGGGATTACAAAAGAGAAAAGAGCAGCGGAGAACCCGCTGCTTTTATTATGCTTGTTTCTGTATCATTCGGTACAGTTTATTTTATCTTAACTTTATCTTTATGCCGTTGTGTGTTAAACTATAAATACCAATGCGGTGTTGCCGTTTTGTGGCAGATAAAAGGAAAATGTGATTAGCGTCTGTTTTTTCAGGCAATACTGATTCCATGAAAGGAAACACAAATATGAAGAATGATAAGTACCGCACATACATATACTGGGGGGTGACCGCACTGGCGGTTCTGCTGCTTCTGGTTGCGGCGGTGTTTGTGGTTATACGCTGGTCACTGGTTGCGGCACTGGGCGCAAAAATCGCGCACATCCTTGCGCCGGTTATCTACGGAGCAGTGTTTGCCTATTTGCTGAATCCGGTTTACAACCGGGTACAGGCTGCGGTTATGAAGCTGACGAAGGACATCATTCCGGATGAGAAGGGCCGGAAGAGGCTTGGAGGCTTTTTTGGCACACTGGCAAGCATGTGTTTGCTGGTTGCCGTGGTGGTTGGCCTTATTTCCATGCTGATTCCGCAGCTCATCAGCAGCATCCGTGGTGTCATGGAGACCCTGCCATCCAGTATTAACAATCTGGAAATCTGGCTGGAAAAGATTCTGGCAGACAATCCGGACCTGGAGCAGCAGGTGATGCAGCATTACGGCGCGGCGGCAGATTATCTGCAGAACTGGCTGACGAATGTGGTAGTGCCGAATATTTACCGGATCATCGGCAGTGTGTCGAGCGGCGTGGTACTGGTGGTGCGGGCGGTGTTTGATATCCTCATTGGCCTCATTGTCATGGTTTATCTGCTGAATATGAAAGAAAAGCTGCTTGCTCAGGCCAAAATGATCATCTATGGGGTATTTCCGTTAAAAATCGCGAATAAAGTGATAGAGGAAGGACGGTATGTGCATCAGGTATTTGGCGGATTCATCATTGGCAAGCTGCTGGATTCCCTGATCATCGGCCTGATCTGCTTTGTGCTTCTTGGCTTTGCCAATATGCCATATGTCCTTTTGGTCAGCGTGATTGTCGGTGTGACCAATGTGATTCCATTTTTCGGACCGTTTATCGGTGCCATTCCAAGCGCATTCCTGATCCTGTTATCTGATCCGATGAAATGTCTGTATTTCCTGATCTTCGTTCTTTTGCTGCAGCAGTTTGACGGCAATATCCTCGGACCGAAGATCCTTGGAGATTCCACCGGGCTTTCCAGCTTCTGGGTATTGTTTTCTATCCTGCTGTTTGGCGGCCTGATGGGATTTGTGGGCATGATCATTGGTGTTCCGACTTTTGCGGTCATGTACCGTCTGGTGACGGAGTTCACCACCTGGCGGCTTGGAAAAAAGGCATTGTCGGGCAATCTTAACGAATACGACAGGCTGAATTATATTGACGAAACAGAACAGACTTATATTAAAAAATAGAGGATTTTATGAAAAAATGGAATATGATCCGGTGGATTCTTGGAATTCCGGTGATCGTCCTGACATTAATCCTGGTGATCTTAATCTGTGAACCGGAAAAATCAGGAATTACCAGGGCGGCGGCTGCAAAGTCAGTCGCCCTTGCTCTTTTGTCACCGGAAGAACTAAAAAACTGGGAAAAAGAATATGGAGCGTCGCATTTTGCAGCAGATGAGGTAGGAGAGTGGTATGTTCCCTATCTGGATTACCTGTATGAAAACGGGTATCTGGATGAAGCGGAGACTCCGGCGGACCGGGAACGTGCAGAGGGCCTCCTGACATACCGCGAGGCGGCCCGGATCGCAGAGCAGGCGTCTGGCAGTCTGAAACGGCTTGTGTCCGAAAATCGTCGCAATGGAACAAAGGCATATCCGGAGGAAGACTGGTGGCTTCTTTACGACTCCCTGCTAAAAGAGCTGGATCCGGAGAAAACGGTACATACAGAAAGCATCCGCATATACGGAACTCCGGAAAACATTCAGGGCTGTCCGGCCTGGACGGCGTATACCAGTCTTGGAACGCTTACCTTTTATGGCCTGTCTCTGGACTCCTATGTGGACCATGAGCTGACTGTCTGGGTGCGGGATACAGAACTGATCCATGTACAAAAGGATGAAGGGCAGAATACGCTGTACCGGAATGTATGGATTCTGGATGGAGACAATCAGGGCCTTATGGTATATATCGGAGATATTCAGCGAAAAATCCCGTTTCGCAAGAGCTATAAAAAAACAGAAGAGCTGATTGGTAACCTGGCAGATCTGACTATGGAACACGGAAAAATCGCAAAGGTGTCTGTGAAGAAAGAACGGATCAGCGGAAAGGTCCTTTCTGTACAGGATACGGCGATTGAACTGGAAGGTTACGGAAGCGTGCCGTTAGATGAGGAATACAAGGTATTAAAAACCTACGGTGATATTAAACGGCAGCAGCTTTCGGATATTCTGGTGGGAAGTGACAGCCAGGAATTCGTGGTAGCAAAGGGGAAAATCTGTGCGGTGATCAAGGAACGGGAGGATGCGGCTGATCAGATTCGTGTTCTGATCCTGGGAGATGGCTTTCAGAGCCGGTATCATGAGCGTATTGAGATCACCTGCCCGGGCAGTGTCAGGAAAGTACAGGGAGATTCGGAAACCATGCTAGATCCAGGGTCTGTGGTTTCTGTGACCAGTGGAGACGGAACCTGCAGCGCACAGCGTCTGATCCTGGAACCACAGGACGGAAGTGAGCTTACCGTGACCAGTTTAAACCGTGCCCAGGGACAGCCGTCTTATGCCGGCCGTCTGGAAATCCTGGATACGGATGATGGCCTGGTACTGGTGAATGAACTGGAACTGGAGGATTACTTAAAGAAGGTCATTCCAAGCGAGATGCCATCCAGCTATGAAAAAGAGGCTTTGAAGGCGCAGGCAGTCTGTGCCAGAACCTACGCGTTTATGCAGAGAAAGAGCAACACTTACAGTGCTTACGGTGCCCAGATTGATGACAGCACCCAGTTTCAGGTATACAACAACGTAGACCCGGATGAGAAAACGGCACAGGCAGTACAGGAAACATATGGAAAAATGCTGTATTATGACGGAAATCCGATCACAGCTTACTACTTTTCCACTTCCTGCGGAACCACGACGAATGCGGCAATCTGGGACAGTGACCCGGAAGATACGCCCTATCTGCGCTGCTTAAGCCTGCAGACGGCCAGAAGTCGTCTGAGCTTTGCGGATGAGGAGGAATTTGCTTCCTTTATTAAAAATAAGGATTTTCCGGCATATGATGCCTCCTATCCGTTATACCGGTGGAATTTTAAAACCAATGGAACCATTATCGCCTCCCATGTGAGCGGTGTGGGAACAGTAACTGGAGTGTCCGTAACAGAACGTGGGCCTGGTGGCGTTGCCATGAAGCTTCTGGTAAAGGGAAGCGATGGCGAAACCATCATATCCGGGCAGAATGCCATTCGCAGTGCTCTGGGGGATTCCTCCCTGACGCTGAACCGCATGGATGGAAAAACCTCTGAGGGCTGGTCTTTGCTGCCAAGCGGGTTCCTTACCATAGAAAAGACAGGAACCGATGAAAACGGTGTGGCGCAGTTTCGCGTTTACGGCGGCGGCTATGGTCACGGTGTCGGCATGAGCCAGAATGGCGCCCAGGCCATGGCAAAGGCCGGTATGGGATACGAAGGAATTTTGAAATACTTTTACGATGGTGTAACGATCGAAGAAAAAGAATAAAATTTTTTCGGCAATGTATAAGAGCAGGACTGGAGGACATAATAAGAGTAGTACCAAAGAAAAGAGAAATACTTATCCTCCCCTTTTTAGTAAGCTCCGGCGCGAAGGCGCGCTGGGGCTTATTTTTTGGCGTAAAATAAGGGCCTGCGGGGGATGGGAAAATTTGAGAACGGAGGAAATGAGAGTTTGTACACCAATTTTACACCAATTCGGATGTCGTTTACACCAAATTTGCAAAGAAAAAGCTCTAAGGAAAAATCTCCTTAGAGCCAGAATAAAATTAGAATGATTCATTTCTTAGCAGAAGTACAGATATAGTCATTCACTGCAGTTTTGGATATTTTCCAATGGCGGCCAATCCGAAATGCAGCAATGTCTTTATTTTTTAGAAGTTTATAAGCGGTATTCTTTCCAATGTTCAATATTTCACACATTTCTTCAATCGTAATAATTTCCTGATTATCCATGTTATACACCTCCATTTTTATTTCCTATATGTGAAAGAAAATATTAAAAAATAGGAAAAGGTAATCTATGGGATTCTGTAATCAAATATAATTCACATAACGATTAGATAAAGAAGGATGCAACACAATATTTCCTTCTTGCTCGGTTAGTGCCTATATATAGTATTTCATATATTATTTCATTATTGATATAGGCAATTTATGATACATAGCTGAATGATATATAAAAGAATAGAAAGAAGGATATAAACTAATATGAATGTAAGACTAGGTCAGAGTTGTGAAAAGGAAGTGAAGATATTAGCAGAAGAGAGAAAACTGTCTCAGACTGAATTGGTAAAGGGTTTTATAGATGCGAATTACTATCTGAGCAGGCCAGAGATTGTAAAGAATAGTGTGAATCTCATGGACGCAATCGAAGCAGATGTATGATAAGACGGATGGAAAGCAGGTCAATCATTTTATTATTGGAACTGAGGATGAGGGGATAAGTGTAGCACAGCTCTATTATATTGCTGAGGTTGCTGCGGATTATTTTTTCAGCCAGGGATATCAGTGCTTTTATGTGATACATGAAATGCTTATTTGGAATGAAAGAATACGGCTTTTTGAATCCGGAAAAATCGGTGGTACGGGAAGAATGATAGAACTTCATGCGGAAGATGGCACGGTGAAAAAAATGGAAGAGCCGGAAGAAATTCACAGTTACAGCCGGTGGCAGGAATACGGCTACCAAGTGAAAAAAGGAGAAAAAGCGGTCAGCACCATTGAAATTTGGAAGTATGCACAGAAAAAGGAAGATTCAGACAAAGACGGAGAAGATGCTGAGGGAAGCGAAAGAGTGTTTAAAAAGAAAGCATTTTTCTTTCGGTTTTCATAGGTAGAACCAATACGGAGGGCAGAAGATGAATGTGAAAAAGTATGATGTCAGAGTAAGGGAAAGCCGGATACCGTATCTTGTAGCAGTAGGAAAGACAAGAATTTCCGATGAAGATATGCACCAGTCTCCAAAACGGATAGCAGATGTGATAAGGACGGTATACCATGCGGACCGATTGCCGGAAGAGCATATGTTTTTGCTGACATTTGATGGCAAGCTACACTTAATTGGACTGTTTGAAATCAGCCATGGAACACAACAGGAGAGTGTAGCGAATCCGTCTCAAATCATCCAAAGAGTATTGTTATGCGGAGCATCTGTTTTTGCTGTCGTTCATAACCATCCGAGTGGAGACCCAAGCCCATCAGATGCAGATATTAAAATATAACAGAACGAATTGCCATGGCTGCCAAGGTATGCGGCGTCGATATGTGCGACCATATCATTATAGCCGGGGCACGGAAAAATACATATTTTAGCTTTCGTGAGAATACGGGTATTTTGCAATAATTCGCACAGGCTAAGTGATGCGGGTACAGGGGAGCCTCTGTGCCCGCGAGGGAACCCCCGATGCTCCCCGGCCCGCCTGGGCCGCGCCCGTTCCCTCGACCCTCCCGCAAAAACTTTTTGCTAAAAAGCTGTCAATTTTGCTAAAAAGCTGTCAAAAATCCATATATATTTGACAGTTATTGCGGAAAAGAGTATTATTCAAATTGGATTTTGTTACAAAGATAAGGTCAATAAAATTAAGCGCATATATAATGAGAATATGGGATTCCTTTTATGTTACAGTGGGACCACACACTTTCAAAGTGTATTCGCATGAGGGGAGGATACCATGAAAAAGAAAAAGTTACTGTCGTATATCTTGTCTACAAGTCTATTGATTTCTCTTACATCCAATCCAGTTTTGGCTATGACTGGGGGGGGCAAATATCGATCAAGAGATAACATCTGTACAGGAAAATCAAGATAATAATTCCAATCAAAACGAAAAAGATCAGGAGTCAGATTCAAAAGATATTTCAGATTCCAAAGACCAGAAGGATGAACCATCATCGGGTACTGATAAATCAGAAGAAGACTCTGATAGCGGAGATAAATCATCTGATCAGGACAAGGGTTCAGATAAATCTGAAAAAGGATCGGATGCTGATGATCTGAATAAAGATCATAAACAGGATGATCCGGAATCGGAGTCAGATAAAGGCAAGGATTCCACAGATTCTGACAAATCAGATAAGGAAGATGATAAAGATCCGGTAAAAGAAGATTCATCTGAGAAAAAGGATGATGTATCCGATTCAGATTCCATAGATCAGGAAAAGAAAGATACTGAAAATGAAGATAAAACTGGTGAAAAACAGGAAGATAGTTTAGAAACATCTTCTGGTAAGAGTGATTCTTCATCAGAGACCAAAAAAGAAGAGGAAGAAGCAGATCCGGATTGTGCCCAGTTGGAAGGCTGCGTGGATGGGAAACACGATAAGGATTGTCCTCTGTATGAAGAAGATGTGGATTTGATTCAGGACGCTGAATGCGCGCATCTGGAGGGATGTGTTGGTGAACTCCACGACAAGAATTGCCCGCTTTATGAAGAGCCGGATATGGAGAAAGAATGTCTGCATCTGGTTGGCTGCGTGGACGGAAAACATGATCCAGATTGTCCATGTTATAAAGAAGCAGATCCGTTGATGCTTGCCAGTGGCGTTCAGGTAGCGGATGCAATCTATCTTGATGCAAATGCAGGAAACGATTTAAATGATGGTAAAAGCAATGATACGGCTGTTCAAACCTTGGAAAAGGCTTATGAATTAGCTGAGGATGGAGATACCATTTATTTACTTTCTGATATTGAATCGACAGCAACGGTAACAATGTCTGGGAATAAGTCTGTAATTTTGGAGGGTATACCTGATAATAGCGGTAATATCCCAGAAATCAAATGTGAGAATAAAACATCAGCCCATGATCTTTATATGCTCGAAATCGGAGAAGAGACAGGTGCTCCGCAAGAAACAAATATCACAATTACAAATTTGAAGATTGATGCGAATGAAAATGACATTCGTTGTGTGAGAATTTGTCCAGGTGCAGAATTGACCCTAGAGTATGGAGCCACTGTTTGTAATGGACGGGCAGTTAGTCAAACAAATTCAACAGGACCGAGCGACTTAGGTGGAGGCATTGTTGTTGATAGCGATGCAAGATTGGTCATGGAAGAAGGATCTTCTATTACAGGGTGTTCTGCAGAATGGGGTGGCGCTGTTTACTTAAGTGGTGAAATGGAAATCAATGGAGGAGAAATCAGTAATAATACAGCAGTTGGAGATATTGGGCGATTTGGCATTACGGAACAGGGCAACGGAGGTGCAATTGCAATGTGTACCTGGCGTGCAGATTATGCTACTTTTAGCGATTTTACAGCAAAATTAACCATGACTGGAGGAAATATTACTGAGAACAAATCAACAAGTGCTATAAATGGATTTGGTGGAGCAGTTTCCATTATCTGTAGGGATCCTGATAACACAATTGAATTTAGAATGTCTGGAGGTACAATTTCTCAGAATCAGGCTGGATATGGTGGAGCCATCGCAGTGTTTGCTGATGGAAGCGCTTATCAAGGAAGTGCAGACGTGAAGATTTCCGATAAGGCTGAAATTAGAGAAAATAAAGCAAGAATGTATGGTGGTGGAATCTGTTTGTGGGGAAGTGAGTTAAACGGACACAAAAGCACTATTGAAATGGACGATGGTTTGATCGCTGAGAACAGTACAAATGATAATTCGGGATGCAGAGGCGGCGGAATTTATCTTAAAGCAAGAAGTGATGCATTTTATATGACTGGTGGTGAAATATCTGGCAATAAAGCAGGAAACGGTGGAGGTATTTCCATTGGCAGTGATAATGCATCGGCATATTTACTCGGTGGTGTCATCCAGAATAACACTGCGACAAGCGGATACCCGTTTATCGATAATCCACCGGAAACTCGTAAATATTATGGCAATGCGATAGAACAAAATGGAAATTTATACCTAGATGGAACTAAGGCAGAGATTCATGGTGATATTCGTCTTTGCTGTGCTTTTGATATACGGGATTACAATAAGATTTCAACGAATTACGTCCTAACATTAGTTGGCGCATCAGACGATATGAATGATTATGAACTTACATCTCTTGCCAATGAATCGCTGGATGGAAGAGTTGTTGTAGTTCCCGGAAGTGTTACATATGATGGGACGGACTATTCTGTTGATGATGCCGAGCCGTATGTTTCCCATTTTAAACACAATCATAAGAGAATTGTTACCAATACAGATTACATAAATCAGGTTCCAACAGGTACGAATCATGAAAAGAGCCTGGTTCTGTATGGAAAACATGCTGTGGAAATCACCCCGATGGATATTACCATTTACGTCGGTGGAAATGGGTATGATGGTGTGATTGGTTCTGATGGTCAGTTTGCTACAAATGATCTTCCAGAGATCGGATTTTACCTGACACTTCCGGATGAATTAAATGAGCTGCTTGGAAGTACGCAGGAAGAACCGAAAGACCTTAGTGACTATGTTGCCCTGACTTATAACGACAGTTCTAACCGCACAACGCGTGACTGGGCTTTACAGTTATATGGAGAAGAGGACAGCAGTCTGGCAAAGGTAGATGGCCAGCATGTTTATATTTACAAGCTGATGCCGAGTAAAATAAATGGCACGGCTGAGCAAATACCGCTTCGTATGCAATTTACGGATGAAGCTGGCAACGTTATGGTAGATTCCAAATTCCCTGTCAATGACACAGACCAGTTCTGTGATTATAAAGTTGATTTTTATTCCGGAGATTTGGATGCAAAGTTTTATAACGTTACCGTCCAGGTTAATGGCAGCACGCAAACATATCCGGTCATTTTGAACAGCGGAAGTTTGAAAGTACGTGGAAACAAGGATCAGACCTATCGGGATATTTCCGATACCATGCCAAGTGTGGATCCGCAAAACAAAGGAGTTATCCTGGCAGAGACAGCACAGGATAATACGCAGTATTTCATTAATAAAGGCAATGTGAATGCAGACCCTGCAGGCGTAAAACTTCTGGTTGATCACAGCCTTGATGATACGCTGTTGGCTGCTTACCTGAATCAGAATAAAAATGCGTATGGTAAATATGTTTATCAGTTCAGGTACCTTGACCTGGTTGATACACATAACGGAAACGCATATATGACGATGGCAGGTGGTCAGAAGATGAACATTTACTGGCCGGTTCCGGAAGATGCGAAAGAAGATTCTGCATTCCATATTGTGCATTTCGGAGGATTGAACCGAGAGAGCAATGCGGATATGAATGATTTACTGAGAAATCATATTCCGGAAGAATTATCCAGTGAAAAAGTTTTCATTGATGGTCAGGCGTTCATTAAGTTTTCGGTTGGAAGTTTTTCACCGTTTGCCTTGATGTATGAAAATGGCAGCACATCCGGTAATGGAGGAAATTCCGGTAACAGCGGCACATCGAATGGAAATAATGGTTCTTCTGGTGGAGGAAGCAGTTCATCTGGCAGTGGAAGCAGCGGTAGTCATTCCAGTGCTGGATCCGTTACTGCAGGAACCACACAACAGGAAAAGCCGGAAGAAACTAATCTGGCAGAAAATGTATCTGCAGTGGATAATACAGACGAAATAAAAGAAGAAAATCAGGTTGAAACTGCACTTCCAAAAGCAGGTCAGTCAGATAACTGGTCTGCAGTGCTTCTTTTCAACAGCGCAATCCTTCTTCTTTTCACCTGTTTTTTTAAGAAAAAAGAACACTAACAAAAAAATGAAGCTGGGCAGCAAAAGTTGCTGCTCAGCTTCTTACAAAGCAAAAGAGCGTATATATTGCGAGAATATGTGATTCCTTTCTTCATTGGGACTATTTAATTTCAAAATACATACATTCGGAGTAAGAAAGGAATAATATGAAAAAGAAAAAATTATTATCGTACATCTTAACTACAAGTCTACTGATCTCTCTTACTGCTAATCCGGTATTATCCATGGCCGAGGAAACAAATCTGAGCCAGGAAATTACGGTTGATCAAGATAATCCTGATCAAGATTCTAAATCCCAGAACATTTCATCAGAAAAAAATGCAGACTCAAAAGATAAAAACGAGAACGATGGATCAGACCGTGGTGATGAAATAGAACCGTCTGAAGATGGAAAAACAGAAGATCTGCAGGAAGATGAAGACAAAGCCAATTTATCTTCTGGAAAAGATGAAAAGCCGGATCTGAATGGATCGGATGGTGACCAATCAGAAGAATCGAAGAAAGATTCGATAAATGATTCTTCTGAGGAAGACTCTGATCAGGCAGATGCAGACTATGGAAGATTGGACGAAGACGAAAATATCGATCCTGATTTCAGCCAGCCAGTTGAAAATCCAGAGGAATCTTCTAGTGCTGCAGGTACTACTGCAAATTCTGGAAGTACTTCGGGCGGTTCTGGAACATCGAAAAAGAATGATGCTGATTTAGATGAATGTGAGCATTTAGAAGGTTGCGTGGATGGCAAACATGATCCAGAATGCCCGTTATATGAAGGAGAAGTGGAACTGCCGTCAGAAGCCGAATGTGCGCATCTGGAAGGGTGTGTTGGTGAACTTCATGACAAGGACTGTCCGCTCTATAAGGAGCTGAATGCTGCACTTTCAGCAAAACTTCCTTTGGCAATACAAGAAAATATTTATGAAGATGTTTATATCACTGTTGATGGAGTCGAGTATCGGTTTGATTTTTATCCAGATACTCACGAAGCAACATTGACAAGGATAACAAATCCAAATGCAACTACAGACGTTGAAATACCGGAAAAAGTAAGTTATCACAATGAAAATGAGAGCGATGATGAAGAATATACGGTAACAGAATTAAGCCTTAGCTTTTGGGCGCCTACGTGTAAAAATGTTACTAAGCTGAATATACCAGACACCGTAGAAACATGTAACAGTCATTTTAGATGTTTTTCTAACTTAGAAGAAATTACAATTCCAGGATCGGTAAAAACATTTTCCGGAAGCTTTCAATCTATGAACCATTTGAAAACTATAACTTTTGAAGAAGGTGTAGAAGAACTTGCCGGAAATTCACTGTTAAGTAATTGTGCTGTAGAAACAATTCATTTACCAGATAGTTTAAAAAGAATCACTGCACCTAGTGCGTTTTCTGGTGCTTCAAAATTAAAAACGATAGAACTTCCAGAAGGAATTGATATTCGTGAAGGAAGCTTATTTGCAGAAGATAGTTCACTTGTTTCAATAACATTGCCTGCGTCAATTACAAAAATCAATGATTCCATGTTTAAAGATTGCAGTAGTCTGGAGACTGTAACTGCAGAAGGAACCATTACAGAAGTAGGTCAAGAGGCATTTAAAAATAACACAAAGCTGACCAATATTCCAGATCTTAGTCAGGTCACATCCATGGGGACTTTTGCATTTTCTGAATGTAATAATCTGAAAGGCGAAGTTAATTTAGCAAGTTTGAATGATATTCCATATCGTGCTTTTTTAAATACACCCATTGAATCGGTTGTTTTGAGTGACAGTCTGCAGAAGATTAATGATGAGGCATTTTCAGGTACTAAAATAGCCTCGATCACATTTCCGGAATCACTGACAGCCATTGGAAGTAAATCTTTTGCAAATACTCTGCTGAACCAGGATACCTTAATCATTCCGGATAATGTGGCAACGATTGGATCGTCTGTGTTTTCTGGCGCAACCATCAAAAAACTTGTTTTGGGAAGTGGTTTGACTAATACATCAAATAATGAATTTGCAGGGATAGATGGATTGGAGTCTGTAACGGTTCAAAATAGTTCAAATGTATTAAATCTTTCCAATGCAGGTCTGCCGCAAAATGTAACCATAAATTATACGATTCCATCTATTTCAGATACAGTAGGTGATACGATTTCCAGTGAGGCAGGTGCTTCAAGTCTGCAGGAAGCTGTAGACACTGCAGCGGATGGAGAAACCATCAAAATTAAAAAAGATATTAAGCTGAGCAGTCAAGTTACGATTCCACAAGGAAAATCGATTACAATTACTTCTGATGATGATTATACGATTGTCGGCGTAAAAGACGGTACTAAGCCGGAAAATTTATTTGAAGTGTTAGAAGGAGCAAATGTTATTTTTGCCGGGAAACTTATTTTATCAGGTAGGTATAATGACAAGAGCATTATAAAGAATCATGGTACCGTAACGATTACAGATGACGTAACCGTTCGGGATGCAACCATAAAATATGATGAAACCGGTGCGCTGGAAAATAGTGGGACCAATGCGAAACTTGTTATTTCAGGCGGGCAAATCACAAACAACAAAATCATAAATCATGCGGAGTATAGTGCGACAGTCCTGATCAAAGATGGTGCTGCTTTTGAAATGACTGGTGGCAGCATTCAAGATAATAATTCTGTTAATGCAAATTACTCCCATTCCACTGGTGGCGTGTTCTTTTTTGGTGCGAGCAAAGGGGAAATGTCAGGAGGACGCATTCAAAGGAATATTGGACATCGCGGCAGCGTTGTAGTTCTTAGCAATGACCGCGGTGCTGATCAGCAAGCAGCGTTTACGTTATCTGGTGATGGATTGATCACAGAAAACAGTGGTACTTCCGGTAATAATGTTGATGCAGGTGGGGCTGTATTTATAGAAAATAATGCAGTATTTGAGATGACCGGTGGAAAGATAACGAATAATCATTTCATTCAAGGCGGCGGAGTTTGTGTCGTGGATGATGGAGTACAAGACAGCACAATTGAAGAATATGGCACTGCGTTTGTAATGAATGGAGGTACAATATCTGGAAATCACGCATCCCATGGTGGCGGAATTTATAGTTTTTCTAACGGAACCGTTCTTAATTCTGGAAAAATAGTAAATAATACGGCAGGTGTTTCAGGCGGAGGTATTTATTCCGAGGGAAGACGTAATAACGTCTACAGTTCTATGCATTTATATAATGCGATTGTTACAAATAATACAGCCCAACAGGGAGGTGGCCTGTGGTTTTGCGCAACTGGTACCACAACCCTGAATATCAAAGATGGTATTGGCATCTTTGAAAATAAAGCGGTGGAATCAGATGATAAAGCAGCCGGTGATGATCTGGTATTTAGTGTTTTCGGTAATGGCGATCCTGACTATACAGCTACATTATCAAGTCGTATGTTAGGTGGCGGTGCGATCCAGTGGTATCCGGATGGCAAAATATATAATGGAGTCACCTCATCTTATCCAAGCGTGATTTCTGATATACGCTATAATAAAGATGATCCAACAAGTACAGCATTAGAGTCTGGAAAACTGGCAGATATTCAAACAAGTCAGGCTTTAAAAACGATAATGTCTGCAGATGCGCAGGATCTGGCAGAGAATGAAGCACAGCTCTTTATAGAGGGAAATACAGCAAAATATGGCGGAGGCATCGGTGCAAACGGAGGTATTATTGTAGGAGAAGATGATACGATTGATATATCGGTCAAAAAGGTCTGGAACAATGCCCCGGCTTCCGGAACGCTGGATTCGGTCACGGTTCGCCTGATAAATGAGGGACATGTGATTGACTGGTCTGTTTTAAATGCGGCAAACAACTGGGAATATCAGTTTGAAGATCTTCCGGAAGGATATTCTTATTCTGTATCAGAAGTTGTTCCTGCAGATTATACGCCAACGGTATCTGGAAATCAGACAGAAGGATTCCAGATATTGAATACCTATACTCCTGGAACACCTGCAGAACCGGAAAAACCGGATAATGGAGGAACAAATCCTGGAAATTCAAATCATGGATCAGGAGGTTCTGGTTCAAGTGGCTCTGGCAGTTCAGGAGGATCTGAAAGCAGTACAAGAACGGCACAAGTTGTTGAAACAACTCCGGTTGAACCGGTAAAAGAAGATATACAGCCGGTTCCAGAAGATATTCAACATGAAGATTTTGCTTCCGAAGCTAATATTGCACTTCCAAAAACCGGACAGGCACCTAACCAGTCCGCACTTGTATTTTTCTCCAGCGCATTGCTTTTACTTGTTACATTGATTTTCAAGAAAAAAGAAGACTAATAAAGAAACTTATGATTTTCAGATCCTTATGGGGCTGGTAATAGGAAAGTGCTTGTGTGAGAATATCCATCAAGCACTTTCTTAGTGTTGCGTTAACATATCAAGCAGTATAATCATTACGGACTGTTTGTCAGAATGATTTACAATTTTGTTTTACGGGGGAAGAGATGAAAACGATGAAAAGAAATACGGATCGACGATGTTGTTTTATGTTATGTGTTTTGGGACTCTTGCTATCGTTCTCATTTCCTGCGTCAGCTGCTGATACAGCAGAAAAGGTTGTACGGGTGGGATGGTATGAAGATTCTTATAATATCACAGGCGCAAACGGGGAACGAAGTGGCTACAACTATGAATATGAACAGGCTGTACCGGCTGGACTTACAAATATGTGAAAGCCGGATGGCCAGAGCTGATGGAAATGCTGCAAAACGGCGAGATTGACCTGATGGGCGATGTTTCCTATACGCCGGAACGTGCCGAAGGAATGCTGTTTTCCGAGTTGCCGATGGGGAAAGAAAAGTATTATTTGTATGCAGACCTTGAGAATACAGGCATTTCTGAATCAAATATCCCGATTGTGGCCATGACAGCTAATGCTTTTGATGAAGACCGAAAAAAGGTGCTATCTGTGGGAATGAATGATCATGTTGCAAAACCGATTGATATCAAAAAATTGGAAACAATACTGATTGCGATTTTACGGAAATCCTGATAAAGCAAAGATGATCTGGCAGGAGCGATACTCAAAGTCCACATCATGGCATATAATATTAAAAAAATAACTTGCAGGCTATCTTGAAATTCAGTTGCATACATGTTAAAATTAAATTGCCGGAAGGTGTAATCCTTTCCCAATCAGAATGATTGGACATCTGCATAAGGAGCGTGCAGTGTTGCTTTTCGGGCAACATATAAAAACTGCCACCATCGGAAACACCCGCAGAAGATTTTTCTTCTGATATGTCAAGTGAGTGAGAGGCTCACATGTTGGGGCAGCAACATTATAAACCGAAATACAATGGGCGGCTGTGTTATACACAACCGCCCATTTACGTGGAGAAGAATATGATTTATGATTCAACAAAAGAGCTGCTATCCATTGCAATCAAAGAATATGATAAACTGGCTGGAAAAGAATTTCTGATTGGATGCAGCATAAGTAAAAATCATGATACCGAATATATGGTTTTGCAGATAAACCGACACAATTTCTGGCATCTTCTTGGATGTCAGCTTGACAAGTCCAAGCTAAAGGAACGGTCTTTAGATATATATGATATGTGCATAAAAGGAGAGCCGATTCAAGAATACCTGATATATACGAAAGACTATGCATCTTCCACTCAGAAAAAAGACCCTTTTTTGAGCGTTTTTAATTTTGTTGAAAAGGCAAAACAGATTCGTATCTCGAATACAAAAGATACGCCGGATTATTGTAAATTCAAATTAGTACATGGAAATGCGTGTGGGATTATCGGCTACGATAATGATAAGAATACAAAGGATCCGAATACATATATCCCAAAAACCACTATTTTAATGGTGATCAATGTTCCTCTAATTTGTCAGAAATATTTTCCTTATACCATGCTACAGCTTTTTTTACTTCCTGATCCCACACATATTTTTTTCCGTTCATGTATGCACGGAAGCTGTTCTGCAGATCATTCAGTTCTTCCTGAGTCACCTGCAGAGCATCTTTGTAGTCAATCAAATCTTGCTTTTCGCTTTCAATGTATTCCTCTACGCTATTATAGCATGGTACACAGGTATAGTTCGTTTGATCATTATTGTATACACGGTACACAATATTTTTCCACCGATTACCAGGATTTGCAATGTTGTTTTCTGCAGTTTTGATATCTGATTCTATGTCATTAATTCTTTCTAATATGTCCATAAAATCGGTAAAGTTGGACTCCCAAGAACTACATAGGTACTGAATCAGGTCATTTTCTGGCTCAAAAGAAAACCAACATCGGTCAAACCATTGGTTGGCATACATCCGTTCATCACTTCCGTTGCTGTATGTTCCGGAAATTAGATCTCCGATAAAGTTTTCCAGCAATTCTGATACGTTCAAGTTACATTCACCGGCTTTTAATACCAGGCGTTTCACATCATTGTCAGATAGATTTAGGTGGTAGGTTCTTGGATTTATTGTTTCAATCTCTGTCTGCTGTTCTTTCATGAGATATCTCCTATCAGAATTTTTCATCAGAATCATTGAGGGCAAAATATGCTTCGAAAGTGCAATTTAGGACTTTTGCTATTTGTACAAGCTCTTTTTCACTGAAATTATCACGTTTGAGTTTGTTGTATAGATTGCTGGTACTCATATTTAGCTGTTCCGCCAACCAGGCCTTGCTTTTATCTCGTTTTGCTAACACTAATCTAATTTTTTCTGACATCATAAGGCTGTTCTCCTTTATATAATGGTAAAATAATGGTTTTATAACATTATAAAACCATTATTTTACTAAGCCAAATTACTTGTAAGCTTTTTGACAAAATCAAGATAGTTTTGCACGGCAGTACAGGAAGGATCCCAATCAATGATTGGTTCTTGTTGACTTTGAGCTTCTTTCACTTTGATGGTTTCGCGAATTTTGCATGCAAATACCTTTGTATTCATTTGTACAGATAATTTTTCCAGTGCATTCGATACGGCAATATTGATATTTGCCCGTCCGTTGTATTTGATTAGAAGAATACCCAAAACACAAAGATCTTTATTGGAATGCTTATGTATACTCTGGATCGTATTGTAGATCTGTTTTAACCCAACCATAGCAAGGTAACTGCATTCCGTGGGAATGATGATTTTGGAGCTTACTGTGAGACTCATGATATTCATCAATCCGAGAGCTGGTGGGGAATCAATCAGGATTACATCATAGTTTGCATTTTTAATTCGTTCCTGGAGTAAATATTCGCGGTTTTTCTGATTAAATTCCGTATCAGCGTAGGCAAGCAAGAGCGATCCTGGAATGAGATCATAATATTTTGATTTTACGATACATTGATCAAGAGTACTTTCTCCTTTTAGTAATGTGTAAAGATTATGTTCTTGCTCCATGAAATTTATGCCGGATACAATTGATAGATTACATTGCGGATCTGTATCAATGCAAAGCACCTTTTTCCCATGGCAGCCTATGACGGCTACAAGGACGATGAATTTTATATCTGTCGTGGTGATAGCGTATATGCCAAAATCCGTAAGAATTTTTCGGATCAGGGGAGAAATTTAGCCTTGGATCTCCTGAATGCGAAAAGGGCCTTGGATAAAGCGGGGCTGATTGTCACTGAGGTCGAACGGCGAGGTACAGAAAAAGAGAAAAATTTTAGTAAGCTCCGGCGCGAAGGCGCGCTGGGGCTTATTTTTTGGCTTAAAATAAGGGGGTGTGGGGGATGGGGAAAATTGACGGAAGAGGAATCGTAAGTCTGTACCGAAGGCTATTTCAGGAATTAACGACTGTGGAGTGTACAAGAATCTGTGAGTAGCATATTACTTGTAATTGCCAAAACATACACATTTTCCATGATCATTCCCTCGTTCGTGGCGATAATCCTGTCATTTTCAGGAACTTCTGTCAGCGAATTATTTTTTTGACGAAAAGAAATAAGGTTGCAATCATCTTCAAATGTCCGTATAATAGGGAAACATATGAAACGAAATACCAGCAACCAGTTACAGATTGAGACAGAAATGAGGACAGATATGAAAAATCTATTAGTTGGACAGTCTGGCGGACCTACCGCTGTGATCAATGCAAGTCTTTACGGTGTCGTGAAGGCGGCACTCGCGTCATCTGAGATTGGCCATGTATACGGCATGGTGAACGGCATCGAAGGCATGCTGCAGGATCATACGATCGATCTGGGCGAGAGCCTTTCCAAAGAAGAACTGGAACTTTTAAAGCTGACCCCGGCGGCATACCTGGGGTCCTGCCGTCACAAGCTTCCGGAGAGTCTGACGGATGCTTTCTATGAGACGATCTTTGAAAAATTCCGCCGGATGGAGATTGGCTATTTCCTGTACATCGGCGGCAATGATTCCATGGATACGGTCAGCAAGCTTTCCCGCTATGCGGCCCATCACGGAAGCGACATTCGGTTTATCGGTATTCCGAAGACCATTGATAATGACCTGATTCAGACCGATCACACGCCGGGCTACGGCAGTGCGGCGAAGTATGTGGCAGCTTCCGTACGGGAGATTGCGCTGGATGCGTCTGTGTACCAGCAAAAGGCGGTTACCATTGTGGAACTCATGGGACGCCATGCCGGATGGCTTACGGCAGCCAGCGCCCTGGCCCGCAAGTTTGAGGGGGATAATCCGGTACTCATCTATCTGCCGGAGGCAGATTTTGAACTGGAGCAGTTCGCAAAAGATTTAAAGGCGGCTCTGGAGAAGCGAAACAGCGTGGTGGTCTGTGTGTCAGAGGGAATTTCTGACGCTTCCGGGACTTTCATCTGCGAGTATGGTGATGAGGCCATGGTGGATAACTTTGGCCATAAGATGCTTACCGGCTGCGGCAAGGTGCTGGAGAACTTTATCCGTCACCGCTTTGGTGTGAAGGTGCGTTCCGTGGAACTGAATGTAAACCAGCGCTGCAGCGGAATGCTGGCATCGGAGACGGATATTCTGGAGGCGGCGATGGCCGGAAACGAAGGTGTAAATGCTGCCCTGGCGGGGGGGACTGGAAAGATGGTGGCCTTTGAACGCGTACAGGCAGAACCGTATCACATGGAATGCCGCCTGGTGGATGTAAATGAAGTCTGCAACCAGGAGAAAAAAGTACCTCTGGAGTGGATTACCAGACATGGCAGTGATGTAGGTCAGGACTTCCTCGATTACGCACGCCCGCTGATCAAAGGAGAGCCGAAACGCCCCATGGAGGACGGAATTCCGAAATATTTGTACCGGAAAGCCTGATTTATGGCATAAAAGATTTGCAAAAAGCAGAGAAATGTTATATACTTATCAGGAATATGCACGTGAAAGACTTAATGTGCGCACAGGATTATAGAAAAAGGAAGGATATACAATATGGCAACCTTATTAGAAAACTGGAGAAACCTTGCCTATGGCAACGGTCTGGATGATAAACAGAGAGAACAGCTGTGGACTGGCTATTTCACCATCGAGAAAGGAATCTACGAGCAGATCTTAACCAACCCGGCAGAGGTTGTTTCCGGCACTGTAAAAGAGCTGGCAGACAAGTACCAGACAGAGGTCCTGATCATGACCGGTTTCCTGGATGGCATCAATGAGAGCTTAAAGGGCTACGAGAACCCGATCGAGACCATGGATGAGAACACTCAGGTGAAGATCGAGATTGACCCGCAGAAGCTTTACTACAATATGGTAGAGGCAAAGGCAGAGTGGCTGTACACCCTCCCACAGTGGGATTCCATCTTAAATGAGGAGAAGAGAAAAGAGCTGTACAAGCAGCAGAAGGCTTCCGGAACCATCCGCAAGGAGAAGAAAATTTTCCCGAACGATCCGTGTCCGTGCGGAAGCGGCAAGAAGTACAAAAAGTGCTGTGGTAAGAACGCATAAGGAAATGAACGGTAAGCAGGAGTGTCTTTGGGACGTTCCTGCTTTTGTTTCTTACACAGGAAAGTTCGGAAGGAGGTTTCAAACGTGGAGGCATATACAGGTTTTGCGTCCGTGTACGATCTGTTCATGGATAACATCCCCTACAGGGCCTGGTGTGATTATGTGACCAGTCTTTTGAAAGAGTATGGTGTGGAGGACGGTCTTGTACTGGATCTTGGCTGCGGTACCGGAAAACTCACACGGCTGCTGGCCGGGGAGGGCTATGACATGATCGGTGTGGATCTTTCTGAAGAAATGCTGGAGGTAGCTCTGGAGCATGAAATGGAAGATCCACAGCAGATCCTTTATTTACAGCAGGACATGCGCGAATTTGAACTGTATGGCACGGTCCGTGCTATTGTCAGCATCTGCGATTCCATGAATTATCTGGAAGACTATGAGGATCTGGTGCAGGTCTTAAAGCTGGCAAACAACTATCTGGATCCAAAGGGTGTTTTTGTTTTTGACATGAACACCGTGTATAAGTACCGGGAACAGCTGGGGGAGCAGACCATTGCGGAGAACCGGGAAGAGAGCAGCTTCATCTGGGAGAATTATTTTGATGAAAATGAAATGGTAAACGAATACGATCTCACCCTGTTCATCCGGGAAGAGGACGGCCGCTATTCTAAATATGAAGAGACCCATTACCAGAAGGCATTTGAAATCCGTGAAGTGCTGGAGGCTGTTAAAGAGGCCGGCATGGAACTGGTGGCGGTTTACGATGCGTTCACCAGAGAGCCGGTGAAGGAAAGCAGCGACCGGGTTTATTTTATTGTGCGGGAGTGCGGCAAGTAAAACAAAAGGAGGAACGACAGTATGTCAGACTATATTATCAGAGCAACTGCGGCAGAGGGACAGATTCGTGCATTTGCCGCGACAACAAGAGAGTTGACTGAGTTTGCGCGTCAGGCGCACAACACCAGTCCGGTGGCAACGGCAGCCCTGGGACGTCTTCTGACGGCAGGCACTATGATGGGCGTCATGATGAAGGGCGCAGATGACATCCTCACCATCAAGATCGAAGGTGACGGCCCGATCGGAGGTTTAACCGTAACCGCTGATTCTAAAGGTGATGTCAAGGGCTATGCCTACAATCCGGAGGTTATGCTTCCTCCGAATGAGAAAGGAAAACTGGATGTCGGTGGTGCCCTTGGTATTGGCGTGTTAAGTGTCATCAAGGATATTGGTTTAAAGGAGCCGTATGTAGGCCAGACGATTCTCGTGACCAGTGAAATCGCGGAGGATTTAACCTACTATTTTGCAACCTCTGAGCAGACTCCTTCCAGCGTGGCCCTGGGCGTGCTGATGAATAAGGACAATACTGTACGCCAGGCAGGCGGATTTATTTTACAGCTGCTTCCGGGCGCTTCTGAGGAGGTTATTTCCACTTTGGAGAACCGCCTAAAAGAGATTACATCCATCACATCCCTGCTGGATGCGGGCAATACTCCGGAGATGATCTTAGAGCACATTCTGGGTGATTTCGGTCTGGAAATTCTTGATAAGATCCCGACTCAGTTCGCTTGTAACTGCTCCAGAGAGCGCATCGAGAAGGCTCTGATCAGCATCGGAAAGAAAGAACTGCAGGAGATGATCAATGAAGGTAAAACCATCGAGATGAACTGCCATTTCTGTAATAAGCATTATCCGGTGACAGTGGAAGAACTGAAAGGGCTGCTGGAGAAAGCGGTACGATAAACAGAGGAAACGTTTATACGAGATATCAGGAGGTTTGGAAGGATGGAGCATAAGGCATGGCACCATTTTCTTACGATTACACAGCATAAGCTTCTGGTTATGCAGAATTGTTTCAGAGTAGGGCTGTTTAAACAGGGACTGCTGCATGATCTTTCCAAGTACAGTCCGGCAGAATTTCTGACAGGAGTCCATTATTATCAGGGGGACCGCAGCCCAAATGCGGCAGAGCGGGAAGAAAAAGGATATTCTTCCGCATGGCTCCACCACAAGGGCCGGAACAAGCATCATTTCGAATACTGGATTGATTTTTCCAGAACCAGTCAGGGCATTGCCGGAGCAAAGATGCCGGTCAATTACCTGGTGGAGATGGTTATGGACCGCATTGCGGCCTGTAAGGTGTATCGGGGAAAAGATTACACCGATGCGTCAGCGTGGGAGTATTATCAGCGTGAACGCCCTTATCTGAACAGTGCCATGCATACTGAGACAAGGGCAGAACTGGAAAAGATCCTCATCATGTTGAAGCAGCGCGGAGAAAAGACAACGTTTTCTTATTTGCGGAAACTTTTGAAAAAAGGAAATTATTAGTCCGTATGGTTTATCATGATCCGTGAAAGATATCTGCAGGATAATGATAAATCTCAGCATAAGATTCCAGAACTTCGTCGGAATCGGTGCCGGAGGGAATCAGACCCGTACAGTCGGTAACGGATGCGGCCCGGACATCCAGCGTATCTGGATCATCGGTTCCATACGGGTCCTGCACGGGAATTTTTACGGGGCTGTCTGCCGGTCTGACCGGAGGCAGCTCCTTTTTTCGTACGATTTCAAGATTTTGCAGCATGTTGTTTTTCATGAAATTCATCTCCTTTGTCAGCAGTATGCGCAGGAATGGTGGATTCATACAGTGACTGACAAGGAAACAGAAAACAAAAATACCAGATTCCGGAAAAAACTCGGGATCTGGTATTTTTATGTATGTGGGTTAGTATAAATGTCAGCTTCTGGAAGAACCGGCTACAACGACATTCTGTCTGCCGTTTTCATCATCTGCAGCGCTTGCCTGGGAAGACTGCTGGTTCTGCTGGCTGCTGCTCTCAGAACCGGTAGTGTGGGACGGAATGCCGGAAAGGGTGGTGGTGCAGGTTCCATCTGCGTTGAAGGTATAGCTTACACCGCTGATGGTCTTGGTGGTGCCTGCTACCATAACACCGTTGGACGGATCAAAGTAGTAAGTTGCGCCGTTGACGTTGTGGAAACCGGTCTGCATCTTGCCGTCCTCACCGAAAAGGTACCAGTTGCCATCAACCGGCATAGCTACGTTCAGGGCACAAATGCCGGAAGTCGGATCAAAATAATATTTGGAACCATCAATGGTCTTCCAGCCGGTGCCAAGGGAGCCGTCGTTCTCCATGTGGTAGTAGCTGCCGTCCAGGTTCAGCCAGCCGATAACCAGAGTACCGTCAGACTGTGCATAGTAGTATTTGTCGGTTGATACATCGTGGATCAGTCCGGTCAGCATAAGTCCGTCGGTATCAAAAAAGTATAATGCGTTGTTGATCTTTTTGATGCCGGTGCACATGATGCCAGTCGAAAGATCCATGTAGTAGTAGCCGTCATCCGTCTGGATCCAGCCCTTGTATAAAGAACCGTCGTTATCGTAGTACATATAGTTATTTCCGTTCTGCACCCAGCCGGTAGCTGCCAGGGAAGAAATTCCGGTAGCCAGGGTAACAGTTCCTAATACAGCTGCAGTCACAGCTGCAACAGCGTAGCGTTTTATTCTCATAGTAAAACATCCTTTCTTTGGTTCGTAATGAGCATATTATTTTTCTTCATTCAGTATAACCTTGTAAAAACGGGGATTCAAGTGTTTTTGATTATTATTCAGAAAAATGTAAGATACCGGCGGAAACTGCATCGGTATGAAAAAAGCACCACAGGATGTTAAAAATTTCCTGAGGTGCTTAAGCTGTTAGTTATGTTTTTCCTGATACTTCAGGGATGCTTCAATAAAGCCCTTGAACAGCGGATGCGGACGGTTCGGTCTGGATTTTAACTCCGGGTGAGCCTGGGTAGCCACGAACCATGGGTGATCCGGGAGCTCAATCATTTCGACGATACGGCCGTCCGGGGAAATGCCGGAGAGCATCATGCCATGTTCCTGCAGTACGGTGCGGTAATCGTTGTTGACCTCATAACGGTGGCGGTGGCGTTCATGGATGGTTTCTTCACCATAGAGCGCGTAAGCCTTGGATTCTTTGTTCAGAACACACGGATAGGAACCAAGCCGTAAGGTTCCGCCGATGTCCTCAATGCCATCCTGATCCGGCATTAAATGGATAACCGGATGCGCGGTGGACGGATCCAGCTCGGCACTGTGGGCGTCAGAGTATCCAACTACATCGCGGGCAAATTCCACGATGGAAAGCTGCATGCCAAGACACAGGCCCAGGAACGGAACCTGATGCTCACGCGCGTATTTGATAGCCTGAATCTTACCCTCAATACCGCGAGAGCCAAAACCGCCCGGTACCAGGATGCCGCTGACATCACCGAGAAGCTCACCGACATTCTCAGCAGTTACAGCCTCAGAGTCGATCCATTTGATATTGACGCTGGCACGGCTTGCCACGCCGCCGTGTTTTAAGGATTCCACCACGGAGATGTAGGCATCGTGCAGCTGAATATATTTGCCGACCAGAGCCACGGTGACCTCTTTTTCAGGATGTTTCCAGGCATCGATCATGGCACGCCACTCAGCCAGATCTGGTTCCGGACAAGGAAGGTTTAAGCACTGGCAGGCAACCTCAGCCAGGTGCTCGTCCTCCATGGCAAGGGGTGCTTCGTAGAGAACCTCTACATCCAGGTTCTGGAGTACATGAGTCTTCGGAACGTTGCAGAAGAGGGCAATCTTGCTGCGCAGGCCGTCATCTAACGGATGCTCGCTGCGGCATACCAGGATATCCGGCCAGATTCCCATAGCCTGCAGGTCTTTTACGCTGGCCTGGGTCGGCTTGGTTTTCAATTCACCGGAAGCTTTTAAATAAGGAATGAGGGTGACATGGATGAGAATGGCATTCTCATGTCCTACTTCATGCTGGAACTGACGGATAGCCTCTAAAAATGGCTGGCTCTCGATATCGCCGACGGTTCCGCCTACCTCAATGATGGCAATCTCGGTATCGGTGGTGGAGTAGTTGCGGTGGAAGCGGCTCTTGATCTCGTTGGTGATGTGGGGGATCACCTGAACTGTGCCTCCGCCAAAGTCGCCGCGGCGCTCTTTCTGGAGCACGCTCCAGTATACCTTACCGGTGGTGACGTTGGAATTCTTGGTCAGGCTCTCATCGATGAAACGCTCATAGTGGCCAAGGTCCAGATCGGTCTCTGCGCCGTCATCGGTGACAAATACCTCGCCGTGTTGAACAGGGTTCATGGTACCCGGGTCAATATTGATGTAGGGGTCGAATTTCTGCATGGTTACTTTGTAACCGCGTGCTTTCAGCAGACGACCGAGGGATGCTGCGGTGATACCTTTACCGAGGCCGGAAACAACGCCGCCGGTAACGAAGACATACTTAACAGGCATGGTAAAACCTCCTTATATAATGTGGGGTGTGTAACATAATAACTCTCGAAAAAATAACGGAATTATTATACAGCGCAGCTATTCTAAAATCCAGATGTTTTTTCAAAACTTTATTTTTTTAAGTGGACTATTCTTGATTTATGGGAAAACTACCATTATAATGGTTCATAAATGCAAAAAACAGGAGAAAAGACCTTTTATGGATAACCAGCAGAATAACAATCAGCCGCAGGGCGGTGAGAACGGAAATCAGGGAAATAACGGCAAATTCCCCAAAAACCAGCTTTTCATCGTGCTGATCGCGGCCTTTATTACCTTTGCCATCGCGGGATTCATGCGGGGCTATATGACGGACAAGAGCCAGAGGGAAATTACCTACGATGAATTCGTATCTGAGGTAGAACATGGGGATGTAAAAGCCGTCACCATCAAAAATTCCCAGATTGACATTGAGTATAAGGAAGACTCTGAGAAGTTTAACCCGATCTTAAAAACTTATACGGTCCCGGTGGAACGGGACTACAAACTGGCAGACCGCCTGCTTGCGGGCGGTGTGGAAATCCGCAGGGAGCGCCAGGACAGCATGGCCATGATCGAGTCTCTGATCAGCTTTGTGCTGCCGTTTATCCTGATCGTGATCATGATGAACTTCATGATGAAACGCGTGGGTGGTGTGGGAAAAAGCACCGCCAAGATGTATATGCAGAAAGAGACCGGTGTGACTTTCGCGGATGTAGCCGGTGAGGATGAGGCAAAGGAGTCCCTGGTAGAACTGGTGGATTTCCTGCACAATCCGGGAAAATATACCCACATCGGAGCAAAGCTTCCGAAGGGAGCCCTGCTTGTTGGCCCTCCTGGAACTGGTAAGACATTGCTTGCCAAGGCCGTAGCCGGAGAAGCGGAGGTACCATTCTTCTTCCTGTCCGGTTCCGATTTTATGGAAATGTATGTGGGTGTGGGCGCGTCCCGTGTCCGCAGTCTGTTCAAGCAGGCACAGCAGAATTCTCCATGCATCATCTTTATCGATGAGATCGACTCCATCGGCCGCAGCAGAAGTGGTGTCAGCGGAGGCGGAGAATCCGAACAGCAGCAGACCTTAAACCAGCTGCTTTCCGAGATGGATGGTATGGATACCTCCAAGGGCCTTCTGATTCTGGCGGCCACCAACCGCCCGGAGGTACTGGATCCGGCGCTTTTACGTCCGGGCCGTTTTGACCGCCGTGTCATTGTAGACCGTCCGGATCTGAAGGGACGCGTGGAAATTTTGAAGGTACACGCGAAGAATGTTGCTCTGGATGAGACGGTAGATTTACAGGCTATTGCGCTGGCAACCGCTGGTGCCGTTGGCTCCGACCTTGCGAATATGATCAACGAGGCTGCCATTTTGGCTGTTAAGAACGGCCGGAACGCCGTGAGCCAGAAGGATCTGTTTGAGGCAGTGGAAGTGGTTCTGGTGGGCAAAGAGAAGAAGGACCGGGTTCTCAGCAAAGAGGAGCGCAGTGTTGTTTCTTACCATGAGGTGGGCCATGCCCTGGTCAGTGCCCTGCAAAAGGACGCAGAGCCGGTTCAGAAGATTACCATTGTGCCAAGAACCATGGGTGCCCTTGGCTATGTACTGAATGTGCCGGAAGAGGAAAAGTACTTAAATAGTAAGAAAGAACTGGAAACCCAGATTATTGTATTTCTGGCCGGACGTGCGGCAGAAGAAATTGTATTCCAGTCTGTGACAACCGGAGCCGCAAATGATATTGAGAAGGCAACCAGCATCGCCCGTGCCATGGTAACCCAGTATGGCATGTCTGATAAATTTGGGCTTATGGGACTGGCAACGCGCCAGGATCAGTACTTATCCGGCCGCACAGTAATGGACTGCGGTGAGGCAACAGCTGCCGCGGTAGATGAAGAGGTTATGCGGATCTTAAAGGATTCTTATGAGGAGGCAAAGCGCCTGCTCTCAGAAAACCGAGATGTGCTGGATCAGATTGCGGCTTTCCTGATTGAGAAGGAGACCATCACCGGAAAAGAGTTCATGCAGATCTTCCGCCGCTGCAAAGGAATTCCGGAGCCGGAGGAGGCAGATGCAGAAACTGTCCAGGATGTGGAGAAGGCTGGAGAACCAGAGACTGACATAGAACATGATACAGAGGAAAAAAAGAATCAGAATGAAGCATAAGGCTTTGAAAGAATCAGAAAGCTGCGCCTGCAGTCTGACCAGATGAGTGGTCAGGCTGTGGGCGCAGCTTTTTTCAGTGCTTTTTTCACAGCATTTAGAAGTACCTGGGAAGTATAGCGGGTTTCTTCCGGGTAGTTTAAGTTTTCCAGAGACTGACTGCTTAAGATCTGATCGGTGAGATTGCTTAAGGATGGCTGCATGAGGGGGTACATGGTCTCCACGGCATCACTTAAAGGGGTCATGGTAATGGAAGTGATCCGGTCCGCGTCTACTGTCACCTCTACATTGACCTCCTGGGATCCCAGGCTGATGGAGGAGGTGTAGATACCCGGTATGTACTGCGTGTTTGTGGAGGCAGGCGTATCGCCTTTTCCTGGGCGGAACATAACCAGCAGAAGCAGGATCAGAAGGATCCCGAAGCCGATAAAGATTGCGGTGTAGATGATCTCTTTCATTCGCAGGACGACGATCTTGGTTTTGGAACTCATGGGAGACCTCCGGGGATGTTTGTTATAATCTATTCTCAGGGATTCTCTTTTATGCTATACTTAAGGGAACGTATTCAGAGCAGAACATGAGATACAGGAAAGGAATTACAATATGGCATTGCAGCTGATTTTGGGCGGTTCCGGTGCGGGAAAAACCACGTATCTGTACGATGAGGTGATCCGCCTTTCCATGGAACACCCACAGGAGCAGTACTTTCTGATCGTGCCGGAGCAGTTTACCATGCAGACCCAGAAAGACATTGTGACAAGACATCCAAATCACGGCACCATGAACATTGACATTGTAAGCTTTGCCCGTTTGGCTTACCGTATTTTTGAAGAACTGGCGGTGGAGAATCTCTCCGTACTGGATGATATGGGAAAATCCATGGTGCTGCGCAAGGTGGCAGCGGCTCAGAAACGGCAGATGGTGTTATTTGGCGGGCAGTTGAACAAGCCGGGGTTTGTGGGGCAGTTAAAATCCATGCTTTCCGAATTTTACCAGTACGGCATTACGCCGGAGGATCTTCGGGAGATGGCACCTTCCGCCAAATCTCCGCTGCTGCAGCAGAAACTAAACGATCTGGCACTGGTGGAGCAGAGCTTTCAGGAATACATTGAGGGGCACTATATTACGACTGAGCAGGTACTGGATGTGCTCTGCCGCTTAATACCGGAGTCAAAGCTGATCCGGAACAGCGTCATTGCCCTGGATGGCTATACGGGCTTTACGCCGGTTCAGTACCGTCTGGCTGAATTGTTTCTTGTTTACGCAAAACAGGTGTTTGTGACTGTGACGGCAGACGAGGCGGCGGGTGTGTACGGAAGAATGGGGATGCAGAATCTCTTTTATATGAGTCGCCAGATGGCAGTGCGCCTGTCTGAAATCGCAGAGAAAAACCAGATAAAAAAACTGCCGGACATTGTGCTGAACGATCAGAAAAACCGCCGTTTCGCACAGCATCCGGAACTTGCCTGGCTGGAACAGAATCTGTTCCGCTATGGAACGAAAAACACGTACAATGGGGAACAGACAGAAAGCATCTCCTTTTTTCAGGCATCGAATCCTTCTGGAGAGATCAGCCACATTGTCCATGAGATCCAGAGACTGGTGCAGGAAGGAAGGGTTCGCTACCGCGAGATTGCCGTAATCACGGGAGATCTTCCGGGTTATGGAAAAGAAATCACCCATCAGTTTACCCAGAATCAGATTCCTCACTTCCTGGATGATAAGAAAAATGTGTTGGACAACTGTCTTGTGGAGCTGATCCGGGCTTCCCTGGAAGCGGTTCGGCAGGACTTTTCTTACGAGAGTGTCATGCGTTTTCTGCGTACCGGTCTGGTGAGCCAGGACCGCACCATGATGGACCGTCTGGAAAACTATATTCTTGCCATGGGAATCCGCGGCGGAAAGCGTTTTCGGGCGACCTGGGAGCAGACCTACCGGGGAGCCGGGGATTTGAATATAACAGAACTGAATGCTTTTAAGGAGCGGGCTCTGGCACCGCTTTTTGCCATGCAGGAGACCTTCCGACAGGAACATCTGACCATTGCAGGCATGACAGATGCCGTGCTGGCACTGCTCACAGACTGCCGGACCGAGGAGAAGCTTGGCAGCTATCAGGAGTATTTTGCAAGGATCGGGGAGCACCGTCTGGCAAAGGAATATGGACAGGTATACGGTCTTGTGACAGAACTGTTAAAACGGTTGTCCGATCTTCTGGGCGAAGAGTGCGTGAGCCGGAAAGAGTATCTGGAGATTCTGGATGCAGGTTTTGCGGAGCTGAAGGTGGGTGTGATCCCGGCGGTGGCAGACCGCGTTGTGGTGGGAGATATTACCCGAACCCGTCTGGCTCATATTAAGGTGCTTTTTTTTGCCGGGGTCAATGATGGAATTGTTCCGGCCAGAAAAGAAAAGGGAAGCCTGCTTTCGGACCGTGACCGGGAATTTTTAGGAGAGCATCACATGGAGCTGGCGCCTACCGCAAAGGAAGAAAGCTTCCAGCAGCGGTTCTATCTGTATCTGATGATGACGAAACCATCAAAGCAGCTGGTTTTGTCCTGGTGCCGTACTGGCGCGGATGGAAAGAGCCGCCGCCCGTCTTTCCTGATTGGAGAACTGCGGGCTATGTTCCCGAACGCGCTTCTGGCGGATCAGGAGACACAGGACGATTCGGAAATTTACTCGGTGGCAGAAGCGAAGCGGAAACTGTCTGCGGAGCTGGGAAGATACCGGGACGGACAGCTTGGCGTATCTGTGGAAGCAGACATTTCAGGTGGGAATTCGGACACTTCTGCTTCTAAAACACAGATTGGACGGGATGCGGGTGTTGCGCAGTTTCTGGAACTGTACCGCTGGTTTGCGTCCTCGAACGACTATCAGGAGACCCTGCGTCATCTGACGGACGCTGCCTTTTTTGTCTATGAGAAGCAGAGCATTTCCCATGCGGTGGCAAACGCATTATATGGAGAAATCTTAAGCGGCAGTGTGACTCGTCTGGAGCAGTATGCCGCCTGTGCCTACGGGCATTTTCTCAAATACGGTCTGGAGCTTCTGGAGCGGAAACGCTACGAGCTGGCTTCCTCTGACATAGGAACGCTGTTTCATGAGTCCATCGATCTGTGCTTCCGGCAGGCGAAGGAGAAGCAGTATGACTGGCACACCATGACTGATGAGACGCGGGATGCGCTGGTGGAGGAATGCGTGGCTGCGGTGGCAGAAAATTATGGAAATACGATCCTTGGAAGTTCGGCACGAAACCGCTATCTGGCCCAGCGTGTTGGGCAGATTACCAAACGGACGATATGGGCCCTGCAGCAGCAGATCAAAAAAGGAGACTTTGTCCCGGCAGGCTTTGAGATATCTTTCTCTGCGGCCGATAACTTAAGTGCCATGAAGATCGCGCTGTCAGAAAAAGAAGCGCTCCATTTGCGGGGGCGGATTGACCGCATGGATGTCTGTGAGGATGGGGGAAGGGTCTATGTCAAGATTATAGATTATAAATCCGGCAGTACCTCCTTTGACCTGCTGGCTCTGTACTATGGCCTGCAGCTTCAGCTGGTGGTCTACATGGACGCGGTGTCAGAGATGACACAGAACCATTATCCGGGAAAAGAAATCGTTCCGGCAGGCATTCTGTATTACAACATCGCAGACCCGCTGGCAGAGAAAAAAGGTGATCCGGATCCGGACCAGATTGATGCGGAAATCTTAAAGAAGCTTCGCATGAATGGCCTTGTGAACAGCGAACTGGAGGCGGTACGGCATCTGGACCGGACCATCGAGAAGGAATCTGACGTGATTCCGGTCGTCTTAAAGGACGGAGAGGTGCAGGCGGGAAGGTCTTCCGTGGCCAACCGGGAGCGGTTTGCGCGGTTAAGCCAGTTTGTGCACCGGAAATTAAAGGAAGCCGGACAGGAAATTCTGGATGGTGAGATTGGTGTGGAGCCATACAAAAACGGACAGCGCACCGCCTGCGATTACTGTCCGTACCATGCGGTGTGCGGGTTTGACCGGAAAACATCCGGATATGAATTCAGCCGGTGGAAGAACCGGAAAACAGAGGAAATCTGGGAGGAAATATGCAAAGAGCAGCAGTAAACTGGACCAGGGAGCAGAGCCAGGTCATTGAGAGCCGCGGAAAGAACCTGCTTGTCAGCGCGGCGGCAGGAAGCGGAAAAACAGCAGTTCTGGTAGAGCGCATCATCCGTATGGTGACGGAGGGAGAAAATCCGCCCGGAATCGATGAACTTCTGGTGATGACCTTCACCAATGCGGCCGCGGCAGAAATGCGGGAACGGATTGCCTCCGCAATTGAACAGAAATTAAAGGGAGATCCGCAAAACGAGCATCTTCAGATGCAGGCAACGCTGGTTCACCATGCCCAGATCACCACCATCGACAGCTTCTGTCTGAATGTGATCCGGGAACATTTTAACCAGCTGGACCTGGATCCGGCATTCCGGATCGGAGATGAGGGCGAGCTGCTTCTCATGCGGGCGGATGTTATGGCGGAGCTTTTAGAGGATTCCTATGCGTCCGGAGACAGCCGCTTTGAAAAGTTTGTGGAAACCTTTGCCCAGGGAAAGACTGATGCGGGAATCGAAGATTACATCATGCAGGTCTATCACTTTTCCCAGAGTAATCCATATCCGAACCAGTGGCTTGCAGACTGCCGCAGGGAACTGGCTGATGAACAGTCTGGCCCGTGGATGGAGTTTCTTTTGCAGGATTTGAAACGCCAGGCCGCAGAACTGCGTGTTCAGATGGAGGATGCCTGTGATACCTGCCGGAACGACGAGTTCCTCTGTGCCTATGAGCCGGCTTTTTCGGAGGATGTATTTCTGTTAAAACGGCTTTCGGAGGCGGAAGATTTTCCGGCCTTTTATGAGATTCTTGCTGGTGCCGGATTTGGCCGTCTGGCCACGGTGCGCAGCAAAGAGGTGGACCCGGAAAAGAAGGCCTATGTGACCGGCTGTCGTGACCGGGTCAAGACAGCTATCAAAAAAATGAAGGAACTGTACGCCTTTGACACGCTGGAGCACATGTTTGCCGATCTGGAGGGGACCCGGGAGGCAGCGGGGGTGCTGCTGGATCTGGCAGAGGGCTTTGCAGAGCGGTTTCAGGCGAAAAAGCGTGACAAGAATCTTGTGGACTTTAATGATCTGGAGCATGAGGCCTTAAAGGTGCTGATCCGCGTGGAAGAGGATGGAGCACGTGCCTATACAGATGCGGCGGATGAGCTGAGCATGCAGTACCGGGAGGTGCTGGTGGACGAGTACCAGGACAGCAATCTGGTGCAGGAGGAACTGTTAAAAGCGGTATCCCGAGAGCGCTTTGGCCAGCACAATGTGTTTATGGTGGGTGATGTAAAACAGAGCATTTATCGGTTCCGCCTGGCCAGACCGGAGCTGTTTCTGGAGAAATATCATGCCTACCCGTCTGAACCTGGGGAAGACGGACCGAATCTGAAAATCGAGCTTCATCAGAACTTCCGAAGCAGAGATACGGTTCTGACTGGCATTAACGATATCTTTTACCGGATTATGACGGAAAATCTTGGGAACATCCGCTACACGGAGGATGCGGCCCTGCATCCCGGCGCAGTCTTTGCGGAAGCAAAGGAGCCGGATCGGGTGGGCGGACTGCCGGAGCTTCTTATGGTAAATACCGGAGATGAGGCGCTGTCCGGACTGGATGAGGATGCTGCGGATTACACGGCAAAAGAACTGGAGGCAAAACTGATTGCGGCGAAGATCCGGGAGATGACCGACCCGGAATACGGCTTTCTTGTCTGGGATAAAAAACTGGGAGAGAGCGGCGGTTACCGCACGGCCCAGTACCGCGATATGGTCATCCTGCTGCGCAGCACTACCGGATGGACGGAGACGCTGCTGCAGATTCTGTTAAATGAAGGGATTCCGGCCTACGCGGAGTCCCGCATGGGATACTTCAATACACTGGAAGTGGAAACGGTCTTAAGCCTGCTGGCGGTGATCGACAATCCCATGCAGGATATTCCGCTGGCGGCGGTGTTAAAATCTCCGGTGGTGGGCATGAGTGACCGGGAGATGGCTGAAATGATGGCAGATTACCGGAACTGCGCTGACAAAGGGCAGGACCGGGGAATTTATGCGGCTGCTGTGCGCTGGGAACATCTGAACCACTTTTTTGAGAAGCTGGACCGGTTCCGGCTGCTGGCTTCCTATCTTCCCATTCATGAACTGATCTATCGGCTTTACGAGGAAACCGGTTACTACGATTATGTCTCGGCCATGCCGGCAGGGGAGACCAGGCGGGCCAATCTGGATATGCTGGTTGAGAAGGCAGCAGAATATGAAAAGACGAGTTATAAGGGGCTGTTTCACTTCATTCGTTACATTGAGAACCTGAAAAAGTACAACTCCGATTTTGGCGAGGCTTCCACAGTGGGAGAGGAAGATAACACTGTGCGGATCATGAGTATCCATAAAAGTAAGGGCCTGGAATTCCCCATTGTTTTTCTGGCCGGAATGGGAAAGAAATTCAACAAACAGGATGTGTACGGAAAGGTGCTGATTGACCCGGAACTGGGCATTGCCACAGATTATCTGGATGCAGAACACCGGGTAAAGGCTTCTACCATCAAGAAAAACGTACTGCGCCGAAAGATGGAGCTGGACAGTCTTGGTGAGGAGCTGCGTGTGCTTTATGTTGCCATGACCCGTGCAAAAGAAAAGCTGATCATGACTGGAACGGATCGTAATCTTGGGAAAACCCTGGAAAAGTACAGTCAGATCCCGCTTGCGGGCGGGCAGATTCCCTACACCATTCTTTCCGGAGCAGCTTCCTATCTGGACTGGGTTCTTATGTGTACCGGACAGACCGGAAATGGCCTGCGAATTCAGGTAAAAGAAATTCCGGTTATGGAATTTATCGGGGAAGAACTGGGACGTCAGCTTCAGAAGAAGAGTGCGAAGGATACTCTGACGGAACTGGATCTGGATCAGGAATACGACAGCAGCTTTGGAAAACGTCTGAAAGAACATCTGGATTTTGTGTACCCTTATGCGGCAGACGTTACACTGCATAGCAAGATGTCGGTATCAGAACTGAAAAAAATGGGACAGCTTACCGATGATGGGGAGGCGGAAATGCCGTTTGAGGCAGTGCTTTCGTGGCCGGAAGAAACGGTGGACGCAAGTCCGGATGCTTTAGGAACAGACGCAGCAGAAAGCATCTGTGAGATGTGTGGCGGGCATGCGACAGAATCTGCGCAGGAAATGTCAGGTATGCCTGCAGATTCCGGTGCCGGAGCCGACCGCGGCACAGCGTATCACCGCGCGCTGGAACTCCTTCCATTTGACCAGATTCGGAGCCGGTCCGATGTGGAAGCCTGGCTGGAGCGGTTTGTGGAGGAAAAGCAGTACACGGCGGAGAGTCTTAAGATGGTGGACAGTACTGTAATCTGGAACTTCCTTTGCTCAGAAACCGGGCACCGGATGGCAGCAGCTCAGGCAGAAGGAAGGCTTCACAAGGAACAGCAGTTTGTCATGGGGATTCCGGCGAGGGCGGTTGGTCCGGTGGACAGTGATGAACTGGTCGTGATCCAGGGTATCATTGACGCGTATTTTGAGGAAGACGGCGAACTGATTCTGGTAGACTATAAGACAGACCGGACCTGGAGCAGCCAGGTTCTCCTGGACCATTACAAACGCCAGCTGGATTATTACGAACGGGCGCTGAATCAGCTGACCGGAAAAAAAGTCCGGGAAAAATGGATCTATTCCCTGACGATGCAGCGGGCCATTCCGTGCTGAAAAGAAAAATCTGCATTGCATAATTCTTAAAAAAGTGGTAGCATTCTAAAGGCGCGGCACACCTGACAGGAAGCATCGCCTCAGATTTTAAGGAATGTGAGGATAATCTATTATGATGAAAGACCTGACCGAGGGAAATCCGCAAAGCCTTCTGTGGCGCTTTACGATTCCCATGTATTTCTGTTCTTATATAATGCTGGCAACCTTTTCCGACCTGATTCTGCGTGTAGTCCTTTCCTTCGTGTTTGCCTCTTTCCTGGGTGTGATCGGAGTCTGGCTGTCCTGGCCGTTTGGATGGAGTGTGGGAAGCGTCCTGTCATTATGGTGTAATCGCAATGTAACAAAGCGTTTGGAGAAGACCTTTGCGCGAAAGGAATAAAGATTCATGAAAAAGAAAAAGCAGCAGGGAAGCTGTGAAAGTTGTATGTACTATGAGTATGATGAGGATTATGAGTGCTATGTCTGCGAAGTCAATCTTGATGAGGATGAGATGGCGCGTTTTATGGAGGACCGTTTCTATGACTGTCCCTATTACCGGCTGGGCGATGAATACATGATCGTACGCAAACAGATGTAAGATGTCATGGAGGGCAACAAACGATGAAAAACAAAAATTTCTGGATTCTGCTTTTACTGCTTCTGGCAGGAATTGTGTTTGGCGGTTTTCTGGGGGAGGCGACCAAAAGCATCAGCCTGCTGTCCTGGCTGAATTTCGGACAGTCCTTCGGCTTAGACACTCCGCTCGTACTGAATCTCGGGGTACTGGTCATCACCTTTGGACTGACCATTCGCATTACCATGGCCAGTATTATTGGCGTGGCAATTGCGCTTTTGATTTATCGTTATCTGTAACCGGCTTATATGGAGGGGAATAGGAGAAGAATCATGGAGCAGACAGCAAAAAAAACGGGGAAAACCTATGAAATGGATATGTGCAACGGACCGCTTTTTCCAAAAATTGTAGCTTTTGCGGTTCCGCTGATTCTTTCCGGTATTCTGCAGCTGTTGTTTAACGCGGCAGATATCATTGTGGTGGGGCATTTTGCCGGCAGGGAATCCCTTGCGGCAGTGGGTTCTACCACAGCGCTCATCAATCTGATGATCAATGTGTTTGTGGGACTTTCCATTGGCGCGAATGTCCTGGTTGCCCAGTATTCCGGAGCGCAGAAGTGGAAGGATCTGGAAGAAACAGTCCATACGGCCATGATGATCGCGCTGGCCGGGGGCATTCTTCTGATCTTTGTGGGTGTGTTCTTTTCCGGTCCGATGTTGAGCCTGATGGGAACGCCGGATGATGTGCTGCCGTTGGCGGCACTGTACCTGAAGATTTATTTTGTCGGCATGCCGGCAACTTTGACGTACAACTTTGGTGCCGCGATTCTGCGGGCCGTTGGTGATACCAGAAGACCGCTGTATTTCCTGCTCTTTGCAGGTGCGGTCAATGTGGTGTTAAACCTTGTTTTTGTCATCGGTTTTTCCATGGGTGTAGCAGGTGTTGCAACGGCAACTGTGGTGTCAGAGTGCATTTCCGCGGTGCTGATCGTGCGTTGCCTGGCTCGTTCCAATTCTGCGTACCGGCTTTACAGGGAGAAGATGCATTTGACAGAGTCCAAGGTGAAGCTGATCATGAAGATCGGACTGCCGGCGGGATTTCAGGGTGCCATCTTTTCTGTGTCCAACGTGCTGATCCAGTCTTCTATCAATTCTTTTGGTTCCATTGCCATGGCAGGAAGCACAGCTTCAGCCAATGTGGAGGGTTTTGTATACAATGCCATGAACGCGGTTTACCAGACTGCCCTCAGCTTTACCAGCCAGAATTATGGCGCGGGAAAGATGAACCGTGTGACAAAAATTCTTTTGTACTGTCTTGGTCTGGTGGTCATGGTGGGTGCTGTGATGGGCGGCGGTGCGGTGCTGATCGGTCCGAAATTACTGCAGATTTATTCCTCTGACCCGGAGGTCATTTCCTATGGTATGATGCGTATGCGCATTATCAACGGAAGCTATTTCCTGTGCGGTATCATGGATACCATGGTAGGTGGTCTGCGCGGCCTGGGATATTCGGTTGTTCCCATGCTGGTATCCCTGACGGGCGCCTGCCTGTTCCGGGTGGTATGGATTTTTTCTGTATTCGCGATGCACCGGACACTGACAACGCTTTATATTTCTTACCCGGTGAGCTGGATCATTACATTTACAGCGCACATCATTTGCTATATCGTGATCCGGAAACGGATTGCGGCGCGCAGAAAGCCGCGGGATTAAATTGCAAAAAGAGACTGTCACAAAAGAAGGGGCTTTTGTGACAGTCTCTTTGCATTATAGCTTATTTGTCGTTCAGGTATCATGTTTTTTCAGTACAGAAAACAGCAAATGCAGCAGGGCGGCACCCAGACAGATGGTGAACAGGTACAGTAAATTGGCCGGAAGAATGCCAATGACCAGCGCAATCTCATGAAAGACCGGCTGAGTGCTGGGGTAGTAGGGAGATATGTAGAACATATCGGCCTGCCCGTGCCCCGGAGCCAGAATATTGATGAGAAAAGCAATCATGCAGCTGCAGAAGAATACGGGGAGTGTCCTGAGATATCCCATCCGGCTTAAGTCGGAACGCCCTCCGGCAAAGACAAACAGTCCAATGAGCACCAGGAGCAGATGCCAGAGATAACCATGCAGGGTCAGGCTCCAGTGGATACCGCGAAACCCCTCAGATACGATGAGGGCGGCCACCCCGCCAAGCAGATTGAAATCCTGCAAAAAGGTGTAGATGGCGGTTTTACTGTGTCCGCGTTTTAAGAACGGAAGCAGAAGGCACAGATACATGGGAAGGCTGCATAGCTGAAAGGGAAAATACCACCAGTCGTAATGTTTCTGGTCAATGATAAAATATAAAAAGCATTGTTTATAGCTCTCCGTCAGGAGCAGGAAGAAACCGCAGAAAAAGAGGATCCGGTCATATGTCCTATCCGTAAGAGAACGAAAATGGTATAATAATTTCATGATGATTGTGACAAACACGATGCAGATATAAAAATGGTTTTCCGGTTGCGGAAAACAGTATAGCACGATGAGGGGGAAAGAACAAGGATGGAGCAGAAACAAATTACGGGTCCGGTGAAAGCGGAGCGCTGGAAACGGAAAACACAATCCTTTGAACATACAGAAGGCCTTCTGGAGTCGCTTGGGTTTGCGGACTGGACCGATCTGCCGCGGATTATTTCCATTGTAGGAGCAGGCGGAAAGACCAGTACCATGTACGATCTGGCAGAAGAACTTGCGAAAAAGGGCGCACGGGTACTGATCACGACCAGTACACACATTGCGAAGCCGAAACAGTATGATCTGGCAGTGATGCCAAAGCTGGCAGATTTAGATGTATGGATGCGCAGTGGGAATAATACCTCGCCGGACAGGAATGTGGCAGAAGCCGGGGACTATGCAGATGGAAATTCAGGTGAGATCCGAAAGAATGGCGGCCGGATTCTGGCAGCCGGAAAACAGGCAGAGGGGCCGAACAGTACGTGGAAGCTTACCATGCCGGAGGATCTGGGTGAGGAAAGTGTGATGCAGAAACTGCTCAAACAGTTTGATGTGATTCTCATTGAGGCGGATGGTTCCAAACGTCTGCCGCTAAAGGTCCCGTCGGAAACGGAACCGGTACTGGTCCCGCAGACCGGGCTGATTATTGCCTGCGCGGGACTGACAGCGGCCGGAAATCAGTTTGGAGATACCTGTTTCCGGTTTTCTTCCCATGGAAGCTGGCTGCACCGGAATGTGGATGATGCGATTGGCGCGGAAGATATGGCACTAATCCTGATGGATGAGCGGGGAAGCCGGAAAGGTGTGAATGGCCGGTATTACCGGGTGCTGTTAAATCAGGCAGATACGGAAAAAGAACAGAGACTGGCAGAAAAAATTGCTGGTATGCTGCCGCTTAATTTGCAGACGGGATGTGTGCGGACGACAAGAACGCGTTGACGGAGTCTGACACAGGAAGAATGCCTGGGCAGTGACAAAGAACAGAAATTGGAATATTGAGAGGGCAGAAACGAAAAATACAGACAGAAAAGGAGAGGGATTACCATGAATCATATCGAAACAAATGTTGAAATAAAGCAGACGGAAGCAGCAGATGGCATGGGCCGTGTACTGATCAAAGGCTCAGGAGACCTGGCCAGCGGCATTGCGCTGCGCCTGCACCGGGCGGGATTCCGGATCCTGATGACGGACATCGCAGTGCCCACCACCGTGCGCCGCACAGTAGCATTTTCCCCGGCGGTTTACCAGGGCCGCATGCAGGTGGAAGATGTGACTGGTGTTCTGTGCGATTCTGTAAAAGTGGCGGAGACAGAAATCCAGAAAGGCAATATTGCCATCATGGTGGATGAAAAAGCAGAATGTATTCACGAATTTCAGCCGGATGTGGTTGTGGATGCCATTCTGGCAAAACGTAATCTTGGAACGAAGATTACCGATGCACCGTTTGTTGTAGGCGTTGGACCAGGCTTTACGGCTGGGGAAGACTGCCACTGCGTCGTAGAGACCAAGCGCGGTCATTATCTGGGACGTTGTATCTGGAAAGGCAGTGCTATCCCAAATACCGGTATTCCGGGCCTGATTGGCGGATACGGACTGGAACGTCTGATCAAGGCTCCGGTGGATGGTATTTTCAAAGGAGACGTAAAGATCGGCGCTGAGGTAAAAAAAGGCGATGTAGTGGGCCATGTGAACGGTGTTCCGGTTCTGGCACAGATTGACGGTGTTGTGCGCGGTCTTTTGCAGGATGGCGTGGAGGTGACTGCCGGTATGAAATCCGGTGATGTGGATCCGCGCTGCGATGTGGCTCATTGCTTTACCGTGTCCGATAAGGCATCCTCCATCGGCGGAGGCGTGCTGGAGGGCCTCCTTTCTCTGATGGGGGAGGAAGAAGCGTGATCTATCTCGACAGTG
>ERZ779842.237-NODE-237-length-65962-cov-24.344212_pt1 | contig 65962 bp, 96 predicted proteins | sample MGYA00511095_ERZ779842 | MGnify/ENA primary metagenome ERZ779842 (study PRJEB29588, sample SAMEA2154036) | human gut metagenome | biome: human gut; feature: human-associated habitat; material: faeces | place: Denmark | collected 2008/2010 ... | reverse complement strand
CTCTCTTTATGAATAATCGCCTGATAGTATCAAAGCAGTATCACAGAGCCTTTTGGCTCTCAAAATATTGCAGTGCATCAATACTTTTCAGGTTTTGCAGATTACTCGAGCTCTATGGTGGGCAGTTATCTTCTGTTCGCATAGGCTGTTTTCTATTCTTTCCAGTGCTTGTATTTCCTGCATTTCCTTGGTTCTTGCTGGCTTCTGGGTGCTTTTGTTACTCGGATGTTACTTCGGTGTTACTTTCGGGCTCCACCAAACCCAGTTCCGCAAGGTAGCGGTTCACGGCCTCATTGATGAAGTCGCTGCGGCTCATGCGGCCGCTCTCAACATTCTTTTCGTGGTCGTCAATGTAGTTGTCGATAATGTCCAGGGTGCCGGTGGGGAGGTGTACCGTTGTCGGCACTCTCCGGCTGGCTCCCTTCATAGGCCTTCCGTATGGCATTTTATTCCCTCCTGTTACTTGTTGCGGTGGTTCTCTGCTGCTGCGGCCAGAACGTCCAGATCTTGCCGCAGCCCAGGGGCCAGGGCATCCACCCAGCGCGCCGGGATGGCTGAAAAACCAAACCAGGCGCCTGCCAGGCCGCCGGTAATAGCCGCGTTGGTGTCGGTATCGCCGCCCAGGTTTGCGGCCGCACAGACGGCCTCCTCGAAGGTCTGGGCGTGTGCAAGGCAGCTCACGGCGGTGCACATACTGTCCACCACATAGCCGCCCGCTGCATACGTCGCGGGCTTCTCCACGGAAGCGTCGTAAAACGTCCCCTTCAAGCACTCGTGCAGGAAGTCGGCCACGTTGCCGTCCTGGTACTTACTAACCGATTCTGTAAGTAAATATACCATTCTCGTGTACAGAATGCAAGCCTCCGTGGACTTGTCGCCGCGGTGGGTCATTTCCGCAAATGCCATGGCCTGCATTTCTGCGCTGTTCTTCATTCTGCAATAAAGGCCAGGGTATACGGTGCGCATCAGAGCGCCGTTGCCCTCCACCGGGCGGCCGCCGTCCCGCCGGGTCTGCCGCGCTGCTTCCTCCCAGTCCGCGGCCGTGGGAACGCCCTGCCAGCGAATACGGCCCAGCTGCTTTGCAACGGCAATGCTATGGGAGCAGGCGCCGCCAATGTCCTTTGGCTTGCTGTCAGCCCATGCAATAAACTGCTGTCCCACAGAAGCGACCAGATCCAGGCCGTTGTCCCCTTCCAGGGCATCCAGGATGCCGCGGGCAACGCAAAGGGTCATTTGCGTGTCGTCCGTCACCTCGCCGGGCTTCAAGTTCAGCCAGCCGCCGCCGATCATGTCGGTAACGCGGCCGTATATGTCGCAGATCTGCCGGTCGCTCATAAATTCCAGGGGGCCGCCCAAGGCGTCGCCCACAGCCACGCCGTACAGGGCGCCGCGGATTCGGTCAAGCTGCTTTTCGTTAATCTTCTTCATTTCTGTTCCTCCTGTCCAGGCATCCGGCCAACAATTACGCGGCCCTTCGTGTCCAAAAGTGTATAATGTGCCAGCTCTGCAAAAATTTTCGCTGCTTCTTCCGGTTCATAAAGGTCAACAAACGAAATTTTTTCACTTGGAAACTCTTCCGGCACCTGTATAACTTGGGCATAAAAGTTTCCGCTCATGCCCAGGTCAAAAAGATCCTCGATTATGTCGTTCTGGTCAATCTTCTGCCTGCTGGTCTTCCCGACAAACCTATACGCTGCCATGGTCGGCATTTCATCAACGGATTTCAAATGCTTGCAAATTTCCACCTTTGCGCCTCCTCACGCATGGACCGCAGGGTCGAAGCCCTGGGCCTTTATGTTCTTCGCCCAGGCCGTCACCATGGCGGCAAGGTCCTTTTTCATGGCCGGGTAATATTTTGTCGGCTTCCCGTCCACGAAGTCTTTGTAAACTTCCCAATAACGGCCGATGTAGTCGTTCTGGTAGGTCAGCGGCTCCACCGTGCCGTTTTCCCGGTCAACGCCCATAGTCACATCCGGATCCCGCATGAGGTCGCCGTTCTGCTCCCCGTAGTGGGCCACAGAATACACCGGGCGGCCCTCGTGGTCCTTGTAGCCCAAAGCCTCGATGCACAGGTCCATGTAGCCCGGAGCCGTGAACTTCAAGGTCTTTTCCTCGCTGGCGTCCACAGCCTCGAAAAAGGGCGCCAGGGTCTTGTAAATCGTTCTCGCACTCATACTTTTGCCTCCCGCTCCATCAAAATTTCCGAATCGTGCGCCACCTTCCGCAATGCGGTAAGGCTGGCCGTTACCTGGGCCAGCGTGGCAGCGTGAACGGCCACCTCTTCGGCCCAGGTCGTCGGGTCTTCGCCAGCAGAAAGCAGCCGGATTGAATCGGCCAGGTGTTCCGCTTCAAGCTCCGCCATAACGATCTGGCCGTTCAACTGCTGGTTGAAAAATTTAACTTTGTCCATGCTCTGCGCTCCTCTCTGCGGTATGGCTCCCGCGACCTTGCCCGGCTGGCTGTCGGGCGGTTTCGGCCTGTGCCGGAGGCCATCGTCAGGCGGGGTTATTCAGGGCGAGTATTCCACGCTTCAATAGTTCGTCGCCTGCCCAATTCCCCGCGATGTTCATAAAAATCGCGGGTAAATGTGATATTGCATTTCGGGCATCTAATCCGAATGCCCTCAGTATTAGATTCAGTGATGGTCGTATGCTCCTGCCCGCAGAAAGGACAAGGCTTCAGCGTTTCCTTTTTCATCGTTCACGCCTCCTTCACTTCCACGCTCTTAATGCTGTTCTCAACGTAACTGCGGCCGCGGAGGTGCTCGCAGCTCCAGCAGAAGCCAATTCCGCGCTCTCTCAGAAAATAGCTCGCCTTCGTGTTGTCCTTTCCGCTAAAGGCGGATTGAAGCGCCCAGGCCTGGGCGTCCTCCACCAGGATCATTGCGCAGGCCTCGCTGCTCTCGCCGTTCTGGATAGTGTCGTAGGTGAAAATAACTTTCTTCATGGTTTAGTCCTCCTCTGGTGCAATAAAACGCGGCTGCGGCTCAATGCCACGGGCCTTACAATATGCGGAAGCCTCTTTCTTTGCCTTGCAGCTGTAAACCAGCTTGCCTTCCGGGAGGTCGCCGCTCTGGCATCGGTGCGAATACTCGCGCACTTCCCAACGTGATTCCATCGAACCGCTGCCGAAGTAGTGCCGCCTTTCCATGGTGTAGATCATCGTGCTGCCCTCCTCAGTGTACCTTAATCAGCGTCCCGCTGTTCAGGATGTACCATTCTTCGCCGTTCTTCACGGTCGTCTTGCAGCCCTGTGCTTTAAGCAGCATCCGCATCTTTGCCAGCTGCTTTTCGGTGCACTGCATCCAGAAGAACCCTGCGTAATTGAACCACTCGTTGCTCTGGATGTTCACGGAACGGGCATTCTCAAAAATGCGGTTGAAGGTACTGGTTTTCATGGCTTATTCCTCATTGCCTTTGGCCTTCTGCTCGATTTCGAGCAGCTCATTGTAAATCCGTTCGGCCTCGTCGCCGGTCAAGTTGAACTGTTCGATCAGGTCGGGAAGGGCATCTGCCCGCCAGCCTCCCGCATAGAGGGAAGCTGCTGTGTATTGGTTGTCGTGCTCCTCTTGACCTCCACAGCGCAGATCGTCGCGCCAGCTCTCATAATCGGCCTCTGTCATGTTCAGCATCATGGTTGCGTCCTCCCCTCTCATGCCTGGAATACCGGGCACACAGCCCCGCGGAAGCGAGTGAGCCGGATTGCGTGGCGCAGCTCCTTTTCACTCATGCAAGTGGTGTGCAGCTTGCCAACAAAGCCAATCGCCCACCAAAGGCCCTGCACCGTCTGGCAGTCCAGAATCGCCCGGCGCTCCGCGTCGGTCTGGGCTGCGCTGTACTTCGCCAAGGTGCTTTCACACGTTGCAATGAAGTTGGCCGGAATGTTAATAGAAAGTGCGTTCATGGTTTAGACCTCCTCAATGTAAAACTTCAAGTCTTTGTTGAAAGCGTCGTTCTTGTATCGCTCCTCAAACTCCTTTTTCATGGCCTGTGCCTGCTCACGGGTCTTCGTGCCGCCCATAAGGCCGCCGTTTGAATTGCGAACGTAGAACTTCACGCCCATCTGATTGCCGTATGCAATCGCCTGATTCAAGTTCATCATTTTTTCGGTCCTCCTCTTGTGTGCTGCTGTTCTCTACGCCTTTATTATAAACCGCTTCGGTTTATAAGTCAAGAGGGAATTTTGCGAAACAAGATTATTTTTAGGCAAAAAGAAAAAACCCCCGCTTCCAGCGTACTGCCAGAAGTGGGGGCTTTCATGTGCTTTTAGGTGGGATTCATGCGAGTGTTACTGCTGCGCAGCCTTGGCCGCCTTGTTAAGGTCAATCTGGGCCTGGATGCGGGTAGTCAGATACCCCACGGTATCGTCGCCGGAAATCTCCTTGATGTAGTCCAGCGCGTCCTTGCTCAAACTCTTAATTGCTGCGGAAATGGCACCGTTCAGGGCCTTGGCCTGGGCGTCCTTGTCGAAAGATCCGGACGCTTTCAGGTCGTTTACATAGGTCTGGTTCATGGCTGCCACAGCGTTTGCCACGGCATCGGTGATCTCGCGGCATACGCGCTGGATGGTTTCGTTCTTCACCTTCTCGGCCGTGGAGGCGTTAATGGCGGCAGCGGCCTTGTAGATGTACGCGGTCACAAGGGGGGAGCAGATGGTCAGGGTGGCAAAAAGAAGCTGGGTCAAAATCTCTTTCATGGTGTACTCCTTTCAAATTTAACGAATAACAGAAAGCCCGGCCCTCTGGATGATGGCCGGGTAGTTCTTATAGGCGTGGTTCAGGTCCACATTGCCGGTAATGCCGGGGATGATGCCCTCGCTGGTATACTGCCAGATGCCGTGCTTGCGGGAGGGCCGCTTGCCGCGGTAGTCCGCGATCCACAGGTCAAAGGCTTTCAGGGCATCCATGTCCAGCTCCGTGTTTGTGTAGCTGGTATAGGTGTAGACCATGGCGTAAAGGCCCCAGGCCTCGATCTGCTTGGCTGCGCCCGCCACCAGGGCGGACAGTTCCTTGGCGGGGATGGGTTTCAGCTTGTTGTCCTCCACGTCTACCGCAATCGGCAACTGGAAGGTTTTACCCTTCAAGGCCTGCTTCACTTTTACCAGCTCAACGGCCCGGGCGGCCTCGTTCTGGGCATAGGTGTAATAGTAGGCGCCCACCGGGATGCCCAGGCGGACGCACTCGGCATAGTTGTGCTCAAACTGGGGGTCAATGTAGACGCCGCCGAAGTTCTTGTTGGTGGAAACGGTTTTCAGGATCGCGCCGTCAACCTTCCCGCTGCGCTTCACGGCGTCCCAGTCGATGGTCCCCTGCCACCGGCTGGCGTCCAGGTATCTGTAAATCATTTTTGGGCTCCTTTCGTCTAAGTGTCCGGCCTTTCGTCTAAAACAAGGCTCATTTTAGATGAAAGCCTTAAAGAAAGTCGTGCTTTTCCAGGCGGTCGTCATAGCAGCGCTCAATATTCGCAATAGCATGGGTGCACTTGTTGTTTTTATACTCCTCGTGCGTCCTGCAATACGTTCTGTAAACGTCTATGATGCCTAAAATCTCGTCGAAGTCCTCTTGGGTGTGGTCGATGCCGCGGACCAACTCATTGTTAAACCGAAGAATCCGGCTCCGCAGAAGGTCCGCGTTGCGTTCATCGTCCATTCGGATGTGCTTGTCCAGAAGGCGCCGGGTTTCCTCCTGGTACTGCTTAACCTCCGACCATTTTTCGTCCTGGCTCTTTTGCGCTGCCTCCATCTTTTCGGAAAGTTCCGCGGTCAGGGCGCGGGCAATGGCCTGTACAATGGTCTTCCACGGGTTGATCTCGATTTTCTTCACCTGGAAAATTTTAGTGACCGCCAGAAGCCCGGCGGTCACGAATCCGGCTGCTGCAAGTAAATCTTGGGTGCTCATGTTCCCTTCTTTCTGCACTTGTGCGCCACTATAAAAAGGCAGCAATCATAGGCCACCACCTCCTTTCCTGCTGCTTCCATCAAAGCGAAAACGGGAGCTCGTCTGCGCCCAAAAGCTGGCCGATCTGGCCGTCCACGTTGGTGATCTGCTCCTCTGCGCATACCGCGCCAACCTGGGCCAGAGCTTCCGCCTGGGCGTGGATGATCTCGTTCTGCTTGCTCACAATGTCGGTCAAGGCTTCGATAATCTGTAAATTGCTCAAGCCGCACCGCCTCCAAATGCTTAGCCCGAGTAGGCTTCGCCCACGATTTCCTCATACTCGGCGGCGGTGATCCACTTCTTTTTGACGGACTTTGCCACGGTAGCCTTGCTCCAAATGCGGTGATCGTAGTAGCTTTTGACATCGGGGAACTTCTTGCTATGTTTAGTCATATCCATATCACATATCCTCCAAGTCAATATCGCTGTTCATGGCGAGGTAATCAAGCTGTGCCCGTACCCGCATTTTGAACAGTTCATCTTCTGACAGTTCCCGCAGGATGAACCACCACTTGCCATCCGGGTTATCCTCGGGCGGGGTGATCTGTACAAGCTCTGCATCGTGCAAGGTGGCCGGATATGCGCACCCGACCATATCGCCGTCGCTGGCAGAGATATGTACTTCCGACAAATTGCCGTCGAACATATCCGCCGTGATCTCAGTCTCCGACTGGAAGTTATTGCCGCCCATCGTCAGGTTTTCAATCAGTGTGCCATCAGCCAGCGCAACCGTCCATGTCCGTGTTTTTTCCATGTTGGCTCCTTCCCGAACAAGTCCTTAAACAAGTTCGTCATATTGTGAATTTGCTTCCTGCTCATGTACTTGTAATTGGCGCAAATCCATGATTTGTAAGAATTTTCGATTTCAGCATAGATCATTACCCCAGCATCCATTTTCCGCTTATAGGCTTTGAGCTTCCGACGCTCTCTCGTGATAGCTTTTGGGCTGATTTTTCGGACGATCCGCCCATCCTCTTGCAAAGAATAAAGCACTTGCAAGTGGCGATACTGGCCGGACAATTTACAGATGTGGGTTTTCTTTTCGTTGATGATGATTCCCAACTTTTCTGCCCACTGTCTGACCCCAGCCATAACCTCCCGCAAATGCTCTTTGCTTTTGTCGATGATATAGAAATCGTCCGAATATCTTCCATAGCCCTTCACTGCGCACACGATCTTGACGTAGTTATCAATGGGCACTGGGAGAAATATTCCTGTATTTTGTGAAACTTGGTTGCCTATATCTGCGCCCTTCCGCAGCATTTTCTCGCCCGTTAGGGCGGATGATGGAACGCCAACATTGAGCGTTGAACGCACCTTTTCATGGTACATTTTCTCGATTTCCTCATCTGCGAAACGGGAAACATCCAATTCAAAAGTGCGGAATGCCAACCGCAGTTTGTCCATAACATCCGCCAGTTCTTCCGGGTCTTTGATTTCCCGCGCAAGATACTGGCTGAACTGGGCCAATGCGACTTCATGCACAATGTTGTCGTAGTAGCCGGAGAAGTCCGAGAATCCGATGTAACCTTCATTGGTGCCCTCCCGCTCATAGTATTTTCGCAGCTGGATTTCAAAGCGATGCCGATGAAACGCAACACCTTTTCCAACCTGTGAAGACGAATTGTCGTACTGCATATATTTTTGAAGCAGCGGTGTGAGGTATTCGTCGCAGGTAATGTGGTTCACCGCCTTGTCTGCGGTTGCTGCACTCGTGATATACCGTGCGTGTCCTCTTTCTTTGATGCCAAATTTCAAGCCAGGCTCCGGCTTATATGTGCCGTCTTCCATAGCTTTCTGAATATGCGCAGTTTCGAGCAGATGATTTATCTCGTACAACTGCGTTTTATATTTGAACATCGACGCTTTCATTGCTTTGGTTCCTGCTTCATGGATATAATTTGCATCTGTGTATTTACTCATATTTCCCTGAAATAAACTGTACAATAGCTCCATCGGTCGTAACCGGGAACGTCACAGTTAGTATTTATCGCAGATTTCCTACGAAAGGATGACCTTTCCTTTCACAGAGCCGCACCGGGCCTTGCCCTTTGTGTGGTTGTGAAATCCAAAAGCCCGGCGACGGGGCGGACACCAGCCTCATTCGAGGCGTTGTTGTAGTTGCAATTCCCGTTGTTGTTCGCGTTGGCGAAATAGGCTGCCGAGACAACGTACAAAAGTCACCCTATTGTGTTGTTATTTTCCTTCCATCTGTTTGAAACGCTTTGCATCTGATTTCCGCAGAGCTTTAATTTTGTTCACCAGTTCCTCAATTTTCAGAGCCAGCTTTGTGAATTTGTTAAAATCCGCAGGCAGAGCCTCCGCTACATACTGCAATTCGTCCATCAGCATCCAGCAGGCGGCAATGGCCTTGTCGAGTTCCAGCCGTCGCGCGTCCAATTCCAGCTGGCAGCTCGGCCAGATGGAGTTTGCCGCACGGAGGTGGAGCGGAATGTCGCGGGAAAGATCGTGCATCCGCTTTCGCTCCTGCTCGATCAGCCAAAGGTTGAAGTCTTGCTCCTGCTCCCGGATTTGTGCGACTGCCTTTTCTCGCTCCGGGCCTGCAGGGATGTACTTCGTCATGGCTTCGAGGTGTTTTTCAAACTTTGTCCTGCTATACCCAAAGGTGCGGGCAAGTTCCGTCGTAACCTCTTTGCTGATCTCAAGCGCAAGGTGGTGCGCTTCCAGTCTGGAAGGTGTTCGTTTGTGTACTGGTACAGACGTTTTCTTTCACTTCCTGTCCTGCTCTCAATCCCACGGTACAAGCCCGTGGGATGTTCGATCAGCCGATCAGCCCGGCGACGGGGCGGACACCAGCCTCATACGAGGCGCCGTTGCAGTTGCAATCCCCGCCGTCGGCCGCGTTGGCGAAATAGGCTGCCGAGACAACGTCTCGCAGCCAGCACCAATAACTACGGGTGAAGCTCAACCACGGTGCCAGCCGGAACAACGGCAGTTGGGATTTGGAGATCGTGTAGTTGTTCGGGATGTTGGTGCCGTCAGAGGCAGGAGCAAAGATATGGCTGCCGTACATCATGTTCTCGTTGGGGAGTTCCACGGTGCTGTCATACCAGGTGCCGCCGGACGGTCTGCCGTTGGACACGGCGTTTGTCAGATGCTCACGGTGGTTCAGGATGTGGGCAGAGCCAAAGGCAGCATTGAAGGTTGCCTTTGCCTGCGTCAGGCCGTTTTTATACATATCGCTGCCCACATAGCCGCCCTCAGTTGTGTTGCTGGCGTTCATGTGGTAGGTGTACAGATGGTTGCGAGGGATGATGACAACATGGTGTGTGGTGCAGGCAGTATCGCCGCACTGATACCAGTAGTCGAAACCGGCCACAATGTAGTCCACGCCGTCGATCTGCCAGTAATCGCCTAGGTAAATATCCTCGAACGTACCAGCTTTGATAGCAGCGGCCTGCTCTGCGGTCAGGCTGCTGCCCAAGTTTTTCCCCCGGTAGATCATATTGTGGGTGCCAGCATTATCCAGGATGCTGATGGCCTTGCCACCGCCGGGCATAACCAGCGGACCCGTCAGCGTACCGCCGGACAGAGGCACATAGGTTTCCTTTGCTTCATCTTGCAAAGCCTTTTTGGTATCGTCGATTTTGGTGTTGATCTGTTTAACCTGATCGTTCACCATCTTCACGGACGCAACCGCGCTCGGGTCAACGGTCACTTTGATGTTGGCGATATTGGAAATTGCCATGACACCGAACAGTTCAATTACGAAGTCGCTGTTCTCGGTGTGGGACGGGATTTCAACGCCGCGGTCATCCTGCATGATAAAGAGCAGCGTTTCATCGCCGTCGGTCAGCTTTGCGTATACACCGACCTGATGCAGGATATAGCCCGCTTCCACATCACCGTTCGTGATCTGGATTTTGATGCGCTTGCCAGCATCGTTGCCGGTGCTGTCGGTTGCATCCTCGATGCCGAGGATTTTAAGGGTCTGCTTTTCCTCCTGCACATCGGTGAGGGCTGCCAGCGAATCTTCCTCCGTGGTGCCGGAGCCGCCCACGGCCTTGGTGATCGTCATCGTTGCGCCGGACAAGACCTCAGACATCATATCCGTGCCGACGGTTGTAAAGACAGATTTGTTCCAACTCATGTATTCATGCCTCCAATTCTGACTTCAATTTGCTGCCTGTATGCAGCAATGCCCGCCGGAGCCAAGGTTGTTGCCTTGTGATCCGCCGGGCGAATATTTCCTTTGATGTAGGCTGTCATCTGCATCCGTATAGCAGCGCAGCCCACCGGGGCGTATGTGGCAGCCTTGTGGTCCTTCGGCCGCAGGATTCCGATGATCTTCGCCGATTCCTGCTGCCGGGTGCCCCACACTCCCGCCTTTGCGTAGGTCGTGGACAGCAATTCACGGGGGCGCAGGGTGCCAGCGATGGGCACGGCCACACGCTGGGTTGTGCCGTGGTAGCCAGCACCGATATAGGCGGTGGTAAAAACCTCAAAGCACACTTCAAACGCAAGGTGCGACGGCTTTACTTTCTTCAGCTTTCGGACGATTGCGTCATAGTCAACAAAACCTTCTCCATTCTCAACGTAAACGCGGAACGTGTATGGCGCAACATTTTCTTCAACCCGGATTTTCCGTCCAGACATCGACGAAAGAATTTCCTCGATTCTGGCAGGATTCATGGGGGCCCGCGTTCCTCGTTTAGAAATAACCGCAGCCCGGCGCGCTGCCAAACTGCGGCTTTCGTCTACTTCGATACCATAGCGTTGCTCCCAGTAACATAGTCCCCAGGTTGCCGTTTCCGGGTTTGCCTGCTCGCGCAGTTCCGAAAAGCGAGTTTCTGCGTCGTCCACTTCCCGGCCCATGACCTCATAAAGCCATTTCGCAACATAGGAACGCTCATAGATGGGCGAAACACGGGAAATCATGCGCTTGGAAACATGATTTTCGGGGAATTTTTCAAGGTCAAAGTTCTTCTGGGTGCTCATTCGCTGGTCGCCTCCGTGTCCTTGATACCGTGGATTTCACCGGTGCAAGGGTAATCCGCCGGTTCCAGCGGGATATCCTTCACGTCTCCGTTCACAAGAATTTTAGAAAAGTTCTTCACGCCCACAGTGCGGGTCAAGGCCGCGTGGATCTCGTTATACTTCACCAGACTGTCAGCCTTGGCGGTGATGTAATACTCAATCAACGCAGCGCGGAAGATTTCTTCCACCTCCGTTGCGGTCTTGGTTCCGTCCAACTGCAAGCCTTCAACGGAAATGTTCACCACTTCGCCCTCGGGGGCCTGCACCAGAAGAATTGCACCCACAGGTGCCTTGCGTTCGATTCGGTTGTCGTCCCTCATAATGTGGTCATACACGTTCTGGATAATAGATCCGTTGGCAGGCTCGCCGGAGGAATCCAGAATAATAAGGCGCACCCAGTTGGGATGCGCCTTTTCATACTGGGCATCAACCAGCACCGTGCCAACGCCGGAAACCTCTTTGGCCCAGCGTTTATAGTCCGCGTCACAGCCCACAAAGGATTCACCCGAAGTTTCGTCATACTCCGCAATGCGCAGGCGGAGGGATTCGTCGTCTTCCTCCTCTGCGCCGCCGGTGATCTTGTCGGCGTTGGTCACAAGGGTAACGCCTGCAATCGGGTCCATCATAATTGTAATGGCACCCGCGCCCACGTTGCCGGTAGGGCCAGGCTCTACGGCCGTTACAGCAACGTCAACGGTGCCGTTCTCCCCGCTGGTCGCCTCGCCAATGTACGCCACGGAATCCGTGGCGTATTCAATGGCGGGCACTCCGCCAGAAGAAGGCACACAAACCACAGTCCCCTCCGGGATCTGTGTACCAGGTGAGCCGGTAAAGGTGACGGTTCCAGCCGCAGCGTTCGCTGGGCGGCGGGAAAGGCCGTCGCCCCTGGCGTGACCATCGAGATAGGCGCCGTAGGACCACGCTGGAAACATCAGCTTCAAGGTTTCTACAAGGTGGAAATTCAGAAGTTCGTCCTTTTCAAGCGCCGTCGGATAAGTAAAATCCCAGGGGAAACCGCCTTCGGTGTCGTCAATGTCGGGCGGGAGGCTCTCCATCATGCGCGCCTGGATTTGCTCCGCCGTTTCGGTTTTCAGCCAATCTGGCGGGGAGAATGCCGGAATTGTGGCCATGCTCTCACCTCCTTACTTTGAAAAGTTCAGATTGACGGTCTGGATCTCGTCATAACCGCGGCCCTTAATGTTAAATGCACAATCGCAGCTGTCTGGCCCGTCCCATGTAAACGTGAAGTCTCGGCAATACTCTGTTTTGGGGTTTGCCATGATGGCCTCCGTGATGGTCCGTTCCAGGCTGGCTTCCACGCTGGCGTGGTCGCTCTGCGCAAGCGAAGTTTCAAGCTCCGCACCGTACTTGGTCGAATACGCCAGAAAGGCGTCCCGTTCCGTCATAACGGTTTTTATGCACCATTGCATATAGGCTTCGCGGCCGCTGGCTCCCGCCATGCGTCCGGCGCCGTCAAGACGAAAATCACCGGTCGCGTAGTCAAAATAAACAGAGGGTTTATATTGCTGCTTCCGGCTTTCCTCGTTCTTCTTTGTGACGAAGTCGGGGACTTCAAAAACGGGGTAAAGCTGCTTTTCAGCCATGGGAAAGTCCTTCCTTTCGTCTGGTTATTTTTTCAGATCTTCCGCCGGGCAGATAATATCCACCACAACAGCCTCCGACTGTACCCAGGCCACCAGAACGCGGTCCCCGGGTTTCAGGCGGCGCATTTTCTCGGGGATCAAGACGTGGTGCTGGTGTGTGCCCTCGTCGCCTCCGCTGCCAGCGCTGTTCTTCGGCGGGTCTGGCGGGTCCGGCTGCCCAGCAGCCGGTATGCCAATCGTGCCAGAACACGTCTGGCCCCTGGAATCCAGAAGAGTTGTAACCTTCTTATGGTTATGCTCACCGCTGCCCGGAGAGCCGATTTCTTGGGTCTTCGCCAGAATGTCCCCGGTTTTGCCAAGGGTCAGCTGGCGGCAGACATGATAATCTTCTACCGGGATCGGAATAGAAAATGTGTTGGTTTGGAGGCTGTAATCGTTCAGGATTTCGCCAAAATCAAGGACCAGGGCGGAATTTCGGTCCTGGTCCTTTTTGTTCTGCCCGGTCAAAACCTGAGCCAGGTGGTTCACGCCCTTGTTGCCAGAACTCGGGTTCACAGTTTCCTCCTTCCATTACTTCGAGAATGCGCCTTCATCCACCCAGCCGTAAACGTGCGTTTCGGCCCAGTTCTGATAGATCAGGTGGTACGGGTGTTTTGCGCCCTTCTTTATGATGGTTATTTTGGCTTTACCCGGTGAAAGGTTTGTGCTTGCGGCCTTTGTATCGGTGGAAGCCTTGTAATGGCTGCCACCGGCAAAGTTCACAATGTCACCCACCTTGTACTCGTCAGAGCCTTTCTTGTTTCCGGCCGAATCCTCGCCCAAAACCTTAACGGTCATGGTCATGGTGCGGTTTGCTGCATCGTGCTGCACTCCCAGCACTGTGCAAAAGCCGTTCACGGTCCTGGCCGCGGCCCGGATTTTGTCGCCCTTGCGAATGAACGGAAGATCTGCGCCTTTCAGGGTGGTTTTCCGTGTAGGCCCTCCCTTTTCGTCAAGGATCTTCTGCCCGGCGGACTTGGCCTGTGCGGCCGTGTCGTCCGAACTGCGGGTATAGATCCGCTGCCGGACACCGTACTCCGTTTTCCCGTCCAGGGTGGCTTCCACAGACCGCTTCTGGGTCTTCTTTTCAAGGCCTATCACCTTAACGCGGGTCACAAGGTCGGCTGTGCCGATTTTGTCGCCGCTCGTTGTCAGGTTGTCGTCCTCGTCGAAGTGGTAAACGGTTTCGTTGGCGTTGATGGGCAGAACGTTCACCTTGCCGCCGCTCATTCTTATAACGTAGTTGTCCGCGCCGTGCTTTTCGGCATCGCCCAGAAGCTCCGTTATAATGTCCCCCAGGTATTCCGCTTTGAAAAGCGTTTTTGCGTGGGGCTTGTCCGGGCCCTTATATTCTCCGACCGGGATTCCCCAATCGGAAAAGATGGCGTTAAGGGCGGATTTCGTGCCGGTTCCAGCCTTGATATAGCGGTCGTCCTGGCTCTTTTGGAGGTTGTAAAGGTCGTCGTAGCACACCACGGAAAAGTCCTTCATGGTGGCCCCGTCCTGCGGGTTCCACTCGATCACTTTCCCGCTGGCAACTTCCTGTTCATCGCCTCCGGCCGATGCCGTTACCACAACGGCAGTGTTTGGCTTTATGGTCGAAGAAAGTGGGCTCCCGTTATAGTCCACGTTGGCAACAGTGAACGAAAAACGGGAACTTAACTCGCTTTCGCCTTCCTCCCAGCCAAGGTCTGTGACCGCCGGGGTCACGTTCAGCCGGGTGCCGTCTTGCAGGACCGCATAAACGTTGTACACTACTTTGGAAACGTCGATCATGCGGCCCTCCTCACCCTGGAATGGTCAAAACCTGGCCCGGTTTAATCAAATTCGGGTTGCTCCCGATTACGGCCTTGTTGGAGTTGTAGATCTCCGAATACCGTGAACCGTTGCCAAGGTACTTCTTGGAAATGGACCACAGCGTGTCCCCAGGCTTCACGGTGTAGGTTTTGCCGGTTGCCTGGGTGGATGCTGCGGCCGCTGCGCTTGCCGGGCGCTCGTCCAGGCTTCCGCCATCCGTTTTCCCGTCCGCCTCGTCCGTGGTTTTAATCAGAATGTCCTTTGCTTGCACAAAGGAAATACTGTATTCTGCCCGGTCGAAGTATTCATGGGTAACGGTGAAGTTCTGGATATAAACGTCGTGGTTTATGGCCGTGCCGGTCACAAGAAGCCGAAGTTTCTTCCGGTTCTTCTTCCAGCCGTCAAGAATACCGATCATCACGCGGGGCGGCTTCCAGTCGAAAAGTGAAACAATACCCATGCCCAGCATGGAAACGCCGGGGAGAATACCGTTCCAGGAAAATTGCGCCAGCTTTTCGCCATTCGGGATCTTCACCTCGCCAACATTCAGAATGTTGTATGAAATGAAATTTCCCTCTCGTTTGTCGGAAACCTTCTCGGGTGTAAGAGGGAGTGCAATTCTGGTTCCCGTGTCGAGCTGGGTAAGATACACAATCTCGGGTAACATTTTGCCCTCCTTTCCTTATGCGGGCATATTCGCAAGGACGCGGGCCAGGCGTTCGGCCAGCTCGTCGCTTATGTCGTCCACCATTTCGCGGATGCGGGATTTCACGGTCGCGATAATCTCGTCCGGGCTCATGCCTGCGGTGCCCTGGATGATAAACTGCGGGTTCAGCCCAATTTCTACCGGAATAGAAACGGGCTGTGCTGCGGCTCCTGCGGGTGCCTGCGGCGCCGGTGTCGGGTACACGACCGGGGAGAACGTGGGCACATTCTCGGGGGTGTTGTCGTCCGAATCGTCCGAATAATCTGCACCAAGAAGCGACCCCGTTTGATTCCAAAGATCAAGTGCTCTAGTTCGGCGGCTGCCACCAAGCGGAATAATCGCTTCCGGGCCATCTTCTGCCACAAGACCAATGTGCGGGCTCGTCATAATGCCGCCCATAGCGTGCGGAGTAACACGGCCGCCGCCTCCGCCGCTGCTCGTGCCTCCGCCGGTCGTGAACGATCCGGCAGAGAAGCCAGAACTAAAGGCGTTTTTGGCGTTGGTGAAAAATCCGCTGATCTTGTCGCCCACGCCAGACCAGAAGCCGGTCCACTTCGCCGGAAGTGTCACGGTGAAGAAGTTTGCTGCGCTCGTCACGCTGCTTTCAACCCATGCCGGGACTTCTTTTGTCCAGAAGTCGCCAACGCCGGTCCAGAAGTCCGTCCACTTGGTCGGCAGCGTTTCGGTAAAGAAGGCGGTCGCCTTCTCGCCGGTGCTCTCCACCCATGCGGGGACGTCCTCGGTCCAGAACTCCCCCACACCATCCCAGAAGGCGGTCCAGTGTTCGGGCAGCGTGTTGGTGAAGAAAACCTTCGTCTTGCCCAGGGCGTAGCCGATTGCATAGGGAATCGTTTCGGAAAACGTGGTGCCCACGCCATCCCAGAAACTTGTCCAGTGCTCCGGCAGCGTCGATGTGAAGAAGGTTCCGACCGTCTGTTTCAGGTTGTCCAGGGCTCCGCCATCGTCCAGGGCGTCAGAAAGTGCCTGGCCGATTTTGTCGCCAAAGCCCAGGGCGCCCAGGCCGCCGATTCCGGCGCCCACAAGGGCACCGACGCCGGTTCCTACAACAGGCACCACAGAGCCCACGGCCGCGCCTGTTGCTGCGCCTGCGCCGACCATGCCGATCTTGGTTCCACCTTTGGAATACTCGTTCTGCGCGTCCTTGCCGGTGGTCTGGGTGCCACGGTACAGGTTTCTCACACCTGCGCCAATGCCCAGAAGACCCAGAAGGCCGCCCAGAATCCCCGCGCTGCCCGCTGCGGCCGTTCCTGCCGCCGTGGTCGCGTGGCTGCCCAGCGCTGTGCCAACGGTGCCCAGGGTGCCGCCAATGCCGCCAGTAACGGAAGTGAGGGTGCCGTCCGCGTTCATGGTCGCCTGGGTAGAACCCTTTTGCAGGAGCTTGCCCAGCCAGCTGTTCGCAGAGGTCAGGCCCTTTGCGGGCAGGGTCGCCGGGTCGATTTCAACGGCCGTTCCCTCAAAGGTTGCCTTCCCGTCGCCGAGAAGCCTTGTTGCACTCGGCAGGGCTCCGGCCGCTGCCGGTGTGCCCGTGCTGGGGATCAGCGAAGTGCCGGTTCTGCCGGAAAACGCGGTTTCTGCTGCCTGGCGGACTTTGGAGCCCTCCCCGCTGCCGAAGTTTCCAGACTTCAAAACCACCATCTGGGCCGTTACGTTCATAACGGCCGCGGAAGTCTTGAAGGAGCCTCCCATGGAAGGAAGCCCGGAAGCGCCGGTGCCGGTATCAGAGCTACCGCCCAGGCCAAGCGTAGCGGTCAGGCCGCGGAGCTTAGAATAGGCACTTGCTGCGCCCGTTACCAGCTTAAAGCCCAGAATTGCGCCAATGGCTGCCACCTGGCCCTTGTGGCCCTCTGCCCAGGTTTTCAGGCTGTCGAGAATCACACCGAAGTCCAGGCCATCCATAAAGCCAGAAACGAAGTTCGCGCCGATGGCTGCGCCGTCGTCAATGGCTCCGGCGGGGTCAATGCCCAGCAGTGCCAGGAATCCGGCAGTAATGCCGCTGCCAAGGCCTCGGCCCAGGCCTGCGGCCCTGTCGGCGAAGAACTGGCGGCCGCTGCCGTTCCACCACTCGTCGAACGGCTCCGCCACGATCTTGTCCCAGGCAATGCCCAGCTTGCCCCAAATGTCGGCGTTTGCCCACTCGTCGCTCGCGGTAAACTCTGCAATGGTCTGGCGCAGGTCTTCGACCTTGGCGTCCACATGGTCCATTGCGTCGCCGATTGCATCTTCCACCAGCGGCATTTTGCCGGTGATCCAGGTTGCAAATTCCCGAAGGTACGGGGAAAGGCGCTCGCCCAGGGCGATTTTTGCGCCGTCAACCGCAGATTGCAGCAGCGTAAAGCTGCCGTTCATGTTATCCAGCATCGTGTCTGCCATCTGCTGGGAGGCGCCGTCGGCGTTGTTCACGGCTGCGGTCAGCTTGTTGTAATCATCCGCGGATGCGTTGATGATCGCCAGCATACCGGCCATGGCTTCCTTGCCGAAAATGGTGCTTGCGGCCGCGGTCTGTTCGGTCTCGGAAAGGCCGCCCAGGCTGCTGCGCAAGTTGTCCAAAACCTCGTGCAGGGTCTTCATTTCGCCGTTGCGCTTGGTCAGGCTGATGCCGTACTTGTCCATGGCGCCCTGCATCTTGTCGGTGGGAGCCGCAAGGTTTGCAAGGGAGGTTTTCAGGCTGGTGCCAGCCATGGAGCCTTTGACGCTGGCATTCGCCATAAGGCCCAGCGCCAGGGAAACGTCTTCCACGGAGTACTTCAAAGCACCCGCCACAGGGGCAACGTACTTGAAGGATTCGCCCATCATGCCAACGTTGGTGTTCGCGTTCGCACTGGCCTGCGCCAGAACGTCGGCGAAGTGCCCGGAATCGGATGCTTGCAGCCCGAAGGCCGTCAAAGCATCGGTCACGATGTCAGAAGTGGTCGCCAGGTCTTCGCCGGAGGCCGCGGCCAGGCTCATAATGCCGTCAATGCCGTTCAGCATATCTTCGGTTTTCCAGCCAGCCATAGCCATATAGCCGAAGGCGTCCGCCGAATCCTTGGCAGTGAATTTCGTGGTTGCGCCTTCCTCTTTCGCTTTGGCGGTAAGTTTCTCGAACTCCTCGCCGGTGGCGCCGGAAATGGCCTTCACGTTCGACATGGATTCCTCAAAGGCTCCGTATGTGCTCACCGTGTCGGCCAGGCTCACAGAAACGCCGAAAATGGCACCAGCCTGCAAGACGGGGTTCCTCACAAGGTTTATAATGCCCTGCAAGGGCGCCGTTGCCTTGTCAATGATACCAACGGTGAAATTCCAGGCTTTACCGACGAAACCGTGCACCTTCGTTTCCACGTTCTGGACCGTAGCGGTCGCCCGGTCTACGGCGTCCAGGTCGATGTGGAAGCCCGTACTTGTCAGCCGGTCCAGCTGGTCTTTGGTGTGCTCGACGCTCTTATCGAACCCAGAAAGGCGCTTCTGGGCAGACTGCACGCCGGGGCCGGTATTGTCGTTGACGGTCGCGTCAATGGCAATTCTAAAAGTTTCAGAGGCCATTTGTTCCCTCCTCTCCGGCCTTCTGCTCTTGTTCGAGCTGCACCATCATGGAGGCCAAACAAAACGCTCTTTCACCATGCGGGGCGTTCCAGACCTTGCCCGGCATTACGCCGGTGCGCTGGAAGATCTGGTGCAAAAGCGTTGCGCGCCCTCCGGCGAGGATTAGTTTTTTGCCACGTCCTCCTCGGAGAGCTCATAGCCGCTGATCTGGTCGATAAGGGAAAGAACGGCCTCTTTCTCGCCTGCCATCAGAAGCGCGTTTACGGCCTCGTAGCCGGTCACGAGATCCAGCTTCTTCCACAGAGCCTTGTTGCACCAGACCTTTGCCTGGTCCTCCGGGATGGTAGCCCGGAAAATCAGCTCGGCGCGGTAGTTCACCGCGTTCACTTCCTCCGGCACACGGATGCCGCCCTGGACCTTGCTCTTAACGAACTTGGTAAACTTCTTGCGGCAGCTGTTGTAGTCCTCCTCGCTCAACGGGTGAATGTGGAAGCTGAACAGGTCCTTGCCGTTGCGGGAGATCACAACGTTTTTGATGCACTCCTCCGAAGTCTTGAACTCGGCAGCAGCCAGAAGACCGTCCAGCAGGGCGGTTTCATTCTCGCGGGCGTCCGCAATCTGCTCTTCCTTGGTGGTTTCGGTGGTTTCTGCGGCAGGGTTCACAGTAGCTTTGATGCTCATATATTTGTCCTCCATAATGGTTTTGTTCGTTCATGCGAATAAAATAGAAGGGAGGCGCCCTCGCAAGGCGCCTCCCCCTGTATCTGTTCTTCGTTTTTGTGGCCTCTCTTATGCGGCCAGGAGCTTCTGGAGCTCCGGCGGGTCGTTGACCACCATGTTCCATGCGCGCTTAATAATATCGCCCACAGAAGCGCCCTGGAGGTCAATGTTGCCATCGGGCACACAGCCGCGGTAGTTCATGCGCTGCTCGCTGCCGTTACGGCCGTAAACAACGCCCTGGAAGTTCCAGTTAGGCTGCTGGCCGCTGTGCATCATGGCAAACATATCCTCGATCAGGGCGTCGTCTTCAATGGTGATCTGGGAGAAGGTCAGTGTCACCTTGTAGCCGGTCATGGTGGCGTGTGCCTGGGCGTCGCCCAAGGGCTGATAGTCAGAGTTAGAAACGTTCACCTGGACCTGGAAGCTCTCAATGGTGGCAAGCATTTTGCCTTCGCCATTGAAAAGAACCGCATCCTTGCCGCTCAAAACCTTGCGGCTGTCGGCCGGGCCGGTCTGATTATACATAGCTCATTCCCTCCTTTACTCGCTCACTTCGGTGGCGAAACGGAACTTATACGCCAGATAGACGTGTTCCAGGCTGTCCTTGTCCACAATGTCAAGGATGAACCATGCGGAATCGCCCTGCGGCGGGTTGCTCTCGTCCTCGTACATATCGCCGGAAGTCAGCTTCTTTTCGCCCACCATGGCGGCAATGATTGCCTTGCCCATGGCAATAACGGTGGCGCGGCCGTCGCTGTCGTTGTCCAGCTTGCCCACAATGGGGTCCAGGCTGTCGTCGATGCGCTGCATAAGCTCGAAGCGTTCCTTGGTGCGGCGGATCTTCTTCCAGCCTGCATCCATGTTGCCGTCAGGGCTCACCAGGGTGTTGATGCCCTGCTCGATCTGCACCTGGCCGGAAGCGTTCTTGGTCAACACGATGCAGCCGCGCTTCAATGCCTTCTCGATCTGGCTGTTGGTCAGGCCTTCGTCCAGATCAACAAAACCCTTCACAACGGTGTGGGTAAGGGACACGTTGGAGGCAACGGAAGCGATCATGCCGCCAATGCGGGCGGCCAGCTTGTAGCCGTTGTAGTCGTCGCCGGTAGCATTCAGGGCGCCGTTGACGCAGTAGTGCATCTTCTCGTCATTGAAAGCGGCGGCGTGGGTCGTGCGGGTGTCGAACTCGACGCCCTTATTCTCGGCGACGCAGCCCATCGGGTAGCTGCCGCCGGTAAAGGTGCGGGTAATGTATGCCTGCACCAGGGAGTGAACGGCAGCGTCGTCGGTGTCCACACAGATAACATTGCCGCGCACAGCGTCGAAAGCGTCCAGGGCCGCGCTGTACTCGGAGACCGCAGCCGTGGGCTGGGTGCCCTTGGTCATAGCCGACTGGGTCACGGTAGCCATAACGCCGGAGCCTGCGGTGGTCGCCTTTGCGACAAAGTCCTTGGTGGCCGCGTTGATAGCCGCGGCCAGGCCTGCGGGCTCCTTGGTGTCGGCCTCAAACGTCACCTTCAGGAACTCGGTCGTGCCCTCGTAAATGATGCACTCGCGGTCGTCGCCGGTCAGGCTGTCGCGGATGGATACAGTAAAAGCCCGGTCGCCAACATAGGCGCCGGTAATGGTCACAACATCGGCCTTCGCATCGTCTTTCAGGGTAATGGTGGGCGCGGTGCCGCCGGTGCCGCAGCGGACAAAATAGCCGCTGGAAATACCGCCGGAAAACATTTCGGTGATAAGGTCCTCAGTGTTGCCGCTGCCAAATACCGCGTTCACGTTGGTAGACGGGTCAAAGGCAACGGCTTTGTTCAGGGGGCCCCAGTTGGCGCGAATGATGCCCATGCCGACGCCGTTCAGGGCGCCAGCCAGTTCACCGCCGCCAACGCTATAACGCCGGTGGTAAACGCCCGGGCGGGTCTTGGTTTCGCCCACAGAATAAGTGCCAGCCATATTATTTCACCTCCCTGTTTGCAAACTCGGTGATGATGGTCCTTGCCTCCTCAACGGTGGCAGTCTTCTTGCCAGCCATGCGCAGGGCAGCGGTGGCAACGTCCGGCGAAACGCCAAACTTTTCCGGGGCTGCTGCGATAAGCTCTGCCGCGGTATAGGTGGCGGCCGCCTCTACGGGCGCGGCAGCCGTGGTTTTGGTTTCTGCCATAATAGCCTCCTTTTACGGTTTGTAGTTGTAATTCGTATTGACGTGGTTCAGCTTGTGGGCGAACTTCGGCCGCCTCAAGATTCCCCAGCGGACGGCAAGGCGCATCTGCCCGGCCGTGAGCGGGTCAAGGCTCCCGTCCACCTCCAAACCGCGTATGAACATGGGGGAAGTGTCTAACATTTCGACTTCCCCGCGGGTTGCAAGCTCGTCCGCAAGGGCTTTGAGCCAGCGCTGGCGGCCTGCATAGGTCGGCGCGATCAGGTGACCCACCAGAACGCCTTCCAGCCAAATAACGGTGTTGGTTTCCTGTGCCCGGTGGTAGTTCGCAAGGCGGAAATAAGCCGCCGGATGCTGGTCCGACGGCTCCGTATACTCGCCCATGCGGTCGCTTCCAATCACGGTCACAGCGTTGCTCCACCTGTTCGTGAAGGCGTTCATTGCCAGGATGGGGTCCGGGTCGGTGGTTTCCTGCTGCGGCAGCGCATACAGATCAAAAGTCACCGTCACGCCAATAACGCGGGCGCTCTTGTCAAGCTGCTTCGTGGCCTCGAAGGTTTCGCTTGTAACCCACGCCAGACTGTACGGGGGCTGTTCCTGCGGCGCCATAATAACGTCGCACAGGGCAGCCCGGACGCTCGGCTCTACGGCCTCCGGCGCGGTTCCGCTGTCCAGGCACCAGACGTCAAGGTAAATATTCCCGGCGGTCTGGCGCTCGGGGTTCGCCCTCATGTCGATGGTGTAGGAAATGCGCGGGTACTGTTCAGCCCCAGCCCAGCCCGGATCTGTGTCGGTCGGAGCCGGGCCAAAAAAAACGGCCGGTGCCCCGTTATGGGACGCCAGCTGTTCAGCGGCGGCGGATTCAGAGATCCGCTTATAGATAAGTTCTTCAAGCGTCATGCTGTTCTCCCTCGGTCTGGATGGTCTTCATGTCGGAGCTCCAGGAAATTTCCCAAAGCCCTTCCGTGACCTCGTCTGCTGCGATCAGAAAGTAATTGCACACGTTCCGAATACCCGGAAAATAAAGGCAGCGGATCTCCCCGCCGGTCACGGCGGTAACAATGCCGTTTTTTGCCTCGTTCCAGTCTGCATACTTGGCGCGGATCAGGTCGCCGGGGTGGATGGCGGTTGTATCAATCGCCGCGGATGTGGTTTCCTTCATAAGGCCCATGGGGCTGCCCTCCTCTTAGGTGTATTTTTCTTCAAAAATAGCCTTCACCTCGGGGAAGGCCTTCTGCTTGATCTCCTCCGCGTAGGGGCGCGGGGAAATTCTGCTGGTTCCATCTTCCAGGAACGGCGCATACTTCACATCTGTGCGGATGCCGGGTGTGTAGTGCTTGGCGCTCTGGACGATTTCGCTCTTTGCAAGCGGTCGGAAGCTCCGGCGGAGGTCGCCGGTGCGAAGGGCGGGCGGTTCGCCGGGGGCGGATGCCGTGTAGGTCTTATTGCTCGCAGGCTTGCGGTATACTTTGCCGCTGCGCTTCGGGTTGTTCGACAGCACGCTTAGTTCGTACTTGCGAATAACGTGTGCGGCACGCTCGGCGCGGCTCGCAACCTGTTTTTCCACGTCCTGTACAAAGCCCTGGACGGCACCAGAAATATCAATTTCCATTGTGCGTGTCCTCCCTTTGCTGAACGTAGTAGAGCGTATAAAGGCCCAGGTCCCCGAGCGGGTCCACACCTTCAACGTAGTACGCCCGGTTCTCCAAAATAAGGCGGTCGCCAGCCTTGGCCTTGGGCCTGCCGCGCTGCGCGATCTGGTGCGTGACCGGATGCGCGTTCTGGCTGAATCGCTCGATTACTTCCGGGGAAGCGGCTGAAAGCACGCCGTGGAGAAGCTGTCGGCTCTCCGTGTCGTATTTCGCAGTTGCCCGCCCGGTCGTGCTCTTTTCCGCTATGTGCGGTTCGATCACAAAGTCCTTGTAAAGGTTCCCGGGTCTAAGGTAAAACATGGCCGCCGCCTCCTCTGCCGGTCCCGTGGTTCTCCATCATGCCAGCGTAGAAATAGTGGTCGCCGTTGATAGCCGCCGGGTTTGCCAGCGGGGCGGAAGCGCTCACATCTGCCTTTAAGTCAGAATAGAGCTTTTTCCAGTAGTCCAGGCGGTCGCTCAGGGAGAGGTTCAGTTCTCCAACCTTGGTGTTCACCTCGTAGGAAAACCGGCGCAGAATGCTTTCCACGCAGGCCAGCTTTGCGCGTTTCCAGCGGGGGTAGGCTTCAATGACGGCCTTGTATTCCTGGTCGCTCAACGCACAGGTTTCCACGCCGCCCTCCACCATCGTGTCCCCCAGCTCGAAGCGCATCTGGTCAAGGCCGTGTTCGGCGATTTTGCTCGCGTCGTAGGTGTATGTGAGCTGTGCCAATCAGCTCACCCCCTCGGAGCCGCCCTCCGGGGCCTCCTGCGCGGCCTTTGCAGCCTCGTCTTCCAGGAATACGCCGCGTTCCTTTGCGGCTGCCTTGACGCTCTTGCGGCTGTCGCAGGCATTCACCAGGATAAGGACGCTCTGGTCCTCAACCTCGGCAATGGTCGCCACCGCCTCCTCGGCCCGCTGCTGCAAAATGCACACAGCCTGGACAACGGCGTCCGGGGTGGCGTCAAGCTCTACCACGCCGCCCTCCGCAGTAATGGGGAGGGTCAGCGCTTCAATTTTGCCCACTTCGGGCTCCCGGCACTCGGCAATAATGCCCATGTCCTGCATTGCCCTTGCGCGGCCGGGCTGGATCATTTCAGCCTCCACAACGTCGCCAGGGCGGTATTTCACGCCGCCGAAGGTCGCCATTTTCAGACAGGTGTACTTCATGGCGGCCTCCTTAGACGCAGTCCTTCAGGAAGATTGCCAGGTCGTCGGAAGTCTTCTTCATGTCGGAAGCGCACAGGCCTTCGATGAACTCCGCGTGAGTGCCGTTTTCACCCTCGTACTGGTCAAAGGCGACGGAAGCGCCGTTGCCCAGCATATCCCAGGTGAAAATGTAGCCTGCGGAAGGCTCGTCGATCTGCGGGGTAGAGGTGGCATAGCACAGCAGCGCAGCCTTGGGGTCACAAACGAACTCCATATTCTCCTTCTGGCCCAGGCCTGCGGAGTTGTAGGTGGATTCCAGGACCTTCACCTGCTCAACGCCGAAAAGCTGCGCCAGAACGTTGGGCGTAACGATGGCCGGGTTTGCGGTGGTGCCGGTGTATTTCACGCTCTCCTTCACGAAAGGGTTGTTTTTCAGGGCGTTGTAGGCCTGGATGCCCAGAGCCAGGCGGTTCGGGGTGCGGCGGCCCTGGCGCTTGATCTCGGTGCGCAGGTCGTCGAAGAAGCCGATGGGGTCAAAAGAAGTGTCGTTGAACTTCACGAACTCCTTAGAACCGCTGCCGTTGGTGGTGCCGGTCAGCTCATTTGCCCAGACGCCAGCATGGAAAAAGTTCTTTGCAAAAAGAATGTCCTGGTGCAGCAGCATCTGTTCGGTGGCGGTGCGGACCTTGGCGCGGCGGGGATCGTTCACGCCAGGGGCGCGGCTGCGCTGGTAGTTCAGGGCGGCGATCTGGTCAATGCCAAGGATGATCTGGTCAACGTGGCACTTGTAGGTGTTGTCGTCCTGGCCCATCACAGCAGGATCAACCTTGCCGAACGCAGGCTTAGGCTGCACGTTGTCGCGGGCCAGATCCTCCTTGTTAAACGTGTAGTAGTAGGAAGCGGACAGCTGCACCGGGCAGACCGGGAAAATGCTGTGTGCCACATAGTCTTCCGGCTTCTGGAAGTATGCCATGGACATATTGGTCAGGTAGTTGTTGGGCTGCCAGCCTTTGGCGATCTCGGCCGTAATGCCCGCGGTAGTATTTCTGGTATTCATGGTTTAATTCTCCTTTCCTTTAGCCCGCCTTCGGCACAAAGCCGCTCTTGGTAATCTGGATGTGGATGATCTGGCCTGCGGCGGTTGCGCTCTCCATGGCATAGCCGATAATATACTTCTCGGCAACGGCCTTGATTGCGCGGCCCTTTGCATCGCTCGCCAGCGGGTCGCCTGCGGTAACGGCCGCGCCAGCCTGGACCAGAGTGCGGTCTTTGATCTGCACGGTCACGCCCTCGCCTGCCGCCACCTTGTCCTCGGTGTCAGGCAGCAGGATGCCCACAGCGGCGGCGCCCTCGGTAGCCAAGGAAACGCCGTTCTCGCCCAGGGTGACGAAGTGGTTCTTGCCGTTCTCAATGGCCGCAGCAGCAGGCGCGGCCAGGTACGGGCTGGAATTGGTTGCAGTACCGATGATGCTCATACTCTTTTCCTCCTCTCTTTAGCGGCCGTTCTCGTACTCATGGACAAGCTCGGGGTTCTGCTGGCAAGCCTTGTCGATAGCCTCGTAATAGCCCATGGTGGGGGCAGACTTGCGGATCTCCTCGGCCTTCTTCTCGATCTGGCTCCATGCGTCGTCCGCGCCGGTCGTGGTGTGGCTGTGGTCGCCGCCGCGCTTGCCGATCTCGGAAAATGCGCCGGACTTCTGCACTGCTTCCAGGTTTGCGTCCAGGACGCCGATCATGTCGTTGTAGGCGGTGCCGCCTGCGGCTTTCAGGGATTTCAGCACAGGGACAAGCTCCTCGGGCTTCTTGCCCAGAAGCTCGTACTTTTTGGCAACGGTCAGAAGCTCGCGGTTCTCCGCATCCTGGCGGAACTTGCGCAGTTCTGCGATCTCCTTTGCCACCTCGGGGTGGATGCCCTTGTAAATATCCTCCTCGCCGCCCGCGGTGTTATCTGCGGGGGTGGCAGGGGCGAACTTCTCAACGCCTGCGGGCGTGGCGGGCGCTGCCTGGGCCGGAATACCGGCCTTCTTCTCGATTGCTTCCAGCTGTGCCACTTCCTCGGGGGACAGCTTGCTCTTGTCGATTTCCATGTCAAATGCTCCTTTCTGCACGGGTTCTTCCTCCTGCTGCGGTTCAGCGGGAGGCGTCGGGTCGGTGCCCTCTTTCGGGGGCTCCGGCGGTGTATTTTCGGTCGCGGGCTTCGGCTCCGCCTTGGCGATCATTTCGTCCAGACGGGCGCGGGCTGCTTTGGCGTTCTCGATTCTGTCGGGTGTCAGAGGCGCGGGGGCTGCCTTTTCCAACTTCACGGGAATGCCGCCGGACCATTTCGGGATTGCCGCTTCGGTCGCCGCTGCGAACTCTGCGCAGCTCTGGGCCATGAGGGCCTTTTTGTCCTCGGCCGTAATTTCGGCATTTGCCACAATGCCGCACAGGCTGTCATTCAGGGCATAGCAGTAATCCCAGATTTCTTCTGTGGTCTGGCGCATCCGGCGGCGAGCCATAGCGTCGCAAAAGGTGGGGACGTCCGCATTCTTGGAAACTTCTTCAACGGCCGCGGCTGCCTGTGCATCGGTTGCGCCGATGCTCTTGGCAATGGCGTGAACGATCCGCTTCAAAAAAGATTCCTCGGGCGGGGTGCCCTCCTCGGGCTTTACGGCAGGCGCCTTCCCTTCCGCGGGCTTGCTCTTGTACAGAGCAATGCTTGCGCCGGGGTTTGCGCCGTTGTCCACAAAGTCCACCTTCTTGATTTTCAGGTTTTTAAGTTTGGTTGCCATTTGCGTTTCCTCCTTTCTTTGAAGATTTTTATAAACAACAAAGCCCCGGCGGGTGCCGAGGCTTTGGTTTATCGGTATTCAGTTCTCGGGCTCCTCGTCCACTTCCTCGCGGACAGCCTCGCCCTCAATGGAAAACATGGGATAGGTACCGTCTTTGACCTTTTCCCAAACCTCGTCGTCTGTTACCTTAAAGCCGATCCACCAGCCTTCCGGGACAACGCCTTCCGGGATACCCATGGCGGCCATTTTTTCCTTGGTGAAAATAACGCTCTCCACCAGGACAGCACAGCCGCCGCGCTCGTGCATTTCGCCGCCCTCGCGGTAGAACTGCACGAAGTTATAGGCGGCCTGTTCCAGCTCGTCGGGCTCGATGATGTCCTCGTAGTAGTCCGTCACGGTGTCACCCGCGGCCGTGGCTGCCACGCTGGCCCAGCCAAAGGCCAGGCGCTTTTCGTCAACAGACTTCTGGATCTTGAAGGTGCCAGCAATGCGGCCGCTCGGCTCTTTGCCGGGCGGCTTCTTGCCGAGTGCTTCGTTAAAAGTAAACATGGCTCTCTCCTTATTCGCTGAATTTGCAAAATAATTGCAAAAGTCAGCGTAAATTCAGCGTATTTCAAAATTTAAGCGTAAATTATTCGTTATTTACGCGCGGAAAGCAAAGCCCGGCGGCTTCGCCATACCTCTTGCGATACCATTCGTGGAGGTCCGCCGTGCCGCGGATTGTCTGCGCAATGTAGTTGCCGCCTTCCACGATCTTGTAGGTTTCGCGCCGGAAGCGTTCAATGGTCAGCTTTTCAAATTGCCAGGCTCCGGGCGCGCAGCCATCCGAAGTGAATGTGAAGGCGTCCTCTCCGTCCTCTGTCACCTTGCCGGGGATCTCGTGGCCGTGCTCCATGTCGAAGTAACGGAAGGCACCGTGCCAAAGGTGGCAGTTCAGGGCAAGGCCGGTGGGCTTCTTATCGCCCGGCCGCTTTACGGTATAAACAAGGCGTCTGTTCATAAGTAATCGCCAACCTCCACAAAGTCCTCAATCGGAATCCCGTTCACGCTCGTTATTCCGGCGTCACGAAACGCTTTCAGCAGCTTGTCGCGCTCATAGTCACCCGAGCAGCGAATCTTTTGTATAGATTCTGTCGGTATGCCTTGGCGGAACATGATTTCGTTGCCGGATTTGAAAGATCTGTTCTGGCCTTTCACAAACTCCTCAGAGCCCTGGCGGCTGTGAAGCGTGCTCGGCCTGGTCGTTCCGAAGTTATCGCCGGTATATGCGTACCAGTCCGTGCGGCCCAGTTCCGCTTCGTCTATAATGAGGCGGTAGCCGCTGCCGCAAAAGCTGTCATCATACCGGATTTTCCCGCGGCCCGCGTTCGTTCCGATGCGGGTAAAAACGTTGTCGGCGCCGCCGGTTCCCATGTCGGAACTCGGGCTTGCGCCGGTCAGCCGGATGCCGGAAAGGCAACGCCGGTTTGTGCTGCGAAGGCCGCCACTTTGAACGATAGAAACAACGCTTTCGGCTCTGCCAACTCCGCACCAAACATAATCTGCGCCCGCAACCTTTAGGGCTTTGGCCTGCTCCGGGTCGTAATAGACGGCGTAGCCGTCGCATACCTTGCGCAGTTCCACGCCGTCCACCCGCTTCTGGTCAATGCCAAGGTCCTTTAGAATCTCGTCCAGCTTTTTGTCCAGGGCGTCGCCCGTCAGGGTTTCGTACTCTGGAACGCGGGAAGGAGCGTTTTGCCAGACCAAGCGGGATTTTATGAGGCGCTTTTCGGCTTCTGCCGTAGGCGTTGCCGTTAGGTCGTCAAGACCGGCCGTTTTTAGCAGGCCCTTCATTTCCCGGGCATCAAACCCGCCGTCTGCCGTCACCGGAACACGGGCCCGGAAAAAGCCCTGCCAGGAGTAATAGTTTCCGCCTTCGTGGGTATAGACCTGCAAGGTCTTTTCCCCATCGTGCACGGTCTGGCACTTCGTGTTTACGCCTATGCTCAATCCGCCGGAGCTGAAAAAAGCGCTCGTCTTGGAGGCTTCCTCAAATTCCAGCGCCTCGGTTGCGCTGTTGGGCTTGATTGTCTTCAACGTCCGCTCCCAGGTCCCTTGCGTTAGCTTTCCGCTCACCTCGTAGAACTCTGAGCCGTCAATGTTCATCCGCCGGGCGCGAAGAACAAGGCCCTCCACGCTGCTGCGGTCGGAAGAAATCGGGATTCCCTCTTGCGTGGTCGGAACTTTCGACAGGTCGGTGAAAATATCCCCGGCGCCCTTTATGCCCTTCGGGACTGCCGCCTGCGGGGCTGTGTACTGGGCTTTCGCCTTTCGTGCGGCCGCATTTGCGGCGGCCTTGGCCTTCACCTCCTGGGAAAGCTCTGCGGCTTTTACGGGGTCCGTTACAGCCTGCACAAGCTGGGACTTGTTCATCTTGCCGTAATAGGCAATGCCCTTGCTCTTTGCAATCTGTTTCAGGTCTTGGACGGTCATGCCCTTAGCTGCTTGCGGGGTGATCTGCACGGCCGCAAGTGGCTGCTTCGCAACGGCTGCGGCCTCGTCTGCCCAAACAAAAGAAGTCTTCACGCCGGTGCGTTCCGTCAAAAGGCTTTCGTAAAACGTGCGGTAGGTTTCGCGGAGGGTGCTTTTCCGCTCCACGATCTCGTCCAGCAGCTTTTCGGCTTCCTTTCCCTGGCCGTGCAATGCCTCGGCATAGGGGCGGAAGATCTCGCGGTATTCCTTGTCCGGTATGCTCTCCACCCGCTTTATATACGGCAAGGTGTCTTGGAGGTTCAGGTCTATGTCCTCCTCCGCAAACCGGCGGAAAAGGGTGTTGTAAACTGGCTCTGTTTCGCCGTATGCGCTGTTCGGGTGGTATGTGTAGCTCATTACATGGCTTTTGGCGTCGCTCATGTACCGGAAGGTCTGTTCCTTGTCAATGCCAACGATTCGGCCCTCCTGGTCCGTCAGGAAGTTTTCGCCGTGGGCGTCAAAGTTGCCCAGAAGCCAGTCCGTGACGTGCTCGCGCTGGATCTGTGCCGTCACCTCCGGCGAAAGGTCGGAAGCTGCACCCAACTGCCATGCTTCAAGGTCAATTCCCCCGGCGGAGGTCTGCACCTTCTCCTGGAACGCTCCAAACTTTCCGTCAATGGTTCCGACGCCCACCGGGACGGCCGTGTCCGGGTCCACAATAGACTGCACCTTATAGCCCGCCTCCTGTGCATAGGCCCGGAAAGGCTCATACTGCCCGCCCTTGCTCTGTGCAGGCTTGAAATACCATTCCCAGCCGTTGGCGTCGGTGTAGTCGTACATTTTCCCGGTATTGCCAAGGTGGACGGGTCCGTTCGAGGTCATGCCATCCGGCACTTTCAGGCTGCCCGCCACATAGGCCTGGCTTTCGTCTGCGCTGTTTTCGCCAGGGTCTGGCAAATTACCGGGCCACGGCTGTATAACGTCCTGTGCGGGCTGCTGGGGCAGAAATACGGGCGGTTCCTTCTCCTCGAAGTATTCGGCGCACCGGCAGCGCGGGTGCACCGGCGGATGCGGACCCATCTTGAAGGTCATTTTTGTTGTGCCGATGTGGTAACTTCCCTCGGCGTCGGTTTCGGTGCCGTTCAGGGCGCTGCATACAGGGCAGACGTCTTCATCGTCGGCGGTCGCAAAAACATACACGCCCTTCCCAAGATAGCCTTGCGTCTGCGCCTGTGCCGTGCTCTCACGGTATCCGGCGCAGTACGCTGCGGCGTTCTCCGTGATGGCAATGGTATAGGCCCGCTGCCGGAGCTGCTTATCGGCGTACTTATAGGCCTGCTCCCGGGCCTTCTTTGTGGCCGCATCTGCCTTCACGCCGTTGTCGAGAAGGTTTTTCTTTACGCTGGCGTAATATTTCAGGTTTGCGGCCGCCTGTGGCTCTGTCAGACCGATAAGCGGCCGGATTGCCCGGGAAAGCTCGTCCACCGTGAACTGGCCCTTTGTGCTGGCCTCAATCATGGCGCGCATGGCGTCCCGGGTTTCGTCGTTTATTTTCGTTACCCACTCGGCGCCGTGGTCCTTGATCCAGGCCGTCATGGCGTCACTCATGGGGTCGAAAACCCACCCGCCGGAAGCAGACGCCGCCAGGGCATCGGCTCCGGCTTTGGCTGCCTGCTGCCAGATGGGTTCAAGGTGGCTTTTCACAAAGAGGGAGTAATCTTGCTGCCACGCTTGGAGGGTTGCTTCGTCAAGGTAGCCGTTCATAATGGCTTCACGAAGTTCTTTGTAGGTGATGGCGTTGCTCTGGGCCTTCCAAAAGTTGTGTAGGAAGTACATCGGCTCACTGGAAGCCGAGTTCAGGTAGTCGTTCAGCTTTTTAAGGGCATCTTTGCCCGCCTTCGACTTCTTGGGCTTGGATTTTGCCACGAAGTCGTGGGGCGTCGGCGCCCGCGCCTTGCGAATACTAAACATTTTAGTCCCTCCCCAGGTCCTTTCTCGCCTTTTCTACCGCCTCCGGGTCTTCTTCCGGCTCCTCGTCGTCAAGGCCGCCCATCTTGTCGCCGGTGTCTTTCTTCGGCTTCTGGGTGGTTCTCACCTTGCCCGGCTCCCGGTCCTCGCCCGGCATCGGCACATAGTCGTCAAGCCGCTTCGGCAGCCCGGCGGCTTCCCGGATGTAGTCTTCCACGCCCTCGTCGGGCACCAGGAGGCCGGAGGTCGTGACGTTCTTCAAGTAGTTGCCCAGCTTGTCCAGGTCCACGTCCTCCACGTCGCCGTGGGTAAGGTGCGGGTAGTCAGTAAGACCCGCGAAGTGCTCACCGTTCATTTTCATAAGATCGGGAATCGCCTTGTTGTTGAACTGCTCGCAGATCACGTCCAGGAAAGCTTCGATTGCCATAGAAAAAATATGCGTTTTGTTGTCGCTCAACGCAAAGGAGCCGGTCTGCTGGTGGCCCAGCAGAACAAAATCCGCCATAACTGTCATGGCGATTCGGGTGTCGTAGCGGTCAATAACCTTGTTCGTGTCAAACTGCCGGTCGCCGCCGCTGCTTAAAAGTTCCAGCTTCCAGCCGGACGGAAGCACCAGGCCTTCCAGGTGGTCCCGGCGGATGTTCTGGACGATGGCCTGGGCATTGTTCAGGATTGCGACCATTTCCGGGTCGTTCTGGTCCCAAATGTCCGTGCCTTCCGGCGCGGTAAGCACAGGAAAGCCCGCAAGGTCGCGTTCAATGCCAATGCCTTCAATTTCCTGGATTCTCCGTTTGAAATACCAGGAACGGTAGGCGTTGCGCAGGATGCTGCGGCCTTCCGGGTTGCCCTTGCTGCTCTCCGTGCGGAAGAAAAGCAGCTTTTCCGCCGGAATCGTGATAAGCTCAAAATTCGGCGGTGGCATCTGGGTCATGGCGATAAGGTTGTCGTTCTCGTCATACTCCCATTGGTAAAGGCTCTCTTGGGAACGGATGGGAAGTTTCATCCAGCCGACCAAGCTGTCGTTGTACTTGCTGTTCAGGCGCGGGTCCCGGCTGCTGCCGCACCGGCGCTTGTAAACGATCTCGTGGGCAGACCAGCCGAAAGTCAGGAAGGACAAAATTTCGCTGATCGTGTCCGTCCAGGTGTCTTGCATATCGGCCATACATTCCAGCACGAAGTCCGCGGCTTCCTGGTCTTTCTCGGAAGCACCGCCGGGGGCCACGTTCCAGTCAACTTGCCGGATCAGCATCTTTATTGCGTACAGAATGGCGCCCACAAGGTCGTCATTTGCCGCCATTTCGCTATATGCTGCCATGCCGCGGCGGCCGCGCAGCTCCGGCAAAAATTCTTCGTAGAAGACGCCGCCATAGCGTTTCTGGCCTATGCGGCCGACTTCTCCTTTTCGGGTTGTCACGCGTTTTCCTCCTTCTGTTTATCTCCGCCAATAGCTGTCTTTGGAAAGCAACGCTTCTGCCTTTGGCGGGCTCTTTGCGGGCTTGTCCATCAAGTACAAAATAGCCTGCACAAGTGCGTCTATATCGTCCTTGTATTCGCCCTTGGGGAACATCAATAGATCCTGGATGGTGTCATGCACCCAGGGCGCCGTTTCCGGCTTCGGGAAATGAATATTCCCGGCTTCAAAGTAGGGCGTAACGGAAAGGGCGCGTTCTTGCTTGCTGCCCTTCGGGTTGAACTCCACCATGCCAGGAATCTGCTTTTTCAACAGGTCAACGATTGCGGGGCCGTTGGCCTTGTTCTCTATAACCTTCGCCCTGGCCTTCGGCCATTTGCCCGTCAGGGTGCGCACGGCCGCCACGCTCTCGGTAAAGGTCATTTTTTCGTTTACCAGGTCCCAAATGTAAATGTCTGCGCCGCTCCGGCCCACAATGTAGCCCGCCACCTTGGCGCTGCCTTCGCTCTTGGTGAAGGCCATATCCCAGGACTGGATAAGCATACTTTGGTGGGGTGCCGCTTTGGGGTCGAAGAAGTTTTGCAGCCATTCGCGCTTAAAAATCAGGCCGTCCGCCGGGGCGGGGGTCTGTTCATACTGGCCCGCGTACTGCAAGGAGCCCATGGACTTTTTAAGGCTTGCCAGGGTTTCTTTGTCGAAACGCTGCGGGTTCAGGATGTCGCCTTCCTCGCGGATCACCTCGCGGCCGCTCACCGGGAAGGTGATTATTGTGCGCTGCGGCGCCTCCGCCGGGAGGCAAAGGTGTGTATAGCCCAGATCCTCGGCCAAAATATGGCCGGTCAGGTCCTTTTCGTGAAGGCGCTGCATCACAATAATAAAAACGCCCGTCTTCGGGTCGTTCAAACGGGATTGCAGGGTGTTTTTGAAGAAGGCTATGGTTGCTTCTCTCTCGGTTTCGCTGTTGGCTTGTAAGGGGTTCTGCGGGTCGTCCAGGATGATGCAGTCGCCGCCTTCGCCGGTCAGCGCGCCGCCGACAGAGGTTGAAAACATCAAGCCTTGGTGCGTGTTCTTAAACTCGTTTTGCCGGTTCACGTCGTCCTTTAGGCTGAATCGGTCCCCCCAGTTGGCCGTATACCATGGGGATTGTATGATGTCACGGGTCAAAACATTGTGCTTGCGGCTCAAACTGTCGGAATAGCTAACCTTTATGAATCGCCGTTCCGGATGTTTTACCCACGTCCAGGCCGGATAGCACACTGTAATTTCCAGGGACTTCATGTGGCGGGGCGGCATATTTACGATCAGGCGCGTTATCTGGCCGCGGTTCACCGCTTCCAGGTATTCGCCGATGCAGTCAATGTGCCAGTTATCAATAAACGTCGTGCCGGGCTCAATGACGGGCCAGGCCTGGCGGATGAACTCGGGGAGGTTCCGTTCCGCCTGTTCCCTGCGGACCTGTCGGAGAAGCGCCGCCGGGTCAACCTGGGCTAGATTTTTCCAGTAGTCCGGCAAGCTGGCTCAATTCCTCGTCAGAAAGGGCGGAAAGGTCTGCGCGTTGGGTGCTCTCCACTTCCAAGGCGCCGCCATGGGTAACGGAGCGGTTCTCCGTGGGCTCTCCACGGCTCAACCGCTCCACTTTTACGCCTATATCAACCATACGAACGACAGCGTTTGCGTCTATGTCGCCGTCTGGGATGGTCAGCAGGCGGCCGGTGGCCTTGCGCAACATCTGTTCCGCAATGGCCGCGTGTTTCTCGTACATCTTTACGATGTTGGCCGTGTTCTTGGCTGCCACGCAGTCCAAAATATAGTTGTCGTACTCCTCCGCCCTCGCCACCCAGTCAAACTTCGCGCTCATGGGCTCCAAGCTCTTGCGGGTAACTCCCAGCTGTTCAGCCAGGCCGCGAATACTGCGGCGGACGGTAAAATCCGGCCGGACAACGTCGCCGGGCTTCTTCGGCTTCTCCAAATACCGCATATCGCGGTAAGCACAGAAGCACTCATACTGCCGGGCTGTTTCGCCGGGCAGCTTTTCCCAGGGGTCCAGCTGTCCCGTGTGTGCCATGGTTCTTTCCTCCTTCCTGGTAAAAAGTAAGGCCCGGGATTGCTCCCGGGCCTCCTGCGCTGTTATTCGTCCCCGGTATCTTCTCCGAGAATTTCTTTTAATAAGGCCGTGTTGTCGTACTGGTCGGCTTCCTCTGCGGTTTCCGGCGTTCCGATGATCTCCGCGGCCTTCTCCGGGTCGCCCTTGGCGAAAACCAGGACTTTTTCATGGTTCACGCCAAGTTTGCCCGCTCCGGCTTTCAGATAGTCGTTTATGTCCTCTGTGTATTCCTGCGGGTCTTCCGTGCGGAAGGCCGCGCTTTGGTCAGGGTCGCCGTTACAGAACACAAGGACGTTCTGGTGGTCTTTGCCCATCTTCCGGCTGTGCTCGAACTGCTTCCCCACGCGGATTGCCAGCCCTCCGGCCGTGTTTACCAGAATCGCTTCGTTGTAAAGCATCAGGCCCACGTCCTGGAAGGCGTCGATGGTGTCAGAAATGAAATTGCGGTAAAAGCCCTTCTTGTCCCGAAGGTCGCTCACCACAATAACGGCAAAGCTGTCAGGTTTCAGCATAGCGGTTGCCCGGCGGATAACATTGCGGTAAAGCTGCAAGAACTCGGGGTAATCCTTGTTTGAAAGGTCCTCGGGCTTGTCGCTGTACACTTCAAGATCCGCATAGGGCGGGCAAGTGAAAAAGAGGTCATATTCTCCCGGCGCCAGCTCGTCAATGTGGGAACTGTCGCCGTTTATCCATGTGGGCGGTGTCACCTCTGGCGCATCGTCCAGGACGCTAACGTGGGAGATTTCTTCCCAGTTGTTCACGTTGGCCTCAATCTGGCGGCTGCTTAAATCGCAGCCGGTGTATTTCCGGCCGGTAAGGGCCGCCACCACGCCGCGAACGCTGCCGCCTGCAAAAGGGTCAATGATCGTGCCGCCCTGCGGGCAAAACCAGCGGTAGGCCAGCTCACAGAGGACCGGGTCAAAAATGGACGTGGCGCTGTACGCCATGGCATCCGGGAAAAGCTCTGCGAACTCCTCCCAGCTTATTTTCTGCCCGATTTTCTCCTCATAGGCGTTCTTGGCCTTGTAGGCACCCGGCGGCTGGCTGCTTATGTTATAAGTCAAGCCCGCCTTCGTGTTGTCGTCGTCAGCGCCGCGGCCGACTTCGGAACGAATACCGAGGCGCTTCCAGGCCTTCTTCCTTTCGGCCCATGCTCCGCCTCTGGAATCCAGGACGGTGAAGGGCGGAATAAGGAATCTTTCGCCCAGGGTCAGGCGCGCGGCCTGCTCCTCGGCTTCCCTGTCGGGTTTGCTGCTGGCGATCATGTCTTCGATCTGCTCCATCGAAAAGCCGGACAGCTCCGGGTCCAGGTCGTCGGTGTTCTCTTTGAGCTCGGCCAGAATCCCGGCTATGGCGTCCTGGTCCAGGACAGCAAGCTCGGCGATTCGGTTGTCTGCGACAAGGTCCGCCATTTCGGCGCTGTCGTTGTCGTAGTCCTGCCACTCAATGGGGGCGTACTGGCTGCCCGCCTCGTAGCCTGCAAGGCGCCGGGCGTGGCCGCGTACAATGTAGCCGCTGCGCCTGCTCACGGTGATTGGGGCTCGCCACCCCTGTTCCCCGATTATGCGGGCCAGCATCTTCACTTGTGCCTCCGGGTGCCGGTTAGGGTTCCGGGGGTTCGGTTTCAGGCTGTCGATCTCCACGATCTCGTCGTACGCACAGTATACTTTGAAGCCGTCAGGCGTCACCTCGCGGGGGGGGGGGTGCCGTTATAGGGTTTTTCATTCATCCTCAAGCCTCCATGCTAGTATTATATATCTTTCAAAGTGCCCTGTCAGTGCCCAATTTGTGCACCCTGGCGCACGTTAGGCAGCCTTTACGGCGTCAATGCCGAAAAACAAGGCGGTAAGCGGCTGAATCGCTGCATTGATGTCCTTGTATACGGTGCGCCGCTCAATGCCAAAAGTGCCCGCGATTTCCTGTACACTTTTTTTCGGCTCCCGGATGTAGGTTTCCATGACCACCTCGTAGCGCCTCACGTCCTCCTCTGTGCCGTTCTGCTGGCACCAGACGCGGTAGAGGTCCAACATCTTCTCAATGTGGGCCAGAATAATCAACGTGCGCTCCTGGCTGCGCTTGATGCTCTCAATATAAAGGCTGTCGTCACGGGTGTAGCTTTCCAGGCCGTCCAGGATGCTGGCGGCGCTTTCCTTCTCCTTGGCCTGCTTGGCGTTGTAGATGGCGCCAGCGGTGTGCCGCTTCAAAAGGCGGTAGTTTTTCAGCAGGAGCCGGGTGTTATGGAGACGCCGGTCCGTGCGCTCCTTGGCCTCCTTCTGGTGTTCTTCCTCAATGTGTGCGGCCGCTGCGCTCACGCCTGCGGCAACGCCGGTGCGGATCGCGGTCTGCATAAGGGTCTGGCCCATGTTGGCAATACGGGTGCCCAGGGCGCCCATGTTCTCGCGGCTGTTCATTCTGCATCATCCTTTCTTCTCGGGCACCAGTCGGGGGACTGGCGGTTTCCTCTGGTGGGGATGTGGCGGGGGCCTCCGTCCTCGTAGCCCTCGGCCGTCCATCCAATGGCGCAGTCTTTCCGGGTGCCTCTCTGGCCCTCCTGGGTCTTAACTCAGTGCTCACACTTGGAGCAGTGCGGCGTGGGGCGGTCCTTGGGGCGTTTAAGCGCATCCGGCAAGGCCTGGGCCGGTTCTCCACCTATCACAGCGCGGATCTCCTCGCTGTCTTTGATCCAAAGCGGGACGCCTGCTCTTCGTGCTGCGGCTGCCAGTTCTTCCAGCCAGCCTTCTTCTGGGGTGATTTTCCCCGACCTGTGGCCGGTTTCGGCTCCGGCAATGATCCAGTCAACCTTTGCGGCGGCGTCCCCGTCTGCAATGCCCAGGGGTTTAAGCATGGGTTCATAACTCACAAAGGTGTGGTGGTATTCGCTCCACCAAAAACTGTTTTCCGGGCCCGTTATGCTGCTGCCATACCAGAAGTTCGGAAGCTCCGGCAGCTTTCCCGCTGCTGCAAGGGTCTGGTAGCGGCCTGGGTTCTTGGTCAGGAATAAGTAATTGTGCTGGGGCGCCGCCTTGCAGGCTTCAAAAACTGCCTCGATCCATTCTTCTGGAATCCAGTTCCCGAAAAGGTCCGCCATGCTGCAAACGAAAATGTTCGCAGGCTTCTTTTTCTTCGCCGGGTCTCCCAGGCGGTATTTGTGGAAGGTCGGGGCAAATCCGGCCGGGAACGGAAGAACGGCGCCGTTGTAGTTCTTAAAAGGTTGTTCCAGAATGTAAAGCCCGGCGGTTTCCGTTTTAAGCTGCTCGTTCGTCATGTTCAGGCGGGTGTTCCCGGAAAATCGGGTGGCCTGGCGGCGGGCGTAGCAGTATTCACAGCCAAAATTGCAGCCGGTGACGGGGTTCCATGAAAAATCGCACCAGTCGATGGCACTTTTATTCATCATTTTTGTGTGTCCTCTCCCTGTTTCAAAAGGTCCGGGTTGTCGTAAATGTTACCCACGATTTCGTCCGGGTATGCGATCCGGCAGGCGCACCAGGGGCGATCTACCGGAAAAGCTCTAAAAGCGCTCCACTTTTTGTCGTACTTCACCACGGCCAGGCCGACGGGCAGGGACGTTTTGTGGTGAATCTTCAAAATATCGCCCTCGAAAATGTCCCGGGCGCGCTTGTCCAGGATACCGGTAGCTTGCCCCACGGTTTCAGGGTTCACGCGGCCGTATTTGCCCACAACGTTTTTGCCGGGGCGGATAATACAGATTCCCTTGCTGTCAACGTTCAGGTTCCCGCGGGCCCATTCACCACTTTTCAGCTTCCCACGAAAAAGAATCCGGCGCGGAAGCTCCCGGGTTTCAGGCTCGCGGCTTTCTTTGGCTGCCAAGCCGAAAAAATCAAATCCTTCCATTTATCTGTACTCCTTCCCGGTCATCTTGTCGCGCAGCGGTATGCGGCCGATGATCTCAAAGCCTGCAAGCTCGGCCGTCTGGCGCAGAATCGGCACCAGGGCCGAAACCACAACAAGGCGGGCGGCATCCAGCCGCTTTTCCTCCCTGCGCATATTCTCCCAGGCCGTGCCGGGTGTGGGGTCGCTGTAATGTTCGCTGTTTCTGCCCATGTCCATGCGTGGGTCCTCCTTCGGTAAAATGAACTTTTCCCTTTCTTCTGGTCGCATCTGGTGCGCGGTCCAGTAGAAAAACGGAAAATCTTTCGAGTTGTAGTCTGTCGGGGTGCTGAATTCCCAGACCAGCGGTGGGCGTTCTGCCTTTTCATCACTCATTCATCAATCACCGCCCTGTTTTAACGGCTCGAACTTGCTCCACGCAATCGGCGGCCAGAAACGGCCGTCGTTGTAGGTGATGCAGAACGGGATCTCCGGGGTGTCTATGTATTCGGTGTTGGTGTGGTAGTTGCCGTAGGCGTCCACGGTTAAAACCGGGTGTTCCAGGGGCGGCAGGGTCTTTTTGACGTCCATCCATATATGAGGGGGCAGGGTTTCAAATTCTTCCGCGGTCATGCGGTGGAAGTCAGGCGCCGGGCCGTCCAGGAGCCGGAAGCCATCATGGCCCGGCCTTGGCTTCTTATAGGGCCAGTGCGGGAAGCGCTTGTGGAGGTTGATTGCCCAGGCAGCGAAGGGCGGGGCTGTTTTTCCGCTGCTCATTTATTTTTCAACCTCCTTGCAATGTCGTTGAAATTCCGGGCCGCCGTTTCCGTGGCTTCTTCCGCCGTCCTCCCAAGGTCCGCCAGTGCTTCCGCAAAGCGGTTCCAGGCGTCCATAGCCTCCATCTTTGCTTCCTCGGTGAAACGCTCTACGTCCTTCATTTCTGGCCCTCCCGCAGCCGCCGGGCAGCTTCGTTCATGGCGCTTTTGAAAGTCTGCGCCGGAACTCCGGTAAACGCCGGGCGTGCGTACAAGTCGCAGCTGCGTGCAATGCCTTCCAAAAATTCCGCCAAATGCTCCGTTGTGGCGTTCTCAAAGGTTTCAATACAGTTCCTTTCGTGGAGCTCGCATCCCTCTTGGCTGTCAAACTCTTTGCCGCAGCGATCACAGACGTATACGCTGATTTTTCTTTCTTTCACGTTTTCGTGCTCCCTTCTTCCGGTTCCAGGCGTGTGTGGCAGTACGGGCAGGCCTCCCGCTGCACATTCATCTTGCCGCCGCAAACTGGGCACTCATACCATGCACCGGGGCGCATTCTTTCAAGGGACGGTGCGCTTATGCAGTGCCATGTAAGAGGTTTCGGCAGCGGTGCGCCGGTCACTTCCGAAACCTTGGCGGCCTGCATAGCCGTCACAACGGCGGCCATGGCGGGGCTCAAAGGGTCAGGTTCTTCTTCCTGGAAGCCGTTTGCCCTGTTCTCCACCTTCTCGTAATAGCTGCGCCGCATCCGGCGTTCCTCCTCATACGCGGCAATCTCGTCCGCATACTCATTTCCAACGCTACGAATAGCCCGGGTCAACATATCGGTTACAAGGTCGTGATATTTGCCATCTTTTTTTCCCTTGCGCTGTGCTGCCTCTCTGGCCTCCCACAAGTCCGTCAGCTTGTCCCGGCGGTCGGAGGTGATCTCGCCGTAGCCATAGGCCTCTTGGATCTGTTCCAGGCTTTCCCAGCCTTCCAGTTCCGCGAACGGGTCCGTCTCGGCTTTTGCCACGCTGCGGGCGCGGGTCTTTTTCTTGATGTATCTGTTCATGGCCTCCTGGATTGCCTGCCGGGCGGTTTCCTGGGCCTTGTAGATGGCTTGCATTTCGTGGGCCTTCTTCTGCTGCTCGGTGGTAGCCTCCCAGGCCTTAAACATGGAGCCTTTCTCGATCATGGGTGTGCCTCCTCTTAAACGTTCAGGTGGAGCGGCCGTCCTGTTGCCAGTTGCCGGTGGATAAATTCTCTTTCGAGGCATTCGCTCACCATGACCAGGGCTTTCAGCTCACCGGGAAAGATCTTGCCGTCAAGGTAAAGCCGTTCCATTTCCGGCTGCCGCGCGTGGAGCTCTCGGATGGCCGCTTCCGCGTCCTCCCATTCGATCAGATCGTGCAGTTCTCCGAGAACCTTGTCAAAATCGCTTTTTTCAGGCATCGTTTCCGCCTCCTTCAAGTCAAAATGCAAACGAAAAACGGAAAGGCGAGAATCTGCAAAAAGTCCGCGTTTCCGGTTTTCAGGATGCAGGCAACGGCCACGGCCGCAGAAGCCAGCCAGGCAGCAGCTTTCCAAATACCTTCACCTTTCATTTTTTCCTCTCCCATTCCCTGTTCCAGGCCTTCACGGTCGGCGCATAGTGGCCGCACGAAACGCACACAACGCCGTGCAGGCTGCCAAGCCAGACAAGAATCCTGGGCGTTGCGCAGCCATAGGGTTTCCCGTGGGCCAGGTAATTGCTGCCACACTTCGGGCAGGGTGTCGGGATAATAGGCGGTTTTTTCATGTGTGTTCCTCTTTCTGTTCGTTCAGGCGGCAAAGCCAGCGTTCCATTTTCGGCTCCGCGTACTCGCCGCACTCGCTCATAAACTCGTGGTAGTTCTGCGGGTCCTGCCCTGTAAGGGCATCAATGGAGTTCATAACGTCGCCGATTTCCTTTTTCAGGTCCTCCCAGCACTCTTCTAAGGTCTTCGGCGTCGGGTTCTTGCCGTCGATTTTGCGGCGCAATTTCGAGGCAGCCGTGGAAGCCTCTGCAAGCTCTTCCGCAAGCTGCCCCAGAATTTCAGGTTTCGGCAGAATGTCGGAAACCTTCTTTCTCGGGTAAATCCTGTTAAGCGTGGCCTTCACCTGTTCCTGGAGCTCCTTGTGGCACTCGCCAGGACCCACAACATAGCACCAGCTTTGCGGCGGCCTGTTAAGCTGCAAGCCATAATTCCCGCAGCAGTTCCCGTTTGCGGGTCGCTCAATGTGCATTGCGCAGCCGCCATTGTTGCACCAGCGCAGGGCGTTTTCGCAACGGAGGTGAAACGCGGCCAGGTCAAGCGGCGTTTCATACGTCTTCAACTCGGTAATGTGCCAGGCGTAGCCCTTGCCGCGTGTGTATTTCCAGATCTGGTCCCGGTCCATGCAGGCCTGGGCTTCCAGGTCGTCCGGCGCACGGTTAAACGAGGCAATTTCATACACGCGATCACAGGTAAACTCCCCGATAACGGTTCCATCCAGCCGCAGCAGGCTTCCGTCTGGCTCCATCCGAAATCCGGCGTTTTGTCCTTTTGTGCAGTAAATGAAGCACTTAAACGGCTGCCCCTGGAAATCTTTCGGAAAGTTCTTGCGGATCTCCATGGTCTTTTCTCCGCGGAAAATCTTTTGGCACCACTCTGGGCGAATGCTCAAAAGAACGGCAGTTTCTTCCATGCTCATTGCTTTTCCTCCCAAGGCAGCTTCGGGAGCGGCATCCAGACGCGGACCGCTTCCGGGTTTTCTCTTGCGTACTGTAAGGACGTAGCGACCGCACAGTGGGCACCGGCGTGGGCGATCAGAACGCGGCCGCAGCAGTCGCCGTCTTCTTCCTTCGGGGGCTCCTCTGCCGTATTGCGCCAGCGCTGGGCGTCCTGGGCTGCTGCCGTCGGGGTGTTTTCCACGACGCAAACAAGTTGCTCCAACTCGTTTTCCATGTCCGGGTTATACCAGCCGCCCAGGATTTCCGGGGCCAGGTCGCGGATTCTCTGGATCACGTCCTCCGCGTAGACCATACGTTTTTCGCTCATTTTTTCGCCTCCTCAAAAATCCCAGTCGTCGGGAACGTACAAACGGCACTCTCCATCCCCGTTGTTGCTGGTAGGTTTATCAAACGGGCAGCCTTTCCCTGCCGCCAAACGGCAATGGCAAAGATCCATCAAATAATGGGCCATGTCTTCCGGGCTCATTATGGCAGCTTCGGGGCTGGTTTTTGCCTCCTCGGTTTCAAAGAAAAACTCAATCGGCTTTTCATTTTCAACGACGTTCCCGTAGGCCACGCCAATTTTATAAATATAGTCGCTGCGCAGCTTGCGGGGAATCTCGGCAATATACCGGCGAAACACTTCCAAGGAATTTGCGCGCTTGTAGTGGTTGCACATCCGGCAGGCGGGCATGAGGTTTGAAGCATCATCTGCCGCGCCGTCTGCTTCGTTCCACACTCGCAGCGGCCGGAAATGATCGACCTGCATATCCTTGTAGGCAATCGGTCTGCCGCAGTACGCGCAGCGGCCGCCGTATTTCTGGTATACCGCCTCGCGGGTCTTCTTACTGATTGCCATTCTGCGCCGCCTCCTCCGGGGGTAAGGGCATCCAGCCCACAACAGGGCGGTCTATCTGGTTGTTGTAAACCTCGTCAGGGTTGAAATGGCGGTATTCCCACCAGCCTTTCGGGATTTTGTAGTCGTCCCGCTCTTCGTCGTATGTTCCCCAATCGGGAAGGTCTTCCCAATACCATTCGCTATCTTGTAAAAAAATGCTCCCATCTTCATAGTGCGCTGTCGTAATACCGTATCCGTCAATATCGTTGCGGTACAAAATCAGCACTTCGGTTTCGACCTCGGGCGGGTCTTTGTCAGGGTCGCGCCAGGCGGGAAAGAGGTCTTTTTCCTGCAAAACAGGAAGTTTTTCAACTTTTTCTCGTGCCGCACGGAGGGTCAGGGAGATAATGTTCTCTGCTTCCGGTTCCCATATCGTGGTATATGCCAGGCACTTCAACACAGCCTCACGCTGGATGTATTCAGTCATTATAAAAGCCCTCCATTCTGTACCCGCAGCGGCAGCAATAAACATGGTCCGTGTGCCGGTCAAAGGTCGTGAACGTTTCGCGGCGGCCACAGTTTCCACACTTACACTCTGCGCCATCTGCCATGCGCCGCGCAATAATCCATTTTGCGGTCGGCCGCAGGCTCGCCGGGTCAATAACCGGCAGCGCTTCCAGCTCCCCGATTTCGTCTTCCGTCGCTTCCTCGACCGTCAAGGCTTCCGTGGAGCCTTCCAGGTCTTCCAGCTCCTTTTTGAGATCTTCCAGAAGTGGGCCAATATCAACGATTCTTCTTTCAGCCATTTTCTTTTCCTCCGAATCTATCCCAGCCCATCGGGCTGCCATAAAGCGGGCAAAGCGCGCCTTTGTTGCCCTTGTCGAAGATGCAGCTCTCGCCGCAGCATCCTGTCTTCCGACGCTTTTCGCAGTAGAGCCGAACGGTTTCCGCGGCCGCCATGGCCTCCTGGTCTTCGTCCGCTTGGCTCCTTCCCTTTCCGCCGGTTGTCAATTCGTCCAGTGCGTCAATGACGTGCAGAACGGTTTCGGCTGCCTCATGGTGGCCTTGCAGCTCGTAGCCTCCGGCAGCGCCAAGAAGAAGGCGGCGGAAGGAATCGGCTCCAACAAATACGTTCTCGCTCATTTTCGTTCCTCCCGTGCCTTCCGAAGGCACTTCATTTTGTAGGCAGTTGCCTGGTAGCCCTGCCAGCGGTCGGAAAACCATTGCTGCCAGATCGCGCAGCCCGGGAAGGTCTTGCGGTCTCCACCTTTGCCCACAGTAATGCTCGTGCAGCCAGCGGAGGCACATTTAAGGCAAGGGCTGTCCGCCGGGCGCGGGAGGTTGTCTGTGCTGCTCATTGTGTGTTCTCTCCTTTCGCCTTATTTCCGGCCTCTGCGGGCCTTTGAGGGCTCGCTGTTCATGGGCTGGTATCTGTTCTTATTCTCGTTCCATTCAAGCGCCACCGGAGCCTCACAGTTCAGGCAAGGCATATCAAACGCGGCATCCTGGATGTTCGTATGGTAGCGGTAAGCGCTGCCGCACTCGCACCAGATCTTGACCTGGCGCATATTTTTGAGCTCCGTTTTCCCGCCGCACTCCCGGCAGTAGCACGAAGAAATGGGCGTTTTTGCGCAGAATCCGCGTTCCTGGCCGCACTTCTCGCAGCGTATATACAAGAAACCCGTGAACTTTGCCGCAGTGGGCGCCTCCGGGGCTCTGTGGGCGCTTTCGGTGGGCAGCGTAGGTTTCACCATGGCTGGAATGTTCGGCCGCTGTACAATGCGTTCTTTATACGGTGCTGGGCGCTGGAACGTCTTCGGTTCAAATGGCAGCCGGTCCACCACTTCCTTCACGGAATCCTCCACAGCCTTTGCCACTGTCTTTTCCAGCGGTTCTTCCTGCTTCTGCCGGGCGGCCGCTGCCTCCTTCTTTTTCAGTTCGCCGAGGATCTCCACGGCCAGGTCGTCCAGCATGGCCCGCTCCGTGGCCGTGTGGCCCGGGTCGCCAAATGCGGCGCCCGCCTCATAGCAGGCCCGGCGCAGGACGCGCAGTTCTTCAACGTTGAAGGCTTCAAAACGTACTTTTTCCATGTGTTTCTCCTTACTCCACCGGTACAATCTGGCCGTCAATATAACGGCAAATTTTCCCCTGTTCGTTATAATACGGAACTGCAAATACGCCATACACACCGCTGTAATCTATGTAATACAAAATCTTTGTATCTTTCGCATAAACCAGCGGTTGCGGTCTCATTACGCTGATAAACCAGTCCGCTTTCCCGATTTCGTCGCCATCTTTCGGTGGCCTTCCCTCAAGTGCTTTTTCAATCTTCCCGCATCCCGTCAGAATCATTGCTGCAAGGGCCACGCAAACAATAGTCTTCTTCATATGTTTCTCCTCAAAGCCAGGCTTCCACAATGCTGTCGTCCGGTGCTGCCGGAAGGCGGCTCATTTCGGCCGGAATTGCCTTTCGTAAGTCTTCCAGGGTATCTTCCAGAACCATGTATTGGGTGCTCGTCGGGACGCTCATGTCCCAAAGGCGGGCAACATAGCGCCGCGGGTAGTCGTCCTGGTTTGCCGTCACGATAATAACGGGGATCGCGGCCTGCTCCGTCAGCTTCGCATACTCGAAGCGGGCTAAATAAATATCGTCACTCATTCCAGAACTCCTTCCAGCTTTTCAATGGTTTCTAGGTACGGCAGGCCGGTGCGGCCGCCGAGGTGCACTTCCCAGGCCGGAAGAAAATCTTCCGGGGCCGCGCTCGCCATGGGCGGCGGCGTCCAGGTCTGGCCGTAGGCCGTCACGGTGGGCGGTGTGCGTTTCTGCTTGGCCGTTCCTCTCTGGGTGGCCCATGCGGTCCTGGCTGCCCGCCAGAAGGGCCAGGGAACGGCAAAGAAGCGGCGAAGGTTGAAGCTAACCAGGATCATGCCCACCGACTTGTCGGTCGTCCAGGCGTCCAGGAAGGCCGCCTGGTGGGGCTGCACCGCGTCAAAATCAATTCGGCCGGTGTGGGTCTGCTTTGCTTCTACCGCAACAGGGGTGCCATTGTAGCGGCCCAGGAAGTCAACGCAAGATTTATGCTCCACCTTGCAGCTCTTGATCTGGCCGGTGCCGTCGCGTATCGGTAGGAACTCGGTCGGAACTTTGTAGACCACAGCCTTGCCGCTGCGGGTGTATAGGTCGTTCACCTGGATAACGAAGTCTTCAAAGTCACGGCCGCGGTTTGCGAATGTGTTGTAACCTCTCATGCTGTCCTCCCTGGGCTTTAATTTTCTTCTGCCACTCGCAGAGGGGGCAGACGTAGGATTTACCGCCGCCTTTTGTTATGCGGCTCACGTTCCAGCGGTTCCCACAGAGCTTACAGATCCGGTAGCACCGGCCATTCTCTGCGCTCATTTCGCCCTCCACGAAGGGCCGTCAAGGGGAACTGCAAGGCACATTTCCCGGAGGCGGTCAATCATCTTCTGGGCGTTCCGTTCGCTGCATCCGGCCGGGGTCAGGCTCCGGGTCAGTTCTTCGGTGCCGCAGTTGGTCGTTACGATCACCGGCATATAGGCTTCATAGCGGGCGTTTACGATGGTGAAGATCATGGATGAAGTCCACTCCGTCGCGGCCTCGCTGCCCAGGTCGTCAATAATCAGCAGCGGGGTTTCGGTGTAGAGCTTCAAAATGTCCGCTTCGTCGCCCTGGCCGCTGTAGGTCCGGCGCACGTTCGCCAGAAGGTCGATCATGGTCATGCACAGCGCCGGGGTGCCGTTGCGGATCAGCTCGTTTGCCACAGCTGCGGCCAGATGCGTTTTGCCGGTGCCATAGCCGCCCACCAAGAAAAGGCCGTTGCGCTCCTGCTGCGGCGGCACCGCCTCGCCGTCCTTTCCCTTGCCGGGAAGCATCTGCGCTTTGAAGGCTGCCGCATACTCCTTGCAGGCGGTATAGGCCTTCTGGTTTTCCGGCGTCACCCGGAAGCGATCAAAGGTCCGGTTCTGGAATCGGGCGCCCATGCCGCTGTCACCCAGCAGCCGGTTTATACGCCGGTTGAAGGCTGCGGCGGCCTCTGCTGCTGCCTTTGCCTCCTCTGCGGCCTTGTTCTTGGCCTCCACTCTCTCCCAGTAGGCTTGCGCCCTGGGGCAGTTGCAGCGCTCCGGCCGCGAATCCCAGCCAAAAACGCGGGTCTTGGAAATGGCCGGAAGGAGGAAGCCTCTGTATTGCAGGGTTTTGCCGCAAAATTTACAGTGTTCCGGTGCCGGGGCCGGTTTGTCCATCTTGTAGCCGCGGCGGATTGCCTCGTCTGCCAGGATGGAAGTTTCACGCGGTGTGGAATCCTGCGAGGTCTTGGGTTGCCGGGATTGTGTCCCGCTGGCGATCATATCGCCCAGCTTTTCCATTTCTTGCTTCCTCCTTTGTCCATTTATCTGCATCCACGGCCGCGTCCAGGTCCCTCACGCCCTTGTCCCTATACCGAGCCAGAACGCCGCGGACGTATTTCCAGTTCGGGGCTTTGTTCCTCTGGGCGATTTCCATTGCGTGGATCACCACGTCGGCGCCGAAGTCCGCGACCGCCTGGGTCAGGTCTTCAAGCTCCCAGCGCGGCGGCGTTGGGTTGATGTTGTTCAAGTAAAATTGCCCGGCTCGGGCCAGTTCCGGGTCCGTTCGTGGTTCCGCTCTCTGCGGCGGCTGCGGGGCTACGACAAGCGGTTTTTGTGCCGGTGCAGGAACTTTGTTCGTTTCTGCCCTGGCGGCCTCTGCGGCCTTCTCTGCCCGCTTCCGCTCTTTGAATCTCCGTTGCCGCTCTCGTGCCGCCTCCCGGCGGGCCTCCGCTTCTATCTGGCCTGTGTTCTCGGCCCAGTCATGGAGCCGGAAGCCGTCCGGCGTATGGTCTATGTAACCGGCATCCACAAGGGCCGCCAGAAAGTCGGCCGGTTCGCCTGCCCACCCGGAAACCTCTGCGATCTCCGTTGGCGTCAATCCCACCAGGCTGCCGTCCTTTGCGTTGTTCGCGGCCCAAACCCAAAGCATTGCGAGGTGGCCGACTGCCTGGGCGACGCCTATCCCCAGCAGGCCTTTAAGGCGCAGCGTTTTCCGGTGCGTCAAGGTCCCCTGTTCAATTTTTACCCCGGCCATGTCGTCCTCCATCGTGAAAAATTAACAAACGTACACTTCCGCGCCCGTAAGCCGCTGGATCTCGCGTTTCATTTCGGCTTCGTCCGAATTTTCCGCCGAAAGGTGCACCAGGTAAATTTGTTTCAGGCGCGAAAGGTCGCTGGCCTCCAAAAATTCAACCAGGTGTTGGAGGCTCATGTGGCTGTGCATCAGCCGGGCGGCGCGTACTGTCGGAAGCACGTCTTCCGCAAGGTTTTCTTGCACCCTCTCCCGGGTGTAGTTGCACTCGCCCAAAATGTGGGTAATGCCGGAAAACTTATATTTCAGGTAATAGGTATCTGTGAAATAGAGCAGCTTTTCGCCGGTTGCGGTCGATTCCAGCAGAAAGCCTTGTGAATCCGGCGCGTCGTGCTCCACATCGAAGGGCAAAACCAGGAAGGTTCCCACGGTAAACTGTTCAAGCGGCCGCGTAACGTGCAGCCTGTGGCCTTCCAGGTGGCAGGCATCAATGGTGCCCTGGCCGGTGTAAACGTCCACGCCGTAGCGCAGAAGGGCGCCTGCTGCCTTGCTGTGGTCCCCGTGGCAGTGCGTAATAAAGCAGCCTTTCAGCTCTCGCACACGGAAGCCGCAGCCTATCTGGATTGCCTTCAAGGGAATACCAGCGTCAAGCAGCAGCGGGGTTTTGCCATCGGAGATCCAATAGGCGTTGCCGCTGCTGCCGCTGGCAATGGGTCGAATTTCCACTTAAAAATCCGGTTCCGCAACGTCCCACTGTGCCGGGGCTGCCTTCCGGCCGGTGGGCTGTGCTGCGGGTGTCGCCTGGGGTTCCAGAACTTCGCCGGTGTTGGCGTCAACCCGGATTGTTTTCTTGGGCTCCGGCAGGCTGGCGGGTGCCGCAGGCTGCGGGGCGCTGGTGTCGATCAGAACGGTGTTGGCCTGCTCCTGGATCTCGGCCTCTGCCTGTATCTCTGCATAGGCAACTTCTCTGGCCTTCATCACGCGGTAATCTTCATCCAGCTTTTCAGGGTCGCGGACAATGTGCTTTGCACTGAAAACCTCGCGGATCAGGGTCTTGCGGCACATTTCATCCAGCCAGCCTTCCACGGTGGTGTCTTCCTTCTTGCCGGTTTCCTTGTTGTAAACCTGTTTCGTGCCTCCCCAGAACTCGGCACTTGCATACTTGGGCATACGCTTCCGAATGGCAGCCATGGGCATAATAATGAGCTCGTTCTGGGTCGGGTCGTCATATTCAAGGTAGCCAAAGCCGCCCACAATGTCGCCGCGGTCAAAGGGGTTCACGACCTCGAACTCGTAGGAAGCGACCGGGTGGCGGCTGTCCTTCGGGTGCGGGGTGAACTTGTCGTTGCTATAAACAAGCTCGACCGTGTCCGACTTGGGCGGGCGCTGCGCATATTTCAGGGCAACATAGCGGATGCCGTTATAACCGGGCATCAGGGTCACGTCATACAGATTCGTTCTGTTGTTCTTGTAGGGAATCGGGAACAACATATTTTCGCACTGCATATCCAGGCCCATGCGGGCGTAGCGCACCAGGTCCATTGCCAGGTCTTGGAGGTTGACGAACTTCCACGTTACGGGGAGGGTTTCATCATACTTGTGGTCACGGTTCTTCGCGTTCTTCGCCACGCGGTTTTCCTCCGCCGTAGCCAGGGCGCGGTCGATCTGAATAAAATAGCCCTGGATAAGGCGGCGCTGGAAGTCCGTTACTTCCACCTGGCTGCCGGTGCTGTTGGCGAACTGGGCCAGCACCTTTTTGGTGAAGCGGGTGCCGATGCTCTCGGTGACGGTTTCTGCCACTGCGTTTTCGGCTGCGGGGGTCATTGCTGCGTTGTTCTCTGCGTTCATGTGTGTTCCTCCATTTTTTATTTCTTGCTGGCCGTGTAGAAGTCTACGGGCGGAAGCTTTACGGATTTTGCAAGCTCGTCCGCCATCTGTGCGGCCGCCGGGTCCTGCTTTGCCAGGCTGGCGGCGATGTGGCGGTGGAGCATAATCAACATGGCGGTGTCCGCCATCGGGTAAGGCCCCAGGGCTTCCGCAATACAGTTGAAGTAGTGCGCAAAGCCTTCCAGCAGCACCCGCAGGCCTTCTTCCGGCTTGTGCTGCTCCATGGTCAGCTCAACAGCCCGGGGCAGATACAGCGAAGTTTCCGGGGCTGCCTTGGGCTCCTCCGGCTTCTTCCAGGGCGGGTGGAACGGAAAGTTATTTTTCATGTGTGTTCTCCTCTTTGTCGTTCAGGACGTCAAAAACCGTTACCTGGTTCGGATCCGGCATTTCTCGAAGGGCTTTCATGCGGCAAACGTGGCCGATGCCGTTTCTTACGCCCTCTTTGCTGGTCAGCAGGCCACCGCAGCGGCGGCAGCGGCAGGCCTGGATCATAAACGTGCCGGGCTCCCGGTCCTTGTCTGGGGCGCTCATTTCTTCCCTCCCGGAATCGGAATCACAATCGTGGCGGTGTGCCGCAAAATGTCGTCTTCCAGCTCCGGGCCGTTCGCGGGAAGAACGCCGCGGATGCCGTCGTGAACAGACTTCATTGCCGCAAGGAAGCGGTGTGCCGCAAAATGTCGTCTTCCAGCTCCGGGCCGTTCGCGGGAAGAACGCCGCGGATGCCGTCGTGAACAGACTTCATTGCCGCAAGGAAAATGGGCGCATCCGTGCCCGGAAAGGTCTTGATAAGGTTCTTGAACTGCTGGCCGTAGAAATTCAAGCCCTGCTGCATCGTGCTTTCGGCTGATTCGGCCCCTTCCTCGTAAACCTTCCGCATAAAAGATTCGTTCATTTGTCTACCTCCACGCGCAGGCTTTCGTCTTCTGCGCTCACGACCAGGCGGATCACCTGGGAATCAACAGGGAGAAGCTCGGTCACGCTCTCTGCGTTGTCTACCACAATCGGCAGCCGGACGCCGTAATGGTGGGAAAGCGTGGCGATAATTTCCAGGCCAGCGTTTACCACAGCCGCCTTGTTGGCGGTGGAATACGGCACCATGGCGCCGCCCTCACCGGGCACCAGAACTTCGCAGCAGTCAGCAAGGCCGCCGTTCGTCTGCTCCCGGAAAAGTTGGAAGCTCACTGACTTAAACTTGCTGTTGATCCGCTCGGTCAGCAGGGCCACTTTGGTTTTTACGAAGACTTCACAGAGGTAAACGCCCTGTTCGGTCTTCTCGTACTCGGCAGCCAGGCTCTTTTCCTCGGCTTCAAGTTCCGCAATGCGCTGGCGCTGGCGTTCTGCGGCCGCCGTCTGGCTCTGCATATAGCGGATCTGGCGGCAGTTGTTCATGGCTGCCTGCTGGCGCTCGTTCACTTCACGAAGGGCCGCGCTCTGCTTCTGCTCGGCTGCCTCGATCTGGCCGGAAATTGTCTGGATGGTCTTCGCAATGGCCTGGCCGCGCTCGGTTTCGGAGAAATCCGGGCGGGGCGGCTCCGCCTTGATGGCCTCTATGCGGGCGGAATAAATTTCATCGGCGCGGGCCTCGGCCGCTGTCGCCTTTTCTTCGAGGGCCGCAATGTCCTGTTCAAGCTGGGCAATAGTTTCCTTGCTGGCTTCTTTTTTGCCCTTGGCGTTGATGGCTTCCAGCTTGGCGGACCGGCGCTGGAGGAAGTCTGCGCGGAGCTCCTCCACCTTTTCCTCCGGCAATGCCTGGCCGCAGGTCGGGCAGATCTCGCGGTGCTCGTCCCAGGTTTCGGCCGCTGCTTCCTTGTACTCGTCCAGAATTTCGGCCCGGCGGACCTTCATGTGTTCCAGGTCCGCTTTTTTGCGCCGGGCGTCCGCGGTAGCGTTGGCGGCCTCTGTCTTGGCCTCCAAAAGCTCGTTTTCCGCCTTTTCCTGGGCCTTGCGGTACTCGGCCCTGGCCTCGCTGCCCTCCTCAATGTACGCGGCTTTTGCTGCTGCGTAGTCCGCCTTGGCGTTTGCCAGGGAACTGCGGAGCTCGGAAGTGTCACCGGCCAGAATCGCCCGCTTCTCCTCGGCGATCTTGGCCTCCTCGGCCTCTGCTGCGGTCAGCTTGTCCGCCAGGTCTTCGGCCGCCGGGAGGTCCTTGTCGATGGCACGGGTCGCCTCGTCAATGCGGTTCGGAATGGCTTCGATCTTCTTGTTCAGGTCCGTTTTCTTGGCGGCCGCAATTTTGCGGTACTCGTCCACCTTATAAAGTTTGGTCGCGCTGCCGGGCATTTTAAGGAACTCGGGCAGCTCTTTGAGCTCCGGGGTGCTGTCGATCACGTCAGCGTCGGAAACGTCGCCGCAAATGTCCAAAAGGATTTCCCGGCGCTTCTGCCAGTCCATAACGGATGGGAAGTAGTCGGGCATGGTCAGCAGCTTCATGGTTTCCTCGCCGCCGCAATACTCCTGGACGGCCGCCGTGTACTCTTTTTCTTTGCAGGGAACGCCGTTGATCTGGTAGTCAATGGTATTCCCGGAATACTCCTCGGCTGCACTGCCGCGCTTGCGCTTCCAAACCTCGTGGAAGGTCTTTTTCAGGATCACGGTCTGGCCGTCGTCCAGCCGGAAGGTGCCGGTTGCGCTGTGTTCCAGGTTGTGCAAGTCGCCGTTGAGGCCCTTCGTCTTGGGGTCCCAGTTCTTTGCCCATGTGCTCGGCTTGCCGAAAAGCAGCCAGGTGATGGCGTTGAAGATGGTGGTCTTGCCGCTGGCGTTCCGGCCGTAAATGCTGGCGCTGTGGCCGTCCAGCTGGATTTCTTCATGCTTCAAGCCCTGGAAGTTTTCAAGGCTCAACGTCAAAAGCTCCATTGTGTGTCCTCCTTGATTTTGCGTAAAAAACGTGATAAACTGTTGGTGTGTGTTCTGGGGTCGTCAATTTTTGGCGGCCCCTCTCTTTATTGTCCAGGCTGAAAGCGTCGCTTCGCGGATGTACTCCGCTGCAAGCTGCGCCATATAGCCGGGCTGCTCTCTGCATCCGTCATACCCGCAGAACTCTGCGATATGGCGGATTTTTCTTTTGGCCTTCTCCCAGGCTTCCGTCCATGCGGAATCACTCACAGGGTGGCCGAGAATCGCGCTGGTGCGCTCTCTGGTTTCTTCTTCACTCATAAGCCGCACCGCTGCATGAAATAGCTGCGAGGAACGCGGCCCCGGGGCACTTCGTATCCCTTGGCGCGGAGCTCGTTGTTAAACTTCTGGATGGTGTGGTAGGCGGTAGACTTGGAAACGCTCAAAATCTCCATTGCCTCGTCCACCCGCACCATTTTGGAAGGCTCCCGGGTGCTTTTCTTACTTCTTGCCATTGTAGGCATCTCCTTTCAAATTCTTCTTGATCCAAAGCTGCATTGCCTCCGCTGTACTGGCAACGTTCTTCATGTAGGCCAGGATCTCGCCCATCTGCACATCCTCGCCGGGGTCCACGCGGCCGTCCCGGGCAATAGAAATAATGGCGGCGCTAACTTTGTCTGCACCCTGCAATGCGGCAAGTGCCTGCATCATAACGCGGTCGAACTCCTGCAAGGCGCAGGGCTTCACGTTCTGGCGGCCAATCGGGCAGCACGTCGAACAATAGAAATTCAAAAGCTGCGGGGCGTCGTAGGCATCGGCCAGAAGCATAACTTCTTCCGGGTATGGGGTGATGCTGTCCAGCTCTATGCGGGCCAGCCGGGTGCGGTCAATGCCCGTTTCGTCTGCTGCTCCTTCGCGGCTGCTGAATCGGTCGTTGGCCTTTGCGGCCTCCATTCGTGCCAAATAGAAAGGGCTGTTTGCCGCTTTCGTGGCGGGTTTGCTCATGTGTTCCAACCTCTTTTCGTGGTAAAATTTAGGTAGACGGCCACGGCCAATTTGCCGGGGCAAATATCCGGCCTTCCTGCCGAGCCAGTGCCCGGAGGTCCCTTCTGGCCCTGTTTATGCTCACGGTGTTGTCCCAGGCGTAATAGTTGCCGTCCGGGGCCAGGACGCGCCGTTTACATTTGCCGTTGCATCGGTCAATAATGGCCTGGTAACTGAAATAGTTTGCCTTTGCGGCCTGGCGGGCGCTGGAATAACATTCCAGCAGTTCACCGGCGGCGCTGAATTTCAGCACCGGCCGCCGGGTGCTGTCCGCGCCGGTCATGCGGCCTATTTCCTCTGGGGTACGAAAAACCAGGTTCCAAATGGAATTGTCTGCCGGGTTGCCGTTCTTGTGAAAAATCGCCATCCCGGGCGGCACCGGCCCCAGGAAAGTTTCTGCCACAATCTTTGCGGCGGAAATTTCTTTCCGGTGCCCTTCCAGATCCGTGAGGTGCACAAAGCGTTTTGCGCTCTCCCGGGCCTTCCCACAGGGCTTTTTCTTGTACTGGGCCATAATGTCCCGGCCGCCATCCTTGCGCTTCCGGCCGCGCCAGAAGACATTTGCAATGCGGCCCATGTCGCTTGCCTGGTACTTGCCGCCATAGCCGGGCACGTCCCGCCAGGTTTCACTTACGGCCACTGGTCTTCCTCCTTCCAGCGGTCTTCTTCCGGGCGGCTCCGCCGGTCCTTGCAGTCTGCGCACCGGGCGGCGGAAACCATGCCCAGCACGAAGAAACCGCCGCAGGCGCCAGCTACTAGGCCGCCAATAAACAAAAGAATCACTGTTTTTCGCCTCCCTTGGCTTTCTCCCGGTTTTCCCGGATGGTCCTTGCAACGCCCCTGGAAAGCAGCGCGCCGAACTCCTGGGCCACTTTGTCGGGGTCTGCATCGTCCTTCACGGTGCCCACGATCACGGCTTTGGCGGCTTCCAGAAGAAACGTTACAAGCTCGCCGCTGTCCCGGATTCCGTCTTCCAGCGGCGGGGTGTAGAAGCTGAACTCGGTTTCCCTCTCGGTGATCGTCACCCTTCGCACGGTTCCGCCTCCTTTTTCCCTGCTTTCTCCTCTGCCCGGCGCTCCCGCTCGTCCTGGATGTCCTGGGCAATGTAGCTGGTAAGCGTCTTTGTGAAGGACGCTGCCACCTCCTGCGGGTCCGTGTCGTCCTTAACCATGGCCGCAATCAGGCCGGAAGTTGCCCGGAACAGAAACAAGATTGCCCTCCACGGATCCTGTGCAACTTCGCCGGTCATTTCAAAAGAAATGCTCTCGCCCTTGTCCACAATGCGGATGCTTTCAAATTCTTTCATGCGTATTCCTCCGGGGCCCCTCTGGACCTCCACACGCCGTAGCTCAAAGGCTCCCGCCCTGCGGCCCGGCGCTGCTCGTTGTATTTCTTCAAGGCTTCCAGGTCGTCGTCCAGGTTTCGCGGCTTCGGTTGTGCAGCCTCCGCGGCTCTCCTGGCCCGTTCTGCCTCGTTCGCCTTGCGAACGGATTCCCGGTTATGGCCCACACGGCAGGCGGCGCAGCGCTTTGTATTGCTCGGCACGTCAACCATAAGCGCGCCGCAGTCCACGCATTTCACCGTTGTGTGAAACATGGTCAGCCTGCCTTCCGCTTCATGCGGGGCTTCACGGTGCCCTTCTGGGCCTTGTGGATCTTGCGCTGCTGCTTTTCCCAGTCGTTCACAACAAAGCTCATGCGGCCCAGGGCCAGCGCGCTCAAGAGCAGGATCATTGCCGCAACAAAGAGGCTGCCGGAAAACTCGCCGCCCGTCTGTACGTTACCCTCGCCGCCCATCCCAAGAAATAAGCCAGCCATGCCGCAGGCAACTGCGGCGTACTGCATAATCATTGCCTTTCTACTCACGTTGCTTCCTCCTGTGGTCTTATGGTCACGCCTTCCGGGTCAACGGTAATCACCGCGCCCAGCCCGGCGGCTAGCTTCATAACGGTGCCCAGCCGGGCCCGTTCAAGTTCTGCGCCCGGCCTGGTCAGTTTGAAAACTGCCCCCATGGAAAGCCCTGCGGCTTCGCACAACTTCGTCATGGAAAGGCCGCGCAGTATGCGGAGCTCGTCAATCGTCATTTTCCGAGCCTCCAATGTTTCCCAGCGCACCCAGCAGGCGCAGCGCATCAACCTGGGCCTTGCGGTACTTGCGGAAGTTCTTTGCACTGTTGGACGCGCCAACGGGGACGGAGTTTTCAACCTCTGCCGCCATCCGGTCCGCGTAGTAAAGTGCTTCTTTGGCGGCTTCGTCGGCCTGCTTCCGCAGCATAATGGTAAGTTCTGTGGCAACGTTGTCCGGGAGGATCTTTCCCCTTGCCTTTTCCAGGGCGATTTTGTCTTCTGCGGCCTCTTTCCGCGCCTGGGCCTCCATCTGATGGGCCTTCTGTACTTCGGCTTCAAGCTCTGCAACGCGCTTTATACGGTCGTTCAGCTTGCCGATCAGGCCTTCACGGGTTTCTTCATGGGCCTTTTTCTCGGATTCCCAGCGGCCCTTCATGCTGACTGCAAAATCGTTGTTGATGTTCTCCTCGGCGTCCTCCACGCAGCCTTCAAAGGCCATTGCGCAATAGCTGTTCTCGCCCAGACCTTCCAGAATCTCTTTGATCTCATTCAGGAAAGCCCGTTCCGTTTCTTTGGGGACCCCGGCATTTTTCTGGATAAGCTGCACCGTTTTCTTTGCGCAGCCGGTGGCGTCAAACTGCAAAGCGAACTTGGAAGCCCGGTTGAGCGCCCGTTCCTGGTTGATCTCGTAAATCTTCGTCTTGTGGACTGCGCCGTTTTCCAGCGTTGCAGAAATTTCATACAAGTTCATGTGTGTTCCTCCTCTCGCTCGTCCTCAATGTTTGCTAATTGTGAACTTCGTCGGCAAAAAAATTTCGCCGACCTCCACATCAAGGAACCGAGCGATCTTGTTTGCGACCTCTGCGGGAACTCCCCGCAGGCCGGTTTCGTACTGGCAGTATGTCGAGGCGCCAATTCCAACGCCCTTCGCCACCTGTTCCTGCGTGAAGCCCTTTGCCTTTCGGACTTCCTCGATGGTTCGGTTCATCTTTTCACCTCCAAATGTTTGCTGTTTGAATTTCACAGTTTGTGAACTCCACGGCTTGATTATAACTTTGCAAACTGTGAATGTCAAGAGAAAAATTCTCTTTTTGTGAATTTTCCTTTCTGTTAGAGAACTCTGTGCTATAATATTCTCAAAGTGAGAAGGTGGTGGAAAATACGTCAACGAAAATCGGCGCCCAAATAAAACAGCTGCGCCTTGCCGCTGGCATGACCCAACGGGAACTTGCCCAGCGAATCAACGTCGGGAACACAACACTTTCCCAATACGAAAGCGGGGCCCGTGTGCCAAGCGATGAAGTCAAACTTAAAATTGCAATGGTCTTTGGTGTTTCGGTGGACTACCTTCTCGGCGCAACGGACAGCCGGGAGCCAAAAAGCAAAATGCCCGCCGCCTCTGCTGTCGCCCAGCGCCCGGCGGAGGTCGCCATAACCGGCGAACTGCATAACCTGTCAGATCGGCAGCTCGACCGGCTCATGGGGTATATCCAAGCGTTGAAAGAACTGCCGGACAGCACCACGCCGCAAAACGTGGCAATCGCGGAGAAGAACGCCTCAGAAGAGAACTCCTCCGCTGCGGGCTGATTTGGTTTCGGAAGTGAAAGGGCAAGCTGCCCAGGGAGGAAAACATGAACACGATAAAACGAATCTTGAAAGGCATTCTGAAATTTTGCGGAATCTGCCTTTTAATCTTTCTCGCCATGTGTGCTTATAGCATCATCAAGTACAGCGGCAAATATCGCAACAAGGCGGCCGCATCTTCGGTTTCTGTCGCTTCAAGCGTTACGGCTTCCGAAAGCGTTTCTAGTTCCGCCGCCCCCGCTTCTTCCGAATCCTCGGAAAGCATTGCCGCCTCTCTTTCCGCTGCCGTATCGGAAGCGGAGCCCTTCATGCTCGACGCAAGCGCTCTCACAACAAGCCGCACCGGTAGAAAGGTCGAAACCCCGGGGCTTTCGCTGTCCTATGGCGAAATTGAAAGTCTCACCGTTGGCGGCGCCTGCGACGGCCAGATCGTGGTGAAGGTTCAGGCCTTCCCGGTCAGCAATTCGGAAAGCCGGGCCTTTGAGTCCGTCCAGGATCTAGTCTTGAACCACGGCTTTGATGCTTGCAGGGCCATTGATTACTGGGCCGTGAATCCAACCAGCGGCAACAAGTTTTTGAGCTTCTCGCTCGATTCCACTCTCATTTCCAAAATTGCTTCCGGCTCCATCGGTGCCGAAGAAATGGCGGGCGAAGTTTCCGACCTCTGGGTTGATAGCTCCGTCGTGCAGTAAAAAGCAACGCCCACCAGACCGTCGGAAAGCGGCCTTGTGGGCGTTTTGTTTTTCTTTGTCTAGTTTTCCGCATCGGTTTGTAAAAAGCCGTGACAGGGCTTCCCTGTGGCTTCTGGCGCTTCTCTGGCAAGTTACCGGCAAGTTAAATGGCCGCCCTGGGCGTTATTCGCGCGCCGCGCGTTTTTTTCTCGCGCTATTGCACGCGAATTGCACGCTTTTAGCACGAATCGCACGTTTTGCGCGCATTTAATCACAAAAATAGGCCATTTCCGCGCGTTTTCCGGCATCAAGTTCAACTTTTCAGATCGCACGGGTTGAACTCATTTTCCGGGCTGCTGTCAAGTTGTAAGCAACTGCCGGACCATTTTCGGCACGTCACGAAAAAGGTCTGTGCCATGTCTTCGTGGCGCCGCGCAAACGTCTGCCTCTTAATCTAACCCATAAGCTATATATTATATTATTAAGCTATATCTAAGATAATAATATCTAAGATTAAGTTAGATAGACTAGATATACAGGGATGTAAGATAGGGGTTGTTAGGGGGAAGAATACGGCAATTTAGGCCGTTGAAAACCGTGTTGAAAGCATTGTTTTTTGTCGTTGTTCCGTCTTGTTTCGGTTGTTGAAAACCGCATTTTGTGGGTGGTAACGCGTTTGCAACGCGTTACCGGCTGCGTTTGTTGAAAACTTGTTGAATCTTTTTCTTTCGCTCATTTGTCAGTTTTTCAAAATGTTACCTGGTGAAGAAAATTCACTTTCAACATGAAATCTTCGTTTTCAACTTTTTATCGGTAACGCGTTTGCAACGCGTTACCTGCGTTACTTGTTGAAAACCATGTTAAAAGCTGTTGAAAAGCAGCAAATGGAGGGTTGCTCATGCCTGCATACAAGAATCAAAAAACGGGTGAATGGTATTGCATCTTCCGTGTTACGGACTGGACCGGCAAGCGGAAGCAAATAAAGAAAAGCTGTTTTGCCCGCCGGGCGGACGCCCTGGCCTATGAACGCGAATATCTGGCGAAAAGCTCACGCACCACAAAAATGAAATTCGGCTCCCTGGTGGAGCTGTACATGGCGGATGCAAAAACCAGGCTCCGGCCCACCACCTACGAAATGAAACAATGGATCTTTGAAACAAAGATCCTCCCCTACTTCAAGGATCAGCTGGTGGATGAAATCTCGGTTTCGTCCATTCGTGCCTGGCAAAATCACCTGATCGACGCCAGGGACAAGAACGGGAAGCCGTACTCTGCCACCTACCTGAAAACCATCAACAACCAAATGAGCGCCCTGTTCCGGTTCGCCGGAAAGTATTACGGCCTGAAAGAAAACCCCGTTTCCTTGGCCGGATCCATGGGCAAAAGCAGCGCCGAAGAAATGCAGTTCTGGACACTGGAAGAATTTCAGAAGTTCATTGCCGGAATGTCAGATCCTACGGCATACGCCGCGTTCAATATCCTGTTTTGGACGGGTATGCGGGAAGGCGAACTGCTGGCCCTCACCCTGGCGGATGTAGATTTTGAACGGAAGGGAATTTTTGTGCGGCACTCCTACGCCCGCCTGAATGGCGAAGATGTTATTTCAGATCCGAAAACCCGCCGTTCCAAGCGGTTCATTACGGTGCCGGACTTCCTGCTGGAAATCATTCGGGACTACGCTGCCAAGCTCTACGAATACCAGCCGGAAGAACGCCTGTTTGAATGTACCAAATACTGGCTAAAGGAACAGTTAGAGCGCTGCTGCCAGCGCACCGGCGTGAAGGTCATTCGGGTGCACGATATACGGCACTCCCATGCCTCCCTGCTTATCAACATGGGCACGGACGCCCTTCTGGTACAGCAGCGCCTTGGGCATGAAAAGGTTTCGACCACACTTGGCACCTATGCCCACCTGTACCCAGATCGGACAAACAACGTCGCGGATCGGCTGGAAGCTCTGGCATTCCCAGGGGAAAAGAAACCGTGATACTGGTTTGATTCTGCCCGGGGTGTTACTTTTCTGTTACTTTGGGCGCAAAAAAGCCCCGCCTTCAAGCGAAAATTCTTGAAAGCGAGGCTATTTTTATACGTTGTTCTGTTTTATTTTGTGAGGGCCTAAAAAGTCGGAAGGCATTTTTTTATTATTCGAGCTCGATGGTGGCAGGCGGCTTACCAGTGCAATCGTAGAACACACGGTTGACGTGCTTGACCTCATTGACGATACGGCTGGTCACGGTGCCCAGAACATCCCAGGGCACATTGTAGCTCTCAGCCGTCATAAAGTCGGTGGTGGTCACGGCACGCAGGGCCACAGCGTAGTCATAGGTACGCTCGTCACCCATCACGCCGACACTGCGCATATTGGTCAGTGCGGCGTAATACTGGTTGATCTCCTTATCCAGACCAGCCTTGGCGATCTCCTCACGCCAGATTGCGTCTGCATCCTGCACAATGGCAACCTTTTCGGGGGTCACCTCGCCGATGATGCGGATGCCCAGACCGGGGCCGGGGAACGGCTGACGGCTGACCAGATACTCAGGCAGGCCCAGTTCGCGGCCAACCTGACGCACCTCATCCTTGAACAGGTTGCGCAGAGGCTCCACCAGCTCCTTAAAGTCCACGGTATCGGGCAGGCCGCCGACATTGTGGTGGCTCTTGATGACGGTGGATTCGCCGCCCAGGCCGCTCTCCACAACGTCAGGGTAGATGGTGCCCTGTGCCAGGAAATCCACCTTGCCGATCTGTTTTGCCTGCTCCTCAAAGACGCGGATGAACTCCTCGCCAATGATCTTGCGCTTGCGCTCGGGCTCGGTAACACCGGCCAACTTGCTGAAATAGCGGTCGCGGGCATCCACGCAGATGAAGTTGATATCAAAGCCGTTGGCATTGCCCGGGCCAAAGACAGAGCAGACCTCTTCCTTTTCGTTCTTGCGGAGCAGGCCGTGATCCACAAACACGCAGGTCAGCTGCTTCCCGATGGCCTTTGCCAGCATTGCAGCCAGCACCGAGGAGTCCACGCCGCCGGACAGGGCACACAGCACCTTGCCGTCGCCAATGCGCTCCCGCAGGGCCTTGACATTGTTCTCCACGAAAGAGTCCATCTTCCAGTCGCCGGAGCAGCCACAGACGTTATACACGAAGTTGCGGAGCATCTTCTTGCCCTCAGCGGTGTGGAGCACCTCCGGGTGGAACTGAACAGCGTACAGGCCCTTCTCGGCGTTCTCTGCAGCAGCCACAGGGCAGTTCACGGTGTGTGCGGTGATCTTGAAGCCGGGGGCTGCCTGCTCGATGTAGTCGTTGTGGCTCATCCAGCAGATGGTGGAGGGCTGAACATCCTCGAACATCTTGCTGCTGTTGTCCACAAAGACCTCGGTCTTGCCGTACTCACGCTCAGGGGCGCGGCAGACATGACCGCCCAGCAGGTGCATCATCAGCTGGCTGCCGTAGCAGATTCCCAGCACAGGGATGCCCCAGTTGAAGATCTCGGGGTCGATGGTGGGCGAATCTTCCAGATAGACGCTGTTGGGGCCGCCGGTGAAGATGATACCCTTGGGGTTCTTCGCCTTGATGACCGACAGGTCAGTTTTGTAGGAATAGATTTCACAGTAGACATTGTTCTCGCGGACACGGCGCGCGATCAGCTGATTGTACTGGCCGCCAAAGTCCAGCACGATGACAGTTTCATGCTGCATGATGTTCTCCTCCCTTTTCTATCCAATGGAATTTTACAGATAGATATAGTATAGCACATCTCACAACGAAAATCGACAGTCTTTGTGAACTTTCCCGATTTTATTTTACGCGAACAGGATGCCGCAGTACTGTTTTCAGTTTTTCCGGTGCTGTCCGGCGCGGATCGCTGAGGTAAATTTCGTGGTGACGGCGGTGCCCGGTGAAATCAGTCTCATAGCCCTGTTCCCGCGCAAAAGCATCCATCTGCTCCAGCGTGTCCGGTTCAGTATCATAAGAACCAACATGCATACACTGCACACAAAGTCCCTCATCATAGTGGAGGAACTGCACTTTGGAGAAATCCTTCTTCTTTTTTGCAGTCGCTTCCTGAACGGCCCATTCGAACACTTCCCGGGTCACAAAATCCGGCAGGCGGATCATACTTGTCCACTCAAAGCCTTCTTTGTGGGCGTAATCCACACCGTCCACCCCCTCCTGATGCCACAAACCCTCCAGCGGTGGGACAACATATTCAAAGTAACCGTCGATCTTATGGCTTCCCTTGTAGCTCATCTTGATGGTAAAGGCAATGCCATACAGCAACTCCATTGCCGCCTGATACTCCCCACCTGGTTCATTGGGGTCTCCCCTGCCCTGTACAGACACAAAATTCATCGGCGGAACAGTCACAATACCCGGCTTCCTGGGTGGAAGATAAAACTCCTTGTACTCCTTCTTATAGTCAAACGCCATAGTGCCGTCCTCCATTCTCTGACATCTTTTATCGTTAATGTCAGCATATCATAACAACCTTTATTTGTAAACAAATCTATAACAAAAAATCCTCCAACTTTTGTCCGCCTTTATATCATCAGTAAATTTGCTGCGATTTCTATTGCTATTTTTACAGATAACTGCTATACTATAACCATAGAAAGGAGCTGACAGACATGGCATCTGTTGTAAGCGCTATTACCAATACGATCCCGATCACTCAATTCAACCGCGGCCTGGCGGGAAAGATCTTCGACGATGTCAAACGGAACGGTGCAAAAGTTGTGATGAAGAACAACACCGCCGAATGCGTGCTTCTCTCTCCTGAGGAATACGTTCGTCTGATGGATGAGGTGAACGATGCCCGCCTGTTGACCATTGCCACCGAACGGATGGTGCACTATGACCCCGCCACAGTCATATCCGAGGCAGAAATGAACCGCCGCATGGGCATCACGGCAGAGGACCTCGCAGATTTTGACGAGGTAGACATCGAATGAGCTGGACACTGGAATACCTCCCCGAGGCCGAAAAAGATCTGAAAGCACTGGATGGCAGCCAACGGCTCCTTGTCCTGAAAGCCATCAAAAAAGTGCAGCAAAATCCCCTGCCTGCTGAAGAAAATGGTTATGGAAAAACTTTGGGCAACCACAGCCGCACCAATCTGGCTGGATTTCTAAAAATCAAGCTTCGTGCTTCCGGCCTGCGGGTCATCTATCAGCTGCGCCGCACCGAGACGGAAATGCTGGTGATCGTCATCGGTGTCCGTGCTGACGAAGAGGTGTATGAAATTGCTCAGAAACGATCCAATCAATATGATCTGCTCGGCTGATCCCCCGGCAGCATAAAAAGCCTCCTGCTCTGCGGAATGCAGAACAAGAGGCTTTTCCCTTTGATTCGCCGATAGCGCAAAAAGAGCCTTCCCACTCTCCGGAATGGGAAGGCTCTTTGTAAGTTTAACCTTTTGCCTTAGAACAGGCGCAGAGGGTCAAAATCACTCAATGATCTTGCCAACAACGCCGGAACCAACGGTACGGCCACCCTCACGGATAGCGAAACGCAGGCCCTCTTCCATAGCAACGGGGGTCAGCAGCTCAACGTGCATCATGACGTTATCGCCGGGCATGCACATCTCGGTGCCTTCGGGCAGGGTGATGATGCCGGTCACGTCAGTGGTACGGAAGTAGAACTGAGGACGATAGTTAGAGAAGAAGGGGGTGTGACGGCCGCCTTCGTCCTTGGTCAGAACGTAGACCTGAGACTCGAAGACCTTGTGGGGATGGACAGAACCGGGCTTAGCCAGAACCTGGCCACGCTCGATCTGGGTACGGTCAACACCACGCAGCAGAGCGCCGATGTTATCGCCAGCCTCAGCGAAGTCCAGAGACTTACGGAACATCTCCAGGCCGGTGATGGTGGTGCTCAGACGATCGGGCTTAATGCCAACAATCTCCATTGCATCGCCAACCTTAGCAATGCCACGCTCAACACGACCGGTAGCAACAGTACCACGGCCGGAAATGGTCATGACATCCTCGATGGGCATCAGGAAGGGCTTGTCTTCCTCACGATCGGGGTTGGGGATATAGGTGTCAACAGCGTCCATCAGCTCCTTGATGCAAGCATACTCGGGTGCATCAGGATCCTTGGAGGTGGACTCCAGAGCCTTCAGAGCGGAGCCACGGATGATGGGGGTGTCGTCGCCGGGGAAGTCATACTCGCTCAGCAGCTCACGGATCTCCATCTCGACCAGATCCAGCAGCTCCTCGTCGTCGACCATATCGCACTTGTTCATGAACACGACGATATAAGGCACGCCGACCTGACGAGCCAGCAGGATGTGCTCACGGGTCTGGGGCATGGGACCATCGGTAGCAGCAACGACCAGGATAGCGCCGTCCATCTGAGCAGCACCGGTGATCATGTTCTTAACGTAGTCAGCATGGCCCGGGCAGTCAACGTGAGCGTAGTGACGAGCATCGGTCTGGTACTCGACGTGAGCGGAGTTGATCGTAATACCACGAGCGCGCTCCTCGGGAGCCTTATCGATGTTGGCATAGTCCATGAAGTCTGCGTCGCCCTTCAGTGCCAGATACTTGGTGATAGCGGCGGTCAGAGTGGTCTTGCCGTGGTCAACGTGACCGATGGTGCCGATGTTAACATGCGGCTTAGAACGGTCGAACTTTGCCTTTTCAGCCATTGGAATATCCTCCCTTAATTTAGGTTTTGATATTGGTTACAACAACCCTGCAAAATGCAGACATTGCATTGCAAGGCTATTCTACTAAATTTGTCCTGTAAAATCAAGTGCTTTTACAGGAAATTTTGCCGGAGCTACACTACCCCGGCAAAATTTTACTTTGTTTCAGGCAATCAAGCCTTGGTGCGGCCAGCAATGATCTGGTCGGCAATGTTCTTGGGAACCGGCTCGTAGTGAGAAGGCTCCATGACATACTGGCCACGGCCCTGGGTCTTGGAACGCAGGTCGGTGGCATAGCCGAACATCTGAGCCAGAGGAACGAAAGCGTTGACACGCTGAGTGCCTGCCATTGCCTCCATGCCCTGGATCTGGCCACGGCGAGAGTTCAAGTCGCCGATGACATCGCCCAGATACTCATCAGGAACGATAACAGCAACCTTCATGATGGGCTCGGTGATGATGGGGTCAGCCTTGCGCATAGCATCCTTGAATGCCATAGAACCTGCAATGGAGAAGGCCATTTCAGAGGAGTCGACCTCATGATAAGAACCATCCCACAGGGTGACCTTGACATCAACGACAGGATAGCCAGCCAGAACGCCGGACTTCATAGCACCCTGGATACCGTTGTCGATAGCCGGGATGTATTCCTTCGGGATAGCGCCGCCAACGATAGCGTTGACGAACTCGTAACCCTTGCCGGGCTCGTTGGGCTCGATCTTGATCTTAACATGACCGTACTGGCCCTTACCACCGGACTGACGTGCGTACTTGGTCTCCTGATTGGCCTCCTTGCGGATGGTCTCACGGTAAGCGACCTGAGGTGCGCCAACGTTGGCCTCGACCTTGAACTCACGCAGCAGGCGGTCGACAATGATCTCCAGATGGAGCTCGCCCATACCTGCGATGATGGTCTGACCAGTCTCTTCGTCAGTGTAGGTCTTGAAGGTCGGATCCTCTTCGGCCAGCTTTGCCAGCGCGATGCCCATCTTCTCGTTGCCGGCCT
>ERZ779842.231-NODE-231-length-66392-cov-9.104286_pt1 | contig 66392 bp, 74 predicted proteins | sample MGYA00511095_ERZ779842 | MGnify/ENA primary metagenome ERZ779842 (study PRJEB29588, sample SAMEA2154036) | human gut metagenome | biome: human gut; feature: human-associated habitat; material: faeces | place: Denmark | collected 2008/2010 ... | reverse complement strand
GTAAAGCCCTGCCGTGCGGCGAACTCCTCCAACATAGCCTTTTGATTGGAAATGGAATTGCTCTCACGCTGTTGGTCATCATCTTTGCCAAAGTCATCACGGCTCAGTCGTTCGTACAGAGCTGTGATTTTCTCGTTTTTTCTCATAACTTGCGCTCCTTTCTTCGGTTTTAGGTTGTGTGTTCTAAGAGACTTCCCAACCGCTTGATTAAGAAGTCTTTTAGAGCATACAACACCCCATGCTTTACAGAGCGTATCCAGATATTCCTGAATCTTCTGCCTGATCTGATTTTTATAGGTTTCAACACCGTTCGGCATCGTCTCTACAAAATCGATGTCACATGTAATATTTAAAGTCAACGCTGTGCCTGTTGTGATCGTCACGGCCGCGCCGATCGGTGCGATCCCATATCCGTCTGCGGATGGTACGCTGCCGCCATCTTCCGGCGGGCAGATGATATTCTGAACTTTCTGGACTGTAGCTGGAAGCGCCGGCCGGAGATCATCCCCGAGGATGCTGCAGAGGACGGTCCCGCCGCCCTTCCATGCCGGATATACCTGCACGGCTCCAACTCCTTCAATTGACAGAATCTCATTTTTATAAGAGGAGATATTTCCGCCGAATGCAGCGACATCAAACGTCTCATAGAACCGGCTTCTCAGCGCTTCATCCGTCTCCTCTTCCGTTCCGGCCATGATGATATCTCCCAGAACTGCGGAGGTAAGATTTTCCACCGGCGTAATTGGGAGCAGATTCCCGGAATAGTTGTTTCCGGATATTCCCGTATCCTTGCACTGCATCGCATAGACGTATTCCGGCCCGCCTCCGGAGATCCGGTCTCCGGTCACGAAGATCTGGGAATCTGCCCCGTTGATCGTCTTGAATTCCGACCCGGATGGAACTGCGGTGTTAAAGGTTCCTTTCCGGACTGCTGCCGTGGCCTGTTTTCTGGTAAGTCCTCGCGTCTGAACGATCTTATCCAGGCAGTCACCGACCGCAGTGGCCGGATAGGCGTTATCCTGAATCTGCTTTAAGATCATGTAAACCCCTTCCAGATACCAGGCCACCGGTCCAATCGCTGTCTGGATCATGCTGCCTTCCCTGGTGTCAATGTTGGGATTCACCTGGTCCAGCATCTCTTTCTGAATCACTTCCCTTGTATATCCGCTAAAATCGATCACACACTCACCTCCTCCGTCAATGTTCCATATACCGTTTTCACATCAAAGCTGCAGCTCAGCTCTCCCGGTATTTTTTCCGTAAATACAAAATTTTCCACTGTAAGGATTCGGCTGTCTCCTGAAAATGCATCTTCGATCCGGCGGGGAAGTTCACTTTCGATGTAATCCCGTTCTTCTCCCACCAGGTTCTCCAGTTCACTTCCAAAATCAGACGAATAGATCTGCCACCGGAACCGTTCATTCTGAAGGATGATCTCCACGGCCTGACGCATTGCAGGAAGTCCTTCATCCATGCCGGAGACCTGTTTCGATGACCAGTCGATCAGGAATGTCCTTGTCGGTTTTTCCACATGATGCAGGGTCACATCAAGCCCCACACCTTCTGGTAATACTGCCATGATGACCTCCTTATGTGATCTTTGATAATACAATAAACTGCTGCCCTTTTTGGACTCGGAGGAGCAGGACCTTGTCTCCCGCTTTTAAACCTTCCGTGACTGTTACTGTTCCACCGGCGCCACCCTTCACCTGCTCCGTCCGCTCGATGACGTTGCTCGTCAGGATCAGCGCATTCCCGGAAATCGGCGGCAGGGAGGTATCTGTCTGGATCGTGAGCGGAGAGGTCTTTGTGACGGTCCCAGTGGCCTTGTCCGTCATTTTTATCGCATTCATATAGTTTTTTACGATCTCCTGAAGGACTCCAAGAAGTTCCGTTGTCATATGATGCTCACACCTCCTAGTTGTTCAAATGATTTCACTTCAATCTGCATGGTATGGTCCTCTCCTTCCCATTTCTGCGTCACCTTTTCTGCAAGGAGCAGCCTCGACGTGGCAAGATCTTCAATATCTCCGACCTTAACCGGCAGAATCATGCCGGCACGGATCTCCGGCACTCCGATTGCCTCCAGCTTCAACGTCTGAAGGACCCGGTTGTAATACTGGAGATATGCCTCACACATCTTGTCGATCTGTGCCTCATTCAGGTTCTCATCCACCTCATCATAATACTGCAAAAGCCCCCACTTTTTGATCGTATCGGTGTCTTCATGCACGTACACGTCGGTGCGTCCACTCTTTTCATTCTTCCGGGCAAGCTTCACGCGGTTATAGGTATCAGAATCAATATCACGCTTATAGGTGTAGTCTGTTACCAGACTGCCATCTCCTACCATTGTGTTCGTAAACCAGTTTTTCGCTTCCACAAGCGTCAGTTCTCCGGCTTTATCGTACAGGATGAAGATCTTCCCGGTCTGGACAATGGTCTCTGACAGCGCGTCAAATACAATGTTCAGACAGTCCTCATTTTCCTTCAGAAATGTCGGAAACACATACCCGGTTGTTTCCAATGTTCCTACTTTCAAGCCAAAGTCTCCGGCAATCCGCGTAAGGATCTGTTCAAAACTCATGTTGTCAAGGGAATAGCTGGCATTCGCTTTCAGGTACCGAAGCTGATCATAGGCGGTATAGGTTGTCTCACCATCCCTGGAACGTTCAATGGTAAACACATATCCTTTGAACAGCTTTGTTCCATCGACACTGTACTCCACGGAGCTTCCCTCCGGAATCCCGATCGGACCATCCTCCAGACAGGAAAACTTTAACTTTCCAGGCGCATCCATCCGGTTCGTCGTAAACTCGATCTCTCTGGCAACCTCTATGTATTCCATGATCGTTATCAGGTCTGAACCATCGGGAGCTTTTCCTTTTATTTGGACCTGCAATGATCTCTCCATCTTTCATCACCCCGTAATCTGCAGCTGGCTTTCCTGTACCCATCCATAGGATCCGACGTGGACCGGATACGGGTTCCCGGAAACGATCCGAGTCACCGTAGTGCTCAGGTTGTTGGCCGTTCCATGAGGTCTCCCGCCGTAGCTGTCATAGCAGTATTCCCCGTTTACGATCACCGCGGCACCGACACGAAGGACCGGGGATTCAACCGCCCTCGGAGTCTCTGTGGATGCCTCGGCGCTTGCCTGCCCTGTGGCAGGAGTCTTTAATATCGAGACGATCTTCGGTGCATAGGAGCGATACTCCTGTAATTCCAGGCTGTAATAGATATCTTTGGGTTCCCCGCCCTTATCCTTCGTCTCAAAGTTTGAAACAATGCATTTCATATTGGTGTCGGATCCACCGGACCTTGTGATGATCAGACGGCAGATCTGCTTTTTCTTCAATGCTTTTTCAAAATATTTCAGATAATAGGATGGAGATTTTGCCCCACCGTTTACATACACGGCCTGGCGATCTCCCGGGAAAAAGGATTCCCAGGATACCTCTTTTAAAGATGGCTTCCTGGGAACCACGATCTCACCCACACCGATGACGTCATACGTTTTATGGTCTGTCGGATTTTTTATTTCAATCTCCTCCGGGTTTACCGGGAGTTTTATCTTCTTTCCGGCAAATACCAGATAAATCGAACATCCGATTTTTAATTTTGCCATGACCCCACTCCTTTCATCATCCGTGCGATACCGATGTCTGGGAGTTCATCTGCTCGATGAGCATCTTCCGGATATAATCCGTGACATCATCAGCCGTCAGGTTTCCTCCGGCGGATTCCGGAACCGTCACATGGATCTCCGGTGCCAGAGTCTTTAATTCGATCTTATTCATATACCGTCGTTCCGCAAGATCCCGGTAGATTTTCAGATCTTCATCTGACAGTTTGATATCATCTACCTTGCCGACTTTTCCGACCTTAGCCACCTTGTCAATATCTCCATTTCCGGATAGATCCAAGTCTCCGAAGCTGCCTGCAAGCTTACTGATATCAAGATCAAGATTTTCAATCTTAGAACCTAGATTCGCACCGTAGTCACCGAACTGCTTCGCCGTGGCACTGACATCAAGGTTTGCCATACGCTTGATCTGGACTGAATTCTCTCCGAAGGTGCTATCCACCCAGTCAGATATCTTTCCTCTGAACCCGCTGACTGCGCCCTGAAGATGGGATCCTGTCAACGCATCGATGGCTCCGGCCACAGTCTCTACCATGCTGAGGATCGTATCAAGCACACTGGAAAACAGGTGTACAGTTGCTCCGAGTGGATCATTCCACACATTCGCAAAAAACTCCGCAAACGATGCAATTACATTCCAAAGTGTAGCAAAGACATTGTAGCCAACTGCGTAGGTCATTCCGAAGACCTGTCCGACCCAGCCACCGACTTCCTGCATCCCGATTCCAAACTGCTGTGCTGCGATCAATGCTCCCGCAAACAATGCCACCAGGAGCAGAATCGGCCAGTTCGCGGCCGCCCACGAAGCCATGTGAATTCCTGCCGCTGCTGCACTTCCAAGCGCTGCCTGGACCGCCTGTGCCTTCACAAGCAGGAATCCCAGCCCCACGGCCGCCAGGATCGGAAGGATCATATCCATGTTGTCGGCAACAAAAAGCGCCGCCGATCCGATCCCTGACAGGGCATCCGTTCCGACTTGAGCCATCACGGACAGCAGCGAGATCGCTTCCCCGAGGAGCTCCTGTCCCTGATCCGTCTGAATAAAGTCGTTCCAGGACTGTGCCATCTGCTTTACTTCATGCTGGACGATATTCTGCGCCTGCGTCATCGCATCCGACAGCGTCATCGGGATCGATGCAAATTTCTGATTCGTCTGATTCGCCATATCAAGCAGCGCATTTTTTACGACCGAAGCTGTAACCTTTCCGTCTTCTGCATACTGCTTGATGGATCCGGACGCCCATCCCATACTCTCCTCGATGGTCCTGGCAATTCCCGGAGCCGCCGCCAGAATGGAGTTTAAGTCCTGACCTCGCAGGGCACCAGCCGCCATCGCCTGGGTGAGCTGAACCATCGCATTGCTCTGCTCCTGAGCCGATGCGCCACCGATCTTGAACTGCTTATTCACCTGCTCCGTGAACGCGATCAGCTCCTGGTTCGAGGAGAATGCATTTCCGGCATTCAGTCCCATCTTGCCGACTGCGTCTGCCGTATCGGAATAAGCCGCCTTGGAACGCAGTGCCGACTGATAGATCATCTCACTCAGTTCATTCGTTGTCTGAAGACCATCGTTCATGAGGTTCAGGCGGGCGTTGATCTGGGCCTGGGTATCGGAGAAATCCAGGAAATCTTTCACAAGTTTTGTCACTCCGATCGCTGTTCCGATACGCCTAAGCGTTTTTACAAGGTTTTCCGCTGAAGAGTTTGCATTCTTAAGCTGCTTATTATATTCTTCCTGTGCTTTCCCTGCTTTCTTCGTTTCTTCCTGGGCCTGATTCATCTTGTAGGAAAATTCTTCGATTGCATTATTTTGATTTGCAATCATCTCCGAAGTTTTAACAACCTGCTGGTAAATTCTTTGTTCAGCAATCTCAGCCCTTGCGAGAGATTCCTGCGCACGAATTGTCGCAGTTGCCTCTGCCCCTTTACTGGCAGCCAAAGCCTGATACTTTTGAGCCAACGATTCCACATGGGTTTTCTGGGCTATGAGTCTTTGGTTCTGTGCCGCAAGAAGCGTCTGCTGAGAATCAAGTGCTGCCTTCATTGATTCAATCTGCTGCGTCGCATGCACAGAGGACTGCTGGAACTGGATATTTGCCCCGCTCATTTTATCAAAACTCCCCACAGCCTGATTACCAAAGGACAGGAAGCGGGTAAATGCCGCTGTAAAACCATCCGTTAAAACAAGAGATTCCTGTATTTTACCCATTCACACCACCTCCTCACTTGTTTTTCATCTCTTTCGACAACCGGTCCATCATCGTAAACATGAGAATCTTTTCCCTCAATGGTCGTTTCTCAAAGTCTTCCGGGAAGATTCCAAGGGAGACAAAAGCAAAGTAACTTGTCTCTGTCTCCCAGTCTCCTCCCGCTAAAAGTTTTTTGCGGCATCCATCAATTCATTTGCGATCTTGACATCATTGATCTCAGAAACCGCATCTATGACAGCATTCTTTTCCCCGATCGTAAACATAAGGCTCGGCACCTCTGTCGGGTCCATGACGCCGTAGAAACTGCAAAGTTCTGCATCCTTGAGATTCGGTGTCTCCATGCAGGTCACGATCATCTCGTTGATATACGTCGCGTTATTAAAGACGCCTTTCACTGTATGCCTCTTTACGATCCTCTCATTTTCCTTCGGTGTGATCGCTTTTACAACAAACGGGATCTTCTCCCCTTTTTCATCCTTAAAGTTTTCCAGATAAAACTCTTTCGTCTTTCCGGCCGGAACCGGTCTTAAGTATGCTCCTAAATTTCCCATGATCTTTCCTCCTATTTTCCTAACTGAGACGGCTGACTGTTAAATGATTTCAGTACCTCAAAATCGCTGAATGTGAACTCGATATCGATCTGAAGACTCTCCGCAGAATCATCCAGGATCGCGATCGGAATCTTCTTTAAGATGACGTTATAGAGCACAACGGTCTGGGTCCCCAACGAAGATGATGGATCATCGTTCGTGATCTGGAAGTTGATCGTCGGGAACTTTCCGGTCCTCTTAAACTCCGATAACAACGTTAAAAACGTCGGGGTTCCATAATAGATCGTAGCCGATCCGGAATACTTTAATCCTTTGACCTTTTCCTGTTCTGTCAGCGCTCCGACAACCTTAAACTCACCCGTCTGGATCTCAGCGCTGGAGTTAAATTTCTTCAGTCCAAACAGAAGCTCATTGCTTCCATTGATCACCGTAAACGCTTTTCCGGCCGCGCCGCGGTAGGAATCCTGCGCAAGTAAATATCCTTCATTTGCCATTCTTTACACCTCCTTATTCGCTGTCAGAATTGACGGATACATTGACGGTCATGTAGATCTTCTCGATGCTGTCCACTGGCTGGATTGCCACGTTTACAACAACGGCATCGATCTCGTTTCCGGCCAGGACTTCCACATCATCCGGGACAAAGTTCTGCACGCCTCCGTTTGCCTGCATCTCATTTAAATATCCAACGATCCAGCCCTTCAGAAGATTTCTTCCATCGTCGTTATTGTTGGTCTTCCCGATGTAATACAGGGAAAACTGCTTATAAACATCATTGCAGAACTGGTTCAGGACACGCATCACGCGGTTCTTTGCAAAGCAGCTCTGTTTATCTACCGTGAAGCTTGTCAGGGTGTTGATATCTGTGCATACCTTGACAGTGTCAAAGGTATCGATAAACACAATCTTGCCCTTCTGGATTGCTTCCTCGATCTCCGTATCGGTCAGCTTCGGACTCGCTTCCACTGCGTTCGGATATCTGGAATAGGTCAGGGACTGATTATACGGAGCACCTGCCTCCGCTCCGCCGAGCCACCAGGTTACCTGCTGTGGAGTCAGCACCGTACCGTCAGAGAGCTTAACGCCGTTTCCGGCCGAGATCACCCACTCGGTATTGCTGTCCTCTGCGCCTGCCATAACTGCCTGGCACTTCCGACCGACACGTTCAGAAATCCTCTTTACAAAGGACGCATAAGCCTCGATCACAACCGACTCCGTTCCGTCGTAAACCACGATATCGAACGTGTATTTTTCCAGTGCTGTCAGGAATGCGGAATAATCTGCATTGGCGACCGTCGGATCCACACCGCCACTCAGAGCGGTTCCGGCTGTCTCTGTGAACGTGTTTCCGGTTCCCGAGAATGTCACCCAGGCATTTGCGGAAAGCTCAGAAAGCGCGGTTACTGTCTGTTCATCCACGGTTCTTCCATCCACGACCGTAGATACCACATAGGTTCCGCCTGTGTCCGGATCTTCCTGGACGATCATTGTGATATCATTTCCGCGGATGCCTTCATACAGTGCCGTCACCGATAAGGCACCGATCGTTCCGGACGCCTTGACGCCGCCGGTTCCCTTCGGACGATATAACAGGATCTTGATCGGTCCCGGTGTGGTATCGCTGCCCTTCATCATTTCCTTAAGGAATAATGCTTTCTCATTTGTGACATCATAGCCGATATACGGAGTCAGGTCTTCTCCCGGAATGATCGTCTGAATGACCTCACAGGGTCCCCAGGAGAGCGGCTCAGCGATCGCCACAACGCCCTTTTCTCCCACACTTGCGGAAAGATTCCCGCTCGATTTTGTATTGATGTACACGCCCGGCTGGACCTTATTCTGGCTCATCCATGTACCACCTGCCATGTTATCTGCCTCCTTTCAAAGCTGTCTCCAGGGCGTCAACCGCCTCAGAGATCGTGTATTCCGGTTCCTTCAGGATCACCCTGGCGAAATCCGGCTGATATGCCGCAAGACGGCGGCTTTTCAAAAGTTTCTCTGTGGAGTACTTCTTTTCCTCCGTTTTCTTAGTCGTTTTCTTTGATACCGACATTGTTCTCCTCCATCTCCTGCATCATGTTTTCCGTTTCTTCCACCAGGATCCGCGTCCGGATATGGAACTGGTAATGCAGCTCCTCATCTTCAATGCTCCACTGCCGATCCTGCACTGGAACCGGAACGCTCTTTCCGCTGCCATCTGTGTATGGGAACGGATCCAGATTCCGGTCCAGAAACTCCGCGATCTCATGGATCTTCCGGTTTCCGTTTACCAGGTTCCGCTGCTGTACAAAGACAAGATCCACGCCGAGATCACGGAAATAGTGGTTTCCCACATGCTCCTCGATCGTGGACGGCATGAAGAAAAGAAAGAAGCAAGGAAAACTCGTTCCCTGCTGGTTTGGGCTGTCATATACCGGATAGTCCGGATATGCTCCGGTAAGCATACCGGCCAGGCTGTCGATCACATGATGTAAGGAAAAGATCATTTGAATGCCTCCTCTACCCGTTTTTCCAGTTCCGTCCGGACCACATCCCGGTACCTTCCGATTCCTGCCTCTTTCATGTACTTCCCTTGCGCATAGCTCGTTTTGGTTCCGACCATGATACCGCCGGATCCATCCGGACTCCGTTCCAGAAGATTCCCGTTGATGATCAGACCAGGAACGAAATGTTTATCGACCCGGTGTCCGTCATTCACATAGGATGCGTACTGCATGTTGTTATTGAGTTCCGTCCGGACACTGCCGCCTGTCACGACCGGCGTTGTCACGCTGTCCGTCGCCCAGTGCTGTGCCATCTGACCACTTCGCATGTTGGTACCGGCCAATGTCCCATCATTCGGCGGTGTCTTCTCTGCGGCAACACGGACCGCCTCGATCGTGGCACCTTCCGCAACTTCTGCCATGATCTTCGGGACATTCTCCCCGGCTCTCCTCAGTTCATCCAGACGTTTTCTCATCTGGCTTCCAAAGCTTGACATCTGCTCACCTCCCAGATCCGATCAGGTTCTCTCTCAAGAGAGTCACCTCTTTATGTTCCAGACCTGTGAGCGCACCGCCGATCGGATCATAAAAGTCCTGCGGAGGTCCGGCGAGATACCGTTCCGGCTTGTTTGTATGACCGGTATTTCCCCCGCGGATCACATACAACTCGTCTCCGGCCTGGATGTCCACAGAAAGATCACAGGAGAGCTTATCCTCTCCTCTGATCCTGGCAGCATTGTCGGTGATACTCGGGCTCCCGGTTCCTGTGTGATACACGCGGCACGGAACCTTCTCCGCAACCGTTTTCCGTTCCTGCCTGGTAACATTCCCATCCTTTACCGGAACGACCCTGCAGACGTCCATGAGATCGGTATACCAGTTTTTGAAAATCGGATTATCAAATAACATGCTGTTTCCTCCTCTATTTCCCCGAATCTGCCAATGCAACATCATAATATCCATCTTTTTTCAAATTAGGTTTTAAATTGCGGCTTTGCCCAGTATTCCCATAGTTTAGGCTCTTCACCTTCCCTTTGTTACTGACAGAATATCTTCCTTCAAACCCTGGAACATCTTTCCATATCTCATCCAATCCACATGCCTCCCATCCCCACCAAGCGGGCGAGTGTTGCAAGCTGCTGGCCGTACTGTGTGGCGTTCCAGCTGCCCCACTTCTCCGTTCCGATCGTCACCGCGGAATTGTCATAACTGACAGATGTGTCTCCCATAGTGGCGCTCTTAATGACTCCTGCGGGCTGTGCCTTTGCGGCTGCCTGTGCCGCCCCGGAAGACTCCGGAGCGTATGTCTTTAAGTACATCGCCGCAAAATGCGCCAGGTAAAGCCCTGCGGCATAGCGCCACATGCTTCCCCAGCGCGATGGAAGGACACTGTCATTGACCTGTTCCAGAAACATCTGAAGGATCCCCTGCGGAAGAAGATCCTGAATTTCGGGATCTCCATCATTCTCTGGAGTGACTTTCTTCGTAAACTGCGGGAAGTCTTCCCGGAACATCTCTTCCGTGTAAGCTCCCCGCTCTCCCGGCTGTGTAAGGTTCGCCGCCTGCTCTTTTGCCGCCTGAAACTTTGCTGTCATCGGGTTTGTGCTTCCATACGGCCACATAGGCATCACTCTTTCTTTGTACTCTTCGCTTTTACAGACTTCTTAGCCTCTTCCTCCGCCGCCGGTTTCTCAGTGTCAGGACGGATGTCATATTCTGCTGCCTGCTCTGCCGCCGCATCATCTGCCTTATAGAGCTCCTTGTCTTTGGTGCCGCCCGGAACCGCAATATTACCGCCGACGATCGCTCTCTGGACGAGTTCACTCTCTGCGACATCCTCCGGGATCTCTCCGATATAATCCTTTTCGATCCGGTAAAACGAGCCATCGGCCCGTCTCACCAGATAATTTCTTTTCGCTATAATAAACATGTGTTCCCTCCTTAAATTCCGTCTACATAGAGCATGGTCTGGTCGTAGAACATCTCTACCTCGGACAGGTTTCCGGCATAGGCAGTGTCAAAGCAGAAGTCATTAGTGTTGGAGCTTGTCATGGCTCTCGTCAGCGGTACCAGCTCATCCATCGCAAGGAAACGTTCCTCATTGCGATAGACCACCATACGATCCACCCCTGCATCTCCGGCTCCCTTGCACCACTTTGTTGCTGCGATCACAAGATCGGATCCGTTCTGCTTGGCAACGTTGTTCTCGAGCAGGAAGGTTAAGATCGTCTTTTCTGCCAGATCTGTCACCTTTGTGGTTGCGAGGTAATTGAACTGCTCATACGGCATGATGATATGGTTCGGAATCGCTGCATTATCGTTCTCGGAGGCATTCCACGCTAAGAGGATCGCCTCGTTGATGTCCTTTAAAATCTGATCCGGCGTCTTGTCCTTGAACTTTGTACTGGATGTCGTTGCGCCATTGGATGCCGCGTTTGTTACGGTGACATCCGGATTGTTTAACAAGCCTGTGGTGCCAAATCTGGAAAATCCCACGTAGGTATTCTCATCCATGTGTTTGTCGTAAGTCAGGCGCAGGCCGTCACGAAGGAGACTGTCCATGTTGCGTCCGGTCATATTACCACGCTGCAGATCGACCCACATCACACGGGTACCTGCGGCAACCACGTGGGTTTTATACTGTCCTTTCGAGAAGTCTGCCTGTACCATCGGGATCCCGTTCGCGCCGCCGGAATGCATCAGGTTATCCCCGGAGCCTCCAGTGATGCCGTAACCCACCTGCATCGCGGAAACAAACTCTGCCCAGCCGCCGCCAACACGGATCGGGATATCTCTTGCGTATGTGAAGCTTGTGAGCGGTGTCCGAACGAGCGTATCACGCTTCTCAAGCTCAGCCGTGAGGAACGCCTGTCCGGAGGCAATTCCGGCAGCGTCCATTGTAAATGCACCTGCGTTTGCGGCTCCGGCAGACCCGCTCACCGCTTTATCTAAGTTGTATGTACCTACATTCTTAAATGCCATGTCTCGTTCCCTCCTATGCGTTTAAGATGGTCAGGATCCGCATCTCTGCCACGCCATTGGCATCTGCGCTTCCCTTCCATTGTGCGTTTGTCAGTTCCACGTTCTTTCCGGTATCTGCTGCCGCTTCAAAGCCTCCGATAACTGCCTTCGGGTAAGACTCATTTTCCACGGTGCGGATGTAGACCTTTCCACCCGGTGCCGGTGTGCCATTCTGGCAGATCACGTTCACACAGCCGCGCTTCATGACCGGCACGGCTTCGTTTTTGTGATATCCGCCCTCGTTCTGGTTCATATAATCCGTTGCGGATTTTACCTCACGAAGTGCGACACCGACGAACTTTGCCGCTGTGGAAGCTGCCTCCCACGGTTTTACTGCTCCCGCGGTTCCAAGTACTACCGGCGCACCGAATGCGATCTCACCTTCGCTCGGATGGGTGTCTACCACCATATCTGCCTGTCTTGCATAGCTTCCGGCATAGCCGTGCGGCATGCTCTTTCCAATTACCTGTCCTCTCATCAGTTATTCTCCTTTCTCTTGTGCGGATTTCTTGCGTCATAAGCGGCCTGACACTGATCTACGTTCATGACCGGTGCTTTGTCTACGGCTTTCTTTGCATTTGCTCTGGATGCATTTAAGATCGCATGGATGTCGCTCTTTGCATCGTTTGTGGTAACAAGTTTGATCAGCGCATCAGAAACAGCCTGTCTCTGTACCGGATCCTGGATCGCGGCCACGGTCGGACGCATTGCCTTTAAGATTCCGAGAGCTACTGCTTTGTCCATACCTTCTGAAGATTCTCCATCCATCTCTTCTGCCGGAACGACCTTTGCCTCGCCCTCTTTCTTTTCTTCTCCCTTCGGATCAGCGTCCTCGGTTCCCTCTAATGCCTTGATGGCCTCGTCCATCGGATCCTTCTTTTCTTCCTCCGGAGCTTTATCAAGGACCTCTAAGAGTCTGTCGATCTTCTTATCCAGGGCATCCAGAAACGCGGCGTCCTTAGTCGGAGTCTTCCCTGTCTCTCCCGGCTTCTCCTCTGATGTCTTTTCCCCCTCCGGGGTCGCTCCCTCCTTGCCTTTTGTCTCCTCCGCATCTAACGCGGCCGCAGCATCCATGGCCATCTGCTGGATCTCTTCCGGACTCTTATCTTTGACGGCCTGTCCGAAGAGGTTGAAAAATAATCCCTTTTTGCTCATTGCTTTCCTTTCCGGCTTTTCTGCCTTTTTGTTTTTATCTGAATCTAAAATAGCGGCCCGCTTCCCGGCTCTTCCCCGGTCCACTACCGCTACATGATTCCCTCTGATATTTTTCTGGCTGTATGTGCCATCCTCATTCTTTGCATAGTCACATTCATATCCGCAGCTGATCTCCCGCTTTCCATTCTGGATCGCATCAATCAGGTCTCTGTCGTGGATATGAAGGTCCGCGATCATGAAGTCCTTCCATTCGCCGGTTCCCCGACGGATGTTCTGCGCATGTCCCATCTCGTATGTCTTCACATCATCCGGACCGATCAGTCCCGGCGGATGATCATTTGTCACAGGCTTGCCCTCAAAAGATGCCAGAGCCGCCTCGGAAAACACTTCATCCGGCGAACGGAGGACAGCGATGATCCGGTCGGAATCCCCACCGGAGAGCCCCAGCTCACTTCCGAGATAGTCCTGCGTTCCAGTGCGGGCGATGGGCACATTTTTGCAAATCAAAAAGCCCTCGCCAGTCTCGAGCTGGTTTGGGCTTATCGTGTATCCGTAATACGCAAGCATCTATTTCCACCTCCATTTCCTGTTGCGATGTCGCAACAAACTGTATAAAAAGAACGCCCCTCGATTGAAGGACGTTCCTAAACTTACATTAATTGTCTTTTCATTTTTTCAGCTAACACACTTGTTGCTGCCTTTTTTATGGCTTTACTTTGACCTGTCCTAAGTACTTTTTCCATTTCATCTAAAGCCTCCAAAGGAAGCATTTCCAAAACCTCTCGGAACAAGGGGGCTATATCATCCCCTTTCTTAACCTGGTTTACCGTTTTTGTTGGAACCGGTACTGTTTTCTTCTTCTCTGGCTGCTTTTCTTTAACCCGGAAATAAAAATCAACCAGGTAATCATATACCTGCCATGCCTTGTCTGTATTCAATGACTTAGCGTGGAGCAATGCGCCTTTTTCGGTCCAAAGGTAGAGGTGGGATGTCCTATTCGCAACCAGGTGAACATTATTCACCTGGTTCTTGAAGGCTCTCAGCTCACTACCTGTAAGCGCTATGTAATGCTTTCCCTCAACAAAATGTTCTCTATTATTAGAGAAGTTCTTTTTTATCACACAAGGGGTAGTTCCATATTCTTCAGCAATTTGCTTGCTGGTTAAAACTCTAATGTCTTTTACTTCTACTGTCTGCGGTAACTGCATAATAAAACTCCTTTCAAATTTTGGTTCTTGAAAGAAGTCTCCTGCTGCATTATAATATTTACAGAAGGAAACTTCTGATGTGAAATAGAAGTTGCAAACTTTGGTCGGGGCGCAACTTCTATTTTTCTTTTATTTCTGCCTTTATGAGTTCTATCCCCTTCAAAATCGCATCTGTTCTGGAAACACCCAAAATATCTGCACACTCTTGAATATCCTTTGCTTCCTGTTCTGTAAGGCGAATATTCAAATTGACTTTTCTGGGATTTTCTTTCGGCGGTCTTCCTGTTCTTGGGCTCATTTTCTCACCTCACTTTCTGCCCTTGCACTAAATATATTATAGCGCGTGCAAAAAGTCAAGTATCTTTTATAAAAATACCACCGGCCATTTTTGACTGGTGGTACTAATCTATTATTTTGACTTCTTTAATTTCATGCTCCATCACTTCTGTTTCCCACGGAAGTTCTTTTCCATCCTTTAACGGTCTGTGCAGAGTAATACTTGCCTCTTCTGGATCATTATCGTATGCCGAAGAAAATTCCGTACACATTCCAACCAATTCTGATCCGTCATTTAAATAAATCTGCACCTTTTTCCCTTGAACCTGATACATTTCAAGCTCCTTGCCTACCAACATAGCTTACTCCTTTCTCGGCACTATATGGACACCATTTTTCGAATAATGAATCGAAAATCTTGAAGTTTCTATGGTTTCTCCCATATTTGCATCCACGACAACGCCAATTATATAGTCCGCCGATACAAATTCTTTATTCGTCCAATGTCCCTTGCTGTCACGTTTTATTTGACCTGTTCCGGCATATTGATCAACTAATCGCTGTGCTTCTTCCACAGATACCTTCAAGTAACTACGGCCATCTTTGTAATTTTTGTGTCCGAGGATATGCTTACCCTGCTTTCCTTCTTCTATCGTCTTATTGACTTCAGGAGAACGTATCTTCTTTTTCAGTTTATCATCCTGATACAGGATATGGAACTTATCCCATTTCTCAGAATTATTATACTTCAATTCCCTGAACTTCGCAAAGTCTTTCGGCACATCATTCCCCAGAATGGACCGATACTCTTTATGCTGCTTCATATCCCGTAGAAGCCGCTGCCGGTTCTTCTCCTTTTCCCGGTATGCCGCGATCTGCTTCTTCGTTCTGGGATCCCGGCTCAAAGGATTCTTTTCGATGCTTGAAAAGTCCTTGTCCTTCTGGATCTGCTCCGCGCTCTTGCCGATGGTAGTGTATTTGACAAGACTGTGCAGGCAGTTCGGATGGATGTTCAGATAAGTGTTCGACAGATCATTGCTCCCATACGGATCGATTTTCCCGAACGCTACCGTCAACGGCGGATAATCTGGATTGGTGCCGCTCTTTGAGTACACCCGCCCTTCTAACGGCGCGCAGACCGGGCAGGTCGTTCCGACCTTCGTGATCTGCCAGAGATCATACTCGTCGGATGTCAGGAGTGCTGCCACTTCCGCCTGCCGGGCCGTCGTCCGGACGGCCATGTTTCCGTAAGCCTGCATACTCCATTTTCTCCCTGCCTTGTCCGTAAAGCCGGTGATTCCATTTGTTTCCATCTCCTTCACAAGATCCTGACTGCTCTTGATCCACGGCTTTCCTGCTGCCTCCTGTCTGAGGATCTGTTCCAGTGCAAGCTTCCGGTATGGATCATTCTCAAGCCTTGCAATCGTAAACACGTTCTCAACGCTCTGCTTCGCCGTTCCCGCCATCTCCATGAGCTCCCCTTGAAGATTGTTCGCCAACTGCTCCATAATGGCAATCTGGGTCACAGAACACGTTCCTGTGATCGTTCTTGCATTGGCATATCCTGCGGCATCTTTATCCGAATGATAAAAAATCTTCTCGATCATCACCGGCACATAGCTCCAGGAGGTGTCCACCATGTTCTGAAGGATCTTCTGGACCCGTTCCAATGCTGCTATTTCGGCATATTCTACATGCCCTGCGGCACGCTTCCGGGTGATCTCTCTGATCAGTTCCTGCTCTGTCCGGAGGAAAAGATTTCGAAGCAGCGCTGTAACATCAGTCTTCTCCGGCGGCCGGATCTTCATTGCCATCGCCTACATCATCCTCCCCTGTGCTCCCTGGGAAGGAAAAGCCCGCCATAGGATCCTGCATGCTGCGGGACTCCGAGTAGAACTTTCCTTTCCCGGCTTCGATTGCTTCATCCGTGATCTTGCTGTAAAGTCCCGTCTCATCGGACAGACTCTTCAGTTCCTGCATAGCGGTTGCCGCGTCAATCAGGTCATTCTGATATGCCGCAAGGATCGCATTGCTCTTCCGCTCTGTGATCTCCGCCACGTCTTTCGCATCCGGCGTCTGCATCGGCGGGAAGTCGATGTCCATATCGTCCGGGATCCTGCCCCATGCCGATAGCGCCATGATTGGGAGCAGCTGTTCAATGATTCCCCGGAGCTCCGTCTCCCGCAGTCCATCGATGTAATCATAATAGTTCTTCAGGTCGGATTCTCCGGTGGCGTTCATGCCAGCAGGCGAACGTCCAAACAACTTCGTCACTGGCGTCCTTGCGGCTCCGGCCACGTCCATCATGACACGGTCATAAACATCTGGAAGTCCGGTAAAGGTGTACTGGGTATTGTGGATCGCATCCCCCTTGTTGATCATCCGGGTTCCGAAGTTGCTCTCCATCACAGACTGGGCTGCCAGTGTATTCCAGAAGCGCCGCTGAATCTCAGCATTCGCGGATCCAAGCAGCTGATCCAGTCCGTCAGTCTCCTGGTAGTTGATATTCGCCCGGAATGTGAGTGCCGCAATGTTCCCGGCCACGTTGTCCCGGCGGGTCAGCTCCTCATAGATCGCTTCGACCTCTGATTCCCCCAGTACTGCTCGGTCACCTGTTCCATCCATGGAAGCTCCCTGCCGATGAACCGGATCACCCGACTGTGGTGCACTCTCGCCACCATGGTCCCTGTTTCATCATTCCGGACCGTGTAGAACATCGGAAGCCCGAAGTCTGGATCTTACGGATCCGTGACAAGCTCTCCTTCCGGGTACACTCCGTTCCAACGATCCAGAATATGAAGTCCAAGAAAGCTTCCCGGCATGATCGTGTCCAGGTTCAGCGGCTGGCTCATGTCATTGTGTCCCTTGATCAGGATCACGCCCACCGCGCCGCCATAGAGCCGTCCCCAGCACATTCCAAGGAGCAGCTTCTTCCGGATCTGTGTCCGGCGCTCTAACTGTGTCATCTGCTTCAGGTATTCCGGTGCCACACTGGTCCTCAAGTCGTACCATTTTCTCATCATGTCGTTCGGGATCGTTGAGATAATGTTCTGAATAATCCAGTTCTCCCGATACAGGCTTGTCAGAAGCTGATAGTTCTGCGTCATTCTGGTCATCGGGTACTCTGTTGCCTGGAGAAGATCCAGCGTTCCGAATCCGATCCTTGCCGCAGGATTAGAAAAGGCGTCCATCGTCATGACGGGCGCCCTCGAATCCATATTTTGTTTTGTAGCCGCCCTTGTCTGGCGTGATGTCCTTTTCTTTGACATTTAACTTCCTCCTATGCCCCAATCCGCCACTTTGGAAGGACCGTATAGCAATAATATCTTAACGCATCTGGGCCGTGATCCTTCTGCTTCACGGGCTTCTCTTCGCCCCGCTCTGCCGCCTTGTCGTCCCAGACGTAGGACCGCATCTCTCCGAGCAGTCCCTTGCAGTTCTCCTTGTTGATCCGGATGTTCCGCTTTGCCAAGAGCGATCCGACCACGCGGATCCCGTCCTCCACCTCGTTGTTCGCCGGTTTCACATACACGCCACGGCTGCGGAGTTCTGCAATAAAGGATGCTGCTGACGGGTCCACAACGACCATGCACTGATCTTCTGGATCTGCTCCCATAAACTCTTCCATATCGTCTGCATACTGCGAATCTGTCCTTTGCGGGTTTCCGCTGCGTCTTGCTTCCTCTGACCGACTGTCCCAACGGTACTCCCGATCAACCCACAACGTTTCCCCATCGTCCCACACCTCCAGAAATACGCAGGGGTTTGTGGTACCGTAGTCCACGGTGATCGTCTTTGCTGCCGTGCTCTTCAGGCCTGCCGGACGATCACCGTTCGTATACAGGTTCTCCTTTGTGAGCATCGTGTAGATCAGACCTTCCGCCACGGCCCACATGCCCTTGATGTACCGCAGATAGAAGACCCCGGCATACATTTCCCGGTACTTTTCCTTAACCTTTTCCGAAAGACTTAAGTTGTCATCCATCGTAAAGTGAAGGTACAGGAGCCTCTTTTTCTTCCGCTTATCGATCCACTCAAGCTTGAACCAGTGCATCGGTCCCGCCGGGTTGCAGTTAAACCACCAGGTCGCGCCCTCAACGGAGCAACGGCCCGTTGCCTGATTAACGAAGCTCTCCGGCATCAGGGCGACCTCATCAAAAAAGGCTCCCGCTGCCGTGATACCCTGTACCAGGTCCTGGGAACCTTCGTCCTTGCCTCCGAAGATATAAAAATAATTGGTCTTGCCGTTTCTGGTGACTTCCAGCATGTTCGGAAATTCTCCGGAGATGTGGTAGATCCAGTGATACCCGCGGCTGGTCAGCATCAGTTTGAGGTTCTGCAGCACATTTCGCTTGAAGGAGCTGATCGTCTTCCCCGCCATGATGAAGTTCTGGCCGTCATACTTTAACATCGCCCACATCACATAGGACAGGCTCATGCTGACGGTCTTTCCGGAACGGATCGCTCCGTCCGCGATAATGCCGACTGCATCCTTTACCGGGCTCTTGTCCGCCCACCAGGTGAAGATCTGGCGTTGTTTCCTCGAGAATGGCTGAAACTTAAATATCGGTCGTTTCTTCTTCATCATCTCCGTCTTCTCCTTCCATTGCTCCCGAATCCCAGTCATCCGTAGCGGATTCGTTCAATGCATCCAGGAATCCGTCGTCCTCCGACTCTTCCTCCACATCGGTTCCCAGCTTCGACTTGGTCGCTGCCATGCGGAGCTGCTGCTCTTCCAGATCGGTATCCGACTTGGAGGTCTGCCCCAGAACATCCTTGATCGCCACATACGCTTTCACGTTCCCCGCCAAGGCCTCTTTGATCATCGCCATGTTGACCGCTGATTCCAGGGTGGAGTCCAGCCCCATTGCCTTCAGGATAGGCGTCCATTCCGTGCTATCTATTTCTGTCGTGAGAAGGGCGTTGAGTGTCCTCCGGAAGTCCGCTTTCCTGCGTCTGGCTTCCCCGGATGCCTTGCCGCCCGCTCGCCCACGTTCTCTTGCTTCGCTCTTGGTTCGTACAGGTTTTAAGTTTTCATTGTTGGCCACTCACCTCACCTTCCCATCTGTCTGATTTTGGGTAAAAGAAAAGAGCCACGCGGTGGTGGCTCCTATACTCTTAATTTATTTTGATGCTATACTAATTTTTTTCATGGTATTAATCTATGAATATTTTAATAACTCTAAAATTTTTTCTTTTCTATTTCTTTTGATGACTTCTGATAATTTTATTCTCTCAGATAAATTTAATTGTTCATAAGTAATTTCAAAAATTGATATCAAAATATCATATACATTGAAAACAATATTTTTTATATCTGAAATACTACCTTTAAATTTGTTTTCGTTTTTTAGTACTTCTCCTAAAAAAGTTAATTCATGGTCGTAATTAACACTTTTATCATGTATATTATTAGAGTATTTTGCATAATATGTATATAGTTTTTCAACCTTTTCTTTTATATCTTCAGGCATATTCCGCATAAGCCTTATCTCTTCTTTTATATGACGATAACTCGTTCTATTGATTTTTTCAATAGAGTTTTCCCCATATAATGAATAGATAAATTTTAAAATTTGTTCTATTATATACCTCATACATGCATATACACCTATATCATCATTTACTGGAACATATATCAATAATTTATTAATTCCATCTCTATAACGTAAATAATACATCATAAAATCCGTGTTATGAGAACTAATATATTTCAAAAAGATTTCAGACATCACATTGTTTTCACAGACCAAACCATACAACGACCTTTTATCATCTTTTGAAAAATTAGCATTTGGAAAGTATTTGAATAAAAATTCATCATATTCATCCATTATTCTTTTCTCCCATAGAGATCTAACATTTTTTTCATATAATTATCTTTTTTCTTTTTTTCTACCTGAGGTATCTCCTGTTTTTCTTCTTCAATCTCGTTTATCTTTACATTTATTATTTCTAAAATATCAATTATCTCTTCAGTTTCTGCCATCTGCAAAGTTCTAATAGCTTTTCCTAATAATAAAATTCTACTTTTTAGTAAATACGGTTTACATGTGATTTTCAGTTTTTGCATAAATTCATAAAGCTCAGAATTATGACTAAATACTTCTTTCGATAAAATGAAACTTACAATTACAGAATAGCTTTCCATTTTTATCAGATCTTTATCTTTCAAACTCAATATATATTTTATTTTTTTTAACCACATTGCATTGTCTTTATTCATGATTATATTCTCCCACTTTTTCGATAAATTCCGAACAAATTTGCATCATATTTTCCTTCAATATTTCATCTTTTCTATCAATAATAAACGTGGATAATTGTGACGTTGAAATTCGCTCAGCCTTTAAATATTTATTCTCAAAAAATGGCATTTCTTCATCTGAAAAAGCATCTTTTATTTCTTCTATATTCTTTTTCACGCCTTTTCGTGGAGTCTTTGATATTTTTGTAAATATAATTCCTAAATTATCCAATGCATGGTTTTGAAAATTTGCACGATAATTTCCCTTTAGACGTTCAATAACTTCCTGTAATAAATTAACACCCAATAAAGAATACGCATCCGGAGTAACCGGTATTAAGTATAGATCACACGCAAGTAAAGCAGCAATGGTATAAAAAGAATATGTCGGAGGACAATCAACTAGAACATAATCATATAATTCTTTTAAATTATTATCTTCAATAAAATTCAATAATCTTTGTTCTGATGCTCCAGTCCCCGTTTCCCTTTCCATAAAAATAGTTCTAAGCTCTCCAGGTACCAAATGCAAATTTTCTGATAATTTCAATACGATTTCGTTCAAATCCGCTCTATCGAGTTTTGCAATGTTTGGAGAAAAGACTTTTTGAATTGATGGTAATGAAGGATTTTCTTTAATTAGCGTCTTTTGTTCTAACACATGATATCTTTCAAAAAATGATTGGGTACAATTAGATTGAGGATCCACATCAATAACAAGAACCTTCTTTGCAAACTTTTCCGTTAAATACACAGCTATCTCTTTGCATAAGGTAGTCTTGCATACGCCACCCTTCATGTTCAAAAATGCAATAACATTCCTTTTCATAGAGTTCTCCATTTCGACTTTTTTCTTTCAGTATAACACATATTGTCCAAAAAACAATGTCAAAAAGGCACCCTTTTTCAAGGATGCCTCATGCTACCTGGAATGTCTGGGTGGAGAATCCCGAAACCAGGTATTTCAGATGTACTGGATCGCTCCAGTATATGATATATCCGCTATCTGATATCACGGATTCAGGCATATCGCCTAAAAGGCAATCGCCAATATTGCGGAGACTGGATTTGAACCAGTGACCTTCGGGGTATGAACCCGACAAGCTTCCAGGCTGCTCTACTCCGCGAACCAGGACGGAAGGCCTTGCACCCTCGACACGCTGATTAAGTATCAGCTGCTCTGCTTACTGAGCTACGCCCTGATAATTGGCGACCGCTCTGCCTAACGGCCGCCCACGTATACCTTCACTTGAGGAGGATGTAGGAAGCCGCCGGCTGTATGCCCTTGGCTTCAGGTTACACTATAACATTTTGAAAACGAAAAAAGCGAAAATAACGAAATTACTTACTCTGATTTCATAAAATTGGTATACTCCATCCTCACACTGTCCGCCGTGGCCTTCCGTCCCATACGAATTGCCACCTCATTCCAGGATAACTCCTCGAACACCCGATATCGGATGATCCGCTGCATCCGCTGCGGAATTGTGAGCATCCACGCCTCCACCTGGCGCTTAATCTCCTCTGCTCTCTGCAAACGCTCCTGAAGGATTGCTTCCCGCCTATCCAGCTCATCCGGATCTTTCACCACCGGATATGACAGGCCCTCGATGTGGAAACTCTTGGCGGTATACGGAAACTCATGTGCCGATCCGGACACCCGGTCCTGTACGATTTTCTTCCGATTCTTCTTAAGCCTCAGTATATCCTCCTTCGCTTCCTTCACCTGCTCGCAGGCATCTATGTACTGTTTCAGAATCTCTTTGTCCATTGGTATCACCTCCTCGATAACGCGGATCCGGACAAAGGCTTGTTCCCATGTACGCCGGATGTGCCGCCGACCAACTGTGTCTGCCCTTATCCTCACTCATAGCCGCGTACTCTGTCTCTTGGTTTTTCTTTTTCAACGCCTTCGCAACTTTCTCATCCCATTTCTGTTTCTCCATCCAGTTTCCTCCTTCAGCAGATCTTCCGCCTCCATACGTTCTCAAAACACTCCGTATGGAAAAACCATTCACTGTTCCTTTTCGTTTTCACATATTCGATTCCGGAGAGATCTCCCTCCTGGGGAAGGATCTCTCCACAGCCCTGGCAGCGGACAGTCTTCTGCCGTTTCATCGCTATTTTTTTCTGCTTGTCCGTCATTTTGCCTCCTCCCGGATCTTACGGATCCGCGCCTTTAATGATTCCATGACCCAGTTCTGAACATCGTCTTTCCGCTGCAGTGCCTGCATCACGTCCTCATCGCGGGTCCCGCTGGATACCAGATGATGGATGATCACCTTTTCCTGCTGGCCCTGGCGGTGTAGTCTCTTATTCGCTTGAGTGTACAACTCATAATTCCAGGTCAAGCCGAACCAGATCACATGGTTTCCGCCTTGCTGCAGATTCAGACCATATGCGCTGCTGGCCGGGTGCGTCAGAAGCACATCGATCTTTCCGGTATTCCAATCGTCTTCGTCCTGTGTGGTCTTCAGTTCCCGCACACGCAGCTGCATCTTTTCCAGGGCTTTCAAGATCCTGGTCCGGTCATGCTGGTAATTGTAAAAGACCAGGGCCGGTTTTCCTCTCAGCGATTCGATCAGCTCCACGAAGGCCTCGATCTTGCAGTTGTGTATTTCATGCACGGTGTGATCCTCGTCATACAGCGCGCCGTTGGCAAGCTGCAGAAGCTTGTTGCTGAGTGCCGCGGCACTGGTTACACTGATGTCTGCCTCATCTTCCGGAAGCTGAAGGACCATGGCGCGTTCCAGATCGTTGTATGCCTTTCTCGCTTTTACATCCAGCTCCACCGGCACCTCGTGGTAGATGATATCCGGAAGCTGCAGATAATCTTCGGCCTTCATGCTGATGCAGATATCCGAGATCCGGTCCAGGATGCTCTCCTCACTTCCAGGCTTTGCCTCGTAGCTGTAAACCATGCCGTCCGCTCCCCGCTTATCCGGCTGGAAGTACCTCTCCCGGAACTGAGTGTATCTCTTCCCGAGGCGTTCGCCGCCATCCAGAAGATACACCTGGCTCCACAGATCATCCAGCCCATTCGGTGACGGGGTTCCCGTCAGCTCCACCAGGCGCTCGATCTTCGTCCCCACGCTGGCAAGCGCCTTAAAGCGTTTCGCGCTGTGGCTTTTAAAACTGCTGGATTCATCCACGATCACCATGTCGAACGGCCAGGCGTTCCGGTAATAATCCACCAGCCATACCACATTTTCCCGGTTGATGATGTAAAGGTCTGCCGGTGTATTTAACGCCCGGATCCGTTTTGCCTGGCTTCCCAGTACCGGGGCCACCCGCAGCATACATGTGTGGTCCCATTTGGCGGCTTCCTTGCTCCAGGTTCCCTCCGCAACTTTCTTAGGTGCAATGACCAGAATCCTGCGGACCTGAAACCGATTGTACTTAAGCTCCTTTACCGCGGTCAGTGTCGTGACCGTCTTGCCAAGTCCCATATCCAGAAACAGACCGATCTTTTTCACTTCCAGGATCCGTTCTATGCAGTGTCGCTGATAATCGTGCGGTTTGAATACCATCCTCCATCACCTCCCTGACAGCCCACATTTCTTTTCGATCCTCGCTGCCACATCCGGATATCCCAAGGATTTGAAGAACCGAACCAGCCCGGACGCTCCGTACACCACCTGAACTTCCTGCCCGAGATCCAGCAGGCGTTTGATCTGCACATCCTGCAGGGCGCTTAAGGTTCCCTTATCCGTCTTCAGTTCCACGAACATCGGCTGCCTTCCTGGAAAGATCACGATCCGGTCCGGCACTCCCGCATTCCCCGGGCTTGTCCATTTGTATGCCCTTCCACCGAGGTGCTTCACCTCTTCGGTCAAAAGTTTCTCAACATCCTTTTCTCTCATGTCATACCTCCAGATACCAGAACCAATTTGCCGTTGCCCCATCTTCATCAAACTGATGATACGTCTTCACGCCTAATTCTTTTCTTTCTGCTTTCAGTTCGGCTTTCGAGTACCCGTGCGCCGCTGCATTTCGTCTCACACCTTCTGCCAGATGCAGACCTCCATCCATGAGTTCCAGTTCCAGCCAATGTTTCGCATTCATCTTCGAGCCCCTTTATATATTTTTATTTATAAAATATTTTGTTTACGTGTGTAACACGTGTATATAACCCTCGTATTATGTACGCCATGTACGTCACGTTATCTATATTTTATTTATTTTTATACTCTATATAGTAAGTTTGTAGTTTTGTAGTTATATAGTAGAAATCCTTAGGTTTTATGCGGTTTTAGCGGTTCTACAAAGCCTGCTACATTCTGCCTACATTAAAATTTCAGGCGGCTACAAAACTACAAAGAATCTACAAACTTTTTCGGCACTATGTAGTGGGTCTCACGAACCCCCGCTGCTGTCCATACGGTCCAAAATCTCTCGGGGTTTTGATCCTCTGCCATTTGCCATGCAGCAGGATGTTGTTGATCTCCATGCTATCAGAACGTTTCATATACCTCAGATCGCCGCCAAAGCATTCCACCCAGATCTCCACAGCACACACCCTGTCCCTGAGAACTAGCTCACCTTCCATATGCATGCCGCCCGCAAGGAACATCCGCCGCTTTACCACATCCATTTGGTTCCAGTTAGCCGGCACCGGCTTATTTAAAAAGTCCATGATCAGACCTTCTTTTCCGGACGCTTCCCTGTGGGTTTCCTGCTGCTCTACGGCAGCTTCCTCAAGTTCCTTCGGTAAAAAAAGTTTCTCACCTGCAGCCCAGTACGCATATGCCTCCGCCCAGATCTGGTCCACCTCTGCCGGCAGCTCCTGCCACACGGACTTCTTTGCCGGATGCATTCCCACGTCTACCGGCCAAAAGCGCCGATTTCCGGTCATATCTTTTAAGAACTCGCTGTCATTGGATGTTCCGAAGAACACGCAGCGCCGCGGGTACTTGTCCGTCCTGCGCCCGTATGCCGCCCTGTAAATGTCCTCGGTCTTGCTTAAAAACTGCTTGATCACCTGGGTCTCCTGCTTTGTAAATGCGCTCAGTTCCCCGACCTCGTTGATCCATGTTCCCTGGATCAGCTCCGCAGCTTCTTTTCCTTCGAATGTTGTAAGGGAGTCTGAGAACCATTTTTTCCCTAAGATCGCAAGAAACGTACTTTTTCCGATTCCCTGCGGTCCCGTAAAGATCGGCATATAATCATATTTGATCCCGCCAACGACGGCACGGCCGACAGCGGCGCAGAGTGATTTTCTCATAACAGCCCGGGTATACGGTGTATCTTCGGCGCCAAGATAGTCAGAAAGCAGCGTATCCAGTCTCCGGATCCCGTCCCACTGAAGGTCCTCCAGATAATGCTTTACGTCGTTGATCCGGTTCTGGGCGCTGACAATCATGAGGGCGTGATCCAGCTTCTCCCGCCCTGTAAGCCCGTAGAAGACCTCGACATACCGGTAATACCCGGCGTCATCCACATCCGTCCAGCGGCGTTTCTCATCTCTCTGATCCCACGGCACGCGCCCCAGGACCATTCCGCAGCTTGCAAATTCATCGGTCACGATCCGGCCTTTTAATAGCGGATCATTTTCAAGGACGAGCACGGCGTTATTGATCGTTTTCTCATATCTTCCGTTTCCGTCCTTTGTAAGTTTCGAAAGCCAGGAGAGGTCATAATCTGGTCCCGGCTCCTTCTGCTCCGGGGTCTTGAATGCTTCTTTCGCCTGTTCATACCGTTCCTTCGACAGAAGCTCTGACACCTTCGGATCATCCTGGGCCATGCGGCTCATCATCATAAAGGACGGGTACTTGCTGACCGGGGTTCCTTCCTTTACCTCTCCATCCTTATCCCCGAACATGTGGAGGCGGACCAGGTCAAAGGCGTTTACGAGCAGGCCACTACAAGGATCCGTCGCGTGGTGGGAATATAAAAACAGATCTCTGTCGTAGATCACCGCTCCTCCGACTGTGGAACCGCCGATATAGGTGTACCGACCCGGCACCGCTGTTTCCTCATACATTCCCGGAATAAACTTCTCCATAGCCTGTGTGATCGTGTATGACCGGCAGAAAGCCCCAATGATCCCGCGTTTCGTGGTTGGATCCTCCTGCTTAGCAAGACGCCGGCGCTCGATCGCCTCGGATCCCGGGACCTGGGGCCACTGGCTGATGTCGTGCCAGTCCCCGTACATCCCCAGGACGCCGTCCAGGCTGCAGAACGGCTTATCGTAGATCTCTGCCACGTACTGGCTGTTGGAGCTGCAGCTCGGCCAGTACATCAGTCTCGACGCTTCGAATGTTGTCGGGTCACAGAATTCGATTCCGATCAAGGAGGCGAGCTTCCTGGCCGCGGGCTCGTACTCATCCGCAGATCCCGTCCGGTCGATCGGGATGATCACGCGCAGTCTCGGCGCATATCCAGAATGCTTTCTTGTGCTGTAGACCGCGGCCGCGCATCCGAGGCCGTCCACCCGGCGCAGGATATCATCCGTCTGGCCTGCAGGGATGTTATCGAGATCCAGGGTGATCAGGTCACGGCCGACCACGCCGGCCGCCTTGCGGCGGTCCCCTTCAAACGTACCGCCGACGAATCCGCCGACATCCTTCAGCTCATCCTGCTGGGACTTCGGAAGCGCAAGGTACTGTTCTAACGTCTCGGCCCCGCGGACCGGTGTTTTCAGCTTTTCCGCAAATTCAGACCACATGATCTCAGATTTCGGCCAGTGCATAGCCTTTCTCGTCCCTGCAGTGCTGATCTGCAGCTTTCTGTTATACTGCATCTCGATTCCTCCTAGTCCTTCATGTAATAGCTGCTTTCAAATCCCGCGCCTTTTAAGATCAGCCCCCGCGCCCACGGGATCGGCTCTGCCATCAGGTCACAGATCTCATCCACGGTGGTCTCCATCGGAGCATCGATGATCACCTCATCGTGCACGTGGAATACGACCTGCAGGTGCTTCGCCGCGATCCTTTCTAACGTAACTGCCAGGCAGTCTCTCGCGACCGCCTGGACGATGTTCTCTGTCATCTTTCCGCCGTAAGTGGATGCCACTTCCCATTTTCTGCTCTGCTGTCCGACAGTATAATAGTGCAGCGCAAGTTTTCCAAACTGGTTTTCCTTCAGGAACGGCTTTGGATAGTAGAGCTTCCTTCCACTCGGAAGTTTTACTGTCAGAAATGACTGTCCGTATACCAGATCTCCCTCTAATGCAAAGATAAGTCCGTAAATAGCCTGCGGCTGCGCTGTCTGCATCACGGAAAGTGCTGCGTTCTCCACAGCGTACCACAGGTCCCGGATCCGGGGATTTGCCTGCCGCCATCTGTGCACGATATCCGGAAGTTCTTCCTCGGTCAGCCCCATCTGCAGGGCTCCCATCGCGATCAGCGCCGATGTTCCTCCCTGGTATCCAAGGGCAAGCGTCGCTACTTTTCCTTTCTGACGCAGCGCGTACTCTGGATTTCCTTTTGCGATCCGGTCCACCGGGACCCCGAACATCTGGGATGCGGTCGCCTCATAGATCTTCCCGTGAGTGGCAAATACTTCATTTACCCACTGCTCCCCAGCCAGCCACGCAATCACACGGGCCTCGATCGCGGAGAAATCCGCCACCACGAACTTATTCCCTTCCGAGGGGATAAATGCGGTACGGATCAGCTGGGATAAAGTATCCGGGACGTTTCCGTAAAGAAGCCGGAGTCCTTCATAGTTCTTTGCCTTTACGACTTTTCTTGCATAATCCAGTGTCTTGATATAGTTTCTCGGCAGGTTCTGCATCTGCACCAGTCTCCCGGCCCAGCGCCCTGTACGATTTGCCCCGTAGTACTGGGTAAGTCCGCGGACACGATCACCTTCGCCTTTTGCAGTATCCATCGCCACATATTTCTTGATCGATGTCTTTCCAAGCTGCTGCCGGATCCTTAACATCTGCAGAACTTCTTCCGGGAGATCTCCCGGTTTTTCCAGTGCCTCCGCCACAGTAGTTTTCTGGATATCCTGGAATACGTCTGGATCTGTTTCCTGCTTCCTGCTGTGTTCGTTCAGCCACGGGACGAGCTGCGTGGCGCTGTTCGGATTTAAGAGCCCCGTCAGGCGGATCGCCTCATCGGTCAGCTCCTGCGTGCTGATCCCATCGATGTACAAAGCACCTTCGATCAGCTCCGTATCGACCCGGACTCCGTATGCATTCATCAAGATGTCCATCTGCCACTGCTTCTGTTCTTTTTCCGGCATCGGGAATTGTTTTAACCTTGCAAGGATCGCATGTTCTGTCACAACGTCCTGGCGGCAGTATTCCTTGAACAGCTTCCACTTTTCCGGATCATGCCAGGGCTGGTTCCAGGTACGGTTCCCATTACTTCTCGTAGGTTTGCACGGAACACAGAAATACCGGATCAGTGCCTTACCGATTGCCAGTTTCTGTTTATCCTGGGGAAGCCCGATCGCCTTGCCGGTTGCATCCAGTCCTGCGGTATAACCGCAGTAGAGTCCGTGTGCCATCGTGCATCTCCACTGATCGATCGGGGTCTCAAAGCCGGCGCGGTTGAGACAGTACCACTCGAACGCTGCGTTATACGCATGCTTGATCACCTTCGGATTTTTTAGTGCCGGCACCAGCTCCTTCGGAAGTGTCTCCCCGTCTGTAAAGTCTATGATCTCAACCGGGTCCTCACCGAACTGATAAGCAAACAGAAGGATCTGGAAATCCGGAGACTGCGCATATTTGTAGGCGCCTGCTTTGGCGATGTCCACGCTGCTCCGTGTCTCGATATCGATACTCAGATGTTTTACTCCCATCACGATTCCTCCTGTTTAAAGAGGGGCTTTAGAAAGCCCCTGGATTCTTAATACGGCATTCCGGTTAACGGATTCACACCGGTTCCCGGCTGTCCCCACGGTGCCCGCCCTGCTGCCGGCTGGGTGTATCCCGGAGCTGCCGCAGCCGCATAAGCTGGCTGCTGCGGAACTGCGTAGGCCGGCTGCTGAGCTGCCATTGTCGGCTGCTGTGGAGCTCCGAAGGCCTGTGCTGCTGTCATGGAGCTGCCGCCCAGTGCCTCTCCGTCTCTTAACTTCTGCACCGGTCCCAGTCCGCAGCCGATTCCCTTCTTTCCCCCGAACATGTATGGATAGAAGGTGATATTCACGCGGCCGTACATGCCGCTGTATACCTCCGACTGGTTGATGATCGGGTTTCCCATACGGTCCACGACCTCCGGCGGATAATCGGCTTTCGCGCTGGCCGTAAATACCCAGTGTCCTTTACACTCTTCCCCGAATGGCATTCCGTCAGAAGGTCTTACACCATCACCGTCATAGACCGGTGTCGGTACGATCGGCGGGCACACGCCATTCCATTTATCAGAGATACCTCTCTGTTTTGCCGCCTCGATCGCCGCATTGATACGGGACATAGTGTCCACATCAGTCTTCGGTACAAGGACTGTCACACTGTATTTTTCCTCCTGCCCCTGCATTGCTGCATAGGGTTTAAATAAATGCGCGTAGCTGAATCTTACTTCTCCTGTTGTAACGTTTGTCATCTCATTCATGGTCTGTTTCCTCCTTGAACGCCTCCGCGGCGCTGATCTTATTGGTGATCGCCGGTCTCTTGTCGGAATCTTCCACCAGTGCCGGCTTTCCGTTTTTCTTGGTAACAAATTCGCCTACGTTTGCAGCGAATTCCTTTTTGCCGATGATTTTTTCCACCTGTGCGAGGGTAAGCGGTTTTCTTTCCCACAGTACCTCTGTCCGGATCCCGGCTTCTTCCAGGCGGGCAAATGCGGCATCCATATCCGTCCAGTCTCTGGTAGCTCGTCCGGCCACCGCTTTCCATCCAGGGATCTCTTTTCCTGAGAGGCAGGCTTCCAGTGCGGAGGCCTCGATGTCTTTGAGCCATTTCGCCACGTCCTGTCCATCCTTCAGGTATTTCCCCATCTCCTCAAAAGTGAGGAGCGCCGGATCGTCTTTTACTTTGAACGCAAGTTCCACGTTCTTTTCCGCACGGGCCCTGCAGCGTCCCCTTGCCCTGCAGTATCTGCAGGTCTTCGGACCAGGAACAAAGTCCCCGACGCCTTGGATCGCGAGTGCTGCACGATCCTTCACCACTTCTCCGAATTTCAGGAGATCTTCCAGGCTGCACTCCCATTCGGAAATCCCATCCGGAAGTCTGGGCTGCACGATCGACATCCGGACGGTATGGATCTCATACAGGATCCGGTATGCTTCGTATGCCCCTAATGCGTAAAGCATCATCTGCGGATTGTGGTCTGCATCCACGCGCCCATCCGGGCTCTTGCCGTATTTGAAATCGATCACATGGATGACCCCGCCTCCTACCAGGATGCAGTCAGCACTTCCGGATGCCGATGCTTCGTCAGGCAGATTCGGAATGTATGTACGGAGATCTACCCGGCGTTCGATGTCCACATGTGGAGAAACTGCGAAGTTTAATGCCACAGATTTAACGTAATCCAGATAATCATCGGTGTATCCCATCATCTCATCCGCCCAGATCTCATTTCCTCTTAATTTCTTGATCTCCGCGTTCATCTTGCGTTTTCCGAATTCTGTCGTGTAGAAATAGTTTCTCAGCTTAAGCTCCGCCAGTTCATGCGCCAGGGTACCCTCCTCTGCCGCTTTGGAAGAAGTGTCCGGGAACTGGCTTCCCAGGATCACACTCGGGGTGCAGGCCATCCACTGATAAGCGTTCGACGGGCTAAGGGTCGAATGACTTCTTTCCGCGTGTCCCCCCATTAGATCTGTGCCCCCATTTCTCTCAGTGCCGTCGCGAATGCCCCATACTGGTTCGGCTGAAGGTGGGGAACCGAGTTAACTCCGAACTGTGCCAGAAGGTTGATGAGATCATTCTGTCTTCCGGAGTCCATCAGCTGCATGGCTGCCTTCGCCAGATCATCCGGAGTGTACGTTCTCGTACTGGTCGGCACTGTCTGAACTGGTGCTGCTGGAGCCTGCGTCACCGGGGCCGTGTGGATCGGGGCTGTCTGAACTGGCGCTGTCGGCGCTCCCTGGACCGGAGTTACTGGAGCTGCCGATACGTTCTGCACCGGAGCTGCAGGAGAATTATGGACCGGAACTGCCGAAGCGTTCTGAACCGGGACCGGTGCAGTCTCTGTTTTAAAGGACGGCTGAACGGTTGCCACCGGTGTAACCGCGGTATTCTGGCTGGACTTTCCTTCCTTAACAGCCGGTCCTGTGATCATTTCAGCAAATGCCTTTACCTCGGCAATGGTTTCAAAAGTTACTGTGATGTTCATAGATGGATCCTCCTAAAATTTAATATTTGAAAGCTTGTCCTGTAAGACGAGCAGTTCTTCTTTTGATAAGGTAATACCCTTCGTCATCCTGGAACGGTCTTCGTTCCATCTGCGGAGATCGTACTTCGGTTCGTTGTCTCCCCACTCGATCAGATTGAGTTCCAGGTGATATCCGTGGATCTCTGGAAATTCGATGAACGTTTCCAGAATCTCGCATTTAATGTTTCCCGTCATCGTCTTCTCCCTTCAGCTCTTCCATTATTTCATCTGCGATCGCATACGCACTTTCCTTAAGCGTCTGACTGACCGCAGCATCCATACGCTTGGCAAGCTCCGCCATTGCCGCAGCATAGTCAAGCTTGGTTTTATACACCGATCCAAAGAACTTGGTAATCCATTTCGCGATATTGTTCGGGAGATCCTGCACGCATGTATTTCCTTTTCCGATCATGCATGCTTTATAAGTTGCGCTGTCCTCAGTTTTCTCTTCTTTGGTAAGCATAAGCCCCATAAAGAACTCGCCTGTAATCTCATCCTTGTTTTTGTCGTTCTCAATCGTTACTTTTACCATCTTGATTTTCTCCTCTTTCTCCTCTAAAATAGAGGTGTAAACTTTTTACATGTGATCCCCTCGGAGTTGCCGCTCCGCTATGGGGATCTTTTTATGCAATTCCAGCCATGCGGGCCAGAACGTATATCATGCCGCCGCAGGTCACACACTCAACAATGCGACATATCTTTTCCATCACTTCAAATAGTGTCGGCTGCTGCTTGCCCTGATCGTAGGACTCCTCGAGTTCCGGATCCTCTTCGTACATTTCGGACACCGATACTCGTCTCGGATCACTGCGAACCGGGATACATTCCAGACCTAGCCGCAGTACTGGCAGAGCACCTGCCGTCCCCTCATTGTTCTCATGCATCTATTTCACCTTCTCTCTTATTGCTTGTCCACGCTGCATCCCGCCATTAGGCGGTTTTTTCTTCAGCGTAATTATCCTTGTGAATTTCGTAAGATACTTTTACATTTTCTTGGTCCGCAAGTAACGCTGCTAATATTGCAATCACTTTTTCTGTACTCATGTAAAGCACCTCCTTCTTCATCATATGCGTCATCGTTTGTCCTTGGTTCCTACGCTAAGTGCGCTTGAACCATAAGAATGTATCTTCCGGATACACTCATCGGATCCCAGGATTGTCTTCAGCTTGTGAAGCTCGCACCGAAAATCAATAATCGCATTTTCAGCTAAAGACTTCGCCATTTCGCCTCACTTCCCTTTCATGGTCGCTATCACCTCCCCGTAGTTGTCCGGGTAGATGAATACTTTGTCATTTAACCTGCTTTCAGATTTTAATAAAGATCAAAAACAAAAGACCAATAATGGCGCCTAACGCGCAGACAATAACCTGCATTGCATTCAGCAATGATTTATCCATCTCTCTCACCCCCCCTTCCTACCAGGCTCCTTCTGATCAGCGATACCCCGGTATGTTTTGACGTCATCCTGGGACATTGACTGATCGGCTGCCTGCAATTCTTCTTTCAAGCGTTTGCACACTGCCTCAACAATTTTATCTGCCGACAGATTCCACTTCGACGATTCAGAAGCAACTTGGCCTATTGTAACCAGCATTTTTACCGTCAGCTCCGCTGGTCCCTCGGAAACGGCGGAGTGTTCCAGTTTGTACGCTGTCACATTCTGAAGCTCTTCCCCGTCCAGGAATATCCGTTCTGAGGAATCAATAGACACACTTTTCAGGTCCATCGCTCTCACCCCCTTCCTATTCCAGCAGATCCTTAACCTGCATTCCCATCCTCTTCGCAACTTTCTCTAATGAATCTAATCTAGGACTTCCCTTCTCCCATCCACGAATGGTTCCGTTTCCAAGACCACATTCTTTTTCAAAGGTGTACAACGGGATTCCTTCTTTTTCACAGAACTGCATCACTTTTCTGAATGGCATTTTCCCACCTCTTTTTTTAGATTTTTTTATAAAATATATTGACAAGTTTTAGAGAATAATCTAATATAAAGGTGTCTAGCAATTATAAGAGATTATCTCTAAAACTCATTTGTGATTTAGATGTTTCTCTAAATCTGAGTTCATTATATAGAGTATTCTCTAATATGTCAAGTTGTTTTTTAGAGTTTTCTATAATTTTTAGAGGTGTATAATGAACAGTGTCGAACTCATAAAGAAAATATGTAAAGAACGAAAAATTCCTATTTCAAGATTAGAAAGAGAATTGGGTTACGGAAATGGCTACATCAATCAGTTACGCAAAGGAACTATCCCTTCTGATCGTGCCGTAGAAATAGCCAATTATTTACAAATAAATCTACAGTACCTATTATCCGGTGGGGAATCAGCGTCTCAATTAGCAGAATTCACCTCCCGTGATGAAAGAGATATTACAAAAACACTTAATCGAATTATGGATCAGTTCCAAAATAATGAAAGTGGTCCCTTGTATTATGATGGAGAAGAGATAGATGAGACATCCCGAAATCTTATTCGGAATGCTTTTGAGTACGTCATAAGAGAAACCAAGAAGGAAAACAAGGTTAAATATAACCCGAATAAGAACAAATATAAAAAGTAGGTGGTGCGATTTGGAAACAATCGATCATAAAATTTACCGTTTAATTCGGTACTATGAACGGATCCTTGGAACCAGAGATCCCGTTGCCATTGCAAAATTTGCCGGAATAGGAATTGCGATCATGCCTCTTGGTAATGTTGCTGGTTATTATACATTAGTCCAACGTAAACGATGGATCTGTATAAACGAAGATATTCCCACCGACTCTCCCCTGTTCCGGGTTGTTGCCGCTCACGAATTAGGGCATGCTCTACTACATCGTAAAGAGAACTGTGCATTTCTCAAAAAATACACTCTTCTACTTACATCTGGGATCGAACGCGAGGCAAATCAATTTGCTGCGGAACTCTTGATTTCAGATGACATGCTGCAAGATTATTCCAGCTGCACAAGCGGTCAATTCTGTATCTGCACTGGATATCCGAAAGAATTACTTGAGCTGAGATTAAAACGGTCCATAATGTCTTAGTATTAGCACAAAAGAAAGAGGGAATGGGTATGGATAATTTATCAGAAACATCAACTTGTAATTTTAAGACTCCATGGTATTTCAGTACACCGCTTATATGTATACTTTGCGCAGCATGGTTTTTATACGGAATTCCTTTATTAATAGGAATTATACTTGCCATTCTAAAGAGTAGAAATGAGAAAAAGCTGGCTGCTTATTCTCAAGACTTATCTCAAAAATATGCAGATGTTCAGTCTTTATTAACACCAGAAATGCAGGATGCTCATAAACTCCAGCTTTTGGTAAATTCTCTTCATGAAGAAGAAGCTTCTGCCAACAAAAATCTCGCGGACATAAAATCCGAAATACAAAGAGCCATTGAACAGAAACAATATGACCTGGAAAATATCGAAAAACAAATTTCCGAAAAGAAAAAAGAACTTATTTGTGTAGATGAGGAGGTTCTCGTTCAAGAATTTGGATTGTATACTCCTCAATATGATTTTGCCTCAGCTCTTGATTATAAGGAAGAGTTAGCCAAAATACGGCAGACTCAGAAAGACCTCATCAGAGACAAAAAAGCCGTTCTCGGAAGTACTGACTGGACCGTTAATGATAGCAAAGCTAAAGGTAGAAAAATGGTTTCTGACACGCAAAAACTGTTATTACGCGCATTCAATAATGAATGCGATGATCTAATTGATCGCGTAAAATATACTAATTTTGACGCTACGTTAGATCGAATCAGCAAATCAGCAGAAACTATATCTAAATTGGGATCTATAATGAAGATTTCTATCTCTCAAAGCTATTTAAATGCCAAGGTAAAAGAGCTTCGCTTAGCGTTCGAATATCGTCAAAAGAAGCAGGAAGAAAAGGAGGAGCAAAAGGCTGCTCGTGCTGAGCAACGTGAACAAGCTCGACTTCAAAAAGAAATTGATGAACAGCGGAAAAAGTTTGAAAAAGAGCAAAGTCATTATCAAACTGCATTTGAAAAATTACAGTTACAAATTGAACAGAATCCTGATAATGCCGATTTATTAAAGAAAAAGGAACAGTTAGAAAATCATCTATCCGATATTGACAAAGCGCTTTCTGACATTGATTACCGACAAGCAAATATGCGCGCTGGATATGTGTATGTTATTTCTAATATCGGAGCCTTTGGAGAAAATATATATAAGATTGGAATGACGCGTCGTCTGGATCCTCAAGATCGTATTGACGAGCTTGGAGATGCTTCAGTACCATTTAACTTTGATGTTCATGCCATGATCTTTTCTGATGATGCTCCGGCTTTAGAAGCGGCCTTACATCGTGCTTTTGAAGATCGTAAGCTTAATATGGTAAATCAACGCCGCGAGTTTTTCAACGTTACTTTAGATGAAATTAAAGAAGTAATTCGGCAGAATTTCGACAAGACGGTTGAATTTGTCGATGTGCCAAATGCCGAGCAATATCGAGTAAGCCAGAAACTACGTGCAGAGAAGGAACTATCTGCATAAACCGCATTCTGAAATATAGAAAGGAGTATTTTATGCCATTATTAAAAAATGACCATTATACATCCGAAGACTACTGGAACTTACCAGAAGAAGAACGCGCCGAGCTGATCAACGGCAAATTTTACGACATGGCGCCGCCGAGTCGGATCCATCAGAAACTGGTTTTCTCTATTTCAAGGATTATCGGGAACTATATTGCTGATCACCACGGATCCTGCGAAGTTTACCCTGCTCCCTTCGCCGTCAACCTCGACGCCGATGACAAGGACTGGGTGGAACCGGATATCTCTGTAATCTGCGATCCAAATAAGCTGACCGACCGCGGATGCTCCGGAGCCCCAGATCTCATTTTCGAGATCGTCTCTCCGGCCAGCCGCAAAATGGACTATGGCCTGAAGAACACGATCTATTCCCAGGCCGGCGTCCGGGAATACTGGATCGTGGATCCTGCCAAGGAAAGAACCACCGTGTACCATTATGAAGACGATGCAGCTCCAGCAATTTACACGTTCAGCCAGGAGATTCCTGTTGGAATTTACGATGGCTTGACGATCCGGATCAGCGATCTACTATAACTCTTTAAACTTCCATAAAATGTAAAACCGCCCGGTGCTGGTAACACCGAACGGCTTTACATAGATTTTCTCTTGCCGGATGCTCCGGAAGATATAAATCAGACTTTGAACACCTGAATTATATCATCTCCGAAGCGTCCTGGCAAGGGGTGTTCTTTTTGTACCTATTTCTTCGTACACTATCACAAGGAGATGATTCTATGTTGAAAACACCACCTGCCTGCCGCGCTGGTATCTATATCCGTGTCAGCACTGAAGAGCAGCATCTAAATGGGCTGTCCCTTCCGGCCCAGCGTATGGCGTTAGAGGATTACGCAAGTAAAAACGGCTACATCATCGTAGGTGTCTATGCTGATGAAGGTATCTCTGCCCGGAAAAGCATGTCTCACCGTAAAGGACTTTTGTGCCTGTTAGAAGATGTCCGTCAGAATAAGATCGATATGATCCTTGTTACTAAGCTGGATCGTTGGTTCCGAAATATTAAAGACTATAACATTACCGAAGAGATTCTTCGGGAACATCATTGTTATTGGAAAACTATATTTGAAAATTACGACTCTTCCACCGCAAACGGGCAGATGGTTATCAATATTATGTTATCGGTAAACCAGGCAGAGTGCGATCGGACCTCCGAACGTATCAAAGCTGTATTTGACTATAAACGCGCAAAAGGAATGTGCGTTACCGGAAAGTGCGCCCCCTACGGATATATCATAGAAAACGGGTACATTAAAAAGGATCCCGCTACCAGATCTATCGTGGAGGATGCTATCCAGTATTATTTTTCCTGTTTTTCTATCCGCCATACGACCCGGTATATCGCCGACAAATATGGTGAGAATGGTCCCAGCTACTATAAGGTTGATAAAATATTCCACAACCCGAAATATGCTGGCATTGATAAGGATGGAAAGCCTTACTGTGAACCATACATGACTATGGATCAATACCATGCCCTCCTCAAGTCGAGACAGGCAAAATCCTGGAGTCCAAGCGGATATACCTATATATTCAGTTCCCTTATCACCTGTCCTATCTGCGGCTGCAAATTTTCCGGGCGCCAGCGAAAAGCTGTCCGAAAAAACGGCAACGTGTACTGCGATACTCGTTATAATTGCATGGGAAAATTCCGATACCACTCAGGTGCTTCTCTCAGAGAAAGCGCTATCGAAGAATACCTTCTGGAACATATGGACTCCATCCTTGAAGCAGCTCGAATCGATATATGTCTGGAACCATCCGGAGCTTCTGCCAAGCCAGCCCGATCGACCCAGTCCATCCAGGATGAAATCAATCGCTTAAATACAATGTATCAAAAAGGGCGGCTTTCTGATGATTATTATGACCAGGAATATATCCGCCTCACAGCAGCTCTTTCCGAAGTAAGTGATCAAAAAGCGGAATTGCAAAAGAAAAATTTAAGATGCGTATCAGAACGTTTTTCTGGTGACTGGAAGAGTCTTTATGTGCGATTAGACAATGAACACAAACGTGCCTTTTGGAAACAAACAATTGAAGAAATCCTGGTGGATCCAGAAACCAGGCAGATAAAAGATGTGAAATTATTGTTATAAATGCAAGGGCAGTATTCTATATTACACCGTCGAGTTTGAGCCCTTCGCCACTGCCCTGGAGCAGGAAGGAAACGGCTATGTAGTCGCATCCCTCGGAAAAGATTCCGGCTATGTGCCCTACACGGCCTACAGTGCCAAGAAGAGCTATATCGAAAAGCACCCGGAGATCATCCAGAAATTCACAAACGCGATCCAGAAAGGCCTCGACTACGTGAACACCCACTCCTCCGAGGAGATTGCCGAGACGATCAAACCGCAGTTTAAGGAGACCGACACCGAAAAGATCGCGATCATCGTGGACCGCTACAAAGAGCAGGATACCTGGAAAGAAAATACGGTCTTTGAGAAGGAAAGCTTTGAGCTTCTCGAGAACATTCTGGAGGAAGCCGGGGAGCTTGACACACGGGTTCCTTATGAGGATCTTGTGAATACGGGATTTGCGAAGGCAGCCGCAGAGAAATAACCTTCTAATCGGAGAGATCTGAATTTTTTTAATCATTGTAACTGTTCAGCAGGTCTGCGCACTTGCCGCGCTGACCGTAAGAAAACATAAGCTGGAAGGCAAAAATCCCATCGGCGCAGCCGATCTCGAATGGTTTTTGCTTGTAACTATGAAAATACTGAGGTTACTAATCATTTAAATTCAGATCTCTCCGATATTTTTATACTTCCTCTCCTCTCATTCTCCACCATCCCATCATCCACTTCACATAGTCAGAAAATCCCGCGGGATCCACATCCCGGGCCGCAATGACAGGGATGTTTCCGATCTCCTCCCCATTGAACCGGTAGCGCAGCGTTCCAAGCTGGTCTCCCGCCTTTACCGGGGCCTTTGCGCTCTCTTCCAGCATCAGTTCCCGCTCCACGCCGGAAAAGTCCTCGCCGTGGAGTCCCAGATATGTAAAGGTCTCACCGTAGGAAAGTTCCACCTCCGGCTCTTTTCCGCCTGTCACGGAGAGTTTCGGAAGCTCCGGCGGCGTCTCATCTTTATAGAGCCTGCAGTTTCCAAACCCATAGTTTAAAAGCGTCACCGCGTCCTTAAATCTCGCCTTGAAGTCCGGTGCCGCCATAATCGCGGCGATAAGCTCCACGCCGTCCTTTTTTGCTGTGGCGGAGAGACAGTATTTTGCGATACTGGTGGAACCTGTTTTCAGCCCCGTCACCTCGAAATTCGTCGCCATCTTTAAGAGCTTATTTGTGTTGGAGAGACCGAACTCCTTTGTCCCCTGCTTCGTCACATGGGTGATATTCTCCATCCAGATCGTCGTGTAGTTTGTGATCTGCGGGTACTTTGTGATAAGTTCCCTGGACATCAGCGCGATGTCCCTGGCTGTGGTCACATGTTCCGGGGAGTCCGTGAGTCCACAGCAGTCAATGAACTTCGTGTGCTCCATCCCCAGGCCTTTCGCCCGCTCATTCATCATCTTCACAAAAGTCCCCTCATCGCCTCCGATAAACTCAGCCATCGCCACCGACGCGTCGTTGCCGGAGGCGATGACGATGCACTTAATCAGAGTTTCCACTGTCTGGATCTCGCCCTCCTCCAGGAACACCTGGGAGCCGCCCATGGATTTCGCGTGGGCGCTTGTCACCACCTCGTCTGTCAGACGGATCTTCCCTGACTGCAGGGCGTCGAAGATCAGGATCAGCGTCATGATCTTTGTGACACTGGCGGGATTTCTCGGCTCATCCGCGTTTTTCTCGCAGATCACGGTCCCCGTGGATGCCTCCATGAGGATTGCGGACGGAGCCGTGATCTCCGGGCCGGTGTACGGTGTCAGCTCCGGCTGCATCTGCTGTATTTCCATGATCTGATTTCTTATATCCTTTTTCCATGTCCCTTCCCTCATCATCCCGTATCCGCTCACCGGTTCCATCATGAACAGGATTCCGGCCATGATCCCACAAATGATTCTTTTTCCCACTCTCATATTTCTGCTCCCGACCTGCCTGCTGTTCCATAAAATTTCTCCGCCCGGACGCCATTTTATTCCGCCCTGCGGCACGCTTTTCATGTTCTCAGCCAGTTTTCTCCTTATAAAATATGGCCCGGACATCCCCCTTTATGTCACTGCTTACAAAATGCTTAATTTTTCTATTTCTCGTAGCGTCGGACATGGGGTTGTGCTATGATAGAAGTAATAAATACAGAATTTTATCCGTTGTTCTGTCTGACAAAGGACGGCGGTTACGAATTAAATTACGAGGTGATATTTTGGAATACAATAATGATTTTGAAAGGCGCCGCGCATATATTTCAAGCCGCGAAAAGCTGCGGAAACGGCGGCGGACAGTTCATATTACGATACTGCTGATCGTTCTCGGAGTTCTTCTCCTGGGAATCGGCGGACTGCTCCTCTTTAAAAAAGGAGGCCACTTATCCACACAGTTGAAAAACAACTCTTCTGAATCTTCGGCGGAATCCGATCCGTCCGGAGATGATAAAACGACTGTTTCACTTGCGGAGAGCGGATCCGGAGAAGACGCTTCTCCGGAGTCACAGGAAGCTGCCGCACCGGCTGCCGCCTACAATACAGGCGATACTGCCCTGGATGGGATTTTAAACAGCGCTCACGCAAAATTCGTCACCTACGACTACGATGCTGCCATCGAGATCTTAAACTCCAACCCGGATTACGCGGAGAATTCCGATGTGAAGGAGCTTCTCGCCGCCTGCGAGGAGACAAAATCCACACTCGTCCGGGCGGATGTAAACAAGATCACCCATGTGTTCTTCCACTCCCTGATCATGGATAACTCCAAAGCCTTCGACGGGGACGCGGATTCCAAGGGCTACAACCAGGTGATGACCACGAAGAGCGAATTTTTAAAGATCCTGGATTCCATGTACGAGAAAGGATATGTTCTCGTAAAGCTCCACGATATTGCCCACGAGGTGACGGACGAAAACGGCAATACGAAGATGGTGGCGGGAGATATTATGCTGCCGCCTGGAAAGATTCCTTTCGTCATGTCCCAGGATGACCTCTGCTATTACGAGTATATGGACGGTGATGGTTTCGCAAGCCGGATGATCGTGGGTGAGAACGGAAAGCCGACCTGCGAGATGGTGATGGATGACGGCTCCGTGTCGGTGGGCTCTTATGATCTCGTGCCGCTCCTTGAGGACTTTATCACGGAACACCCCGATTTTTCCTACCGGGGTGCCCGGGCGGTCCTGGCGTTTACCGGATATCAGGGCGTTCTGGGATACCGGACGGATCCGTCCTATGAGAGTTCTAACCCAAATTATGAGGCCGATAAAGAGACGGTCCGCCAGGTGGCACAGTGTCTCAGGGACAACGGCTGGGAGCTCGCCTCCCACAGCTGGGGACATATCAATTTCGGGAAGCGCTCCTTTGAGGATGTGAAGACAGACTCCGATAAGTGGGCGTCCCGGGTGGAATCCCTGATCGGAAAGACGGATATCCTGCTCTATCCATTCGGATCAGATGTTGGCGACTGGCATCCGTATACAATGGAAAATGAAAAATACGCGTATCTCCATGAACTGGGATTCCGCTACTTCTGCAATGTAGACTCCAGCCAGTACTGGGTACAGTTTGGATCTGACTATCTCCGCCAGGGAAGACGGAACCTTGACGGCTACCGCATGTACTACGATCTGCCGGAGACGAATCCAGGAAAAGACCACTTAAGCGACCTTTTCGATGTGACCCAGGTCTTCGACCGCGAGCGGCCGGTTCCGGTGGCACCGATGAATTAGACCTGGAATTTAAAACGGACTTCAAAAGTCATATCTCATATGGCTCACGAAGTCCGTTTCTTTTGTTTATATCCGCTAAAGCTTTCACTGGCAGTCCCTTCTGAATACATGGGAACTCGCAGAGCCTGCCAACGGCAGCTTCTTCGGAATTCGAGAAAATCAAAATACGCTGGACAGTTTTTCCCATCCAGCGTACCAGGTATTATTCTGCATTTTCTGTTTTTCAGCTGAAATCTTCATTTAGAACTGCACAATATCCTTGATCTCCTGCGCTGGCTCCACGCTCTCGGCGTAAAGCACCGGACCGACACCGTCGTAGTCCGGCCAGAACTCGTATGCGATCTTCGCGCGGACCTTGACCCACTGCTTTGTCTCAAGGTTTTTCGCCTCACGCGCCTTGCAGATAAATCCTAAAAATGTCATATCTGCCTCGCAGCATGTCATCGCCATTCGGCCCGGAACGAAATAGTTCTTCGGGAATTCCGGGGATTTTAATACCATACCGGTGAACTCCACAACTTTTCCCTCGTAACGGTCCTGCTTATCCATGGCGTCGATGTACCAGATGCCGTAATCCTTCGGATTGATCTTGATCACATCTGCCTTCATGTCGTACGGAAGATCCTCTTCCAGAACCTCCTGCTCGATCTCGCCTTCCGCGTCCTCGAAGATCAGCTCTGCCTGCGGATTTAAAGCCTTTAAGCCGCGGCGGTAGCGGGTGATGTTCTCATCGCTGACTTCATCGCAGCGGTTCATGATCACAAGCTCGGAGCGCTTTACAAGAAGCGCTAAGAGCGGCTTCATGTTACTTAAATAGAGCTCGAAGGTGGAGCCGTCGATGATCGTGATCTGCTGGAAGAGTTCCCAGGTATCCGGGAGCTGCAGCTGATCCTGCGGCCACATTCCGTTCCACTCGATGAGCACGCGGGCCGGGTCATATAATGCCTCGATCCGCCCGTAGAAATCCTCGTCCATCTCGGAGATATCTTCCACGGTAACGATCTTTGTTCTTGTTTTCTTTAAGATTTCCTTATCGTACTCCGTATCGCCTTCCTCGCAGAGGATCAGAACGGTCGTACCGTCGGCCTGGAAATAGTCCTGCTGTAAAGTATTTGTAATGAACTGGGTCTTTCCCGCTTCCAGAAAGCCGTTGATGACAAATACCGGCATTTTTTCCTGCTGTTTCACTGTCTTATTCTCCTAATTATATAAAATGGTTCCTGCCCACGTCTTGCGCAGACAGGAACTGCCACTGAACAGGTTCTGCAGATCTGGCAGCCTGACCCTGGCAGAATACGTTCATTAAGCCTCAAACGCAGCCTTTAACTCGTCTTCCTTCAGGTTGGAACCGATCACGCACACTTTTCCTGTGTAGATCGGAGCGCCTGTGCGGATCTCGGTCTCTTCCGGAACAAGATCGAAGTAGTACCATGTTCCGTCCGCATCCGGCAGCATTCCCTTTGCGCGGAGAACCTGGCCGTACTTCTCGGAATGTGCGAGTTCCTGTAACAGGGACTCGAGTTTCTCCTTTGTGATGGTACGGTTTGTCTCAAGACCCCAGCTTGTGAATACCTCGTCGGCGTCATGATCGTGGTGGTGATGGTGGTGGCCGCATCCACACTCGCCGTCATGGTGATGGTGATGCTCGTGCTCATCATCGTCATCATCGTGGTGATGGTGATGGCCGCATCCGCACTCTTCGTCATCGTCATGGTGGTGATGATGGTGCTCATGCTCATCTTCGTCGTCATCATCGTCATCGTGGTGGTGATGGTGATGGCCGCATCCACACTCTTCGTCATCGTCATGGTGGTGATGATGGTGCTCATGCTCATCTTCGTCGTCATCATCGTCATCGTGGTGGTGATGGTGGTGGCCACAGCAGCACTCCTCGTCGTCATCGTCATGATGATGGTGATGGCCCTCTTTTACCTCCTCAAGGAGCTTCTCAGCCATATCATCTGTCGGCTTCTCGATGATCTCAAGAAGCTGCTCGCCTGTGAGCTTGTCGATCGGAGTTGTAACGATAGCTGCCTTCGGGTTCTTCTCGCGGATCATCTCTACACACTGAGCGACCTTGTCTGCGTCAGCGACATCGGTACGGCTTAACACGATGGTTCCTGCGCTCTCGATCTGGTTGTTGAAGAACTCACCAAAGTTCTTCATATACATCTTGCACTTCTGAGCATCAACGACTGTCACGGAACCATTTAATACAACGTCGATCTCACCCGCAACGTCGCAGACTGCCTTCATGACGTCGGAAAGCTTGCCGACACCTGACGGCTCGATAATTACACGGTCCGGTGTATACTTTGTAAGGACTTCATTTAAGGAACGTCCAAAATCACCGACTAAGGAACAGCAGATGCATCCGGAGTTCATCTCACGGATCTCGATGCCGGAATCCTTTAAGAAGCCGCCGTCGATACCGATCTCACCAAATTCATTCTCGATCAGGACTACTTTCTCGCCCGCAATTGCTTCTTTCAGAAGCTTCTTTATAAATGTTGTTTTTCCGGCTCCGAGGAAACCGGAGATAATATCAATTTTTGTCATAATGACACCTCTTTCTTGCCATCCGCGCGGCATTCCTGTATTTTTATCTGTCCGCCTTAATTTTATACTGTATCCAGACCAGATCCACTGCCGCACTTTCATTTTTCATTACCAATTACTAACTTTAACACATTTTCTAACAAAGTCAAGTACTGCCGCTTCCAGCGGATGTCTGGAAAGCGGCAGAAATACGAGAAATTTTCTCATATAATATTGTTTTCTTGTACAGTCTTTAGGATCTGGCAAAATCCAGCCTCATTGAGCCCTTGCGATTACGTATCTGCTGGCATCCTGCTGTTTCTCCCCTATCTCGACTGCTTCACCATCTGAACGACACTGAACACCCCGAACATCGCCAGGTTCACCACAACAACGCTGGCTCCCGCCGGAATTGAATATACATAGGAAAGAATGAGCCCGATAAAGAAGCACACCACAGACACAACGCCCGAGGATACCACAACGCCGAGGAAACTCTTAAATACCCGCATGGATGTCAGTGCCGGGAAGATCACAAGGCTCGAGATCAGCATGGCACCCATCATTCTCATACCGAGAACGATCGTAATGGCAGTCAGGACCGCGATCAGAAGGTTATAGGCGGAGACCCGCACACCCGTCGCCTTCGCGAAGCTCTCATCGAAGGTCACGGCAAAGACCTTGTTGTAGCAGATCACAAACATGCCGAGGACCACCAGGGACAGGACTACGCTTAAGCACATGTCCTCGCGGCTCATTGCTAAAATACTTCCGAACATATAGCTGCTGACATCCGTCGTCATTCCCGTCGTCAGGGATGTGACGATGATACCGATGGCGAGAGATCCTGCGGAAATCATCGCGATCGCCGCGTCACTCTTGATCTTTCCGTTTCCCGTGATCCGAAGAAGCAGGACCGCCGCCGCTGCCACCACCGGGATCGATACCGCGAGAGGCGCCCAGTTAAAGGCCACCGCGATAGAGAGTGCCCCAAAGGAAACATGGGACAGTCCGTCACCGATCATTGAATACCGTTTCAGCACAAGGCTGACTCCCAGGAGCGATGCGCAGAGCGAGATACAGATACCGCCGATCATCGCCCGCACGAGAAACGGATAGGAAAACATTTCCTGTAAAAGTCCCATTTAGTTCTCACCTCCGAGGAATTCTCTTCCGAATTCCGATTTCTTATACTCATCCACGGTCCCGTAAAACTGGACCGTCTGTTTCAACTGTAAGATCTTGTTGGCCTGGGTCACGATATTTCCGATATCGTGGGAGACCATGAGGACAGCCACCTTCTCGTCCCTGTTTAGATGACGGATCACCGCATAGAAATCCTGGGTGGATGCCGGGTCAAGTCCCGTGATCGGCTCGTCCAGGATCAGGAGCTTATCCGTAGCGCAGAGGGCCCGCGCGATCAGGGTACGCTGTTTCTGTCCGCCGGAGAGATCCCGGTAGCAGCTCTTTTTGAGATCCGTGATTCCGAGCTTTTCCATATTGACCGCCGCAAGCTTCCGCTCTTCCATCGAGTAAAACGGTCGGTTTCCACGCTTTCCAAGGCAGCCGGAGATCACGACCTCCTGTACCGTCGCAGGGAAATCCTTCTGGGCCGGGGTCTGCTGCGGGAGATAGCCGATTCCGGACCGTCTCAACTCGTCCGCCAGCGTCAGGACACCGCCGGTGGGCTTTATGAGTCCTAAGAGTCCTTTCATCAGGGTGCTCTTTCCGGATCCGTTCTCGCCAACGATGCAGAGATAGTCCCCAGGATTGATTTCCATGGATACGTCCTTCACCACGTCATAGTTTTCATATCCAAAATCCACATGTTCACATTTTAATAATGGCTGGTTCATCGATAAAGTCCTTCCCGTAAATTGACAACATTCTGTTCCATCAGTTCCAGATAGGTGACGCCGTTATCAAACTCTCTTCTCGTCACGTTATGACAGGAGTGAAATAACAGCGGCTTCGCACCGGTCTCCTCGCTGATGATCTCCGCCACCCGGTGGCTGGAGAGTTCCAGGTAATAGACCGCCGGGATCTGTTCCTCCCGCACCTTGTCGATCAGGTATGCGATGGTCTTTGCGCTTGGCTCAGTGTCGGAGGCACAGCCGGAAAACGCAGCCCTGTACCGGAGTCCGTAAGTGTCCGCAAAATAGCGGAGCGGAAACTTGTCCGCCATGACAATGAGGTCTAAGTCCGCGCCGTTTACCACATCGCGGAATTCCTGGTCGAGATTCTCAAGTTTCCCGAGATAATCCTCTGCATTTGCCGCAAAAATGTCCGCGTCTGCCGGGTCCATCTCCTGAAGCGTGTCCGTGATCACCTGGGTGATCTTCATGGCATTCACCGGAGAGGTCCATATGTGCTCGTCGTATTCGATCTCGTAGTCCGCGTCATCATCGTGCTCATCATCCGTATGATCATGATCTTCCGCATCGTGATCATGATCATCGTCATCAGCATGGACCGCCTCATCATGGTCGTGGTCATCATGGGTATCGTCTGCCGACGCGTGGCTGTGGTGATGTTCCTCACCTGCGTCCTCCATGCCTTCCACGATCTCTTCCTCCACGGTATCCACATAGTCCATCATCGTGATGACCTTTAAGCTCTCCGAATCCAGGGATGCCACAACCTGGCTCACCCACTGCTCCATGGCACCACCGTTGCAGATCAGAAGGTCCGCGTTCTGGATCAGGCGGATATCTGCCGGTGTCGGCTCAAAGGAATGACTGTCCTGTCCCGCCGGGATCACCATGGAAAGATCCACGGCATCCCCCGCGATCTGTCTCGTGAAATCGTAGTACGGGAACAGGGTCGTTACAACTTTCAGCTTTCCATCATTCGGAGTTCCCACATCTCCGTGTGTGTCACTAACAGAGCCACAGCCTGTCAGGGTACCAAAAAGAAACATCGCTGCGGTGAGCCATGCTTCTATCCGTTTTCGTCTTGTTTTTCTAAAATCCTTCAATCCATTTCCTCCGGTATCTAACGCGCGGGCTGCTGTTTTAAGCATAGTTTACGCAAGGTCCGAATTTTCATGTTACTGTCTTTTATTTTTAATAGCAGCTCTTTGTTTCCTGCGCAGTTTTTCCTGCAGTCATCACTATATATAAATAAATCCGCTTACTGCTGTCACCTTTTTATGGCACATTGATAAGTCATGCCGCATCTACACAGGTCTGCCAAACAGCTACTTTTCAATCTCCGTTAAGATATCAAGCGGTTTCTCAAGCAGAAATTCCGGCTGGAATGCCGCAAGCTCCTCACGGCCCCTGAATCCCCAGAGAACTCCCACCGTCGTCATCTTCGCGTTCTTTCCAGTCTTCATGTCCGTATTCGTATCTCCAAAATACAGGCACTCTGACGGATCCGCGCCACAGATCTTCGCCGCCTTCAATGCTCCCGACGGATCCGGCTTCTTCGGAACGCCCTCCTGCTCCCCGATCACCGTGTCAAAATATCCCGCGCCGAATACATATTCTACGGTCTTCTTCGCCTGGGCATCAGGCTTGTTGGATACAACAGCAATCTTTAAACCCAGCTCTTTCGCCTTCGAGGTGAGCTCCACGATTCCATCGTAAGGATGCATCTCATAGTTACAGTATTTTCCGAATATCTCCATATATACAGGGAGGATCGCCTCGTAGTGCGCCTCATCCGTATCCCCGCAGGCCGCGAGGGAACGTTTCATCTGCATTTTATATCCATCGCCGACGATGGTCATCATCTGTTCCTCCGTCAAAGGACCGAGCCCAAACTTCTCCAGTGAAAGGTTCGTACAGTATGTCAGCGCATGGATCGAGTTTACCAGCGTTCCATCCAGATCAAAGATCAGACACTTATATTTCATATCTGCCTCCATATAAAGCAAAAACGAATCAAAAACTGTGCCACTCATTTTATCACACTAAAAAAAAAATGACAATACCTTTCTGCGCATATATAGGGCTCTGTCCGTTCTTTTATTACTGTACACGGCTAGTGGATTTTGCCGATTTGGAATGAGAAGCATCAGGCGTATATTTCTGACAGTTTCAGTCATTCTTACAGTTTTTTTCCATAAATTCCTTTTAAATCCCATTGACTCTTTCCAGTTTCCATATTAGGATATATCTATATGAAAAGGACAAATCTACATATATTTTATGTGCATTTTTGTACCAAAAGACGAAATCCCAGGAGGTACGTTTATGAAAAAATTTTGCATCGCAGCTCTCGCTGCAACACTGGCTCTCGGAACCATGATCACAGCTCAGGCTGCTGATACAATAGATGGAACTGTTGTATCCGGCACATACAAACGCAGCACAAACGGCGGACGCCGCCGCGGTTTAAAGTCCCCGGCAGGCGGTGCCTGGGAGAAGCTTTCTGACGGTACCTACAAATATCACTTTGCGGAAGGTCTCGAAGCTACCGATTACTGGCTGGAGATCGATGGAACCTGGTACTATTTCGGTCATGACAATATCATGCAGACCGGATGGGTAAAGGATGACGGCAACTGGTACTACATGGATCTTGAGACCGGTGCTCTCTTCACCGGCTGGCACGAGATCAGCGGCAAGTGGTACTACTTCCACGAGGAAGGTGATGGCTTCAAGGGCACTCTCATGGTAAACTGTGAGACTCCGGACGGATACACCGTTGACGTGAATGGTGCGCTTGTAGAATAGTCACTGGCATAAATTTTAAAAATCCCCGCAGGATCGTTTTTCCGCATCCTGCGGGGATTTTTTGCCGGTCCATATAGCATCCGTTCCAATAATACGTTTCTTGCATATGTCCCATTGATCGGCAGTTCCTCTTTATTCATATCTCAGAGCATCGATCGGATCCGCCTTTGCGGCTTTCGATGCCGGGTAGATTCCAAAGAAGATTCCGACCACGGCTGAAAAGGATACCGCAAGAATGATGATCCCGGGTTTGATCACCACGGGGAGTCCAAGCACCGCGCCGCCTGCCGTCACGAGACTCACAGCGAGCAGAACACCGATGATTCCGCCCAGAGCTGACAGGATCGCGGACTCTGTCAGGAACTGAATCAGGACATCCCGGGTCCTTGCTCCAAGCGCCTTTCTGATACCGATCTCGCGGGTCCTTTCCGTGACGGACACCAGCATGATGTTCATGATCCCGATGCCGCCCACGAGGAGAGAGATCGCTGCGATCCCGCCCACGGCCATGGAAAGTCCGCCCATGAGGCTGTCGATGGATCCCATCTCATTTGCCACCGTATTCGTATAGAAATCTTCCGCGTTTCTATTCTTAATTTTCCCGAGATACATCGTCAGCCTTGACATGAAATTTACCATGTCCGTTCCCTCTTTCGCGTACAGACGACAGTAATAGAACAGGTCATTCGGCCATGTGAGCAGTGTATACGGGATATACGCGGATCCCGTATCGCCGGAACCTCCGGACAAAAGCTTCTGGAAGGCGCTCATCTCTTTTTTGTAGACACCGACTACCGTATACATGTCTGTATCCCCGTAGACGGTGGTCCGGAAGGTCTTTCCCACCGCGTTTTCCGTTCCGAAAAGTTTTCTGGCACTCTCCTCCTCTATCACCACATTTTTCTTTCGTCCAAGAATATCTCCTTTGTTTAAATAACGTCCGGAAATCATGGTCACCGGCTGGACATCGCTAAAATTCCAGTCGATCCCCTGGAAGTCAAATTTCATGTTTGTCCGTCCTGCAAGGACTTCTGAATTTACGCTGGCGTAACTGTCGATATAGGATATCTCATCCCCAAAGATCTCCTTGATCTTATCAAGTTCATCCAGGGTAAAGTAATCGCTGTCCCGCACATCCTCCACATTGTATCCGATGGATACCACCGCCTGGGTGGCCCCCGCGTCCTTATAGAGGTCCGCGAACAGTCCGCGCATCGTATCGCCGATGGAGACGATGGATATGACAGAACCGATTCCGATGATAATGCCCAGCATGGTCAGGAATGAGCGCATCTTGTTCGCCATGATTGCATGGAAGGCCATGATCATATTTTCGCCTAGCATCCGACCACCCCACTCTCTGTTCCGGCTGTTTTCTGGAAGTGTCTGTAGAGACCTTTCATGTGGACTTTACCGCTTCCTTTTGTCGGGTTTTCGTTGATCTCATCTTTGATGATCTGACCGTCTGAGAAGTGGATGATCCGGTCCGTAAAGGCGGCGATATTTTCCTCGTGGGTGACAACGATCACTGTGGCTCCCGCTTTGTGGAGTTCCGAGAAGATCTCCATGATCTCGATGGATGCGGCTGTATCGAGATTTCCCGTCGGTTCATCCGCCAGGATCAGCGGCGGCTCGTTCGCCAGCGCTCTCGCAATGGCAACGCGCTGTCTCTGTCCGCCGGACATCTCATTGGGCATGTGTCCGGCGCGTTTTTCCAGCCCCACGCACTCCAACAGTTCCATGGCCCGCTCCGTCCTTTTCCTTTTCGGGATCCTCGCGTAGGTCATCGGGAGCTCCACATTTTTTAACGCCGATGTCCTGGAGATCAGGTTGAAGGATTGGAACACGAAGCCGATCTTTTTATTCCGCACCGCGGAGAGTTCGTCCGGGGACAGGGCCGCCGTGTCGATCCCGTCGAGGTAATAGTGACCCAGTGTCGGGCGGTCCAGGCAGCCTAAAATGTTCATCAGGGTGGATTTTCCCGATCCGGAGTGTCCCATGATCGCAACGAACTCGCCGCGGTGGATCGTCAGGTTGATTTTCTTTAGTCCCATGACCCGGATCGCGCCTGTGTCGTAGATCTTTACGAGGTTTTCCAGGCGGATCAGCTCGTCTGTCACGTTTTCCGTCATGTAGCGGGATCTTGTCAGTTTTTCAAACATTGTTTATTCCCCCTGTTTTCCGGATGATGTGACTGCCATTCCATCTGTGTACTGCTCTCCCGGCTCCGCGATCAGGACGGAGTTTTCATCCAGGGAGCTCCCTTCCACCGGGATGATCTCCATCTCCACATCGCCTTCCACACCGATGTCCACCGGAACCCAGGATACGGTTCCGTCACTGATCTCCTGGACGTAGTTCGTTCCGTCTTTTTCCATCACGGCGGAGACTGGGACTGTCAGGGCGTTCTCGGATTCTTCCAGGACAATGGACGCGCGGGCGGTGATTCCAGCGATCAGTTTTGTGTCCTGATCTGTGACGCGGATCTTTGTGGGGATGACGCGCTCGCTGGAACCGCCGCCTTTCTCTTCGCCGGTCGGGGAGATCGAGATGACTTCGCCGTGGACGGTCTCACCGTTTAAGATGTCCGCGGAGATCTCGGCTTCCTGGCCGACGGCGACTTTTCCGATGGTGTACTCGCTGACTTTGATCTCGAGTTCCAGGTTATCGAGGTTTTCGATCACGAAGAGCGGGGCGTCGTTTTCCATTTTGTCGGCAAAACGGCCTACTTTTGTGTTGACGCGGACGACGGTACCGTCGATAGGGGCTTTTAAGATAGTATTATCTAACTGTTCTACGGCTTTTTCGTAGTCGAATTTTGCTTTTTCGATCTGGAGGCGGTAGGAGTCATCGGCGACGGCGGATCCGTTTTTTATTGTGTAAGAGTCGCATTCCCGTTCTGCGTCGTGGAGACCGTTTTCCGCTGTCTCAAGATCAACTTTTGGGACGCTGCCGCCATCAAAGAGGGCTTTTGTGCGGTCGTAGTTGGCCTGGGCGGTGTTCAGGTCCTGGATGGCTTTGGCGTAGCCGTTTCTTGCTTCTTTATCTTTTTCGGCGCAGGTGGTCACGGCGAGGTCGTAGTCGTTTTTGGCGATGTCGGCTTCTTTTTTTACGTCGGAATCGTCGAGGACTGCCAGGGGCTGGCCTTTTGTGACTTTGTCGCCTTCTTTTACGGGAATTTCGAGGATCTCAGCGTGGAGGTTTGAGACGACGTCTACGCTGTCGGTTCCGGAGATGGGACCGGTGACTGTGAGGCGGTTTTGGATGGTTTTGCGGGTTGGAGTCACAGTGTCCACAACGGGGACCATGTCTTTTCCGCCGGACAGGAGTTTGATGCCGGTGATTCCGAGGATGGCAATGGCGGCGGCGATTATGATCTTTTTTCTATTTGGGTTTTTGGGTTTCTTTTCTGTGGTTCCGGCCAGTAGGGAGTCCAGTTCTTTGTCGAATTCTTCTGGTGAGATTTTTTCTTCACTGCTCATACTCATGTGTTCCTTCCGAGGTTTTCTATGTTAAATGTGATTATTTTAACACTGGAATTTAGTATAGCAGGGAAATGTTTCTTTCTTGGGTCTTTTATCTGGCGGTTTTCTTGCGATTTTCTTACGTTTTTTGGGGGAGAGGTGAATTGGCGGGGGGTACGCACAGACCAGCTTTCAGATTCGGGCTCAGAGGATTTTCGGGGCGGTTCCTCTAGGCTTGCAGGAGAATGCTAAGGGCGGAGAAGCGGGGACACAACTCGCTTGCGCTCAAACAAGTGTCCCCGCTCCTCCAACGCATTCTTCTGCGAGCCAAGAGGAAGCCATGCCCCGAAAATCAATCGCCCGGATCTGAAAGCTGGTCTGTGCTGTGTACTGGCGGGAGCGCAGGCGCTGCGCTGTGCGTTGAGGATGTGGCTGTGCTGAGGGACGAGAAAGGAATAAGCAGTGCTGCATAATAGTTGTGTACTGTGCTGTTGTTTTGACGGTTGGCTCACGGATGAGAGGTTTTTACATATTTTATAGTAAGTACGTTTGAGTGAGGTATCCATGACTCCGAAATTGGAAGTTAGAGGGGTGGATTATTCCTACCATACGATGGATGGAGAGACGAAGGCCCTTTCTGATATATCGTTTCATGTGAATCCCGGCGAGTTTCTTTGTGTTGTCGGGCCGTCCGGGTGTGGGAAGTCTACGTTGCTTTCTTTGCTTGCCGGGCTTTTGGTTCCTGAGCGGGGGGAGATTCTTTTGGACGGAGTTTCTGTCGGAAAGGGGACTTCGGGGATCGGGTACATGCTGCAGAGGGATCATTTGTTTGAGTGGCGGACGATCCTTTCGAATGTTTCACTGGGGCTTGAGGTGCGGAGGAAGTGTGATTCAAAGCATTTGAGCCGGGTGAAGCAGCTTCTGAATTCTTACGGACTTCAGTATTTTTACGATGCGCATCCGTCGGAGCTTTCCGGGGGGATGCGGCAGCGGGCTGCTTTGATCCGGACTCTTGCTTTGGAGCCGGATCTTCTGCTTCTTGATGAGCCGTTTTCTGCTCTGGATTATCAGACGAGGCTTTCGGTCTGTGATGATATCAGTTCGATCATCCGCAGCCGAAAGAAAACGGCGATCCTGATCACCCACGATCTTTCGGAGGCGGTGAGCACAGCGGACCGGATCCTGGTTCTGACGAACAGACCGGGGACGATCAAGGGGGAGCTTGTGATTCGGTTTCCGAACCATGAAATGAGTCCTTTGAAGCGGCGGAATTATCCGGAGTTTTCTTCTTATTTTAATGAATTGTGGAAGATTCTTGGGAACGGGAATGGTGATGATACGTCAACTGTCGATGGGGCCGGATCTGGAGATACAGATATTATCAATGGAACTGAATCCGGTGATGAGAATGCACCGGCAGCCAGAAACGGACTCATGACCGCTGTCAATGTGGGAGGTGAGCCGGATGAGATTTCATAGTATCGCTTCTTTTATCCTGCGCAGGCACCGGGCTGTGATCCCGGCAGCGGATCTTGCGGTCTCCCCGGCCCAGTGCCGGTATCTGGAGCAGGAGCGGCGGATCCGGAGGCAGATCTTCATCTGCAGGATCTTATTTCTGGTCCTGTTTCTTTTTTCCTGGGAGATCAGCGCCCGGATCGGGATCCTGAACGATTTTATTTTCAGTTCCCCGTCCCGGGTGCTCTCCTGTTTTCTTTCCATGGCGGCAGACCGGACGATCTTTTACCACACGGGAGTCACGGTTTTGGAGACGCTTTTGAGCTTTTTTCTTGTGACATGGATCGGGATCTTCGGCGCGGTGGCGCTCTGGTCCAGCAGGCGGCTGGCAAAGATTCTGGAACCGTACCTTGTCATATTGAACAGTCTGCCGAAGTCCGCTCTCGCGCCGCTGCTCATCGTATGGCTGGGCAACAACATGAAGACGATCATCACGGCGGCGGTCTCTGTGGCGGTATTTGGCTCGATCTTAACGCTCTACAACGGCTTTCTCTCCATGGATCCTGACCAGATCCGTCTGATCTACACGCTGGGAGGAAAACAGAAGGATGTTCTCACAAAGGTCCTGCTGCCCGGCTCTGTTCCACTTATCATCAGCAACATGAAGGTCAACATCGGTCTCTGCCTCGTCGGCGTCATCATCGGCGAGTTTCTCTCCGCCCAGGCAGGCCTTGGCTTCCTCATCATCTACGGCAGCCAGGTCTTCAAGCTGGATCTCGTGATCATGTCCATCGTGATCCTCTGTATTCTGTCCGCAATCCTGTATCAGGCGGTGGCAGTGCTGGAACGGAGGTGTAAGCAGTAGAATCCCATCCACAGCTTCTGGTATCGGTAGGTTTTTCGGATGTATGACAATCCGTTAATCCATAAAATCTTTCTAAACAAATTTTTTTACCAACATCATGCACCGCTCTCATCAGTGACTGGAAAAAAAGTCTCACAAACAAAAATCCCCAGAAAACACCGCCCATATACCGGGGCATGTCTTCTGGGGAATATTTTTTGATTTTAAGCTAGTCCAAGGACTCTCTGTAGAATCCGCCGTAGAAGTCTTCTGTTTTGAATACGTTTATGATCACGTTTTCATCCACTTCCTGGATCAGCTGGACGATATCGTTGATCTCATAGGAAGAAATTACGGTGTGGAGCAGGTACATTTTTTTGTGGCTGTAGCCGCCGATGGCGTCCACGCAGGAAATACCGTGGTGATACTTGCTGACATACGCCTTCATGACCTCTTCCGCTTTCTCAGTGGTGATCTGTAAGGTCACGCGGTCATAGCGGTGATGGAAGGTGGAGATCATCTTTGTGGAGATGAACTGGAACAGGATGGAATATCCTGCATACTCCCAACCGAACATGTGTCCAAAAATTACAAGGATACACACATTTCCCATGAACACATAGTTCCAAATGGACTTTCCGGTCTTATTGGAAACATAGAGGGCAATAAAGTCGGTACCACCTGTGGATGCGTTTCCTTTTAAGGAAAGGACAACGGACAGTCCGTAAAGCACACCGCCGAAGATCACATTCAGGGTCAGATCCTCAAATAGCGGAGTATAGTGGCAGACTTTTAAGAAAAAGCTTGCAAAAAATACCTGCAGCAGCGAAAACACCGTGAATTTCACGTTGATGCTGCGGCAGCACATCAGGGCAACAGGCAGGTTTAAAACAACGAGCGCCAAAGATGTCGAGACGGTAAATCCATACAGTTCAGCGATTCGGTCGATCAAAATCGCAAGTCCAGTAAATCCGCTGGACAGAAGGCCTGCCGGACGAATAAAGGCCAGAATTACATAAGACTGCAGAAGGGCAGATGCCAGAACTGCCACGAAGGAAATCGCACAGCGGACAACAAAATTTTTCCGTATTTCACGTACCTTTTTGGTAACATCATTCCAGGAACTCATAAGTGGGGTACTCCTTTTTCATACTCTTGGTGCTGCGATCCGGTATTGTCGTATTTGATAAATCAAATGGTGTATTTTCCCGAATCGGTCCATTGTTTTCAGATTCTTTGCCGTTTTGTATGGGGTATTAGAAAAACGACCTTCCTAACTTTATCATGATTTTTTTGATTGTCAATCGGTCTCTTGAAAAACGAGAAAAAAACAACCGGAGGAGAACTCCGGCTTAATAATGTTAAAAATTCTATTCTCTTGTTTCCGCATCTGTACAATTATTTTCCGCGGTTTTCCCCGATCGCCGTGAGGTACCGGTTGCACGCATCCTTCATGCACGCGATCAATGGCTTCTGCGTCAAAGCAAAATAGCGCTCCCTGATCTCCTTCTCGATCAGCGGAACGTCTGTCCTCAGGCTCTTCCCCACAAACATGGATGCCACGAACTGCTTCGTCACCTCAAGGATCGTATTGCAGTCCAGTTCCAGGATCTTCCCCGTATCCCGCTCCACGATCAGACTGATATAAAACTCCCCGTGGAGATTGTAGATCGCATCCTCTTTGCTCGGCTTTGCCTGGCCGACCACAAGGATCGTGTTTTTGTTTTCCATATAATATACCCCTTTTTGTTCCCCGATATAAGAAATTGCTCATAGTGACCGACCTGCCCGCTCACGCAGACGAAACCTTTGCTGACAGCGCAAGAAAAACAAATGTCATCTGCGGTGCCGCTTGTTTTACTTTTGCGCCCGTTACATAGTATATCACAAAATATATTCGTTTTCCATTGACTTTTCTATGCATTTCCACTAGACTAGAGACAACGAAAACAGATTCTTTTATTTATCGGGACTCCTGCCCGGATGTTCCCTCCGTAAATAAGAGCCATGAATCTTCCAACAGGGGATCAGTGGCTTTTTTTGTTGCCTGAAATCCGAAAAACGATCCATATCGGCTTTTTCATACACACGGCCGCGAAAAAAGTTTTCCCCTCATCAAACATATTTGGAGGATAAATACCATGACATTTTTTAAAGATCTGGATACCATTATGAAACAGGATTTCGGAAACCGCGGGCTCTTAAAAGCACTCCCGGACAATCCGATCCAGGAAACCTTAAACACGCTCGCGGACGCCCGCCGTGTCATTCTCTTAACCGGCTTTCCGGTCCGACTCAGCGACGGCTCTTATGTTGGTGAAACTGACGGCCCCTTAGGCACCGCTGATATTGCAGCAGCCCTGACCGCTCTCGGCGCCTCCGTCCTCGTGATCACCGATGAGCCCGCCTTTTCCATTGTAAGCGACGTTGTCTGCTACCGCGCTCCAAAAGCAAAACTCATGATGCTCCCTAAAACAGACACCGGCGACTTCATCCGAAATTGCATCAAAACCTTCGCCCCGACCCACCTCATCTCCTTAGAACGCCCCGGTAAAGCCGCCAACGGCCACTACCACAGCATGCGCGGCGAAGTCCTCGATGACATGATCACTGACTCCGCCCTCTTTCTCTCCGAAGCAAAAAAATCCGGAGCCACCACCATCTCCATCGGCGACGGCGGCAACGAGATGGGCATGGGCACCTACCGCGACGTGATCGAACATTTCGTTCCCTTCGGTGGAACGATCTGCACCGCCGAATCCGCCGACATCACCCTCGCCAGCGGCGTCTCCAACTGGTGGGGAATTGGTATCGCCGCCCTCTGCTCCCTCTTCGCTGAAAAAAATCTCCTCCCGACCCGCGAGGAAGAGACCGAGTCTCTCCGCCTCGCCGTAGCCGCCGGCAGCGTAGACGGTTGCACCAAAAAGAACGAAATGACCGTCGACCGCCTGGATCTCGAGACGCATCTCGGAATCCTGGATTCTGTTAACGACATCTTAAAGAAAGAACTGGACATATGTGCAATTGCATAAAGTAATCTCCATATCGCACAGCGCAGCGCCTGCGATCCCGCCAATACACTCGGCTGGCCACCCTCGCGCAGCCAATCTCAGCGCTGGCCTGGGTCCGGATCCGGGTGCCTGATTTCGGGGGCATGGTTTCCTCTTAGTGCGCAGGAGAATTCGTTGGAGGAACCGCCCCCGAAATCCCGAGTACCCGGAGCCGGACCCAGGCCAGCACGTACCCTTTAGCCACATCCCCCGCACATTTCATATTGACATCCCCCACCCCCATTCTATATAATAGACATAAATAATACGAATACCACATATGAAAGGGGGTTATACTCCTGCGGTCCCACCCGGACGGCAGTATTTTTATGGAACAGCACCTGTCACAATACAAAATCTTCTACGAAGTAGCCCGCTGCGGCAACATCTCCCGCGCCGCCAAAGAACTCTACATCAGCCAGCCTGCCATCAGCAAAGCCATCAGCAAACTTGAAGAAAGCCTCGGCATCAAACTCTTCAGCCGAAACTCCCGCGGCGTCCAACTAACAAGAGAAGGCGCGATCCTCTTCCAGCATGTGAACACCGCCTTCGACTCCATCGGCCGCGGCGAACGCGAACTGAAGCGGATCCATGATTTCCATATCGGGAACTTGAAGATCGGTGTCAGCAACACCCTGTGCAAATACGTCCTTCTCCCCTACTTAAAAGGATTCATCGGAAAATACCCGCACGTAAACATCGCCATCGAGAGCCAGTCCACCTACCAGACCCTCGACATGCTGGATGCCAGAAAGATCGATATCGGACTCGTGGCGGAACCAAAAAGCAAAAAAGGCCTCCACTTCCAGCCGGTAATGGAAATCAGCGATGCATTCGTCTGTACTCCGGCCTATCTGGAAAACCTCCATCTGAGAGAAGGCAATGACACCGATATTTTTAAAACCGGAAATATCATGCTCTTAAACCGCTCCAATATGAGCCGGAAACATGTGGACGCCTACCTGGCTGACAACCAGATCGAGATCAACCAGATCCTGGAGACCACCGACATGGAACTCCTCATCGAATTCTCCCGGATCGGACTCGGAATCGGCTGCGTCATCAAAGATTTCGTCGAGGATGACTTGAAAAACGGTACACTCATTGAGATCCCGTTAGATATCCCGATCCCGAAACGCGTCATCGGCTTCTGCTGCCATCCTCAGGATATGCCGGATACCCTGAGAGAATTCATGGAATTCTCCCGGACATTCCACAAAGCATGATCTGACAATCGCGGCATTTTTAATACCGATCTTCCCAGAATCGGCAAACAAACAATATAAGTACGAATCGCCCGCAAAAAAGAGCCGGGAACTGAATTCCGATCAATTACAAAATCCAGTTCCCGGCTCTTTTTAGTTTCTCATTTGTAACTGTTCAGTACCTTCACAGTTACATGCAAAAATCCATCCCAAATCGGCTACGCCGATGGATTTTTGCCTTTTTGCCTAGGTTTTCTTACGGTCAGCGCAGCAAGTGCGCAGACCTACTGAACAGTTACTCTCATTTTTCTTATGTACGCTCAACCACTCCTCCAGGCGCAGTCTCCGCACGCGTTTTTACAAACCAAATCCCTAATTCTGGTCCTTATACCCAGTCACTTCATAAAACTTCTCAAGACTTCCATACTTAAACACCATCTTAAGCTCACTTCCGATGCTGTTCATCATCGTCTCATCCGGGATCTCGTCGCGGTGGTACCATCCCGCCTCAGAGAGCTCATCCTCCTGAAGCTTGATCTTATCCGGTCCGTCTAACTCAGCAAAAAATCCGATCATCTCCGTGTCAGAGAATGCCCACGGCTGGCTCTTATAATAGCGGATGTTCTTGACCTTCAGTCCGACCTCCTCCATGACCTCACGGTGGATCGTCTCCTCAAAGCTCTCCCCGATCTCCACGAAACCGGCGATCAGCGCGTATCCGCGGTACGGGTTGTTGTTCACGCGGTATCTGGACATTAAAAGTCTGTCCCCGTCGGAGATTGCAACGATGACAGCCGGAGAGATCTTCGGATACTCCGTCTGTCCGCACTCCGGGCACACTAACGCACGCTCAGTCTTGCTGTTCTCCATCAGATGACCACAGCATCCGCAGTACTTTCTGCTCTCTTTAAAGCGATGAATCTGTGTCGCCGTGATTCCCGCGAAAGCCTGATACATCGGATGCATCTTTCTGTACGCCGCTGTCGGACAGAGTTCATAGACATCGGAATCATATCTCGGCATCTCCGTCACATAGTAATAATGATTTCCATCGATGGCGAACAGATAATACGCGCTTTCTTTCAGCAGCTCTTTGTCCTCCGGGAAATCGGAAAACTTCGGAATCTTGTGATTTTCCTCGTCCACTTTTCTTAAAAGTGTCTTACTCTTCTTTATATAAAGGACAAAGTCCTCATCCTGCGCCTTCGGCTGTCCGTAGGTCAGGTCAAATTTATGCGGGTTGATATCCTGGATCATTCCTATACTCCTTATTCGTTGACATAAGTTTCTGCCTCCCCGCAGCACCTCTCAGTTTCTGCTGCCGTCCCGGCAAAACTTTAAAATTTTCACATCATTTCCATGATACGACGGGCATTCATTTTTGTCAATCCATCAAAACCTTCCGCTCTGCACAGTTCCTCAAAGAAACTTCGCCATATGTTTCCCTGTTTCGGTTGACGAACATGTTCATTTGCCTTATAATGCCATTCAGTGTCCCTTCACAAAGGGAGAATGTATGTTTATTTGTAACCGTGAAATTTCTTCACGGTTATCTATGTTTTACGAAAGGAGTTACCCAAATGGCAACAGAAAACAAAATGGGCGTCATGCCGCTAAACCGGCTTCTGATCTCCATGTCCGTACCAATGATGATCTCGATGCTCGTCCAGGCACTCTATAACATTGTGGACAGTATGTTCGTCGCGCAGTTAAGCGAGAATGCCCTGACCGCCGTATCCCTGGCGTTCCCGGCGCAGAACCTGATGATCGCCGTGGCGACCGGAACCGGCGTCGGTGTCAATGCTGCTCTCTCAAGAAATCTCGGCGAAAAGAACTTTGATCGCGCCAACAGGATCGCGGACCACGCGCTGTTCCTGGCGGCTATGAGCTACATCGTATTCGCGATCTTCGGTCTCTTCTTTGCGAGACAGTTCTTCCGTCTCCAGACCGATATCGAGGAGATTGTGGATCTCGGAACTACTTATTTGAGAGTCTGCACGATCGCTTCCTTCGGACTCTTTATGGAAATCGCATGTGAGCGTCTCTTACAGTCCACCGGAAAAACGATTTACTCCATGTACACCCAGGGACTCGGCGCCATCATCAACATCGTCCTTGACCCGATCCTGATCTTCGGTTACTTCGGAGCACCGGCTCTCGGGATCGCCGGTGCCGCAGGCGCCACTGTTTTCGGACAGCTCATCGCCTTCGGCCTCGGTTTTTACTTAAATAAGACGAAAAACCACGAGATCACGATCTCCCTCAGGAGCTTTAAGCCCAACGGTGAGATCATCCGCCACATTTACGCGGTGGGCGTTCCGTCCATCATCATGGCATCCATCGGAAGTATCATGACCTTTGGAATCAACAAGATCCTTATCGCCTTTTCTTCCACGGCGACAGCTGTATTCGGTGTCTACTTCAAGCTCCAGAGCTTCGTGTTCATGCCGGTCTTCGGTTTAAACAACGGAACCGTTCCGATCATCGCCTACAACTACGGTGCCGGAAAACCGGACCGAATTATGGGAACCATAAAGCTGGCCGCTGTGTACGCTACAACGATCATGCTGTGCGGCTTCGCTGTCTTCCAGCTCATGCCGGATAAGCTTTTAATGATCTTCAGCGCCTCCGATACGATGCTCTCCATCGGCATTCCGGCACTCCGGATCATCTCCATCAGTTTCCTGTTTGCGGGCTGCTCCATCGTCTGTACTTCCCTGTTCCAGGCACTTGGACATGGAATGCTGAGTTTATGGATCTCCGTGTTCCGTCAGCTTGTCGTTCTTCTGCCGGTGGCATTTATCTTCGCAAGGATCGGTGGTCTTCACACCGTGTGGTTTGCCTTCCCGATCGCCGAAGCTTTCGCGATCATCTTCAGCGGTGTGTGCCTTGTCCATGTGTACCGTAAGGAGATCATTCCGTTGAAAGCACAGCAGGGAAAATAGTTTTTTAATTAAAGAATCGAATTTTTCAGACATGTAAGCTTACGTCCTGACAGGTCGTTTCTCCCGGTTATTTCCGTGTATGAAACGGCTTTGCCAGACTTAAGTTTACATGCCTTTTTGTTATTACCTCTTTTCCGAAGTTCAAAATCATTCCTCGTCTTTTCGCATTCTCCGATGATCTGCATTTCTGTCCGTCAGCATTTTCTCATAAAATTTTTTCAAAAAATATGTGATTTTAACCTTTTAGTTCAAGACAAACCGCGAATTTTATAGTATGATATAGCTACTTACAAAACAGAGGTTCTAAGTCTCATATACCGGCGACAAGGATCCGCCGTCCGTTTCCCTATGAAAATCAAAGAATACGTAACTATTCAGCACCTTCATAGCTACGTGCAAAAATCCATTCCAGATCAGCTTCGCTGATGGGATTTTTGCCTTCCAGCCTATATTTTCTTACGGTCAGCGCAGCAAGTGCGCAGACCTACTGAACAGTTACAAGAATACTTAACATTACCCGCTGCCAGAAACATTTTTTAATGGCCGACAGCTGACATCAGTCTGCCCTGATTGGAAATTTGGAGGATGATGTATGAAAGAATTATCGAAAACACTGACCGGAAAAAAGATCCGGGATGAAATGTTAAAAAGAAAGATGACAGTCCGCGATCTCCAGGATGCACTGGAACTGGACAGTCCCCAGTCGATCTATAAGTGGCTTCGCGGGGAATCGCTCCCCTCTCTTCCGAATATGCTGGTCCTCGGTGAGCTGTTCAAGGTTCCGTTGGAAAGGCTTCTGGTCCATGAGGACGGAAGTGTCGCTTACCACCGTATCTTCGATGACAGCCTTCCTTACGAGATTGCCTATCTGGTCCAGGACAAAGATGACTTTTCCGTAAAAAGACGGCATGTGGCACGGGCAGATACCTTCGCGGGAACCTGTTACTCAGGAATCTTTAATCTGCCTCAGGAGTGTCCTCACTCAAAAGCTCCTCATAACTGACATTTAAGACTTTTGCGAAGTATCTCAGTTCAATATCGGTCACAAACCTTTTTCCGCTCTCAATCCTCTGGATCGCGTTCTTATCAAGGTCCAGACCGAGAAGCTGAAGCATATCCGCCAGACGTTTCTGTGAAACATCGTTCATCCTGCTGCGAAGTTCACGGATCTTGATCCCGCAGATATTGTTCCTGCCGGATATTGACTTGTTTTTGTACATATAATAACACTCCTTGTTTGGCATTCACTAATTGTCACTCCAAACAATATATGTTATTATTGAAGCAGTCATGACATTCACTGGATGTCACAAGAAGATTTTATTGGTATGCATTATCAAACCTAAAAAAATATGATCCTGCTGCCGCACCACAGGAGCAGATCTCTTAAATATACAACTTTTCAAAGGAGGATTTATTTATGGAAATCACAAAAGAATTTAAACAGGATCTCTCCGAGCTGGAATCTGCGTGCAACAGTTTTCTCGGAAAATATGAATCACAGCTCACGGACGCACTGAATAAGACGAAAATGTCCGCTGAGGACAGCTTGAAAATAGACCTGATGTTAGAACTTGTCACCCACCTCTCCTCCGCGCAGTTCGTCTCTTCCTACATGCAGAAGGATATCGTGAAGGAAGGAATTCTGCTCCAGGATGCGGCCGGAAACTTCACGCTCGGCGGCGATTCTCTTCCGACGATGAGCGATGTCGAAGTGTATGTCCACGATGATGAATTAAACCAGGACGTCTGGAAGCGTGTATTTATCGGCGGCGGAACCGAAAAGCGGATCTGCGGTCTGCGCCATCCGGATCTCACTTCCGGAGTCCATGCAAGAATCCGCGGTTAGTTTTTCCCAGGAAAAGTCCATAAAAAAGATCCGCCAGCATACCGTACGAAACTATCTTCGGTATCCTGACAGATCTTTTTTCTTTATATTGTAACTGTTCAGCGCCTTCTCCCTGTATCTCATACAGTCAACGCGGCAAGTGCGCAGACCTGCAGAACAGTTACTTTATTTCTTACTTATTTGTCTTTTTCTCCTCATACTCCTTCAGCGCCCGCAGTGCCTCCCCTGACAGCGGAAACAGCACTATCAGGTTAAACACCGTCATAAGACCAACGCCCACGTCTCCGAGATCCCACACCACCGTGTACGCCTGCAGTCCGCCGACGAACAGCATGATCAAAGCAAAGATCTTGTAGAGTGTCTGATAAATCCAACGGTTTCCGAACAGGTACGCAACGTTGGATCTAGCGTAGAACAGGATACCGAGAAACGTTGAGAAGCTGAATAACGCCAGCGTCACCGCGATAAATACCACGCCGAACTCACCCATATAGTAGCTCATGACTTTCTGTAAAAGATCCATTCCCGCAAGCCCCGTCGTCAGTTCTTCCGGGACGAGCAGCATGATCATCGCCGTGCAGCTGCAGATCACGATGGTGTCGATAAATACGCCAAGCGCCTGCACGAGACCGACCTTTACCGGATCGCTCTCATCCGCCGCAGCCGCCGCGCATGGTGCGGAACCGGAACCAGCCTCATTGGAGAACAGGCCGCGCTTCACGCCGTTCATGAGCACCGCGCCAAAGCCGCCCGCCGCGATCTGGCGGAGTCCGAAGGCTTCCGCAAAGATCCTCGCAAACACGCCAGGAACGCTGCTCAAATGGGTCGCGATGATAAACAGGGTGATCACAAAATAGCAGCCCGCCATGATCGGAACGATCACATCAAGGGCGCGGACTGTAGCGTTCTTTCTCATAACGATCACCGCAGAGATCACGACGAGGACTACCGTCGTCACGAGCGGCGAAATTCCGAAGGCATTCTCAAATGCCGACGCCACAGAGTTGCTGATGACCTGGCTGATTCCACCCCAGCAGATCAGGCCAGACAGCGCAAACAGGACCGCGATCACGGAGCGTTTCAGTTTTTTCTTTCTCACCCGCTCCGCATAGCTGTGGATATAGTAAGCCGGACCACCGTGGTAACCGCTGTAGAGCGGGTCCTTTTCCTTATAAAGCTGCGCTAAAGCCGCCTCCACAAACGCTGTGGAGGCCCCAATCGCTGCCGATAACCACATCCAGAACACAGCACCGGCACCGCCTGCCGAGATCGCCGCAACGACTCCCACGAGGTTTCCCATTCCTACTCGGGTCGCTGTGGACACAAACAAAGTCTGGATCGGTGACAGGCCGCCTTCCTCCTGTTTCTTTCCGTTCAAAGCCCGGATCATGTCCGGAAACAGGCGGACCGGAAGAAATCTTGTCCGAAGCGTAAAATAGACTCCCGTTGGAATTAAAAGCAAAACAAGAAGCGGAATCCCGATCCCATTTCCGTTCCCCAGCGGAATCGTAAACAGGTCTCCCCATAAGAAGCGGTACACCGCTTCGATAACTGCTGTTACCATAAGTAAATTTTCTCCTTTTCGATATAACATGACAGACAGGCACCCGCTCCCCCAAAGCGTACTTTTCAAGCTTCAATACTAAAACGCGCCAGTCTGTTAAATTGGCATGTACAAGTTTTTATTATACACGTTTATAATGTGTGCTGTCAAATAATCCTTATGAATAGCTCGTATGTGGGAATGAATTATCAGTTATATTAGCGAGCTTCTCAAGTTATTGCGGCAGTCTCCAAGGTCTCATTCAATCATGGACTTTGTCTCGTTGCTCGCGTAAATCGAGTAGGAGGGAAAATTAAATAAATTTTCCCGACCTCTCATACCACCGTAC
>ERZ779842.222-NODE-222-length-68209-cov-9.800188_pt1 | contig 68209 bp, 56 predicted proteins | sample MGYA00511095_ERZ779842 | MGnify/ENA primary metagenome ERZ779842 (study PRJEB29588, sample SAMEA2154036) | human gut metagenome | biome: human gut; feature: human-associated habitat; material: faeces | place: Denmark | collected 2008/2010 ... | reverse complement strand
GGGCGAAATTGGCCCGGCAGGTCCCATCGGCGCAGATGGTCCGCAGGGGCCAACCGGTCCGACCGGCCCGGCAGGGACAGTGACAGCGGCCGCTCCGGTGGCAAATGCCACAGACTCGGAGAACGTGGTAAATCAGTTTAATGAATTACTTGCAAATCTGAGAACGGCTGGACTTCTGGCACCCAATCCCTAACGAAGGATAGATTAAAAGAGGAGACCGCAGATGCGGTCTCCCTCAGGATCGAAAGAGATTTGTAACGGTTCAGCCCGGAAGCGGCATCGTTCCCGAATGTGTATCGGATGTGGAACAAATCGCGTCGGGGGAATCAAATCGCACCGGGGTCTTGCATGAAGACTGCCGGTATGGTAAAATCCTGTCTGGAAATATACAGCGCTTGTAACGGTGCGGCACCTTTACAGTAGCGGGTAAAAATCTATTCCAGATCAGCAGTGTCGATGGGATTATTGACACTGCCGGAACGCAGAAGGAGGAAAAATCATGAAAGAAACATGGAACGTCCTCGACCCGGACGAGTATGTAAAACACAATCCATTTATGGGATATACAAATATGAAGATTGAAAAGATCTCCCCGGAATGCAGTGAGATCAGTATGAAGATCACTCACGGCGTGACAAACCTGATGGGCATGGTCCATGGCGGAATGCTCTATGCGCTGGCAGATGTGGTAACAGGCCTCACAGCCAGAGCCGACGGAAGAAAATATGTGACCCAGAGCGCCCATATAAACTTTATCCGGAATGTATCGGAAGGAACGGTCTATGCGAAAGGCATCCTGATCCGCCGCGGCAGGTCGATCACCATCGTCCGCAGCGAAGTGACGGATGAAAAGGGAAATCTTCTCGCCGATGTGACCGTGGACATGTTCTGTCTTGGAGAGTAGTCTCCCGGAAGGAGAAAAACAGGCCAAACCTGTCAAAATCACAAGAGAAGAATTTGAGACAACTCATCCAGGCGTGTCATAGCCGGAAAAAGCCGTATTTTCAAAGAAAATTTAAGGTTTCTCCTTGACAGGCAGAAAAACTCTGTATATAATAATGGGGCGTGCATCGGGTACGTCCCGTTTTTTGTGCGCATAAAGGCTGATAAGCAGCAACCAACAGTCAATATCACAGGAGGTGAAAAGAATGCCAACATTTAACCAGTTAGTAAGAAAAGGTAGAGAGACATCTGTAAAGAAATCTACAGCTCCGGCACTCCAGAAAGGATACAATTCCCTTCATAAGAAAGCCACAGATACATCTGCTCCGCAGAAGAGAGGTGTGTGCACAGCTGTTAAGACTGCAACTCCTAAGAAGCCGAACTCCGCTCTTAGAAAGATTGCCAGAGTACGTCTTTCCAACGGTATTGAAGTAACAAGCTATATCCCGGGTGAGGGACATAACCTTCAGGAGCACTCCGTTGTTCTGATCCGTGGTGGTCGTGTTAAGGACCTTCCGGGTACCAGATACCACATCATCAGAGGTACTCTTGATACTGCAGGCGTTGCCAACAGAAGACAGGCTCGCTCCAAGTACGGCGCAAAGAGACCGAAAGATAAAAAATAATTGCGAAGCAATTATTGCTACTCAAACGTAGCGAAGCGGAGTTCGAGTTTCCCGTCTTAAGTGGCGGTCGATAGAAACTTGAACAACCGCATAGGGATCACTAACAGGAATAAAGTGAATGCGTACAACGCATATTAGTGCCGGTGGTATTTGACCTGTGGTTGCAGGAGATAGATAGAAAACCGCGCGCGAACACATTTTATGGAAACATGTGAGTACCGATGATATAATTTTTATAATTAAGGAGGGAAGTAACGTGCCACGTAAAGGACATACTCAGAAAAGAGACGTATTAGCAGACCCGCTTTACAGCAACAAAGTTGTAACCAAGCTGATCAACAACATCATGCTTGATGGTAAGAGGGGCGTTGCTCAGAAAATTGTTTACGGCGCTTTCGAAGAGGTCGCTGAGAAGACCGGTAAGGACGCTGTAGAAGTATTCGAAGAGGCTATGAACAACATCATGCCGGTTCTCGAAGTTAAGGCAAAACGTATCGGTGGTGCAACATACCAGGTACCGATCGAGGTTAAGCCGGAGAGAAGACAGGCATTAGGCCTTCGCTGGATCACTCTCTATTCCCGTAAGAGAAGCGAGAAGACCCAGGTAGAGAGACTTGCAAACGAGATTATGGATGCAGCTAACAACACTGGCGCATCTGTAAAGAAGAAAGAGGAAATGCATAAGATGGCTGAGGCTAACAAGGCATTTGCTCACTACAGATTCTAATAGGAGGAAAAATCCTTGGCTGGAAGAGAATATCCGTTAGAGAGAACCAGAAATATCGGAATCATGGCTCATATCGATGCTGGTAAGACAACAACGACAGAGCGTATCCTTTATTATACTGGTATTAACTATAAGATCGGTGATACTCACGAAGGTACAGCTACCATGGACTGGATGGAGCAGGAGCAGGAGAGAGGTATCACAATCACATCCGCAGCTACGACTTGTCACTGGACACTCCAGGAAAAGACAAAGCCGAAGGCTGGCGCACTTGAGCACCGTATCAACATCATCGATACACCAGGCCACGTAGACTTCACTGTTGAGGTTGAGCGTTCCCTCCGTGTACTTGATGGCGCTGTTGGCGTTTTCTGTGCAAAGGGTGGTGTAGAGCCGCAGTCCGAGAACGTATGGCGTCAGGCTGATACCTACAACGTACCGAGAATGGCATTCATCAACAAGATGGATATCCTTGGTGCAAACTTCTACGGCTGTGTAGATCAGATCCGTACAAGACTTGGCAAGAACGCGATCTGCATCCAGCTCCCGATCGGTAAGGAAGACGAGTTCAAGGGAATCATCGACCTCTTCGAGATGAAGGCTTACATCTACAATGATGATAAGGGCGATGATATCTCCGTAACAGACATTCCGGAAGATATGGCAGATGATGCAGAGCTTTACCACAGCGAACTCGTTGAGAAGATCTGCGAGCTCGATGATGACCTCATGATGCAGTATCTTGAGGGTGAGGAGCCGACCGTTGATGAGATGAAGAAGGTTCTTCGTAAAGCAACCTGCGAGTGTCAGGCAATTCCGGTATGCTGCGGTACAGCATACAGAAACAAAGGCGTACAGAAGCTCCTTGATGCGATCATCGAGTACATGCCGTCTCCGCTTGACATCCCGCCGATCAAGGGCGTTGACCTTGAGGGCAACGAAGTAGTTCGTCATTCTTCCGATGATGAGCCGTTCTCCGCACTTGCATTCAAGATCATGACAGACCCGTTCGTAGGTAAACTTGCATTCTTCCGTGTTTACTCCGGAACAATGAACTCCGGTTCCTACGTATTAAACGCAACAAAAGATAAAAAAGAGCGTGTTGGCCGTATCCTTCAGATGCATGCAAACAAGAGACACGAGCTTGACAAGGTTTACTCCGGTGATATCGCCGCTGCAGTTGGATTCAAGTCCACAACAACTGGTGATACAATCTGTGACGAGCAGCATCCGGTAATCCTTGAGTCCATGGTATTCCCGGAGCCGGTTATCGATATCGCAATCGAGCCGAAGACAAAAGCCGGACAGGATAAGATGGGCGAGGCTCTTGCAAAGCTTGCTGAAGAGGACCCGACATTCCGTGTTCATACAGATACAGAAACAGGCCAGACAATCATCTCCGGTATGGGTGAACTTCACCTCGAGATCATCGTTGACCGTCTCCTCCGTGAATTCAAGGTAGAGGCTAACGTTGGTGCTCCGCAGGTTGCTTATAAAGAGACAATGACTAAGGCTGTTGACGTAGACAGCAAGTACGCGAAGCAGTCTGGTGGTCGTGGACAGTACGGTCACTGTAAAGTACACTTCACACCGATGGATCCGAACGGCGAAGAGACATTCAAGTTCACTTCTTCCGTTGTCGGCGGTGCTATTCCGAAGGAATACATTCCGGCTGTCGGCGAAGGTATCGAAGAGGCTACAAAGGCCGGTATCCTTGGCGGATTCCCGGTACTCGGCGTAGCTGCAGATGTATATGATGGATCTTACCATGAGGTCGACTCTTCCGAGATGGCATTCCACATCGCTGGTTCCATGGCATTCAAGGATGCTATGGCGAAAGGTAACCCGGTACTTCTTGAGCCGATCATGAAGGTAGAGGTTACAATGCCTGAGGAGTACATGGGCGACGTTATCGGTGACGTTAACGCACGTCGTGGACGTATCGAGGGTATGGAAGATATCGGCGGCGGCAAGATGGTTAAGGCATATGTTCCGCTTGCTGAGATGTTCGGCTACTCCACAGACCTTCGTTCCAGAACACAGGGTCGTGGTAACTACTCCATGTTCTTCGAGAAGTACGAGCAGGTACCGAAGAGCGTTCAGGAGAAGATCATCGCTGAGAGAAAGGGCGCTGCGAAATAATCCCACGGGATTATTTCCGGTTTCCTCTTGCATATAGCAAGAATAGGCTTGAAAAACTTTTTCGAATGGAATATAATAGTATTCAGCCTAAGTTAAATATGATAGCCCAATGGGCGCAAAATTAAGGAGGACGTTTTAAAATGGCAAAAGCTAAGTTTGAAAGAACCAAACCGCATTGTAACATTGGTACCATTGGACACGTTGACCATGGTAAAACAACATTAACAGCAGCAATCACAAAAGTTCTTGCAGCAAGAGTTGCAGGTAACACAGCTGAGAACTTTGAAGATATCGATAAAGCTCCGGAAGAGAGAGAACGTGGTATCACAATCTCTACAGCTCACGTTGAGTATCAGACAGAGAAGAGACACTATGCACACGTTGACTGCCCAGGCCATGCTGACTATGTAAAGAACATGATCACTGGTGCTGCTCAGATGGATGGTGCTATCCTCGTTGTAGCTGCTACTGATGGTGTTATGGCTCAGACAAGAGAGCACATCCTGCTTTCCCGTCAGGTAGGCGTACCGTACATCGTAGTATTCATGAACAAGTGCGATATGGTTGACGATCCGGAGCTTCTTGAGCTCGTAGAGATGGAGATCAGAGATCTTCTTAACGAGTACGAGTTCCCGGGCGATGACACTCCGATCATCCAGGGTTCCGCTCTTAAGGCTCTTGAGGATCCGAACGGTGAGTGGGGCGACAAGATCATGGAACTTATGGACGCTGTAGATAGCTACATTCCGGATCCGGTTCGTGACACAGATAAGCCGTTCCTTATGCCGATCGAGGATGTATTCACAATCACAGGTCGTGGTACAGTTGCTACAGGCCGTGTAGAGCGTGGTACTCTTAAACTCAACGATGAGGTTGAGATCGTTGGTATTCACGAGGAGACTCGTAAGACAGTTGTAACTGGTATCGAGATGTTCCGTAAGCTCCTTGACCAGGCTCAGGCTGGTGATAACATCGGTGCTCTTCTTCGTGGTGTTCAGAGAACAGAGATCCAGAGAGGTCAGTGTCTTGTTAAACCGGGTTCCGTAACCTGCCACAAGAAATTCACAGCTCAGGTTTACGTTCTTACTAAAGACGAGGGTGGCCGTCATACACCGTTCTTCAACAACTATCGTCCGCAGTTCTACTTCAGAACAACAGACGTTACAGGCGTTTGCGAGCTTCCGGAAGGTACAGAGATGTGCATGCCGGGCGACAACGTTGAGATGACAATCGAGCTTATCCATCCGGTAGCTATGGAGCAGGGTCTTCGTTTCGCTATCCGTGAGGGCGGCAGAACTGTTGGTTCCGGTAGAGTTGCTACAATCATCGAGTAATCAACGAATCTAATACCGAGGTGCTTTGCACCGAAAAAATAAATATAGTATCTTCGTGAGATATTTGTGTCCAAGCGTAAGAGACCCGCAGAACTTTGTTCTGCGGGTTTTTCTGTTACAAAAAAACAATATATTCTATGTTAGCAGTACCGAATTTGTGATTTTGCCGTAGACGAAAAGATTACATGCACCTAACTGATTTTACGCTTGACTAACCAATAGTTTGAGGAGTATTCTATAAAAAGAAGATACAAAATGAATAAATTTATATAAATTTACAGACAATATTCGATAAAACAATTGTAAAGCATAGGATCAGGGGGCGTTATTATGCAGGCTTTATCAACGGCAAAATCAGGGGAACGTTATACAATTAAGTGGATGCTCGGAAACCAGAAGGTGATGGATTTTCTTCATCGCCACGATTTCTGCGAGGGAAACCCGATCGATGTGATCCTGCGGAACAATGACTGGATGATCATTGGAAATGACATGTGCAGAGTCGCGATCGGATGTGAAGTTGCGGATAGGATCCAGGTTTAAGGTTTTTGAAAGATAAATAAAGAATGGGATCTTCGATAAAAGAAGGTGTGGCGGACAGAGAAAAAGGTCTGGCGCACCTTTTATATTGCCATGCATCTGGAAAAAGCTGCCGGTGGAAGGTTCTGTAGCCAGGAAAGTCGGGAAAAGTTTTTCCCGCCGGGAAACTGGATGACAATCCCGTCGCCTTATGTTATGCTTGAGACAGTATTAGGATCAGGAGGATATTTAGATGGTGAATATATACGGAACGCTGGGACCGGCGTGCGCAAGCGAGAAGGTGCTGGCGGAGATGTTTTCACTGGGAATGACAGGAATGCGGCTGAACCTGTCCCATGTTACGCTCGCAGAGTCAGGGGATCTGATTGGAAAGATGAAGCGCGCAGCAGAAAAATGCGGGGTAAAACCGCAGCTTCTCGTGGACCTTCAGGGACCGGAACTGCGAACCGGAACCATCTCTGAGCCTGTTTCGTTGAAGAATGGGGATATTGTAGAGATATGTGGAATCCCAGAAAAAGTGAAGGATTCCTCAGTAAGTGGGGCAGATAGAAAAGAAATCGCACAGAAATCTGAAAATAAAGATATCGAGAAAATACCAGCTGAGAAAAATACATTTGGAAAAGGTTCTGGAAACGCTGATCGGTCTCAAAATAAACATGACCATGTGAAAGCACCTGGAGAGTATGCGAAAATCATGCTTCCGGAACTCACCTTCCCATACCTGATTCCGGGCCAGGAAGTTCTCCTGGACGATGGGAAGATCCATTTAAAAATTGTGGAAAAAGCGGAAAATATGGCCGAGAATGGTGGAGAAAACACTCAGGGAAAACGTTATTTTGCAAAGGTCCTCTGGGGCGGTCTCCTAAAGAGCAGAAAGAGCGCGGCTCTTCCGGGCGCGAAGATCTATCCGCCGACATTGACAAATTCTGACCTTGCAAACATTAAGATCGCAAAAGAGATGGGCGTGACTGGTGTCATGCAGCCATTTGTGAGAGATCACAGTGACTTGGAGTGCGTAAAAGAGGCGCTTCGGGAGGCGGGAGCGGAGGATATCAGGCTCTTCGCGAAGATCGAAAATATGGATGGCGTCCGGAAACTGGAGAAACTTCTTCCGGCGGCGGATGAGATCGTGATCGCCAGGGGTGACCTTGGAAATGCCGTTCATCTCTGGGACCTTCCGGGTGTCCAGCGCCAGATCTCCGAGAAGTGCCGGGCGGCGGGAAAGCCGTTCATGGTAGTGACCCAGATGCTGGCCTCCATGGAGCGTAGCCCTGTCCCGACCCGTGCGGAGGTAAATGATATCTTCCATGCTGTGATGGATGGCGCTGCTTCAATCATGGTGACAGGGGAGACTGCGGTCGGAGATTACCCGGTGGAAGTCATCCGGTATATGGTGAATACGGTGAGAAGCGCGGAGAAGAAAGAAAATAGATAAACAATTGCAATTGTTTAACAAATTGATGCACTTGACGTGCGAAAAATCCAGAAAGAAAAAATAAGTAGAACGACTAGAAAGCGAAAAAATACGTTCCATCTACGGCAGGTACGATTCTTTCATCCAGAGATTAGAAAGAACCGCTGGCACACCGGGATGGAACGTATTTTTAAATGGGTGATGTAAGGGCGGAGCGTGCGGAAGACGAACTGGCTGGTCTCATGGGTGACCGGGATGTGGGAGAGATCTACGAGAAGACCGAAATTGTTGTGGGTCATCCGCATCTCGGCGCAGAATTTTGCCGCGTATGGAACCGGTCCCATGAGGGAGGCTTTGTCGGGAAAACTCATCCATTGAAGCGTACCGACGCGGAAATATTTGTGGATCGATTCATTCATAATTTTAAATGTAGTTCAGTGTCATAAGGAACGGAACATGTCCTTCCTTCTGGATAGCAAATGATGACAGGAATTTTTGAAATGAAATGTCACAGGAAATTTCAAATAATTTCCTGTGACACAGTGGCGCTAAAAAGCCTGATATGCCCAGTCAAAATTATTTCATGTTCACTACATGAACCGGTTTCCCGTTTAAGAACGCCCGGATATTCTCCGCAGTGCAGTCCATGATCCGCCCGCGGCTTTCCTTCGGAGCCCATGAAATATGCGGGGTGATGATACAGTTTGGAGCTTTTAAGAGCGGGTTATCAGCCTTGATCGGCTCGGTGGAAACAACATCGAGACTGGCGGCAGCGACTTTGCCGGAGAAAAGTGCCTCCGCGAGATCCGACTCGTTGATGAGCTGTCCGCGGGCGTTGTTGAGAAGAATCACACCATCCTTCATTTTGGCGATATTTTCCCGGTTGATGAGTCCTGTGTTTTCCGGGGTCAGGTTACAGTGCAGGGAGATCACGTCAGCCTTTGCGAAAAGCTCATCCTGGGTAACGTAATCCGCGAGCGCGCGGCCGGATTCGTTCGGATAGAGGTCATAGGCGATGACGTTCATGCCGAGAGCTTTCGCAATGCGTCCCTCAGCCTGGCCGATGCGCCCGAAGCCGATGATGCCCATGGTCTTTCCCTCCAGCTCGATCAGCGGATAGTCCCAGTAGCACCAGTCAATGTTTTCAGCCCATTTTCCTTCATGGACAGTCTTGTCGTGGTGGCCGATGTGATGGCAGATCTCAAGGAGAAGAGCGATGGAGAACTGACTGACAGAGGCAGTTCCGTATGCCGGAACATTTACGACAGGAATTCCCTTTTCAGCGGCGTAGTTATAGTCGATGACATTGTAGCCGGTGGCGAGAGCCGCGATCAGCTTGATACGCGGACACTTGTCGATGGTCTCACGGGAGATCGGGGTCTTATTTGTGATGATAATCTCGGCATCACCGATACGTTCAGCGATCAGAGGTGATTCTGTGAAGGAAGTTCGGTCATAGACGGTGAGGTCACCGAATTCTTTTAACGCGTCCCAGCTTAAATCGCCCGGGTTTTCTGTATATCCATCTAAAACTACAAGCTTCATATATAATCGTCTCCTTTTTTGAAAAAATTGTGGGCAGATAAAACACAGAAGAGTATCCGCCAAAAGGCTCAGAAAGTGAAAATATTTCCAATCTGAAACAGTCTAAGCACATTCTCTGCAGTATTCAGCAGATTCTCCTCCGCATGACTCATCACATCCTCCAACGACATGACGCCCGGAACCGTGTCGAAGATCGCATCGATCCCGAAATCATAAAGCGTTTCGCATCCGTCGCCTTTCGCCCCGGCGATGGCAACCACCGGAACATTCCTGACTTTTTTTGCGCGTTCCGCGACACCGACAGGAACTTTTCCCAGCGCGGACTGGAAGTCAATCCGTCCTTCGCCCGTAATTACAAGGTCCGCCTGCTTCACATGCTCATCGAAATCCGTGAGATCCAGAACCAGGTCGATTCCCGAGCAGATCGTCACCGGGAAATACGGGAGAATTCCGCAGAGCAGGCCGCCTGCCGCTCCGCTCCCGTCGGTGTCGGCGGCAGCGCAGTGGAGTTTATCCTTCAAAACTGCGGCATAGTGAGCGAGCGCCGCGTCAAGAATCTTCACCTGCTCCTCATCAGCCCCTTTCTGAGGTCCGAACACGGCAGCTGCACCGAGAGGTCCGCAGAGATGATTTTTTACATCGCAGGCGACCAAAAACTCGCATCCGGCGGCTTCCCTCAAAAGCCCATCCGTGGAGATCGAGGCAAGTTCCCTTAAGTGGACACCGCCCGGTTCCAGTTCCTTCCCATCCTTATCGAGAAACGAGATTCCAAGGGCCCCTGCCAGCCCGGCGCCGCCGTCGGTGGTGGCGCTTCCGCCGAGACCTAAGATGATCTTTTTAACTCTATGTTCCAGGGCGTGACGGATCAGCTCGCCCGTTCCAAAGGTGGACGCGTGCAGGGCATCCCGCTCCTCAGGTTTTAATAAGGTAAGTCCGGACGCCGCAGCGGTCTCGATCACGGCGCTGCCGTCCGGGAGAAGTCCATACTCGGCGGTTATTGGGCGCCCCAAAGGATCATGGGCAGGAACGCTGACTTTTGTTCCTTTCATGGCAGCAACCAAGGCATCAACGGTTCCCTCTCCGCCGTCAGCGACAGGAATCTTTGTGATGGTCACATCCGGGATCACATTTTTTGCGGCACGTTCAATGGTATCGGTCACTTGTCTGGCAGAGCAGCTTCCCTTAAAGGAATCTGCGGCGATCAGTATGTTCATGTTCCATTCCTCCCTTGTATACACAGTAGAACCACTGTATTGAGTGGCTGATAAAGCATGGATTTTAAGTCGAGAGCTTATACTTTCCGGTTAGTTCCGTATAGGAACAGGCTATTGAAACATTATCATTATAACAGAAAATCAGGGTACGAACATGTACCCTGATCAACTTATTGAAAAATATCGTTACAGTTCAGCCATTACATCTTCTTGTTTTCATATTCATGAAAACAAGAAGCTTGGTGGTTCCACCATATGCTGATTTGGATGAAAAAGTGCTTATGCAAGCAAGCTTGCAACACACTTTCTCATTCAAACCAGCGCATGGCTGAACTGTAACAAAATATCCGTTTTTTGTATGAAAGACTGAACTCACACAGACATGATTTTACAGATAAAGCAGTTTCAAATTGTGAAAGATGGAGTCTGCGGAGAACCGTGAATCGACGGTTTAGTATGTATCTAACGGCGGCTCAACAGAATCCGGCAGCGGGCAGGTATAGTGTCCACCGTTTCTCTTGTGGAGTTCTTTCTTTGCGGCTTCGATCACATCCGGGCGGTCCATGGTGCGGATGCAGGAGAGAGCCAGGACTTTTGCTGCGGTCAGGAGTCCCTTGTGGGCTAACGGGCTGCAGGACTGGGCAACCATCTGCCAGGAGTGTCCGACATTTCCGATACATGCGGTGGCAATATTGATATTTAAGGTAGGGGCGGCGTATCCGACATCACCCACATCTGTAGAGCCGGCGGTCAGCTTGATCTTATCCGGGTTGAACGGGTGGATCTCGGAATCCAGCGGCCTTTCAAGAATCTCCTCTAAGCGGTCTTCACCGTAAGTCTCAATGATCTGGGATTTGATGTTTTCCAGGGTGGTCGCCGGGTAGGTATTTAAGAATTCCTTTGCCATCCTGTAATCCGCGTCATCCCATTTCGGAGCGCCGACTTCCTGTAAACACTCGTCCGCAACCGCCGCCAGGGCGTTGTTTGGAAGATATTCGGTGAACGCCATGGAAAGCTCGCACTCAAAGGTGGTATCGGTCATGATGGATGCGCCGCGGGCAACATTTTTTACGCGCTCGAAGAGTTCTTTTACCTGGTAGACCCACGGAGAGCGGACCTCATAGCGGATCGTCGCGTGATCCTGTACGACGTTCGGGGCGGTTCCGCCGGCATCGATGTAAGCGTAGTGGATCCTCGCTTCCGGGATCATGTGCTCTCTCAGGTAGTTGCAGCCCACGTTCATGAGTTCAACGGCGTCCAGGGCACTTCTTCCGAGGTATGGGGTTGCGCCTGCGTGGGAGGCAACACCCTTAAAATAGAAGTTTGCGCCCATGATGGCGTTGCTGTGATTGCACTCGACGGCGTTCTTTGTTGCCGGGTGCCAGGAGTATACGAAATCGACATCGTCGAACATGCCTGCGCGGGCCATGAACTGCTTGGAACCTGCGCCTTCTTCAGCCGGGCAGCCGAAGTAGATGATGGTTCCGTCCTTCTTGTTGGCGATCAGGTATTCCCTGACAGCCAGGGCAGCGGCGAGAGCGCCGGTACCGAGCGCGCAGTGGCCGCAGCCATGTCCCGGAGCGCCTTCCTTTAAAGGTTCCTTGTGCGGGTCAGCGGCCTTCTGGCTTAAGGAAGACAGGGCATCATACTCGCCGAGGATTCCCATGACAGGTTTTCCTGTTCCGTAGGAAAAGGTTCCGGTAAAGCAGGTCGGGATTCCGGCATCGCCTTCCGTCAAGGCAAAGCCCTCTTCTTTTAAGATTGATTTTAACAGGGCAGCCGATTTTGTCTCATGGAACGCCAGCTCGGCATACTCCCAGATCTTATCGTTGGCATCCAGGATCTTCGCGGATTTTTCGTCGATCACGCGGGTGAGAAATTCCAGGTCTTTATTCATGTGAGATTCCGTCCTTTCTGAAAATGTTGGATGGCGAGTGGGAAAAACATTTCTTTCACACTGCGCTGTGATATAGAGTTAGTTTACAACAGTTTGTTGAAAAGTACAATGGGAAAAAGAGTCTTGCGGACAATTTTCTGCGAAGTTTTGTCCTCTGTTCCGGGATGCAGGAGCAGAAATTGAAAATATTCCGATGATTAGAATGAGACGCGGGTCCGGGCGGTCGTGCGGCAATTCTGCGGCAGGTATTTACCATGCAAGGAAAGGCATGGTATAATGGGCGTTAACAAAGAAGTTAAAGCTCGGAAACGCAGACTGCCGAAAGGCGGCGGAATAGGCTGCGCATCCTGGCAGATAATAGAAATACAGGAGGAAAATTATGCCAAAGCTGATCTATGTGGCGGATGATGAAAAAAACATCTGTTTTCTGATAGAAAATTTCCTGGAAAAAGAGGGATACGAGGTGGAGTGCTTCGGGGATGGCGAGTCCCTTCTTGACGCGTTCCAGAAAAAGGCGCCGGACCTCTGCATCCTCGATATCATGATGCCGGGGATGGACGGCCTTACGGTCTGCACCCAGATCCGGAAGACGAGCCATGTTCCGATCATCATTGTCTCCGCGAAGGATTCCCCATTAGACCGGATCACCGGAATCACTCTCGGAAGTGACGATTACATGGTAAAACCGTTCCTGCCGCTGGAACTTGTGACGAGAGTCAAGGCGTTATTCCGCCGCGTGGACACATTCTCCGGACAGGAGGAAGAGACGAAGGAGTCCTATGAGATCGGGGATATCAAGCTCTACCCGAAGCGCCGTGCCGCGAAGTTAAAGGACGAAGATTTTGCCCTGACACCGCTGGAATTCGACTTCCTGTGCCATATGCTGGAGCGCCAGGAACATGCGGCGAGCCGTGATGACCTGTTAAAATCTCTCTGGAAGGTGGACAGCAGGGAAGTTGACACCCGAGCTGTGGATGACATGGTGAAGCGTCTCAGGAAGAAGCTGAAGGACCAGAAGAGCACCGTGAAGATCGAGACTGTATGGGGCTACGGATTCCGCCTGACGAGTGGAGGAGAGGCATGAAATTAAGTATCCGGATGAAGATATTCCTTCCGGTGATGTTTCTTCTGATCGCGTTCCCGGTTGCGGCGTGGTTCGTGTTCAGCTATGCGCTGGACGGACATATGAACTACAACGCGAAGCGTGACCTGGGGCAGCTGGTGAAGACGGTGGAGGAATTGGCGGACGAGTACAGGAACCTGGACGTGCCGGACGAGACAAATGCGCAGGATGACAGGAGAAGTCTCCTAAATGCCCTGCGGAACGCGGCCCAGACGGAGTCCGGGGAGTCGAAGATGCTGGTGATCGGAAACAAGTACCGGGTGCTGTATCCGAAAAACTATGATGACCAGCCGGAGATGACCCAGATGTACTCGGAGTTCCTGACGAGAATGACCGGAAATGATCCGGCGTTCGAGAGCGGGGAGATCACGGAGGAGACCATCGGTGACACAAAATATATGCTCTATTTCCTGGATGTGGGTCAGAATCGGCCCGGTCATGTCCAGAATGTGCTCTTATACTGTCCGATCCACGATACCAGCGTGATCTTAAATGAGGTGTCGAGACTGGTGTTCATGATCATGGGAGCGATGGCGGGCGTGTCCATTGTGCTGTTCTGGTTCGTCGCGGGAAGTATTTCGACTCCGGTGAGCCGTCTCTGCGAAGCTGCGCGGGGAATCGGTGAGAAGAAGTTTAAGAAAGTCGAGACCGGAACCAACGTAAAGGAGCTCTACGAGCTGGAAAATGAGATCAACCAGATGCAGGATAACCTCTTAAAGGCGGACGAGGCGGAGCGTGTGTTTTTCCAGAACGCGTCCCATGAGCTCAGAACGCCGCTTATGTCCATCAGCGGTTATGCCCAGGGAATCCAGAGAGGTGTCTTTGAGGACGTCTCTCAGGCAGCAGGCGTGATCCTGGACGAGAGCAGCCGCCTGACGGAAGTTGTTGACGGGATCCTGACGTTGACGAGAATGGACCAGATGCGGTACCAGGTCGTGCCGGTGGAGTTGGGGATCCGGGAGTACATCGAGGACCAGATCGAGCGCCTCGAGGGACTTGCGTACCAGAAAAAAATAAAATTGGAATTTTTGCCGGGGGATGAGCATAAGATTATCTCGGATGTGATGCTTTTAGGCCGGGCGTTCTCGAATGTGACATCAAACTGTATCCGCTACGCTAAGGAGATGGTCTGGATCTCAGTGGAGGAGAACGGGGAGCAGCTAAAGATCACGATCCGGGACGACGGGCCGGGAATCCTAGAAGACGATCTTCCTCATCTGTTCGATCGCTTTTATAAAGGGAAGAACGGAAATCACGGGCTGGGGCTTTCCATCGCAAAACGCTCCATGGAGTACATGGGAGGCGATATTGCGGCAAAAGTCTCGCCGGAAGGTGCCATATTTACGATCATACTGCCGCAGGATTGCCGCAGCTTTGCCGTAGAAGAATGGACAGAAGTGTGATAAGATGATAACAGTTCAGAGAGTGGACTTGTAAGTGTGATAAGCAGACATTTGCAGATATTCTTTGAATGAGCGGAACATGGAAAATATCCACCTATTGAATAAAAAGTAAAATCGGGTGGGTTTCAGATGTTTTAGTATCTCGGGAGCACGAAAGTGTCAAGAGATTGATTATCAGCTTGCAATGAGGAGGACACGAAGATGAAGAGGATTTTATTTTTATTCGGTCTTCTGGTATGTCTTGCGGGAATGCCGTTGACAGCTTTTGCGGATAATAAGACTGCGAAGCAGACGTATGAGACGGCGATCTCGGACAACTGGAAAACGATGTTAAAGAACAGTATTGCACTGGATACGATCAACGCGGAGAACAACACCCACCTTTTAAACTGGCAGGATGTAAAGAACCCGTCGGACGAGGCGGTAAAGCTTGTGGAGAAGATCCGGAAGCTCCAGGCAGAGCAGGAAGAGGATCAGGAGAGCATGGACCCGTACACAAAGGCGAAGAAGACCTGTGACGAGAAGTTAAATGCGGACGGCGCGAATGCGGCGCTGGAGAATATTATCCGGATCCAGAAAGACCGTCTGAGCGATCAGAAGGAACTGCAGGCACTGTGGGCGAAGGTCGACAAACTGCTGAAGTAATTCTGGAATGATTTTTACGAAAGAGGAAACGGCTGTGAAGTGAAATAAAACTTCGCAGCCGTTTTTTGTGCTGTCAGACAGCTGAAATATGCTGCCAGCAGTAAAGGCAAGCCCCCTTTTATCAGATGATTCAACCCTGGAAGTCAGCTAAATCCGGAATATATTCCTTCAGGATCTCCGTATGATAGTTTGCGATCAGTTCCTCCGGAAAGTTTAACTCCTTTAAGAGGGCCTCCGCCCGTCCATGTTCCCCGACAGCCGTCGTAAAGTGGGCATCGCTGTTCATGATAACCGGAACCTTGTATTTCGCACAGAGCGGAAGAATGATCCGGTCATTTTCGTATGCGTGGATGCGGGATCCGCCCGGGGTCAGGGATGTGTTGTTGAGCTCGATCATCCGGTGGTGCTCCTTTGCGGTCTTCACTACCGCCTCGTAGTCCAGCGGGAATTTTCCGTCATCCGGGTGTCCGAGGATCGTGACATATGGATTTTTTAATGCTGTGACGACAGCGAAGGTGTTTTCTTCCCTTGTTCCCGGCTTTAAGCAGAGGTCATGGAGACTGGCAACGGTGTAGGATAACCGCTTTAACATCTTTTCCGACAGGTCGATGGTTCCTTTATAATCTACGATATTTAACTCACAGCCGAATAAAAGGCGGACGCCCTCCAAGACCGGCGGGATCACTTTGAAGTTACAAAACTGCATCTCCCCACAGCTTCCGGGCATGGACGGGGCGTGCTCGGTGATGCCGAGGATCGGCAGGTCCTTTAAAGCGGCGGCATGGACCATCTCCGTGATGGTTCCATAGGCATGTCCGCTGGCGATGGTATGGGTATGCAGGTCAGCATAATCTTTCATGGTGAGTGCCTCCAAAATATATACTATGCGTTACTGCTCACGCTTTGCGCAAACAGTAACTGATTTTGCCGATGCTTCGCATTCCAGATCGGCAAAATCCACTACCGCCACTGTATTGTACGGAATTTTCAGCTCAGAAAACTCCTACCCGTGTACAGTAATTACTATGCACATTTTATCATGATTTTTTTGTGAAAACTATGGCAAATATTCACAGAATATGGTTAAATAGAGAAAGGAATTACTATTCATAATTATGCCGTCCAACGGCGTAAGGGCAGATGGTGAGAAAAGGAGAGATGACATATGGAATCCATGGACGATTACAAAGAGGAGCTGGAAGCCTCCCTTAAAAAAATTAGAGTTGGCGATGTTGTGACAGGTACCGTGATCGATGTGACAGATGACGCGGTGATCGTGGACTTGAAGGCTTACGCGGACGGCGTGATCCGCAAGGACGACCTGAGCGAAGATCCTGATTTCAACATGGCAGAGATGATCCATCCGGGCGACGAGATCACAGCCACCGTGATGGCGACAAACGACGGCGAGGGAAATATGGTCCTCTCAAAGAAGGAAGCAAATCAGGTCCTCGCGTGGGATAAGCTGAAAAATATGATGGAAGAGCGCACTGTTGTCCCGGTAAAGATCGCTGAGATCGTAAACGCCGGCGCTGTTGCGTACCTGGAAGGGATCCGCGGATTTATTCCGGCTTCCCGTCTGAGCGACGAGTATGTGGAAGACTTAAAGGAATTCGACGGAAAGACCATCGAGGTAACCGTTATCACCGCCGACGAGGAGACACACCGCCTCGTATTATCCGGCCGCGAGGCAGCGAGAGAGAAGAAACAGGAAGAGACAAACAAAAAAATAGCAAAATGCGAAGTCGGCGCTGTCATGAAGGGTACTGTCGAGACCTTAAAGGACTACGGCGCATTTGTAGAGCTTGAGAACGGACTTACCGGTCTCCTTCATATCTCCCAGATCAGCACAAAGAGGATCAAACATCCGGGCGCTGTTCTGAAAGAGGGACAGGAAGTACGTGTAAAAATTATCTCCACCGCAAACAACAAGATCAGTCTGTCTATGAAGGAGCTGATCGAGGAGGAAGAGGAGAGAGAAGCTGAGGACACCTACGGATATAAGGAAGAAGGTCAGGCAAGCACAGGCCTTGCGGATCTCTTAAAGGGTCTGAAGCTGTAGCAGAGAACGCGTGAAGACATGGTCGCATGGACGGAACGTTCCCGGCTGCAAAGAAAGGGGGCGTCAGCATGACGAAAGAGTCTGGAGGCTTTGATCAGATCGATCAGTGGAAATCAACAATGTTTTTATACAGCTCCGCGTTAAAATCCATCAACACGAAGATCGAGATCTTAAACAATGAATTTATCCAGTTATACAATTACAATCCGATCGAACATATCACTTCCCGGTTGAAGACACCGGAGAGCATTGTGAAAAAGCTGAAGAATGATGGATGTGAAGTCTCGATCGACAATATGGTGGAGCACTTAAATGATATCGCGGGAATCAGGATCATCTGTTCCTTTATGTCCGACATTTATCCGATCGCGGATATGATCGCAAGACAGGCGGATATCACGGTCCTGCATGTCAAGGACTACATTAAATACCCGAAGACGAACGGATACAAGAGCTACCATATGGTAGTGACGATCCCGGTCTATCTGTCGGAAGGAAAGCGGGACACGAAGGTCGAGATCCAGATCCGGACTATCGCCATGGACTTCTGGGCATCCTTAGAGCACAAGATCGCTTATAAATTTGAGGGAAAAGCGCCGGATTATCTGGAGCGGGAGTTGAAGTCCTGTGCCGATATGGTGGATATGCTGGACATGAAGATGTTCTCCTTAAACCAGGCGATCATGGCGGTCGAGGAGGAAGAGCGGCGTGTTGAGGAAGAAAAGCGCCGCGAGCGGGAAAAGGCAGAAAAAAGACAGGAAGAACTTGCAGGAAACGGTCCAACGTAGGCCGTTTCCGCTCTTGTTAAGACAGGGAATTCCAGCAGCGAAAATATAAAATTTATGGGCGGATCTGCCGGTACGGAAAATGGAGTGCAGGCAGAGCGCCGGAGGAAACATGAGAGTCGTATTACAGAGAGTAAAACACGCGTCGGTCCATGTGGACGGACAGGAGACGGGATCCATCGGACAGGGATTCCTGATCCTTCTCGGCGTCTCCGACACGGATGACGAGAGCATTGCGGACAAGATGGCGGACAAGATCTGCAAGCTCCGCATTTTTGAGGATGAGAACGGAAAGACGAACCGCTCGCTCCAGGATGTGGGCGGCGAGATCCTTGTTGTGAGCCAGTTTACGCTGTACGCGGACTGCAGAAAGGGCAACCGCCCGAGCTTTACTGACGCCGGAGCGCCGGATCATGCGGACCGCCTCTATGAATACTTTATGGAGCGGTGCAGGATGCATGTGGAGAAGGTGGCACATGGGGAGTTCGGGGCAGATATGAAGGTGGACCTGCTAAATGATGGTCCATTTACACTGATGCTCGACAGTAAAGATCTGCTTACAAAGTAAGAGATAAGACACGACAGCTGCATGCAGGAATTGGAACATGTGTCCAGGTCGAAAATGGTTTCCATAAAACAGACTGATTCGGACCAGGCAGCGTGAGTGAGTTGTTATAATTCATAAAATACACATACGGAGGTTTTTAGCATGAACGGCAAAGATCTGGAAAAAGCACTTCTCTGGGAAGCCCCGCACATCGGAGAAAAAGCGCCGGAACAGATTCCGGAGGCGCAGAATTTCTGCGAGGGATACAAGACATTCTTAAATGAGGGAAAGACCGAGAGAGAATGTGTGAAAAAAGCGGTATCGCTCTTAACGAACGCCGGATACAAGGAATTTGACCCGAAGGCGTCCTACAAGCCGGGCGACAAGATCTACTGGGTAAACCGAAAGAAAGCGATCATCGCTTCCACCATCGGAACAAAGGATCTGAACGAGGGATTGCGCATGAACGGCGCCCATATCGATTCCCCGCGCCTGGACTTAAAGCCGAACCCATTATTTGAAAAGGACGAGATCGCCTACTTAAAGCCGCACTACTACGGCGGAATCCGCAAATATCAGTGGGGCACCGTGCCGTTATCCATGCACGGCGTTGTTATGAAGGCGGACGGGGAGACTGTTGAGGTCTCCATCGGCGAGAAAGAGGGCGATCCGCAGTTCTGCGTGACAGACCTTCTCCCGCACCTTGCGGCAGAGCAGAACGGAAGAAAGCTCGGCGAGGGCTTAAAGGGCGAGGAGCTGAACATCATCATCGGCTCCATCCCGTACCATGACGAGGAGAACGAGAAGATCAAGAATCCGGCGAAGCTCCTTGCGATGAAGTTATTGAATGACCGCTACGGAATCACGGAGAAGGATTTCACCCGTGCGGAGATCGAGATGGTTCCGGCATACAAGGCCGTTGATATCGGACTGGACCGCGGCCTCATCGGTTCCTATGGACAGGATGACCGTGTGTGCGCGTATACAGCGCTGATGGCGGAGATTGCTGCGGAGAACCCGGAACACACCACATTCACGATCCTTACAGATAAGGAAGAGATCGGCTCCGTCGGAAATACGGGACTTCACTCCGACTACGTCCACCATGCGGTTGAGGACCTTGCGGAGAGCTTTGGGGCGGACACAAAGACGGTTCTGCGCCATTCCATCTGCCTCTCCTCCGATGTAAACGCGGCATATGATCCGACATTCGCAAGCGTTTACGAGAACAGAAACTCCAGCTATGTAAACAAAGGCTGTGTGCTCACAAAGTACACAGGCGCGAGAGGAAAATCCGGCAGCAGTGATGCCAGCGCGGAGACCATGGCAAAGGTCATCGGTATCATGGAAGAGAATGGCGTTTACTGGCAGACTGGCGAACTCGGAGCCGTTGACGCGGGCGGCGGCGGAACCATCGCCCAGTTTGTGGCGATGATGGATGTGGATGTCGTGGATCTCGGTGTTCCGATCCTTTCCATGCATGCGCCGTTTGAGCTGGCTTCAAAGCTTGATGTGTACAATACATATAAGGCGTTTTGTGCGTTCTATAAATAAGAGATAGTAAAAAAGCATCCTGGCGGGATCATGATCCTTACAGGATGCTTTTTGCTTTTTTCTTAAAATGATGTTGAGGTCAAAAAGTCTTTTGACCTCTCTGATACCAAGATCCAAAATCCTCCTGCAAGCAAGCTTGCGGCGGACTTCAGACCTTTTGACCCTAATATCTTAAAATTCTGTGAATACACTTTTTTTTCGCGTGGCGGTATGTTAGAATGGATACTACGCGCGGGTGACCCAGGAAATGGGCAGCGCGCGGGGAAATAGAGACAGAATGGAAGGAAACGAGAACATGAAAAAAATTATAAAAGCAGGTATCTGTGTTGCTGCCGCTGCAATGATCATGACAGGATGCGGAAATAAGAATCAGAATGCTGAGAGCAGCTCCGCGGCTGTAGAGGAGACAGCATCCGCGCCAACTGAGACTGAGACAAAATCCGAGGAAGAACTTCACGACGAGGAGAGCGTCACTCTCGGAGATTACAAGAACCTGACCTTCTCCGCAAAGGAAGAGGAAGTTACTGACGCCAAGATCGAGACAAGATTAAAAGAACTCTGCGCGGAGTACCCGGTAACCATCGAGGGACGCCCGGCCCAGGAAGGTGACACCGCAAATATCGACTATTCCGGCACAAAGGATGGCGAGGCATTTGCAGGCGGAACCGCAGAGGGCTATGACCTGAAGCTTGGCAGCGGCACATTTATCGACGGCTTTGAGGACGGCGTCATCGGCATGAATGTCGGAGATGAGAAAGACTTAAACTTAAAATTCCCGGACAACTACGGCAGCGCTGACCTCGCAGGCCAGGAAGTCGTCTTCCATGTAAAATTAAACCAGTTAAAATCTGAGGCCGACAGCAAGGTGGATGATGATCTCGCAAAACGTTACTACAACGACGATACAGCGACTCTTGACCAGTTAAAAGAGGAAGTACGTGCGGAGCTTCAGGCAGAGGCTGACAGCCAGTTCTTCAACGCGGCAGGAAGTGAGCTCTTAAACGAGGTCATCAACAACTCTGAGGTTACAGCAGATCCGGATGCCGTTGATGATATGTTCAACCAGTTAAAGAGCACATATTCCAGCTATGCAAGCAGCTATGGACTTGAGTTCGATCAGTTCCTCAGCATGTTCCTGGGAACGGACGAGGACGGACTCCGCGACACGGCAGAGAACCTTGTAAAACAGCAGATCATTTTAAACGCGATCCAGGCAGAGGAGAACCTTTCTGCGACAGATGAACAGAAAGATAAGCTCGCTGTTATGAACTACTTCAAGAACGCGGCGCAGATGATCACAACCTACGGCGAGGATTCCGCAAAGCAGATTTTCGACATGGGCGCTGTTTACTACTATCTGATCGACAACTCCACATATGTAGAGGCACCGGAGACAGAAGCCGAGACAACAGAGACTGAGAATATTCTTGAAGAGAAAGAGACTGCTGCCGAGGAGAGCGAGAGCAGTTCCGCAGCAAACTAATACGGAGATCATGAAGAGAAAAGCATTATTTTTTGATATCGATGGGACGCTCCTGGTGGATGCGTCGAAGGAGCTCCCGAAGAGCGCGGCGCTTGCTTTAACAGAGGCGCGCCGCGCCGGACACCTGGTTTTCATCAACTCCGGGAGGACGAGATGCCTGATGAAGGATGTTGAGGGGAAAGTACCGGTGGACGGCTACCTCTGCGGCTGTGGAACCTACATAGAGGCCGAGGGAAAAGCACTGCTCCACAGAAAAATCTCCGCAAAACGCCGTTGGGAGCTCCAAAAGGCGATCCTCGAGTGCAAACTTGACGGAATCTTAGAAGGACCGAAGGCATGTACGGTGCAGACCGGTGTCTCCCACATGGACGAGATCGAGCATGTGAAAAATGTGGTCTACAAGAACCAGGGCTTGGCCAGTGCGGACTGGAATACGGAGCTGGTGGATTTTGATAAGTTCTGTGTTCTTGCGGACGAGAACAGTGACGAGGAAGGTTTTTTAAAGATCCTGGCACCGGACGTGACCGCCATCGACCGGGGACACGGACTCTACGAGTGCGTGCCGACGGGGTACGATAAGGCAACGGCGATGGAAGTGATCTTAAAGAGATATGGGATCGCGAGGGAAGATTCCTATGCCTTTGGGGACAGCATGAACGATCTGGCGATGATCCGGTATGCCGGAAACAGCATTATTATGGAGAAACATGCGAAGGGGCTTGAGCCCTACGCAACTTTCATCACCAAAGATGTCGAAGACGACGGGATCGCCTGGGCGTTTGAGCAGCTTCATATCATATAAGAGAAAATCTGGCGGCAGTCTTGCTTTTTTTGGCGGGACTGCCGCTTTTTTATGTAACAGGAAATTCCGAGGAATTCCCTGTTACATAAAAAGGCACTAACGTGCCAAAGATGCGCACTCGCGCGAAGATGTAGATTGTCGCAAGCGACCGCGCGAGGCGCGAGAATGTGCCAAGGCACATTCTTTTTTATATTGATTTCGCTGTTGCACGAGGTCTGCCATTTGTGGGCAGCAGGAGTCTTGCGGCGCAGAACTTTGTCCATGCATATCGTGTGTCCTTCGAACCATGTCGAAACTTGCGTTCAAAAACCACTTTTCAATTGCCGGAAAATGTATTATATATTTAAGTAAAAGGAAGTGGACGCAGGAAAGGGCGGCTGCTGACGAGGCGTAAGGGGGACGAAAACAATGAGCATGGAGAGACATTGCAAAAATGCTCTGGAAGAAGAAAACCAAAGGCTTCGCGAAGAGAACGACAGGCTGATGGACATTGTGGTACAGATGAAATGCACACTGAACCGCCTGGTGAAAGAGTATATTACGGAAAGTAAATAGTGAGGAAAGGCAGCGCAGGCGGGTATCACTGGGAGAAGATCAGCGGAAGATGGCAGTTCATCGATGGAAGGTGGTATTATCTGAATCCTGTCTCCGACGGAACCAGAGGAATTATGTGCGCAAGGAAGAGAACTCCGGACGGCTGGCTTGTAAAAGAGGACGGCAGTTGGGATGAAGAAGCAGGAAGATAAAAGGATAATTACAGTATAGAGATAAAAGGTGCCGGACTCTGAGCGGGAGAGTCCGGCACCTTTACAATTATGCATTTTGTAAGAGTCCCAGAGGACTCAAACTTTATCTATGGTGTGAATGGTCAGCGTTACTGCACGATTCCGGCCGTATCCACGGTCCAGATCTTGCCGTTCGCATCTTTGATGTCCTTATATCCGCGTCCCAGCTCCGGCTTCGCGGAGGAAGTAGAGGAAGCGGATGCTTTCTGCACGTTTCCGGTGGTCCCTACGAGGTAGGTCACGCCGTTTAAATCAGCCGGTGCATATCTCTGGTCGGCGGTGGCGTCCTGTCTTTTTCCGTAGACGTAGAGGATGCCGTCGCGGAGACCGTGGTAGCCCTGCCCTTTCTTGTCACCATCAGTGTGGAAGAACCAGTTCTCGGTCTCACCGGTCTCCTCGTTGTAGATCGCCTGTTTTCCGGTCTTTACGATACCGTCCTCACCGAAGTAAAAGTTTGCGATCTCATCGTTCGCCACGTTCGCGATCTGTCTGCCTGTCTGCATGATTCCCAGGTCACTGAACGCATACTTTTTCGCGTTGATGGTGAACAGGGAATTTCCCTTTTTATCGGAAACATACGGCTTTCCGGCCTTAAAGTAGAAGGTGTAGACCTCATCTGCAGCGTGGATCCCGGAAATGCCCTCGATGGAGCGGAAACCTTCGGCGCGCTTTCCGTCCCCGGCTGCTCCGTAGTACTGGTAGTCGGTGATCTTCGGGGATGCGGCGTTGCTGTCTGTTACGTCAGACTTGGACGGCATCAGGACCCAGCCCGTCTGCATCTTTCCGTCGATGAAGGTGTAGTAGCTTCCGTCGATCTTCTTATCGTACTGGGTGGTCACCATTTTGCCGTCGGAATTGAAGTAGTACCAGCTCTCGGAAGCGCCCGGTGCGTGGCTGTTTTCCTCTAAACGGATCCAGCCGGTCCGCATGAAACCGTCTTTTTCTGTTCCGAGGTAGTAGGTCGCCCCGTCAATCTCCGTCTTTCCTGTTGCCATATGGCCGGATTCATCGAAATAGTACCATTTGGAGTCAAATTTCACCCACTTGGAGACAGCGGACTTCCCGTCCTTCTCAAAGTAGTACCAGAAGGTATCCGGTGTCTCCGGGGAGTCCGGATCTTCCTCATTCTTTAACTCCACCCATGCGTTTGTGACCATCTTTCCTTCGTCATCCACATAGTACTCGTCGATCTTCTTGCTTTTTACGATCTGTCCATCTTCACCGAGATAGAACCAGTCTTCTCCGCGCTTTCTCCAGGCATCGGTGGTGAGGTACCCGTCCTCATCGTAGTAGACCTTTGCGTCACCTTCTGTCACCCAGCCGTAGGATGCCGCATAGACCGGCAGGCCGGAGACCATCATTATAAATGCTGCCGCGGATAAGGCCGCAGCGATCTTTGTCTGTTTTTTCATAATCGTTTTCTCTCCTTTTTGATATGAAAATTGAAATGTTTTGCCGTGGTGTTTTCGTTTACGGGCTGATTATAACAGGCTGTGGAGGCCGAATTCCAGTGTAGGTTCCTGGCATATCTGGAACGCCGTGGAAAGCATTTCATGGGATGGAAAATGCGGAAAATTAAGGCGGAGAGTGCCACCGGGGAGGACCTGCGAAAACCGTAACTGTTCAGTACCTTCACAGTTACATGCAAAAATCCATTTCAAATCGGCTACGCCGATGGGATTTTTGCCTTTTAGCCTAGGTTTTCTTACGGTCAGCGCAGCAAGTGCGCAGACCTACTGAACAGTTACTGAAAACCTTACAAAAATATGATCTACTGGACTGTATGCGGTCCGCATGGTATAATCGAGAAAGGTATTATCTTGAGAGAGGAGAAGGTTTCACTTATGAGAATGAAGGTTTCTGATTATATTGCCCAGAAGCTGGTAGACGAGGGCATCACCGACGCGTTTATGGTGACGGGCGGCGGCGCGATGCACCTGGATGACGGACTTGGACATCAGCCGGGACTGCATTGCTATTTTAACCATCACGAGCAGGCCTGTGCCATCGCAGCCGAGGCCTACGCGAGAATCCATAATAAGATCGCGGCTCTCTGCGTGACAACAGGTCCCGGCGGAACGAACGCCATCACAGGCGTTGTCGGCGGATGGCTCGACTCGATCCCGATGCTCGTCTTATCCGGACAGGTCCGCTATGACACGACCGCCCACAGCACAGGACTGGGGATCCGTGCGATGGGGGATCAGGAATTCGAGATCACAAAGGCGATCGACTGCATGACAAAGTACAGCGAGATGGTGCTGGACCCGATGCGGATCCGTTTCTGTCTGGAGAAATCGCTTTATCTGGCGCAGACAGGAAGACCGGGCCCGTGCTGGCTCGATATTCCGTTGAATGTTCAGGGGGCTTACATTGAGACGGAAGCGCTTCTCGGATTTGATAAGGACGATTACGAAGCAGGCGGAACCGGCTGGTCCGGTCACGGAACCGGATGTTCCGGATGTACGATCTGCATGATGAATAAAGTTGAAGGGAAACCGGCGATGATCCCGTCTGATGTGAGCGGACAGGGCGAAAAACGTGTGAAACTGCCGGATCCTGTGACGGTAGAGCAGGCGAGAGAAATCTTAAAGAAGGTCCGCGAGGCGAAGCGCCCGGTGATCAACGCCGGAAACGGAATCCGGATCGGAAAGGCGTTCGATGTATTCGCGAGAGTCGTAAAGAAGCTTGGAATCCCGGTTGTTACCGGCTGGAACAGCATCGACTGCATGTATGACACAGACCCGCTCTATGTGGGACGTGCCGGACATATGGGTGACCGTGCCGGAAACTTTGCGGTACAGAACAGCGATCTCTTATTGTCATTGGGAAGCCGTCTCTCGATCCGTCAGGTGGGCTATAACTACCCGACCTGGGCGAGAGAGGCCTATGTGATCTACAATGATATCGACGCCGAGGAGTTAAAGAAACCGACAGTCCATGTGGACATGCCGGTCCATGCGGACGTCAAGGATCTTCTCGAGAAGCTGGAGCTCGTCCTTGACGAGGAAGAGTTCGATCCGAACGGTGGAGCAAAGGATAAAGAAGCCGTAGACTGGTGGATCAGACGCTGTCAGGAATGGAAAGAAAAATACCCGGTCGTTCTTCCGAAACACTATGAGGCTGGTGACGACGAACCGGCAAACGTATATGCCGCGATCAAGGAGATCAGTAAGCGCGTCGAGGAAGATCAGATCACCGTTGTGGGAAATGGCTCCGCGTGCGTAGTAGGCGGACATGCCTACGAGATGAAGAAAGGACAGCGGTTCATCAGCAACTCTGCCATCGCGTCCATGGGCTACGATCTTCCGGCAGCCATCGGTGCTTGGGTCGCAGACCATACAAAGGACATCATCCTTGTGACAGGTGACGGAAGTATCCAGATGAATCTTCAGGAGCTCCAGACCATCGTTCACCATCATATGGGAATCAAGATCTTCCTGATCAACAACGGTGGTTACCACTCCATCCGCCAGACCCAGAAGACCCACTTCCATGAGCCGTTAGTGGGAATCGGCGTGGACAGCCACGACTTAAGCTTCCCGAGCATGGAGAAGCTTGCGTGGGCATACGGTTATCCGTATGTGGCAGCCCACCACAACAGCGAGCTCGGCGAGGCGGTGGAGAAGACACTTGCCATGGACGGTCCGGTGATCTGTGAGATCTTCGTGGATATGAAACAGGGCTTCGAGCCGAAGGCAGCCGCAAAGATGCTGCCGGACGGAACCATGGTATCCGTACCGCTCGAGGATCTGGCTCCGTTCCTTCCGGAGGAAGAGCTGAAGGAAAATATGATTATTCCGTTAGTAGAGAATAAATAAGAAGGTTCAGTGTGCCTGGTACATGGAACTTAGAAGAAAATGCAAGATGGTTCAGAAAATTCCTACCCGTATACAGTAACATCATGTACAATATACTGGCAACCGGGAATGAGATGGATGATTGATCAGCGTTAAATGAGGAAAGGGGCAGCAGAATATGAATATCATCATGACAGGTTCGACGAGCTTTGTCGGCGCAGCAACGGTGCGGGAACTCTTACGGAGAGGGCACACGGTGACCGCCATTGTGCGCCCCAAATCCTCAAAACTTGATACGATCCTTGAGGGAAATGAGGAGGCACTTTTATCCGGGCGTCTTCTCGTGACGGAAAACGATCTTTCCGAGCCGGAAAAACTTTTAGAAAAAGTGACAAAACCGCAGGATGTGTTCTGTCATTTCGGCTGGGGAGGATCCGGGAGCGCGTCAAGAACGGACAAGGCGCTTCAGGAGAAGAATATGGAGATCTCTCTGGAGACGGTCCGGACAGCGGAAGCCCTAGGCTGTAAAAAGTTCCTGTTCTCCGGCTCCCAGGCGGAGTACGGAATGCACCAGGATCTGATCACGGAGGACACGGTCTGCGAGCCGAAATCCCTGTATGGAGAGGCGAAGCTTGCCATGCGGGAAAAGGGAGAAAAACTCTGTGATGAACTGGGACTGCGGTACATTCACGCCAGGATCTTCAGCGCCTACGGCCCCGGGGACCACCCGTGGACGTTAGTGGAGTCCTGTTTGGACACATTCTTAAGTAATAAGGAAATGTCCCTGGGGGCATGTACCCAGAAGTGGAATTTCCTCTATATCGACGATCTGGCGAGAGGGATGGCGGCGCTCTGCGAAGCTTCGGAAAGTGCGTTTGAGGGACTTAAAAATCCTGTATTTAACTTCGGCGGTGCTGAGACAAAGGTATTAAAGGAATTCGTGGAGGAGATCCATGAACTCTGCGGCGGACAGGGCGAGAGTCAATACAACACTCGCGGGGAGAACGCCGAAGGTCTGATCAATCTGATGCCGTCCATCGAAAAGCTGGAGACGGTGACGGGATGGAAGCCAGAGGTCGATTTCAAGACCGGAATTACAAGGATGATCGCACTCAGAAAGAGAACCATTTAACTGAACGAGAAAGCAATTCTGGGGTGGCAGAGAGGGCAGCAATCAGTTGAAAATGCAGACCGATTACAGACTGGGAAAAAACGCCGCGAAATACGTCGAGTATTGACAAAACAGAAAAAATGGTTACAATGATAAAAGTTAAAGACTAGGCAACAATTTAGAAAAAAAGTTCAGCAGATCGGTGCCCGCCGCACTGCTGAAAGAAACTGAAAAAGGTGCCCGAAGGTACCGGTCAGGTAAAATTTAAGGAAGAAGAAAATATAACATGAAAAAAATCAGCGTTTTGATTCCATGCTATAACGAGGAGGAGAATGTCGTTCCGATCAGCGAAGCTGTCATCGGTATTATCACAAAAGAACTGCCTCAGTACGACTATGAGCTGGTCTTCATTGACAACGACTCCACCGATAAGACGAGAGAACTGCTCCGCATGCTCTGTGCGAAGAATCCGAAGATCAAGGCGATCTTCAACGCGAGAAACTTTGGACAGTTCAATTCTCCGTATTATGGAATCCTTCAGGTAACCGGTGACTGCGTGATCTCCATGGTGGCGGATTTCCAGGATCCGGTGGAACTGATTCCGAAGTATGTCCACGAGTGGGAGAATGGCTATAAGATCGTCATCGGAATCAAGACGAGCAGCAAAGAGAACCCGGTGATGTACTGGCTTAGAAGCTGCTACTACAAACTGATCCGGAAATTATCCGACGTGGAGCAGATCGAGCACTTTACAGGATCCGGACTCTATGACAGACAGTTTATCGAGGTCTTAAGAAACTTAAACGATCCGACCCCGTTCCTTCGCGGGATCGTTGCGGAGTTAGGCTTTAAGAGAAAAGAGATCCCGTACGAGCAGCCGAAGCGCCGCGCGGGAAAGACCCACAATAACTTCTATAAATTATATGACGCGGCGATGCTCAGCTTTACGTCCTACACAAAAGCGGGCCTGCGCCTGGCAACCTTTTTCGGCGCCTTCTGCGGCGGTGTGAGCTTTATCGTAGCAGTCATATATCTGATCATGAAACTCTTATATTGGGACCGCTTTATGGCGGGTATGGCACCGCTTCTCATCGGAATGTGCTTTCTTGGTTCTGTCCAGATCTTTTTTATCGGTCTGCTTGGCGAGTATATCATGAGCATCAATACCCGTGTGATGCACCGCCCGCTCGTTGTGGAGGAGGAGCGCATCAATTTTGATACACCGGCCGGTGCACAGGAGGAAGTATGAAGTACAGTGTTGAAGTGATGAGAGTCCGGGAGCAGACGATCCAGTTAAATGGCTGGGCTGTTGAGAGCAACCCGGATTCCGTGATCACCTATCGGGTCGAGGATGAAGCGGGACAGCCGGTGGAGGCAAAGATCGTTCCGACGAGAAGAGATGACGTGAGCCAGATCTATTATAAGAAGATCATCGACCGTGATCTCGGCTTTGATATCCGTTTTCCGTATGAACATGGAAAGAATTATTATCTTGTGATCTGCGGCGAGAAGAAGACGACCCGTGTGAAATACAGCGATATGACGATCCGCAGGAAGACCGGCGCGGCAAACCGCAAGGTACAGAAGCTCATGAACCTTATGAACATGGAGACAGTCCATGTTGCCTGGGACTTCTTAAAGGAAAATGGCCTGAAGGCCCTGATCTTAAAATCCAAGCACAAGATTCAGGGAATTGACGACGATTACGACTACGCAGAGTGGTGGAATCTCACGAAACCATCGGAGGAAGAGCTGGAAGAGCAGAAGAAAAAGACGTTTGGCTATATGCCGAAATTTTCGATCGTGATCCCGGTCTATAAGACTCCGGAGAAATTCCTGAAGGAAATGCTGGACTCCATCGTGGAGCAGACCTACGCGAACTGGGAACTCTGCATCGCGGACGGCAGCCCGGCGGGTGAGAGTGTCGAGAATGTTTTAAAGAAATATGCGGAGAAAGACGCGAGGATCCGCTATCAGGTACTGGGGGAAAACCGCGGTATCTCCGGAAATACGAATGCCGCCCTTGAGATGGCAGAAGGTGATTTCATTGTTCTTGCGGATCATGATGATCGTCTGACACCGAACGCGCTCTTTGAGTGCGCGAAAAAACTGAATGAGAATGAAAACTGCGATGTCCTCTATTCCGATGAGGACAAGCTTGACATGGATGGAGATGAACTGTTCGACCCGCATTTCAAGCCGGATTTCAATCCGGATCTTTTGACGAGCGTCAACTATATCTGCCATCTGTTTGTGGTGAAAAAAGAACTGCTCGATACAGTCGGCGGTTTCCGGGCGGAGTATGACGGAGCTCAGGATTACGACTTTATTTTCCGCTGTACAGAGAATGCAAAGCAGATCTGCCATATCCCGAAGGTGCTCTATCACTGGCGCTGCCACCCAAATTCCACGGCAAGCAACCCCGAGAGCAAGCTTTATGCCTTCACAGCCGGTTCCCGTGCCATTATGGACCACTATAAGAGAGTGGGAATTGAGGCAGAAAAGGTAGAAAAGGGTGTGGATTACGGGATCTATCACACGACGTTTAAGATCAAGGATGACCCGCTTGTCTCTGTAATTATCCCGAACAAGGACCACACCGTGGATCTCGACAACTGCATCCGCCCGATGCTGACGGAGGGAACCTATAAGAACCTGGAGTTCGTCATCGTGGAGAACAACAGTACGGAACAGGCGACCTGGGATTACTACGAGAAGATCCAGAAGGAGTTCCCGAACGTGCACGTTGTCCGCTGGGAGAGAGAGTTCAACTACTCCGCGATCAACAATTTCGGCGTACAGCACGCAAAGGGTGAGTATCTCCTGTTCATGAACAACGATATCGAGCTGATCGCAAAGAATTTCGTGGAAGAGATGCTTGGCTTTGTCCAGAGAGAGGACGTGGGGATCGCCGGAGCGAGATTGCTCTATGAGGATGACACGATCCAGCATGCCGGTGTTGTTATCGGTTTCGGCGGTATCGCCGGTCATACGTTTATCGGACTTCATAAATCCGAGAACAGCTATTTCAACCGTGCGATGTGTGCCCAGGATTACAGTGCTGTCACAGCGGCCTGCATGATGAGCAAGCGCTCCGTATTTGACGCTGTGGGCGGATTTACGGAAGAACTCGCGGTGGCTTTCAATGATATTGATTACTGCATGAAGGTGAGAAAGCTCGGAAAACTTGTAGCATACGCGCCTTATGCGGTGCTTCACCACTATGAATCCAAGTCCCGCGGACTTGAGGACACACCGGAGAAGGTGGAGCGATTTAACCGTGAGATCGCCACCTTCGCGAAGCGCTGGCCGGAGATCCTGAGAGACGGAGATCCGTACTACAATCCGAACCTGACACTGAGAAAATCAAATTTTGCGCTGCGTGACCTGAAAAAGGAAAAAATCGGGGAACCATATAAACTGGAGGTACCGTTAGACGAATGAAGACAACGATCATAATTCCGAATTACAACGGACTTTCGTTTATGGAACCGTGCTTTGAGGCTCTTGAAGCGCAGACGATGAAGGATTTCAAGATCCTGGTGGTGGACAACGGTTCCACGGACGGCAGCGTGGAGTGGTTGAAGGAGCGGGAGATCCCGTCGATCTTTCTTCCGGAAAACACTGGCTTTTCCGGTGCGGTAAACGTGGGGATCAGGGCGGCAGATACGCCGTATGTGATCTTATTAAATAATGATACAAAAGTGGCTCCCCACTACGTCGAAGCGTTGGAGCGGGCCATGGACCGGTCGGAGAAGATCTTTTCCGTCAGCAGCAAGATGATCCAGATGTACCATCCGGACCTCATGGACGATGCCGGAGACATGTACAGCGTCCTCGGCTGGGCGTTCCAGCGGGGCGTCGGGCGTCCGGAAAAGCTTTATAAAAAGAGCTGCCGCGTCTTTACGGCGTGTGCCGGGGCAGCGATCTACCGCCGGGAAGTGTTCGAGACCATCGGATACTTCGATGAGATGCACTTTGCCTACCTTGAGGATATCGATGTGGGATACCGTGCGAAGCTTTACGGGTACGACAACGTATTCTGCCCGGAAGCTGTGGTGTACCATGTAGGCAGCGGGACAAGCGGATCGAAGTATAATTCCTTTAAGGTGAAGCTTGCCGCGAGGAATAATGTGTATCTGAATTACAAAAATATGCGCACCTGGCAGTTACTTTTAAATTCTCCGTGTCTTCTCGCGGGAACATTTGTAAAGTTCCTGTTTTTTAAAAAGATGGGGTTCGGAAAAGACTATGTGTCCGGATTCCTTGAGGGGATCAGAACATTAAAGAACTGTAAACGCGTCCCTTCCTTTAAAGGAAGAATACAGCGGGAGATCGGGATCCAGCTTGAGCTGATCGCCGGAACCGCAGTCTATGTTTATGAGTTTTCCAGGAGACAGGCGGCGAAGCTTGGAGCGAAAGCCTGAGATTCTTCGCCGGACGCTGTGCGGCCGGCTCAGTGCGGATAGGCTGAACGGCTGCTTTTATGCAAAATAAACGAATAATTTACGGAAATCTCAGATTTTCTTAAGAAATCGTTTATATGCAAATGGGTAAATTTTATGTATACTATGTATGCATATTTTTTATGATGGCGGTACTATGTCCGGGGGAGTGACTTTAGAAAGGCAGTCTGCCGGAGCATGGTATAGTTGAAAATACCTGCCGTGGGGAATTGGCTGGCGCAGCTGTGCATGCGCTGACCACGGAAAGAATTCTGACCGGCATGTTCCTTGGAAAACAGGGTGAAAATTATATGATCAAAGATAATCAGAAGAGCCTCAACCGTTTTCACGTTGTGCTTGACGCCTTCGTGACCGCATTCTCTTATCTGCTTGCGTGGTTTATCGTAATCGGGAGCGGATGGGCGAACCTGCTCGGAAAACGGACACTTGAGGTCGGTTTTTATTTTGGCGCGCTTCTTGTCATTATTCCGGCGTATCTGCTTTTGTACTCCTTTTTTGGACTGTACACGCCGAAGCGTGTACTCGGACGTAGAAATGAATTCGGAAAGATATTCAAGGCAAACACGATCGGACTCCTTATTTTTGGTCTGATCCTGTACTTTGGAAGAAAAGAGCCGCATCTCTACAACTTCTCCCAGAGACTGGTCGTATATTTCTATGTGCTGAACGTAGTGTTTATGACCATTGAGCGGAATGGAATCCGGATCGTGCTTCGTTCCATGCGCTCAAAAGGATACAATCAGAAACATATCCTGTTAGTTGGCTATTCCTCCGCAGCGGAGGGGTTTATCGACCGGGTAAACAAGAATCCGGAATGGGGGTACACGATCCGCGGGATCATTGATGATACGAAGGAACGCGGAAGTGAGTATAAGGGAGTAAAGGTCATCGGCTGCATCGAGGACCTCGACTATATTTTAGAGCAGAACAGTCTCGATGAGATCGCCGTCACACTGAGCCTGGGCGAGTATGAAAAACTCCGCCATATCGTTGCTCTCTGTGAAAAATCCGGCGTGCACACGAAGTTTATCCCGGATTACGGGAACATTATCCCGACGATCCCGTATATGGAAGATCTCCAGGGCCTGCCGGTGATCCATATCCGCCGCGTTCCGTTGAATGATCCTATGAATGCGATGGTAAAGAGAGCCGTGGATATCGTGGGTGCGATCGTGGGGATCGTACTTTTCTCCCCGATCATGCTGATCGTGGCAGTGCTCATCAAGCTGACATCTCCGGGACCGATCATTTTCTGTCAGGAACGTGTCGGCCTTCACAACCGGCTGTTTAAAATGTATAAATTCCGTTCCATGACGGTTCAGGATCCGGGCAAGGAGAAGAGCCGCTGGACAACAAAGGGAGATGCCCGTGTGACTCTCATCGGAAAAATAATCCGCCGTACAAGCATCGACGAGGTGCCGCAGTTCTTTAATATCCTGATTGGTGATATGAGTCTTGTGGGTCCGAGACCGGAACGGCCATTTTTCGTTGAAAAATTTAAGGAAGAAATCCCGCGATATATGATCAAGCATCAGGTCCGTCCGGGCCTTACCGGCTGGGCACAGGTGAATGGTTACCGTGGAGACACTTCGATCATTAAACGGATCGAGCACGATCTCTATTATATCGAGAACTGGACACTTGGTCTTGATTTCAAGATCATGTTCTTAACGGTTTTCAAGGGATTCATCAATAAAAACGCTTACTAAGACGAGGACAAATGACATGAATTATGAAGACGAATTAGACCGTTCCCGCGCCAGAAAGAGCAGACGGCGTGAGAGCGAGAGTGAGACGTCCGCAAAACGCCGCACTCACAGGACGGAAGATCTGTATTCCATGAGTGCTGACCCGGGAAGCCGTGCAGGCCGTGCCGCAGCAAAGAGCCATGGGGCAGCTTCCCACAATCACAGAAGACGGAAAAACGGAAACAAGAAGAAAAAGATCATCATCGGTGTTCTGATCGCCCTGATCGTTCTGGTCCTGGGGTTTGCCGCAGCGGTATACGGCTATATCCAGCACAACTTCGGAAAGATGAACGGACAGAATAATTTTGATATTGCGGACGTTCGGAATGAGAACATCTCTCTGGAAATGAGAGATAAGATGGAAAAAGGCTACTGGACCATTGCGGTATTTGGCCTGGACTCCCGTGACAATTCCACAGGAAAAGGCAACCAGTCCGATGTTATCATGATCGTGAACTTAAATCGTGAGACCGGAGAGATCAAGCTGGCATCCGTATTCCGCGACACTTACCTGAATGTGAGCGATAAGAACACATACAATAAGATCAACGCGGCATATGCGATGGGTGGTCCGGAACAGGCCGTAAAAGCCCTGAATAAGAATCTGGATCTCAACATCACCCACTATGTAGCGTTCAACTGGAAGGCAGTCGCAACAGCGATCAACATCCTCGGCGGTGTCGACATCGATATCAGTAAGTCCGAGTTCTACTACATCAACGCGTTCATCACAGAGACGGTAAAAGGTACCGGAATTGGTTCTGTGCAGTTAAAGAAAGCAGGTGTGAACCATCTGGATGGCGTACAGGCCGTTGCCTATGGACGTCTTCGTCTGATGGACAGTGACTATGCGCGTACAGAGCGCCAGAGACTTGTAATCCAGAAGGCATTTGAGAAGGCGAAAAAGGCAGACTTTGCGACATTAAACAGCCTGATCGGAAATATGTCCGCGATGTGCGCGACAAATATCAATATGAATGATATCCTTCCGATGGCGAAGAATGTCACGAAATACCATCTCAGTGAGACGACCGGATTCCCGGCAGCCCGCGGAGAGCAGAAGATGAAGATCGGCAAGCTGAAATTGTCCTGTGTTATCCCGCAGACACTCGTGAGCAATGTTACAAGCCTTCACAAGTTCCTCTATGGTGAAGAGGACTACAAGCCATCCAGCACGGTCCAGACGATCAGCAATAAGATCGCTGAACTTACTGGACTGAATAAGGCTGGCAAGGAGATCGATCATGTAGCGACGGATCAGGGATATATCCCGAAGGGCGAGACGGAGGCCACGACACTTTCCGCTGAAGAGGAGAGTAAGCAGGAGAGTCAGGAAGAATCCCAGATGGAGTCCATGCTCGAAGAATCCAAGAAGGAATCTGAGAGCGCGGGTGAGACTGAGACAGGACCGGACGGCAAGCCGATCGAGACTACATCAGGAGCTCATAACAGCGGCTATCTGCATGAGACGGAAACGGATGCCAACGGCAATGTGATCGCAAAACCGACCGAGAGCCATGCAGGAAGTCCGACGGACGAAGCAGAGACCTCCACGGAGGCATACAGACCGTCAAGTCCGCAGGATATGACAACGGAAGCCCCGATCGGCCCGGGATATGAGAAGTCGACGGCAGTTCCGGAAGCGACAACGAGTGCAGGTCCGGCAACCCCGACGGAAGGACAGAGTTCGGTAACAGTTCCGGGTGAAGGAAGTGTAGCGGCTGAAGGCCCGGCAGCCGGAATTTAAGAATAGAGGCCAGGCTCAAAGGTTATAAAGGAAATATAGGATATTAAGGATCAAGACGCATCGTCTGATTGATTTGGAAGAAATATTCCAGACTACCAGATGGTGCGTCTTTTTTTGCGTGCAGCGGGCCATATCCATACCTGTGCGATAACGGTACTACTGTGAAAAATCTCGACAAATGGCTGATTTTTTTGAATTCGCGGTAGTCCGGCACAGTGGAAAGGTTTTACCCGGCTATATTTTCAAACGAAAATCTGAATTTACAATTTACATAGATTATACAAAGTAGTTACCGAACCATGGTTTTTGGTTTCGGGGATTCGTGATAAAAATAATACTGTACAGAGAAAGAAAAAACGTAACTATTCAGTACCTTCATAGTTACGTGCAAAAATCCATTCCAGATCAGCTTCGCTGATGGGATTTTTGCCTTCCAGCCTATGTTTTCTTACGGTCAGCGCAGCAAGTGCGCAGACCTACTGAACAGTTACGAAAAAACAAAAACAAAGACCTTTGAGGAGGAGAAAAGAATTATGAAAACAAGAAAAGTAATGGCACTTGCAGGTGCAGGAGTATTAGCAGTCAGCATGATGACAGGATGCGGAAGCAGCAGTAGTACAGCATCCACGACAGCAGCGACAACAACTGCGGCAGCAGCAGAGACAGCAAAAGAAGCAGCGACAACAGCAGCAGAGAAAAAAGCAGATCTTACAGGATCGATCACAGCGGCAGGTTCTTCCGCATTAAAACCGCTGGTTGACGATGCAGCAGACATGTTTATCGAGAAATACCCGGACGTTTCCATCACGATCGACGCAGGAGGATCCGGCGAGGGCTTAAAGCAGGTTTCCGAGGGAACCGTAAATATCGGTAACTCCGATGTTGAGGCCTCCGCAAAGCTTGACGAGACACAGGCAAAAGAGCTTGTTGATCATCAGGTATGCGTAGTCACAATGGCTCCGATCGTAAACAACGATGTAAAAGAAGGCGGCGTTGAGGATCTTACAAAACAGCAGCTCATCGACATCTTCACAGGAAAGACAACAAACTGGAAAGAGGTTGGCGGACCGGATGAGAGCATTGTCCTTGTAACAAGACCGACATCTTCCGGTACAAGAGCAACCTTCCAGAAATACGCTCTCGACGGAAACGAGGAAGCTTCCAATACTTCCATGGAAACAGATGATTCCGGTGTTCTTCTTCAGAATGTAAAAGATACGAAGGGTGCAATCGGATATGTAGCACTTTCCTATCTGACAGGTGATGCGGGAGTTGCAACCGTAGCGATCGATGGCGCAGAGCCGACACTTGAAAATACATACGCTGGAAAATATCCGGTATGGACATTTGAGCATATGTACACAAAGGGTGAGCCGGACGAAGTTGTAAGCGCATTCCTTGACTACATCATGTCCGATGAGTACGGCGCAAAGATGGAATCCTTAGGATACGGCGTATCTTCCAAGATGACAAATACCGAGCATTAAGACAAAACTTAAGACCGGGCAGTGAGCCATGATCCGACCGTATGAAAGAAAAAGAGGACATGGACAAGAGAACTGCGAAACAAGGGCGGGGCAGACGAATCTGGCCCGCCCCGATATGATTTATGATAGAATTTGCTTCGAATATAGGAAGCAGGAGGACTTATGAAGAATGGTAAAGAAAAAAGCATGTTCGTCAGAGAATATCTGTGGCGGGATCTGATGACCGTCTGTGGACTGTTCGTAATTCTTCTGACGATCGTGATCGGCGCGTTCCTTGTATACAAGGGATCATCCACATTCCTGGTTTACAGACATTCCTTCCTGGAATTCTTAGGATCTGCAGACTGGGCACCGGAGGACAATATGGCAGGCGGCGGCAGCATCGGTGCGCTGATCTTCATCGTCGGATCGCTCTGCACCTGCGGCCTGGCACTTCTTATCGCGACTCCGTTTTCCCTGGGATCAGCGATCTTTATTACGGAGATCTCCCCGAAGTTCGGAGAGAAATTCTACCGCCCGGTAGTCGAGATCTTTGCCGGAATCCCATCGGTTGTCTACGGATGGGTGGGGCTCACAGTGCTTGTACCGGCGATCAAGACCGTGTTTGACCGTCAGGTGGGACATTCTATCCTGGCAGCGGGGCTGGTCCTCGCGGTCATGATCTTCCCGACGATCACAAGTGTTGCGGCGGATGCCCTTCACTCCGTACCGAAGGAATGCAGAATGGCGGCGTACGGACTCGGCTCCACCCGATGGCAGACCATATACCGGATCGTAGTTCCGGCGGCAGCGCCTGGAATCATTTCCGGTGTGATCTTAGGTCTCGCGAGAGCCTTCGGTGAGGCCCTGGCGGTTGCCATGGTCATCGGTCAGACAACAGCGCTTCCCACAAGCATTTTTTCAACGACAAAGACTCTGACCACCGAGATCGCGGCCCAGATGGGCAACGCCATGGAGGGCGGCGAGATGAAATCCGCACTCTGGACCATGGCACTGTTGTTATTTGCAATCTCCCTGTTCTTCATCTTCCTGATCCATCATGTGACAGCGGTAAAGCCGGAGAAAGAAGAAAAAACAAGCACTTCTGTGAAAACCAGCACGACCGCAGTGCCGGTAAAGCAGTTCGCAGCAAAGGGGGAAAATTAGACCATGGAAAGTAAGATCAGACGTTCACGCGGTGTGGACCGCGTTATGACAGTCATTTTCTACCTGGTTGCGATCTTCTTCTTCGCTCTTCTGATCGGCTTTGCGGGCAAGGTCATCATCGGCGGTCTCATGGGGGCAAAGCCGGAGATGTTCCGCTTCGCGAGAAAAGGAAGCATCGGAAACCAGTTGTTCAACACGATCTATCTCGTATTTATCTCCCTGCTGGTATCCATCCCCCTCGGTGTCTGCGCCGGAATCTATCTGGCCATGTACGCGAAACAGGGAAAAATGACAAAGTTTCTGAGAATGTGTATCGAGACACTTTCTTCCCTTCCGTCCATCGTTGTGGGCCTGTTCGGATATCTGGTATTCCTCGTATTCTTCGGAATGGGAAAGAGCCTGATGGCGGGTGCCCTCTCCGTATCGATCCTGACACTTCCGCTTATCACGACGACCACCGAGGATGCCATCAAGGGACTCCCGGCGGGATATTTTCAGGCGAGTTTAGGTCTTGGAGCGACAAAATGGCAGTCCATCTTCCATGTACTTCTCCCGGCATGTCTCCCGCGCATCATGACAGGCGTCATCCTGGCGGCGGGACGTGGATTCGGTGAGGCGGCAGCGCTCCTCTACACCACAGGATCCGGAAGCGACCTGCGCTGGGGCAACTGGAACCTGGCAGCCCCGACCTGCCCCTTCAACCCGTTCCGCCCGGCAGAGACATTGTCGATCCAGATCTGGAACCTTCAGGTAAACGGTCAGGATAAGGCACTGGCGAACACCGCCTCCGCGGTTCTTATGATCCTGGTCCTGGCATTCAGCATCGGCGCGAACGTGTGGAGCCATCATCTGAAGAAAAAGAGCTCCGGCGAGGCAGCGTAAGAAACATTCGGAAAAGGACCTCAATGACAGATTCTTGAGGGAGAAGTAATGAAACTCTGAGGATGGCATATGAGAGTTTTAGAGAGGAAAACATATATGACTGATATGAAACCGAAATTTGATATCGAAAAGCTGAATCTGCATTACGGCTCGTTCCATGCGCTTAAGGACATCAACATGCAGATCAGCGCCCATGAGATCACCGCGTTCATCGGACCGTCCGGCTGCGGAAAATCTACATTTTTAAAGACATTGAACCGGATGAACGATCTTGTGGAGAATGTAAAGATCGACGGAAAAGTGGAGCTTGACGGGCAGAACATCTTTAAGGATATGGACGCCATCACACTGCGCCACAAGGTCGGCATGGTATTCCAGCAGCCAAACCCGTTCCCGAAGAGTATTTACGACAACATCGCCTATGGCCCGAGGATCTTCGGGATCACGAGAAAGGCGGATCTCGACGAGATCGTTGAGAAAAGCCTGCGTCAGGCGGCGATCTGGGATGAGCTTAAGGACCGCTTAAATAAGAGTGCCCTGGGACTTTCCGGCGGACAGCAGCAGAGACTCTGCATCGCGAGAACCCTGGCGGTGGAGCCGGAGGTAATCTTGATGGATGAGCCGACCTCTGCCCTGGACCCGATCTCCACATCGAAGATCGAGGACCTGGCGATGGAATTAAAGGATAAATACACCATCGTGATCGTCACCCACAACATGCAGCAGGCGGCGCGTATCTCTGACAAGACAGCGTTCTTCCTGTTAGGTGAGGTCGTCGAGTACAATAATACAAGTGATCTGTTTGCGAACCCGAGGGACGAACGGACAGAAAGCTACATCACAGGGAGGTTTGGCTGATTATGAGAGACGCGTTTTTAAAGCAATTGGAAGAGCTGCATAAGATGCTGGCGGAGATGGGACTGCTCTGCGAGAAAATGATCGACGGGACTTACGAGGCACTGATGCACATGGACCGGGAGCAGGCGGCGAAGATCCTGCAAGACGATGCGAACGTGGACTTAAAGGAGAGAGATATCGAGAGCAAGTGCTTGAAGCTTCTCTTAGAGCAGCAGCCGGTGGCGAGTGACTTAAGAAAGATCTCTTCCGCATTAAAAATGATCACAGACCTGGAGCGTATCGGTGACCAGGCGGGCGATATCGCGGAGATCATCAAGACCACAGACCTCTTAGAGCCGGTAAAGGCGACAAGACTTGGCGAGATGGCAAAAGCCGTTGCGTCCATGGTCCGCGAGAGCATTGAGAGCTTCGCAAACGAGGACCTCAAGAAGACAAAGGAAGTTATCGCCTACGATGACGTGATCGACGATATGTTCTCCCAGGTGAAGAAAGAACTGGCAGACGGTATCTTAAACGGCGAGGCCACCCAGGAACAGATCCTGGACATCCTCATGATCGCCAAATACTACGAGCGCATCGGCGACCACGCCACAAATATCGCGGAGTGGGCAGAGTATGCGATCACTGGGGTACATAGGAACAGTGAGCTGGAGGAGCATCTGTAAAAAGAGAAAAATTCCGAAACTGGAATTAAAACTGAAAAATTGCTAAAAATGATCTGAAAGTTGAATAAAAAAGTGGAGAACCTGATCTGCAGGTTCTCCCTTCTTGTTTTAAGAGCAATAACGTTACTGTACACGGGTAGGAATTTTCTGAACTGAAAATTCCGTACGATACACTTCTGGTAGCAGATTTTGCCGATTTGGAATGCGAAGCATCGGCAAAATCACGTTACTGTACACGCATGCGTGTACAGTAACGCAATAACTGTGGATTTTGTCAGACAGCGAACATCTGCTTGCATAAGCATCCAAAATATGCTAAGATTCTTGCGTACACATGTTTTTCTGGGACGCACATATGGTAACGTGCCAGAGCAATGGACGAAACGTATGATTTCGGTAATAAAAAAGAAATTTTTAGCTTGTGAGGTCTGATATATGGAGAAAAAAAACAAGTATTATGTGGTTCGTGACAAAGCGCTGCCGGAAGTCCTTCAGAAAGTCGTTGAGGTGAAACGTCTCCTCGAGACGGACAAAAACATGACGGTGCAGGAGGCGGCGGAACAGGTCGGTTTAAGCCGCAGTTCCTTCTATAAATATAAGGATGATATTCTTCCGTTTTCCGACAACACGAGAGGAAAGACAGTGACACTTGTGACCCAGATGATGGACGAGCCGGGGCTTCTGTCTGACCTGCTCCACATCGTTGCGGATTACCGTGCGAATATCCTTACGATCCACCAGACGATCCCGGTAAACGGATCCGCGACGGTAACGCTCAGCGTGGAAGTTCTCTCGGATACGGGAAATGTTGCCGGTATGGTTGAGGAGATCGAGCACTTAAAGGGCGTACAGAACGTAAAAATTTTAGGAGTGGAGAAATAGACGGATGAAAGCGGCAATTATGGGATACGGAACCATCGGCTCCGGCGTGTATGAGGTTCTTGACAAGAACTGCAAAAGCGTAGAGAAAAAGGCTGGAGAGCCGATCGCAGTAAAATATATCCTGGATCTCAGGGAGTTTCCGGGAAGTCCTGTGGAGAAGCTTGTGATCCATGATGTGGAACAGATCGTAAATGACCCGGAGATCGGGATCGTTGTGGAGACCATGGGCGGAACAAAACCGGCCTACGAGTTTGTAAAGCGCTGCCTGCTCGCGGGAAAGCATGTGGTGACTTCCAATAAGGCACTGGTTGCGGCCCATGGGACAGAGCTGATCCGGATCGCCGCGGAAAAGAACATCAGCTTCTTGTTTGAGGCGAGTGTCGGCGGCGGTATTCCGATCATCCGCCCGCTTGTGGAGAGCCTCGGCGGCGAGGAAATTTTAGAAATCTCCGGTATCTTAAACGGAACGACAAACTACATCCTCACAAAGATGAATGAAGAGGGATGGAGCTTCGAGGAGGCGTTAAAGCGTGCCCAGGAATTGGGCTACGCGGAGTGCAACCCGGAGGCAGATATTGAAGGATATGACACCTGTAGAAAGATCGCGATCCTGACTGCGGTCGCAACAGGAAAAGAAGTAAACTACGAGGAGATCCCGACCCAGGGAATCACAAAAATCACTTCCATGGATTCCAGCTACGCGGCACATATGGGTGCGGCGATCAAGCTCTTCGGAACCAGCGTGAATAAAGATGGAAAGATCTATCTGGAGGTCGCGCCGGTCCTCGTGGACGCGAAAGACCCGCTGTATGCGGTGACAGATGTGTTCAACGGAATCCTCGTTGTGGGAAATATGCTGGGCGCGTCCATGTTCTATGGAAGCGGAGCAGGAAAACTGCCGACAGCCAGTGCCGTTGTCGGGGATATGGTCTCCGCAGTCCGCTTCGGCGATGAGCCGGAGAAGATCGGCTGGAGCAGCGAGAAGCTTGAGGTACATCCGGCGGCTGAGCTTTCCAGAAAGTACTTTGCACGGTTTGAGGGTTCTGAGAGAGCAAAGAAAGAGGCCGTTGCGGCAGCTTTCGGTGACGTGAAATTTGTGACACTGGAAGGAACAGATGAGTTCGCGGTTCTGACCGGTGAGATGACAGGGGAAGAGTTCGACGCGGCAGCAGCAAAGGTCGGTGGACTGCGCCAGAAGATCGCGGCCAGATTATGATCCCGACATGGTTCCAGATGCCATGCCTGTTTCAGATGATGACCGGGCTTTACTGTCCGGGATGCGGGGGAACGAGAGCCGTTCGGGCACTCCTTTCAGGGCATCCGGTACTAAGCTTTCTGTACCATCCGGTGGTGCCGTATATGGCATCGGTAGCTGTGTGGGCTGCGGCTTCCTGGATCCTGTATTTTGCCACGGGAAACAGGAGATTCCGACCGGAGTTGGATGACCGGACCGCTTACGCAGCGGCGGGGATCGTGATCTTAAATTTTATCATAAAAAACGGACTTCTGGTATTCGCCGGGATCGATGTGATCGGGCGGCTGCCGGGGGCGTGAGAATAGGGAGAAGACCTGGAGTGGGTACCGAAAGTGGTATCTGTTCTGGGTCTTTTTGTTTCATGCCACAATTTTGCCGCAGATATGCCCTGTTTTGTGTGACATCCTTCACAGTTTGAACACAGGTCGAACACAGAGGAATCACAAGTTTCTGATAAAGTTTATTGCAGAAACGTAATAAACAGTAAGAAAAATGCAAGAAACCAGGAGCACATGTACTTTAAAAGTACAAATATCCCCGTGATGACGAGTGTACGCAGCAGTCAATGGAAATCAGGCAATGGATCTGGAAAGAGATGACCTGCAGGGGGCTGATGATCTGGCGGTCAAGGCGGATGAAAGGAGAATGGAAATGAGAAGAGGAAAGATAATAGCAGTCAGTCTGACGGTCTGTGCGGTGGGGGCCGGAATGACGGTGAACGCTTACGCGGCCAGCACCACATTTGAAATGAGGAAGAAAGCGGTGAGCCTGCTTGGAATTATAACGACGAGTAATTACCAGGCGAATGTGACGAGAGGTGAGTTTGCGGAACTCCTCGTAAAGGCATCGGACTACAAGGAGGCGGCAAACGCGGCGGGAACCGTATCTGTATTCGCGGATGTCTCCTCAAAATCCCAGTATTCTGCGGCGATCCGCACGGCGGCGACGAACTCCTGGATGTCCGGTTATCTCGGCGGAAACTTTAAGCCGGACGAGGGAGTTACGATGCGGGATGCCATCAAGGCAGTCCTGGGAGTCTTAGGATACACAAACGAGGATTTCTCCGGAAGTCTTCAGGAGAGCCGCCTTGCGAAGTTCAAGTCCCTGTCCCTGGATTCTGGGATCTATCGTGATCTCGACGAGGTCCTCACGAGGGAAGACTGCATCAACCTGTTTTATAACCTGATGAAGGCGAAGACAAAAGAAGGAAACCAGTACGGCAGTAAGATATTTGACCTGACCTACAATTCCGACGGCGAGATCAATACATCCTCGATCCTGGATAACAGTTTAAAGGGACCGAAGATCTTAGACAATGACAGCCGGAACTTAAAGAGTCTTGTTCCGTTTTCTCTGAAAGACGCTACTATGTTTTTAAACGGCGAGGTGTCCGATGAGAGCGAGATCAACGATTACGCCACCGTGATCTATTACCACGAGGAGACAAAGATGATCTTCGCCTATTCCGACGGCGGCGAGAACAAAGGCGCCACGGAGGGCCGGATCAAGGCGATCTACTACGATTCCAGCGACCCGTTCACACCGGTGAAGGTGGTCTTAAACACCGATTACCAGGACAACGGCGGAGAGGGCGATGAGTTTCAGATCAGCGGATCGGAGCTCCAGTACCTGTTCTCCGTCTACGGAGAGTTTGAGGTGGATGACAAGGTTGCCATTGTGTGGGAGAAGAGCGGAAGCGACGAGAATGCGACTTATACGGTTGTAGATGTTGTTGGAGATTATTGATTAGTTACGAATATACGTACAATACATAAAATAGAGATACCGCAGAGGAAATACGAATAGAGAAAATTCAGGGTTACTTTTCATGGGCAAAATCCTGTTACAGTGCGCGGGCATGGAGTGCCCGTGTACTGTAACAATTCAGGTTTGGAACATAGTTAAGAGAAGCGGAAGATTTCAATAGACAGGAAAGGAACGAGTATGGAGAACGAAAAGGTGGCTGCAGAGAAGAAACGGAAAAAACGGAAAGGAAAAAGCGGAAGGATCGTGATCGTGTTTATAGTGGTTCTGGCAGCGCTGCTTGGCGGATTTTTCCTCTATAAGAAAAAGACCTCGAGCCAGAAAAGTCAGGGTGACCAGTCTGTGTCAACGGCGACAGTGAAGCGGACGGACATCAGTTCAGAGCTCACGGCGTCCAGCTCCCTGTCACCGAAGGACACCTACGAGGTGACATCCCTGGTGGAAGGCGAAGTCATCGAGGCGAACTTTGAGGAAGGCGATGTTGTGGAAAAAGGTCAGGTCCTCTACCGGATCGACGCATCCTCCATAGACTCTGACCTGAGCTCAGCCCAGACCAGCCTTCAGAGGGCGAAGGAGAGTGTCCAGACGGCACAGTCCGCTTACGCCGAGGAGACAGCGCGGATCGCCGGAAATACATACCGCTCCACAGCGTCCGGATATATCAAGACTCTCTATATCAAAGAGGGCGATAAGGTAAATAATGGAACGAAGATCGCGGAGCTCTATGATGACTCTGTTATGAAGATCACAGTCCCGTTCCTCTCAGGCGAAGCGGCGGAGATCAACGTGGGTGATGAGGCGGCAGTGACTCTGGAGGACACCGGCGAGGAGATCTCCGGTACGGTCACGATCATCAGCAGCATGGAGGAAACACTCTCCGGCGGACGTCTCGTAAAGAACGTGACGGTCGAGGTATCAAATCCAGGCGGACTCACGACAGACACCGCGGCATCCGTGACCGTTGACGGATTTGTCTGCAGCGCCGAGGGAACATTCACGGCGAAGACGGAGACGACCCTGAGCGTGGAGCTCTCCGGAAACAAGAGTCTCGAGATCGAGAAACTTCTGCTTCATGAAGGTTCTTATGTGGAGAAAAACTCCGATTTGTTCCAGGTGACCGCGAAAACGGCGGAAGAGTACTTAAAGGAATTCAAGGACGCGGTGGAGAGCGCAGATGACAATCTGGAAAACGCGGAGAACAAACTGAGCAATACCCAGGACAATGTGGATGACTACACGATCACAGCGCCGATCTCGGGGACAGTGATCACGAAAAACGTGAAGGTTGGGGATAAGATCTCCAAGAGCTCCAGCGGAACGACCACAATGGCGGTGATCTACGACCTGTCCACCATGACACTGGAGATGTCCGTGGATGAGCTGGATGTCGCAAACGTCAAGGTCGGCCAGTCCGTGGAGGTCACGGCGGACGCGGTGGAAGGCGAGACATTCACAGGAACCGTCACAAATGTGAGTCTGCAGAGCAGCTACTCCAACGGCGTCACGAACTATCCGGTAACGGTGACACTGGACGATACGGGAAATCTTCTTCCTGGCATGAACGTGGACGCGAAGATCATTCTCGACAGTTCCGAAGATGCATTAGTGATTCCGGCCAGCGCGCTGATGCGTGGAAACAGAGTGTATGTGAAGAAGAGCACCGGCTCCGGAAAATCCGGCAGCAGCAACGTCCCGGACGGCTTCGAGGCGGTCCAGGTGACAACTGGAATCATCAACGACGATTATGTGGAGATCCTTTCCGGCCTCTCTGAGGGGGACGAGGTCTACATTTCCTCCGATTCCGGAAGCTCGGCGCAGACCAATCAGATGCAGATGGGCGGCATGGGCGGTCCTGGCGGTGATATGGGCGGAGGCGTACCGGGCGGTCCTGGCGGAAACGGCGGAAATGGCGGCGGCAACGGCAGCGGACGAAGATCCCAGTAGTGCATAGGAGATAAATTGTATGGAAAAGACTGAATTCTCAATACAAATAGATACCGCAGAGCAGAAAAAAATGTCTGAAGAGCCGATGAAACAGGAAGAGGCAGTTTCAAAAGTTCATGAGGAGTTGGAAAAGCAGGAATCCCTGATAGAGCTGTGCAATATCTACAAGATCTACTACATGGGCGACGAGGAAGTCCACGCCAACGACGGCATCAGCCTTTCCATCAACAAAGGCGAGTTCGTCGCCATCGTCGGCAAATCCGGAAGCGGAAAATCAACCCTGATGAACATCATCGGCGCCCTGGATGTCCCGACGGAGGGCGAATATTTCCTCGGCGGCGAGGATGTGGCGGATATGTCCGACAACGAGCTGGCGGAGATCAGAAACCGCATGATCGGCTTTATCTTCCAGCAGTACAACCTGCTTCCAAAGTTAAATCTCTTAGAAAACGTGGAACTTCCGCTTCTCTACGCCGGTTATGACAAAAAGGAACGTCGGGAGCGGGCTATGAATTCCCTGAAAAGGGTCGGACTTGAAGAAAAATGGAAGAATCTTCCGAACCAGCTCTCCGGCGGCCAGCAGCAGCGAGTCTCCATCGCGCGGGCTCTCGCAGGAGATCCGTCCTTAATCCTGGCGGATGAGCCCACGGGTGCCCTGGACTCCAGGACAGGCCGGGAAGTGCTTGATTTTTTAAAGAAACTCAATGAAGAAGGAAACACGATCGTCATGATCACCCACGACAGCTCCATCGCTCTGGAGGCGAAGCGGGTGGTGCGGATCCATGACGGAAAGATCAATTTCGACGGGGATGTGAAAAAGTATGCTGCAATCATTTAAAATGGCGTTAAAAAGTATCTGGGGCAACAAAATGAGATCCTTTCTCACGATGCTCGGCATCATCATTGGTGTCGCGTCGGTGATCATTCTGGTCAGTATCGTCAACGGCTATATGTCCTACATGGTGGAGAGCTTTTCTTCCATGGGCGTCAACCAGATCACGGTCCAGTACAAGGCGGTGGCCTCAAGAACCATCGATGTGGACGAATTTTATGAGTTCTACGAGGAACATTCAGACCTCTATGAGAACATGTCCCCGAACGTGTCCGTCAGCGTCACGGTAAAACATGACTCTGACACCATGGATTCCACCAGTGTCGGCGGCTACAGTGAGGATTATCTCGCAATCAAGGACTACGAGATCGAGTATGGCAGAAATCTCCAGTACTCCGACATGGAGGCGAGACGAAAAGTCGCGGTCATCGGCGCTTATGTGGCGGAGGAACTCTACGGCGGATCCCAGAACGCCGTGGGCGAGACGGTCAAGTTAAACGGTGACAGCTACACTATTGTAGGCGTTGTGGAACGGCAGACGGAGAGCAGCTCTGAGTTTGATGACGGATGTATGGATGACTTTGTGTGGATCCCGTATTCCAGAGCTGTGAAGATGGCGAGAAATGCTGTGATCAACAACTATATCTTCACATCGCGGGACATCAACGACACGGAAACGTGCACGACAGAACTTAAAAATTTTCTCTATGAAAAGATGAAGAGCGAAAACCTCTACACGGTGACAGCAATGAGCTCCCTTCTCGATTCCTTAAATGAGCAGATTGCCATGATGAGCATGATGCTGGGCGGTATCGCGGGTATCTCCTTGTTAGTTGCAGGCGTCGGTGTCATGAACATCATGCTGGTGTCCGTGACAGAGAGAACCAGGGAGATCGGCATCAGGAAGGCCCTCGGCGCAAAGAAGAGCGTGATCATGTTGCAGTTCGTCATCGAGGCGCTGGTCACAAGCTCCATCGGCGGAATCATCGGAATCATGATCGGAGCCTTAGCAAGTACGGGAATCGGCGCCCTCATGGGAATCGACGCGCCGCCGACCATGACGGCAGTTGTGATCTCATTTAGCGTTTCTGTTGCCATCGGACTGATCTTTGGTTACATGCCGGCGAGCCGTGCGGCGAAGCTGAATCCGATCGACGCACTGAGGACAGACTAAAACTACACAGAAAATGACAGGATCAACGGTAAATATGGAAAATGGAAGAATAATAGGAAAATGCAGATTCTAAGCCTCAAACTGCCACGGATTTGCCGCTAAAAGACAGAATATCGTAAGTTGACGGGAGATATTGTCCAACCTTATAATATAGTTAAAGAAAGATACTTGAGGGGAGGCAATCCTATGGCAGAAAGAAAATGGAAAAAAATAAGTACATGGATGGCCGCATGGGTCATGGCGGTCGTGTTTGCGGTATCCGGGGCGCAGACAGCGTTTGCGGCGACCAGTTATGTGAATAGTGTCAGCATCACGCTGGATGTGACACCGACGGTGGGGGAATCCCTGCCGGATCTTGATGTGGGATACAATTCTGATAACTGCGAGGTATCGATCCCGAACAACGATAAATATGATATCGTATCCGCAAAGTGGTCTTCCACAAAGAACGACGTGAAGATCGGCGGAACCTACACCATGAAAGTTACTTTAAAGACTTTAAATGACTATAGGTTCAGCAGCAGCTCCTACACTTCCTCAAAGGTAAAGGTAAAGAACGGAACTTTTGTCAGCGCTTCGAGAACATCTTCCGACCGTCTGGTGGTTACCGTAAAGACAAAACCGGCAAAGGGCGATCTTGACGCGCCGGGCGAGGCATACTGGCAGACCACAAAGTCCGGAAGCTCCGATCTCGGACTCGCGAAGTGGGAGGCCGTTGAGGACGCGTCCTACGAGGTGTACCTCTACCGCGGCAGCAAGAACGTCTACAAGAGCGGCGAGATCCACACCAGCAGCTGTGATCTCTTTCCGTATATGAGCTCCAAGGGAACCTACACCTTTAAGGTGCGCGCGCTCCCGTCAAACGATGAGGTATCCAAGTACGCGTCAAAGAGCGACTGGACCATATCCGATGAGGTCTATATCGATGAGAATGACGCGGCGAGAGCGGCAAAGAAAAAGCCGTCAAGCGGCAACAACAGCAGCACAAATAATTCCGGAAATTCCCAGCAGGCCCCGTCAAATGTGAATGTGGTCGGCTGGATCCTCGACGGAAACCGCTGGTATTATCGTTACCCGGACGGAACTTATTTAAAGAACGGCTGGGGATTTATCGGAAATATCTGGTACTTATTTGACGCAAACGGAATGATGCTCACCGGCTGGCAGATGAAGAACGGCGTTTATTACTACATGAACGGTGACGGAAAGATGCAGACGGGCTGGCTTCTCTACAACAATACCTGGTATTATCTCTCCGAGAGCGGAGCTATGGTGACCGGCTGGATCACGCTGGGTGATAAGGCTTATTACCTCGGCGGTGACGGCGGAATGCTCACAGGATGGCAGAACATCGACGGACAGATCTACTACCTGTATCCGGATGGACATAAGGCGGTCAATGAAGTGATCGATACCTTCTATGTAGATCAGGACGGTATCTGGAGAAAACCGCAGTAAAGATCTGAACCTGCAGGGCATGCGGTTATGCGGTGAAAATCGTCGGAATATTTTCCAGCAGACTGAAAATACAGGAAAGGAGCACCTTATGAGACAGAAAACTTTTGGAAAATGGCTTGCGGCAGCAGGAATTCTGATGGCGATGACGATATGGATGGTTCTTCCTGCACTGGCTGCGCCGACGGTGAATTCTATAAGGATCACCTTTAAAGACAAGTATGAAGATCCCGGCGTGATCGAGGAGCCGGAGATCAGCTGCGGCAGCTACGGGATCGAGATCACATCCGTGGAGTGGAGCAAGGATGTAGAAAAATGGAATCCTGGAACGAAAGTGACGGCAACGCTGATTCTTTCCTCCAGCGGAAGAGAGTTCTCCTCCAGCTACGGTTCAAAGTCCTGCCAGATCTCCGGTGCGACGTTGAGTAAGGCAGTGAAAGTGGATGATGACCTGAAGGTCACAGTCACTTACTACCCGGTGGTATGGCTGGAGTCCCCGGATGAAGCCGGCTGGAGCGCTTCGAACCATATGAAAGCGGTCTGGAAGAAAGTCGATTATGCGACGGGATATCAGATTCGCCTGTACCGGGATGACTATTATCTCCGGACCATCGATGCGACGGGAACCAGCAAGGACCTCTCCGAGTATATGGGAAGAGAGGGAAACTACTATTATGAGATCCGCGCGGTGGGAAAGACAACGAACGATGCGAAGTACCGCAAGAGCAGTGATTATATTACCTCTTCTGACCGATATTTGGATGACCTTGGCGACACAGAAGGCAGCTGGAAGAATTACGCGGATGGAAAGAAGTATGTGGACGAGAATGGCCAGATCGTGACCTCCCAGTGGTACCGGATCCTCGGAACCTGGTATTATTTCGATGAAAACGGATATATGGTAACAGGCTGGAGACTGGTCAATAATAAGTGGTATTACCTCGAAAGTGACGGAAAGATGGTGACCGGCTGGAAGCAGGTTGGCGGTGTCTGGTACTACATGGATACTGACGGCGCGATGGCTACCGGCTGGCGTCAGACAGCACCGGGACAGTGGTATTACCTGAACGCGAATGGAGCGATGGCAGCGTCCACTGTGATCGACGGATGTACGTTGGATGCATCGGGGCTCTGGGTAAGTTAGAAAGGAATGATGGGCGGCATGTCATGGGAGAAATCCTGTGTCATGCCGTTTTCACATATCTGAAAAGGTAAGCTCCTGGAACCATGCGAAAACACTTGACTTACTATGAGATATCAACTAAAATTTAGAAACGTGTAAACATTTGTCGCGGCAGCCTGAAGGTGTATGCGGCGCCGCAGTCACTTGAAGTTTATGAAAAACGAGAAAGGATTTCTATGGGAATCATTAAAGCAGTGAACCTGATCTTCGATTATATCAGGCACGATGAAGAGGAAGACAAGGATGAGGTCAGCCATGCGTTAAAAGGCGTCTCTCTGGACATCAAGGAAGGCGATTTCGTAGCGATTTTAGGACATAACGGATCCGGAAAATCCACATTCGCGAAGCTGATGAACGGAATCCTGCTTCCAACGGATGGAACAGTCTATATTTCTAAAATGAGGACGGACGACGAGGAGCATCTCTGGGATGTACGAAAGACGGCGGGAATGGTATTCCAGAACCCGGACAACCAGATCATCGGAAACGTGGTGGAAGAGGATGTCGGATTCGGACCGGAGAACATGGGAGTTCCGACGGAGGAAATCTGGGCGCGGGTCGACAAGAGCCTTGAGGCGGTGGGAATGACAGCGTACAGACTTCAGTCTCCGAATAAGCTTTCCGGTGGACAGAAACAGCGCGTGGCCATCGCTGGCGTTATGGCGATGAAGCCCCGGTGTATCGTTCTGGACGAGCCGACAGCAATGTTAGACCCGAACGGACGCCGCGAGGTCATTAAAACGATTCATGAACTGAACCGTCAGGAAGGGATCACGGTAGTTCTGATCACCCACTATATGGAAGAGGTCATCGACGCGGACCGCGTAGTTGTTATCGACGGTGGACATGTCGTGATGGACGGAACCCCGAAAGAGGTCTTTTCCAGAGTCAAGGAACTGAAAAAATACAGCCTCGATGTGCCGCAGGTAACGGAACTGGCAGATGAATTAAAGGAAGCCGGAATGGATCTTCCTTATGGAATTCTTTCCATCGACGAGCTTGTGGACGAACTTGTTCCGCTCTTAAAGTAGTGGAGAAATGGTGGAAATATGGCAATCGAAATTAAACACTTGAATCATATATACGGGCAGGGAACGATCTTTGAGCAGTATGCCTTAAAGGATGTAAATCTTACGATCCATGATGGCGAGTTTATCGGTCTCATCGGTCATACCGGATCCGGAAAATCAACCCTGACCCAGCACTTAAACGGACTTTTAAAGGCAACGAGCGGAGATATCCTTTATAACGGAGAGAGTATTTATAAAGAGGGATATTCCATGAAAGAGCTCCGCAGCCATGTGGGGCTTGTTTTCCAGTATCCGGAGCATCAGTTGTTTGAGGTGGATGTATTCTCAGATGTCTGCTTTGGACCGAAGAATCTGGGACTCCCGAAGGAGGAGATCGAGAAGCGCGCGAAAGAGGCGCTTGACATGGTGGGACTCGATGAGAGCTTTTATAAGCAGTCCCCCTTCGACCTCTCCGGCGGACAGAAGCGTCGAGTGGCTATCGCGGGTGTTCTCGCAATGAAGCCGGAGGTCCTGATCTTAGATGAGCCGACAGCCGGCCTCGACCCGAAAGGCCGCGACGACATTTTAGGACTCGTACAAAAGCTCCATAACGAGCAGGGGCTGACGATCATTCTCGTCTCCCACAGCATGGAGGATGTGGCGCGATATGTGTCACGTCTTGTAGTCATGAACCACGGCGAGAAGGTCTTCGACGGAACCCCGAAGGAAGTATTCCGCCACTATAAAGAGCTGGAAGCCATTGGCCTTGCGGCGCCGCAGATCACCTATGTGGTGCACAAGCTGATCGACAAGGGGATCCCGCTGGATCCGGATATCACGACGGTGGAAGAGGCGAAGAATGCGATCCTTAAGATCTGGCGCGAAAAGAATGGAAAAAGTTCCGGAAATGCAGCTCAGGTAAGCACAGCTGGAGCAGATTCCGAGAACGCAGGTCATGGGAACGCCGCCGGAACAGCCTCTGGGAATGCGGACATCACAGAAAAGACAGCCGGGGAGGAAAAGACATGTTAAGAGATATCACACTTGGACAGTACTACCCGGTTGATTCCCTGCTTCACAGGCTGGATCCGAGAACAAAATTATTTGGAACTCTTGTATACATTGTAACCTTATTTATCGCGGACAACCTTTGGGCATACCTTGCGGCGACGATCTTTCTGATCACTGCCATCAAGCTCTCCAATGTCCCGGTAAAATTCATGGTGCGCGGCTTAAAATCCATCATGTTCCTGCTTCTCCTCAGCGTCAGCTTTAACCTGTTCCTGACGCCGGGTACCCCGATCTTTAAGATCGGTTTCCTGCAGATGACCTGGGAAGGTCTCCGGTTTGCGGCATTTATGGCGATCCGCCTGGTATACCTTGTTATGGGATCCACGATCCTGACACTCACAACGACGCCGAACCAGCTGACAGACGGTCTGGAAAAGAGCCTGGGCTTCTTAAAGAAGGTCGGCGTTCCGGTCCACGAGGTGTCCATGATGATGTCCATCGCGCTCCGGTTTATCCCGATCTTAATTGAGGAAACGGATAAGATCATGAAAGCGCAGATGGCGAGAGGTGCTGACTTCGAGAGCGGGAATCTGATTCAGAAGGCGAAATCCATGGTACCGCTTCTTGTACCGCTTTTTGTATCCGCATTCCGCCGTGCCACGGACCTCGCGATGGCCATGGAGGCGAGATGCTACCGCGGCGGCGAGGGCAGAACAAAGATGAAGCCGCTTAAGTACGCGAAGAGGGACCATATGGTTTATGGGGCGTATCTGGTGTATTTTGTGGTGGCAATTTTGCTTAAGGTCATTTTGTAAAGAAATGGTAACTGTTCAGTAGGTCTGCGCACTTGCTGCGCTGACCGTAAGGAAACATAGGCTGGAAGGCAAAAATCCCATCAGCGAAGCTGATCTGGAATGGATTTTTGCACGTAACTATGAAGGTACTGAATAGTTACAAGAAATGAACGATTTCAGCCGGGAAAAAGTAATTTGATATCTGATTCTATCCGGAAAACCGGGCAGAATTGGATTTGGCTGCAAATTAGCTGCTGGATTTGTATAAAAGTAAATTTGCCCGGGAATCCCCGGGCAGCAGAGGGAAAACAATAAAGCTATGAGACGAATCAAACTGACGGTTGCCTATGACGGCACCGCATATAAGGGCTGGCAGCTCCAGCCCAATGGCGTTACCATAGAGGAGATGTTAAATAAGGCTCTTTCGGATCTTCTGAAAGAGCCTGTCTGCGTCATTGGGGCAAGCCGGACTGACTCCGGTGTCCATGCAGGAGGAAACGTGGCGGTCTTCGACACGGAGAGCCGGATCCCGGGAGATAAATTCTGTTACGCGGTAAACCGCGGACTTCCGGAGGATATCCGTGTGGTGGAATCCGAGGAGGTTCCCCTGGACTGGCATCCGAGAAAGCAGAACTGCGTAAAGACCTACGAGTATCAGATCTTAAACTGTAAGATCGAGATCCCGACAAGACGCCTCTACGCCCATTTCTGCTATTACCCGTTAAACGTGGAAAAGATGAATGAGGCGGCAAAATATCTCATCGGGGAACATGATTTCATCAGCTTCTGCGCCGCAAACCACCAGGCGGAGGAGACGGTCCGGACGATCTACGGGGCAGAGGTGAAAAAGAATGATGAGGACATCGTAACGATCCGCCTTTGCGGCAGCGGATTCCTCTACAACATGGTGCGGATCATCGCGGGAACCCTGTTAAAAGTCGGAACCGGTGAGTGGGAGCCGGAACATGTGAAAGAGGTACTGGAGGCAAGAAACCGCAAAGAGGCGGGACAGACTGCTCCGGCGAAGGGGCTGACACTTGTGGGAATCGAGTATGAGAGGGAGATCCCAAAGGAGATCATTGGGAGAAATGAACATTGGGACGCTGTTCTGGACCAGACCAGCTTGGAATCCGACGGAGTTTCCCGCGTGCGGATTAGGTTCTCCGAACCCGAAGAACTCCCCCGCCTGATCCGCCGCATGGTGCATCAGGCATACCGGAATGGGGCGAAGGAAGTGTTTGTGACGATTCCGGATGGATATGAGGTGTCGGAGACGGAAAGCTATGGATATTACCGACTCCGCAGGCTGGATGACGGCAGCTACGGAACGGAATATACGGGGAGGGCGCTATGAACCAGGTACTGATCCAGCTGATCTATTTTGTGATCTATTCCGTTGTGTTCCTGGTCATCGGAAAGCTCTCCTTTTCGGAAAGCGATTCTCTCTCCAAGTTTTTCGTCGGTGAGAGAAAAAATGACGAAAAACGCCTGTTTTTCACATTTGTCGGAACCTGGGTCTCCGCGGCGACGATTCTGGGATTTACGGGAAACGTATACCACAGCGGACTCTCTGTCATCGCGTCGTCGGTCATCCCGTGGTTTATCGGCGCGGGTCTCCTGTATCTGATGACGGACCGGCTATATGAGAATGATGTCCTGTCGATCCCACAGCTGATTGGAAAAAAGCATGATTCAAAATTTCTGCAGACAGCATCGGCCATTTTTATGATCTGCGGCTATATTTTCTATCTGATGATCCAGATCAAGGGATTTGGCATCGCGGTATCCAGCCTGCTGAATATCAATTACAAGGTGGCTGTTTTCCTTGTCTATCTCTTTATTCTCTATTCGAGCTTCGGCGGCTTTAACTCCGTCACGAAGTCGGACTGCCTCAATCTGATTATGCTCTCTGTGAGCATCGGGGTTCTGTATCTGGTTATCGTAAAAAATGTTCCGGGACACTGGTTTTTGACGGATCAGACTGTGCATGAACTCATAAAGAGCAAGGGGGTCTTTGAAAATCAGACAGCGGAGATTGGAATCTTCGTATATATCTCCATGTTCTTCGGCTGGGGAATGGGACTGGCGTCGAATCCCCAGTATATGGTCAGGATCCTGGCGGCGAAGGATAAAAAAACCGCAAAATATATGATCCTGCATGCACTGATATTCCTGTGCGTGCTGTACTTTGCACTGACCCAGATCGGTCTTGGACTGCGGATCCTCTTTCCGCAGCTGAAAAATTACTGCTCCGCGGATGACGTATTTATCTATGCAGTGGTCAATCTCATGAACACACCGTTCAGCGGTTTCTTCCTGATCAGCGTGATCGGCGCCTGTGTCTCAACGGCGAACTCCCAGCTTCACCTGATCGGCTGCATGCTGTCCTACGATGTGGCTGCCCAGATCACAAAAAAGAAGATGTCGGAGGAGCAGATCCTCATCCTGGCGCGGGTATTTATCTTCATAGGTGGCACGGCTGCTCTGATCTTATCCGTAAATCCGCCGGAGGACATGCTGTCCTTCGGAGCGGACATCTGGGGATTATTCTCGGCGGCGCTTGCCCCTCTGATCTACGGTGGACTGTACTGGAAACGGAGAACGAAAGCCGGGGCGGTGGGAGCGTTCTTTACGGGACTTATCTGCTCTGTCCTGTTCTGGAAAATGGATCTCCAGATATACTGGGCATTTCCGGCAACACTGTGCGCAGCGGCGGTCTATGTTGTGATCCCGATGTTTGAGAAGAAGAGAGGGGCAGAAGAATGAGCGGAAAGAAAAAACAACTGTTTCGATCATGGTTCTGCAGGATCGAGCATGAGATCATGCTGCCGTTCGTCACGGTGGGAATTCTGGTGGTCTGTGCATTCTGTGCTATTTCGGTGTATAATGGATATACGGAAAAGCTTAAGGACAGAAAAGAGTACGCGAGGACCACGATCCGCGGCATGGAGGCGGATATTTACTATCTGCAGGGAAAACTGAGTGAGGATGAGATCCGGCAGAAGTATAATTTCTATTATGATCCGGCGGTGCGGATCATGGCTGCCGACGGTACGGTCATCACGGGTGACGAGGAGATCCCGGACGGGAACATGGAACTCCTGTACGCGGACAGTGGAAATTCCCTGGGGTGGCGTCTGGAATACTGGATGGATAAAAAGTCATTCGAGAACGCGATCCTGGAAGAACAGAATTACGTCATTGTGGGCGCTGTGGCCAGTCTCTTGGTCATCGTCCAGGTCAGCGTGTTCCTCGCCTGGAGTCTCACAAAACCGATCCGCAGCATGGGCGCGGCGTGTAAAAAGCTCGATGAGAACAAGGACGGGTTCCGGGAGTACAGCTTTCCGGAGACAGCGAGAAAGGACGAGATCGGCCAGCTGGCGAGAACTTTTGAGGATCTTCTGAAAAACCTTGATAATTACACAAAAATGGAGTATACGAGCCGGATGTCATCGGCGCTGGCCCACGAGATTAAGAATCCGCTGGCCGGGATTCGTTCCGGGATCCAGGTCCTGGGCGGACGGGCGGTGAAGGAGAATGAAAAGCTTCTCTGCGACAGCATGCTCCATGAGATCGACCGGGTGACTGGGCTGATCAATGACCTGTTTACGCTGTCGGTAAAGAAGGAAAACCACAGACATGTCTTTCCGGCGGATGCGGTGCTGCGGGAGGTGGCATCCATCTACGCGAAGGAGTGCGAGCAGCAGAATGTCACGTTCGAGACAGACTGCACGGCATGTGAGGTGTTTGCCGATGAGAATGAAATGCGCCAGATGCTGTACAATCTTCTGACAAACAGCATGCGGGCGGTCAGCCGGGACGGAACGGGGAAGATCTGTCTCTCAGTGTCTTCCGACGGAGGTATGACTACATTCTGCGTCTCCGACAACGGAAAAGGAATGAATGAAGAGGAACTGAAACGCGCAAGAGAGCCGTTCTACACGAAGAGCATTAACGGCGTTGGCCTCGGTCTGGCGATCGTAAACCGGCTGATCGGGCAGAACCACGGCAAAATGGAAATGGAAAGCGCTCCGGGCTGCGGAACAACGGTGCGCCTGATTTTTGAAAGCAGGGATGAACATGAAAAAGGTACTGATCGTTGATGACGAATTTCTGATCCGGTTTACGCTGGAGGAAGGACTGAAGGACCGGGGATACGAGACCCAGTCGGCGGAAACGGTGAAGGACGCTCTCGAGAAGATGAAAACGTTCCATCCGCAGGTGATCCTCCTGGATAACCGCCTGCAGGACAGCCTCGGGATCGACGAGATCTCCACGTTCCGTTCCGCCGATGAGGAGGTCCAGGTGATCCTGATGACGGCGTACGGCTCTGTCGCCCAGGCGGTGGAGGCGACGAAGCGCGGCGCTTACGACTATATTTTAAAGCCCTTTGATATTGACGAGATCGACCGGATCGCCAGCCGCTGCATTGGTCAGATGCAGGATCGGGAATCCCTGGAGTTTCTAAAGGGAAAAACGCAGGAATTTATCGGAGTCAGCGACGCCGCGATGCGGATCCGGCGCCACATCGAACTTCTCGGAAAGAATTCCACGGTGAATGTTCTGATCCGGGGCGAGACCGGAACGGGAAAAGAGGTTGCGGCGTCCCTGATCCATGCCTGCAGCGACCGGAGGGACCACCTGATGGTCCGCATCAACTGCAGTGCAATTCCGGAACATCTGATGGAGAGCGAGCTTTTTGGCTATGAGCGGGGGGCCTTTGCGGGCGCGATGAAGACGAAGAAAGGTCTGATCGAGCTGGCAGCAGGCGGAACCGTGTTCTTAGATGAGATCGGGGAACTTCCCCTCTCCATGCAGACAAAGATCCTCACATTCCTGGACCATAAGAAGTTCAAGCGTGTGGGTGGCCTGGAGGACATCGAAGTGGATGCCCGAGTGATCGCGGCGACAAACCGGAATCTGGAACACGCCGTAAAGCAGGGGGAATTCCGGGAAGACCTTTTTTACCGGATCAATGTCATGGAACTTGTGATCCCGCCGTTACGGGACCGGAGAGAGGACATTCCGGCGCTCTGCGATTATTACCTGAAATATTATAACGGCATGTTTGGAAAGAATATCACCCATGTGGATCCTGATTTTATGCGGGAGCTGCTTTTGTATGACTGGAAAGGGAATGTTCGGGAACTGAAAAATATTTTTGAGCGCTGCTTCTTATTCTGTCAGGGGGACGTGCTTGAAAAACATGTGGAATTAAAACGGGTGGACTGGAAAGATGATACCCGGACAGGAGAACCGTTTGCGCTAAAGGATCTTCGGAAAGGACCGATCAGTCTCGATCAGGAGGTTTCCATGCTGGAACAGATCTACATGGACCAGGCGCTGAAGCTCTGCGGAAACAACGTGACAAAAGCGGCGGCCCTTTTGGGGATCACAAGATTCTCCATGAAGAGAAGACTTGATAAGGAAGACTGAAATCTTACGGCCCTCGCGGAAGGGCGCAGATCTGCTGAACAATTGAAAACGTGCAAAAATTCACATCGTGCGAAATCGCTCGCTGAAAATGAGCGGATTCGCACGATTTTTTTGAAAATTTCAAAAAGATTTTCCAAAACCGAAAAATATAGTTGAATATCACTAAAAAGTCAGATAAAATCAAGGCATCAGTTGTAGAAAAGATACGAAAGGGGTACTCATTTATGGGGGAAAAGAAAAAACACAGCAACATGACGACCTTGATGGGAGCTGCGTTCCTGATGGCGACATCCGCGATCGGACCGGGCTTCCTGACACAGACTTCCACATTTACGGCTCAGTATAAAAGCATTTTCGCGCTGGTGATCATCTGCACGATCCTGCTGGATGTGACGACACAGTTGAATATCTGGTCGGTGATCGGTGTGTCCGGTATGCGCGGACAGGATATTGCAAATAAAGTCCTTCCGGGGCTCGGATACTTTATCGCGTTCATGGTTGCCCTCGGCGGTCTGGCATTCAACATTGGCAATGTCGGAGGCGGCGCTCTGGGACTCAACGTATTGTTCGGAATACCGACGACGGTTGGAACCTTTATCGCGGGAATCATCGGAATCCTGATCTTCCTCTCCAAGGACGCGAAGGCCAGCATGGATAAGCTGACAAAATACCTTGGAAGTATCATGATCATCGTAGTTCTCTATGTGGCGATCAAATCCAAACCTCCGGTAGGGGACGCTGTGAGCAGTATTTTCCACCCGGGCGATGTGGGTGCCCTTGTCCTTCCGCTCATCACGCTTCTCGGAGGAAGCTGCGGCGGATATATCACATTCTCCGGTGCGCACCGTCTTCTTGACGCCGGATATTCCGGAAAGAAAGATCTTCCGCATGTACGCCAGTCCGTTTTAATGGGTGTCAGCGTTTCCGGAATCATGAGAATCCTGCTGTTCCTTGCGGTTCTCGGTGTCGTGACAGCAAACCCGGATGTGACACTCGACGCTTCAAACCCGGCAGCAGACGCGTTCCGTCTCGGAGCTGGAGTGATCGGATATAAGATCTTTGGTCTTGTTCTTTTCTTCGCCGCTACAACATCCGTCATCGGCGCGGCTTATACATCGGTTTCATTTTTAAAGACTCTTCATCCGTTTATCATGAAGAATGAAAAGTGGTTCGTGATCGGATTTATCACAGCATCCACACTGATCATGGCGATCCTCGGAAAGCCGGCAGCACTTCTCGTACTTGCGGGCGCTTTAAACGGACTGATTCTTCCGCTGACCCTCTTAACGATCCTTCTCGCGAGCAGAAACAAGAAGATCGTCGGCGAGGATTACAAGCATCCGACGATCCTCATCGTTTTAGGCGTGTGCGTGGTACTGCTCACAGGATTCTCCGGAATCAAAGCTCTTCCGGGAATCTTAAAGATGTTCGGTTAATTATGTATTGAGATTGTGATGCAAGTCGTTTAAAATAGTAGATAGGAAATTTAGAAAATACCGGCAGGGAAAGCAAGGAGGAAATATTATGTACCGTGTAGATTTAAACAGTGATCTTGGAGAAAGCTTTGGAAATTATACGATCGGAATGGATGAGGAGATCTTAAAATACGTCTCCTCCGCAAACGTGGCATGTGGCTGGCACGCGGGTGACGCGATGGTGATGGAAAAGACCGTTGCTCTGGCGAAAGAGTTCGGAACAGCCGTCGGCGCACACCCGGGATTCCCGGACCTTGTGGGATTTGGACGCCGCAATATGGCAGTGACGCCGGATGAAGCGAAAGCTTATGTCCGCTACCAGCTGGGCGCTCTCATGGCGTTCTGTACCGCCCACGGCGTAAAGATCCAGCATGTAAAACCGCACGGCGCTCTTTACAATATGGCAGCTGTTGACGAGAAGTTAGCCATCGCAATGTGTGAGGCAGTTTATGAGGTAGATAAGGACATCATCTTCATGGGACTTGCAGGTTCCAAGATGATCACGGCAGCAGAAAAAGTCGGTCTCCGCGCTGCAAGTGAGGTCTTCGCTGACCGCGCTTACAACGATGACGGAACTCTCGTCTCAAGAAAGCTTCCGGGTGCAGTGATCAAGGACAAAGATCTCGCGATCAAACGTGTGATCCGTATGGTAAAAGAAGGAAAAGTCGAGTCCATCAACGGAAACGATATCGCGATCAAGGCAGACTCTATCTGCGTTCACGGAGATAACCCAAAGGCATTGGAGTTCGTAAAGAATATCCGCGAGACACTGATCGCGGAAGGCGTCGAGATCAAAAATTTAAGTTTATAGGAAAAAGAGTGCAGCTGTTTGACATCTTACAAATGTCAAACAGCCGCAAATGTATAGAGAGGAGACTCGCTGTGGGAAATGTAAGATATCTGGTTTCCGGTGACTGTGCAGTCACCGTGGAATTTGGAAATGAGATCAGTCCGGAGATCAACCGGAAGATCCGCGCATTCAAGATCGCGTTAGAGAAAGAACAGATTGAGGGAATCGTCGAGACCGTACCGACTTATCGTTCCCTTCTCGTTGTATACAAGCCGGAAGTGATCCGGTTCTCAGCACTGACAGAAAAATTTGAGCAGGTTCTGTCCTCCATGGGCAGCATCCAGATCCCGCCGCCAACGGTGATCGAGATCCCGGTGCTTTACGGCGGGGAGATGGGACCGGACCTTGCGAATGTGGCAGAGCATAACGGACTTACGGAAGAGGAAGTCGTAAAGATCCACTCCTCCGAAGAGTACCTGATCTACATGCTGGGATTTATCGCAGGATTCCCGTACCTCGGCGGCATGGACAAGCGTATCGCGACTCCGCGTTTGAAGAGTCCGCGCGTAAAGATCGAGGGCGGCTCCGTGGGAATCGCCGGAGAGCAGACTGGAATCTATCCGGTGGCATCCCCGGGCGGCTGGCAGCTCATCGGAAGAACTCCGTTAAAGCTGTATGATTCCGAGCGGGAAAAACCGGTACTCCTGGAGTCCGGACAGTATATCAAATTCCGCCCGGTGACGGAAGAAGAGTACAAAGCCATCGAAAAACAGGTGGAGAACGATACATATCAGTATGTAGTATATGATAAGGAGGCGGAGTGATGGGCATTCAGATCATAAACGGCGGATTCCTGACAACGATTCAGGATATGGGACGTTACGGATATCAGGAGACTGGAATGTCCGTATCTGGTGTCATGGATACCAGGGCAGCGTCACTCGCCAATATTCTTGTTGGAAATGATACGAACGAGGCAGTCATCGAGATCACGATGATGGGCCCGACGATGAAATTTACAGAAGATGAGATCATCGCGGTGACAGGCGGCGACCTCGGGGCAAAGATCGACGGAAAACCGGTGGAGAGATACCGTGCGGTCCTGGTAAAAGCGGGCCAGACGTTGAGCTTCATGGGCATGTACGGCGGAAGCCGTGCGTATATCGCTTTTGCGGGCGGACTTGATATCCCGGTCGTTATGGGAAGCAGATCCACGAACCTGAAATCAAAAGTCGGCGGATACGAGGGAAGAAAATTAGGAACCGGCGATGAGATCGCTTTCCGCGCTCCTGCATCCTGGCTCCCGCATATGGCCGAGCGTGTATACGGACTTCCGTCTTACGGTGCAAAGGAATGGACCCTCAGAGTCGTTATGGGCCCGCAGGACGACTGTTTTACAGATAAGGGAATCAACACCTTCTTAAACAGCACCTACACGATCTCCAACGAGTATGACCGCATGGGCTGCCGCATGGAAGGCGATGTGATCGAGCATAAAAACGGCGGCGACATCATCACTGACGGCATCAGCTTCGGCGCTGTCCAGGTTCCGTCCCATGGAAATCCTATCGTCATGATGGCGGACCATCAGACCACAGGCGGCTACACAAAGATCGCCAATGTGATCTCTGTGGACCTTCCGGTGCTTGCCCAGTGTATGCCGGGAATGAAGATCCATTTTGAGAAAGTCACGGTGGATGAGGCGCAGGCTCTCTATTGTAAGGAAAAAGAAGAGTTTGACGCTCTTGCTAAGAGACTGAATACCCCGGTGGAACCGGCGGATGATGAGCAGGCGGTGGCGATCGCAGCGGCATCCGAGGCGAACAAGACCGCATGGGTAAAGGCGGGAACCTATAAGATCTCGGTAAATGGAAAAGAGTTTCTTGTGGAGCTTGAAAAAGAGGTTGTGAGATTCCGGTAAAAAAATATGGGGATGCAGACCGGAAAATGACCTGATCGGCGAAGCGTTTCAGCAGAATGGGTCGTGGGAAACAGGGACCTTAAGATGCCGGAAACGAAAAGAACGGCATAGGAGAAAGGGGTAGTGAAAAATGGGAGATTACAGAACGACAAGACCGGAAGAGATCTGGAAAAAGATCCGTGACGGTGAGATCACAGAACCGACAGCCGGAATGTGCGGGGGATACGCACAGGCAAACCTTGTGATTCTGCCGAAAAAATATGCGGAGGATTTTAAAAAGTTCGCGGAGCGCAACCCGAAACCGTGTCCGATCCTTGAGATCATGGACGGCTCCCCGTTGGTTCATGATATGGGCGAGGGAGCGAATATCGTTACCGATATTCCGCGGTACTTTATCTATAAAAACGGCGTGAAGGTCGATGAAGTGACAGATGCTTCTGGATATTGGCAGGATGATTTCGTTGGTTTTCTTATCGGCTGCAGCTTTTCCTTCGAGGAGGCGCTCTTACAGGCCGGAATCGACGTGCGCCACATCTCAATGGGCAGAAATGTTCCGATGTACAAGACGAACATCGAGTGTGAGAAAGCCGGTGTGTTTGAAGGTCCGCTTGTATGCAGCATGCGCCCGATGACGCCGGAGAACGCAAAGAAAGCGGCGGAGATCACAGAAAAGTTCCCGAATGTTCACGGTGGTCCTGTCCACATGGGCGATCCGGAAAAGATCGGCATCAAGGATATCGACCATCCGGACTATGGAGATCCAGTGGAGATCCGCGAGGGCGAGATCCCGGTATTCTGGGCCTGCGGCGTGACCCCACAGGCAGCCATCGAGCGGGCGAAGCCGCCGATCGTCATCACCCACGCTCCGGGTCATATGTTTATCACGAATGTGAAGAACGCGGAGTTAAATGATTATCTGGAGAAAAAGAAGCAAGGTACGAAATCGCTGTGAAACAGAAGGAATCGCGGCACCGCAGATGCGAGATGATCTGTCAGGATCGGACATGGCAGATTTTTCCGGACAGATGCGGAAATGAGATGTTCGGGCCCTCGATAGTGAGAGGTTCGGGTCACCGAGTCTTCGGGCTCCGGATAGTTGACAGAATCCGAAATCTATGTTATTCTACCAGACGTTAAAACTCGTGTGGATTTTTAGAGAAGAACTTTTTTCGCCACACAATCACCTAAAAGCTTTATGGGTGGTTGTGTGGCGTTTTTTGTTTAACAGAAAATTCCGATAGAACTTCCGGCTAAACAAAAAGGAACTACGGGCCAATGATGTGTCGAGGTACATTCTTTTTATTGCTTATATCAACGAAGTTTTACATATGGAACCGTTACTTTAAAAATTATATGGGAGGTTAGAATCATGAATGAAACTTTCATGAAGGAGAAGCCGATCTTTCCTCTTCTCCTCGGAATGGGAATGCCCATGGTCCTGTCCATGCTGGTGAATTCCCTCTATAATATAGTAGACAGTTATTTTGTTGCCCGGATCAGCGAGAATGCCATGGAAGCGCTGTCTCTGGTATTTCCGATCCAGAATTTCATCAATGCCATGGCCATCGGTTTCGGGGTGGGAATCAACGCTCTGATCGCCACAGCGAGAGGTGCCGGAAAAGAGGATGAGGCGCGCCGGGCGGCGACCCAGGGTGTTGTCCTGTCTGTGATCCACGGGATCATCCTGGCGGCGGCCTGCATCGCCATCATGCCGTGGTTCCTTGGCATGTTCACACGCGATCAGGAGGTCATTCACTATGGCGTGCGCTACGCGTCTATTGCGTTCCTGTTCTCTCCGATCATCATGGCAGGACTGGCCTTCGAAAAGATCTTCCAGGCGGTAGGACGGATGAAGGTGTCCATGATCGCCCTGCTCGGCGGCTGCGTTACGAACATCATCCTGGATCCGATGCTGATCTTCGGACTGGCATTCTTCCCGAAGATGGGGATCGCAGGTGCGGCGCTGGCAACAGGTGTAGGACAGCTCGTCTCACTCATCGTGTACCTTGTCTTCTATTTCAGAGGACCGGTTCCGGTAAAGCTGGAAGCAAGGTATAAGATTCCCGGTGGAAATACGATGAAGAAGCTCTACGGGATTGGGATCCCGGCGATCCTCAATCTGGCGCTGCCCTCCGTCATGATCTTTGTGTTAAATGGTCTGCTGGCGCAGTATTCCAGAAGCTATGTGGTTATTCTTGGAATTTACTATAAACTGCAGACCTTCCTCTATTTCCCGGCCAGCGGCATCATCCAGGGCATGCGGCCGGTGATCGGCTACAATTTCGGCGCCGGAGAGCGTGAGAGAGTCGGGAAGATCTATAAGATAACGTTAGCTATGGCCGGCGTAATCATGGCAGCAGGAACGGTGCTCTGCCTTACGATCTCCAACACGCTGATCGGTGCCTTCACCGACAACGCGGAGACCATCGCAGCAGGCGGCGCTGCCCTCCGGATCATCAGCGCCGGATTCATCGTCTCAACGGTCTCCATAACAGCGTCTGGTGCCCTGGAGGGAATCGGCATGGGTGTCCAGTCCCTTGTGATCTCCCTGCTCCGCTATATCGTAGTCATCCTTCCGTCCGCCTTTATTCTCTGCCATCTGTTCGGCGGCGGCGCGGTCTGGAATGCGTTCTGGATCACGGAGTTTGCGGCAGCAGTTGTGGCTGAGATCGTGTATCGGGGAACGATAAAGAGGACCATGCCAAAACCACGATAAAATATAGGTTTTTCGGCAAAATTTAATCGAAATTTTGAAGAAAAATGGTTGACACACCCGACCATGTATAATATAATGTATAACTGTGACATCGGTTGAAAATGCTGTAGCCAAAGCCCCGGAGACAGTATTTTACGATAAAGGAACATTGATTGATTTAGTACAAACAGGAGGTCAACCCATGAAGAGCTTTATGGCTAGTCCAGCAACAATTGAGAGAAAATGGTACGTAGTTGACGCTACAGGATATACATTAGGTCGTCTGACATCAGAAGTAGCAAAGATCTTAAGAGGAAAGAACAAACCGATCTACACTCCGCACATCGACTGCGGCGATTACGTGATCGTAACAAACGTTTCCAAGATCAAAGTTACAGGTAAGAAGTTAGACCAGAAGATCTACTACAGCCACTCCGACTATGTAGGCGGAATGAAAGAGACAACTTTAAGAGAAATGCTCGAGAAGAAGCCGGAGAAGGTTATCGAGTTAGCAGTTAAGGGAATGCTCCCGAAGGGACCTTTAGGAAGAAGCATGATCACAAAACTTCACGTTTACGCTGGCCCGGATCACGAGCAGGCAGCACAGAAGCCGGAAGTTTTAGAAATCAAATTTTAATTAGAGGTCTGAAAGGAGGAAATTCATAATGGCTAGCACAAAATATTACGGAACAGGCAGAAGAAAAAAATCTATCGCAAGAGTATATCTTGTACCGGGAACAGGTAAGATCACAATCAACAAGAGAGATATCGATGAGTATCTTGGTCTTGAGACATTAAAGCTCATCGTTCGTCAGCCGTTAGCAGCAACAGAGACAGCTGATAAGTTCGACGTTATCGTTAACGTTCGCGGCGGCGGAGTTTCCGGACAGGCAGGCGCTATCCGTCATGGTATCTCCAGAGCTCTGCTTCACGCAGACATCGAGTACCGTCCGGTATTAAAGAAAGCTGGTTTCTTAACAAGAGATCCGCGTATGAAAGAAAGAAAGAAGTACGGTCTCAAAGCAGCTCGTCGCGCTCCGCAGTTCAGCAAGAGATAATCGACTGCTCAGACTATATCAAAATGGTTCAAAAAGCCCGGAAAATCAAG
>ERZ779842.210-NODE-210-length-70767-cov-9.573128_pt1 | contig 70767 bp, 61 predicted proteins | sample MGYA00511095_ERZ779842 | MGnify/ENA primary metagenome ERZ779842 (study PRJEB29588, sample SAMEA2154036) | human gut metagenome | biome: human gut; feature: human-associated habitat; material: faeces | place: Denmark | collected 2008/2010 ... | reverse complement strand
GGGATAAGAATACCGGAGAGCCGATCCATCACGCGATCGTCTGGCAGTGCCGCAGAACATCGGAATACTGCGACACCTTAAAAGAAAAAGGCCTGACCGACAAGTTCAGAGAGAAAACAGGCCTCGTGATCGATGCATACTTCTCAGGCACAAAGGTAAAATGGCTGCTTGACAATGTACCGGGCGCGAGAGAAAGAGCGGAGAAGGGCGAGCTGTTATTCGGTACGGTTGAGACATGGCTGATCTGGAAACTTACAAAGGGTGCGGTTCATGTCACAGACTATTCCAACGCATCCCGTACAATGCTCTTCAATATCAATACTTTGCAGTGGGATGATGAGATCTTAGCGGAACTCGATATCCCGAAGTGTATTCTTCCGGAGCCGAAGCCGTCAAGCTGCATTTACGGAGAGACAGATCCGTCTTACCTCGGCGGACCGATCCCGATCGGAGGAGCTGCTGGTGACCAGCAGTCCGCACTGTTCGGACAGACCTGCTTCAATCCTGGCGAGGCAAAGAATACATACGGAACCGGCTGCTTCATGTTGATGAACACCGGTGAGAAGCCGATTTTCTCAAAGAATGGTCTTGTTACAACAATTGCATGGGGCTTAGACGGAAAAGTCAACTACGCTCTTGAGGGCTCTATCTTCGTTGCAGGCGCTGCGATCCAGTGGCTCCGCGATGAGTTAAGAATTATCGATTCCGCACCGGATTCCGAGTACATGGCAAAGAAAGTAAAGGATACGAACGGCTGCTATGTTGTACCGGCATTCACAGGTCTCGGAGCTCCGCACTGGGATCAATACGCGCGCGGAACGATCGTAGGAATCACCCGTGGTGTCAATAAGTACCACATTATCCGCGCGACTCTGGAATCCCTCGCATATCAGGTAAACGATGTTCTGGAAGCGATGAAGGCAGATTCCGGTATCGAGCTTGCGGCTCTTAAGGTTGACGGCGGCGCAAGTGCCAACGACTTCTTAATGCAGACACAGGCCGATATCATCAACGCGCCGGTGAACCGTCCACAGTGCGTAGAGACGACAGCTATGGGTGCTGCTTATCTTGCAGGTCTCGCAGTTGGTTACTGGAGCAGCAAGGAAGACGTCATCAAGAACTGGGCAATCGATAAGACCTTCGAGCCGAAGATCGAAGCCGCTGAGAGAGAAAAACGGATCAAAGGCTGGAATAAGGCTGTGAAATACGCTTACGGATGGGCGAAGGAAGACTAAACGAGATATAAAATGAGGAAAAGGTTTCGGGTAAGAATTACAGCTTGCGGAGAACGGACTTGAATGGAATGATTACTCGAAGTTGTGGGAACAAAACAGAAAGTTTTGAAAAAACAGAAAACTGTCTCCGGCTTTTGAGGGGAACGAAAGCCGGAGATGACTAAAACAACAAAAAGGGGGATTTTTTATGCTGCCTTATATTGCAGAGTTTCTTGGAACCATGATGCTTATCATCCTCGGTGATGGTGTTGTTGCAAACGTAAACCTCAACAAGTCCGGAATGAAAGGTGCAGGAGCTGTCCAGATCACACTGGCATGGGGCCTTGCGGTTCTGGTGCCGGCATTTATCTTCGGAGAAGCTTCCGGCGCATCCTTTAACCCGGCACTCACGATCGCTCTTGCGGTTGACGGAAGTTTCGCATGGTCTATGGTGCCCGGATATGTGATCGCACAGCTGGCAGGTGCATTTGTCGGCGCATCGATCGTTTACCTGCTCTTCAAGGGACAGTTTGACGCTACAGAAGATCCGGGAACAAAGCTTGGCGTATTCTGTACAGGTCCGTCGATCCCGAACACTGGATTAAACATTTTAAGCGAAGCAGTCGGTACATTTATCCTCGTTTTCGCGATCAAAGGTATTGGCAATGTAACAGGACTTTCCACAGGTGTTGATAAACTCTTCGTATTCGGAATCATCGTTTCCGTAGGCATGTCCCTCGGCGGACTTACCGGTTACGCGATCAACCCGGCAAGAGACTTAGGACCTCGTCTTGCACATGCAGTCCTTCCGATCAAGGGCAAAGGCGATTCCAACTTCTCTTACGGTCTTGTAGTTCCGATCGTTGGACCGATCATCGGTGCGATCGTGGCGGTTCTCCTTTATGGAGCAATCCCGTGGTAGGATAAAAACAGAGGGCTGTGCCCGGTGCAGTACAGCTTAACAATCAGATAATTATGGCATGAGATGAGAGAGCCTGACAGGATAACCGCATAAGGGTATGCGTTTACTTGGCGGGCTCTTTTCTCTCAAGGACGGACGCTGCCGGATTCCCAAGTGGGATATGGCGGAAATCTTCTAAAAGAGACAGGATGTAAAGGAGTGAACGGTAAATGTATGATGTGATCATAATCGGGGCAGGAGTAGCCGGGGCAGCATCTGCGAGAGAATTGTCGCGCTATCAGGCAAAAATCTGCGTGCTGGAGAAAGAGGAGGATGTCTGCTGCGGTACTTCCAAGGCAAACAGCGCTATTGTCCACGCGGGCTATGACGCGGCAGAAGGCTCCCTGATGGCAAAACTCAATGTACGCGGAAATGAAATGATGGAACAACTGTCGAAGGACCTGGATTTTCCGTTTAAGAGAAATGGTTCACTGGTAGTCTGCCTGCATGAAGACGAGATGCCGGGGCTTGAAGCTCTTTATAAAAGAGGAATCACAAACGGAGTTCCGGGTCTCAGGATCTTAAACCGGGAAGAACTGCGGGCAATGGAGCCGAATATTTCCGATGAGGCATGCGCAGCTCTCTACGCGCCCACAGGCGGAATCGTATGTCCGTTTAACTTAAATATCGCGATGGCGGAGAATGCCAACGCGAATGGAGTAGAATTCCATTTTGATACGGAGGTCACCGACTTAAGACCGGTGGAAGACGGCTGGGAGATCCGGACAAGCAAGGGCACGTATAAGACGCGGTATGTCGTGAACGCGGCGGGTGTCTACGCAGACAAATTCCACAATATGGTAAGCAACAAGAAGATCCATATCACCCCAAGACGTGGAGATTACTGTCTGCTCGATAAAACTGCCGGAAATCATGTGAGCCATACGGTGTTTGCTCTTCCCGGAAAATACGGAAAAGGCGTTCTCGTGACTCCGACGGTCCACGGAAATCTGTTGGTGGGACCGACAGCGATCGATATTGAGAATAAAGAGGGAACCAATACGACGAGAGAGGGCTTAAATGAGGTTATCACAAAGGCAGAGATGAATGTGAAGAACATCCCGATGCGTCAGGTGATCACTTCCTTCGCAGGACTCCGTGCCCATGAGGATGGACATGAATTCCTGATCGGTGAGCTGGAGGACGCGAAAGGCTTTATCGACTGTGCGGGAATCGAGTCTCCGGGTCTGACAAGCTCCCCGGCGATCGGTGAGATGGTGGCGGATATCCTGAAAGAGAAGATGGATCTCAGGGAAAAAGAGAACTTTATCGCGACGAGAAAAGGCGTTCTGAACCCGAATACTTTGAGTAAGGAAGAACGAATCCGGTTAATCAAGGAAAAACCGGAGTACGGAAATATTATCTGCCGATGCGAGATGATCACGGAAGGTGAGATCATTGATGCGATCCGAAGACCTTTAGGCGCAAAATCCTTAGACGGAGTAAAACGCAGAACGAGAGCCGGAATGGGGCGCTGCCAGGCAGGCTTCTGTTCCCCGAGAACTATGGAGATCCTTGCAAGAGAATGCCATAAGAGCATGTTTGAGATCACAAAATCCGGCGGAAACTCGCAGATCGTCAAGGGAATCAATAAGGATTCGTTATAAAAGGGAGGTGTCAGAGCATGAAATCGTATGATATTGTGATCATCGGAGGCGGACCGGCGGGTCTTGCCGCTGCAGTTTCCGCGAAGAAAAACGGAATCGAGAGTATTCTGATCCTGGAACGTGACAGGGAGTTAGGCGGAATCTTAAACCAGTGCATTCATAACGGCTTTGGACTCCACACCTTCAAGGAAGAACTCACGGGGCCGGAGTACGCGGGACGGTTTATTAAACAGGCAGAAGAATTAAATATCGAGTATAAACTGAATACCATGGTCATGGATATCAGTGAGCAGAAAATCGTGACGGCCATGAACCGGGAGGAAGGTCTCTTTGAGATCCGGGCGAAGGCAGTGATCCTCGCAATGGGATGCAGAGAGCGGTCGAGAGGCGCTTTAAACATTCCCGGATACCGCCCGGCGGGAATCTTCTCTGCAGGTACGGCTCAGAGGCTTGTAAACATTGAGGGATATATGCCGGGACGCGAAGTTGTGATCTTAGGTTCCGGAGATATCGGACTCATCATGGCGAGACGAATGACGCTTGAGGGCGCGAAGGTTAAAGTCGTTGCGGAGCTGATGCCGTATTCCGGCGGATTAAAGAGAAATATCGTCCAGTGTCTCGATGATTATGGAATTCCGCTAAAGTTGAGCCATACGGTGGTGGACATCAAGGGAAAAGAGAGGTTGGAAGGAATTACACTGGCCCAGGTAGACGGAAAAGGAAAGCCGATTCCCGGAACAGAAGAGGAATACAGCTGTGATACGCTGCTTCTCTCCGTCGGACTGATCCCGGAGAATGAGATATCCAGGGGAATGGGCGTGGACATGAACCCGGTGACATCCGGACCGAAGGTCAATGAAAGTCTTGAGACGAATATTGAGGGTGTTTTCGCCTGCGGAAATGTGCTTCATGTCCATGATCTCGTGGATTTTGTATCTGAGGAGGCGGCGATTGCCGGAAAGAATGCGGCGGCCTATGTGAAACAGGGCGAGAACCGTCCGGCCGGCGGACATGAGATCGTCTTAAAGCCGATCGAAGGTGTGCGCTACACAGTTCCTGGAACCATCGATCCGGCGAGAATGGACGAGGAGCTGACCGTCCGCTTCCGTGTTGGCGGTGTCTATAAAAACTGCTATGTGAGTGCGTATTTCGGTGACGAGCGTGTGATCCACAGAAAACGTCCGGTCGTGGCACCGGGGGAGATGGAGGAACTGAAATTCAAAAAGGCAGAGCTTTTGAAATATCCGGATCTTGAGACGATCACGGTCAAAATCGAGGAGGCATAGACGATGGAGGAAAGAAGATTAACATGTATCGGCTGTCCGATGGGCTGTCCTCTTGTCGTAACGATGGACGGCGGTGATGTCGTAAGCGTGACGGGAAATACCTGCAAGCGCGGCGAGATCTATGGACGGAAAGAAGTGACAAACCCGACAAGGATCGTGACTTCCACAGTGCGGGTATCCGGCGGAAGTATCGATATGGTGTCGGTGAAGACAAAGGAAGATATTCCGAAAGGAAAGATCTTTGACTGTGTGAAAGCGTTAAAGACAGTCGAGGTTGCTGCTCCGGTGCATATCGGGGATTTGATTATGAAGGACGTTGCCGGAACGGGAGTTGATGTTGTGGCAACGAAGAACGTGGTGTAAGAGAAAATAAAGGTCAGTAAATGCAAGAAATATAGGTGATGATTAGGGTGCTGTCCGCTTACCGTTTCTGAGTAGAATGGGAGGCGGGCAGTGCCTATTTATGTGGAAAATTAGAACATCCGTCCTGAAGCTGTTTTTAGTGGATCCAGGACGGATGTGTTACTTGCAAAATATATATTTTTAGTTGAACTTAAAGATTGCAGTCCCGTACGCCGGCAGCGGATACGCAAAGGAGTATGGCTGGCCATCGCACTCGCGCTTCTTGGAGCGGGCGGAGAACGCATGCTCGCCGCGCTTGTAGAGCCCATGCCCGGAATCCAGGATCAGGGAGTAGGTTCCGGACTTTGGAACGCCTACCCGGTAATCGTCGCGTGCAACCGGTGTAAAGTTAATGACGAATAAGAGATTCTTCTTGCCCGTCTCGTCACGGCGGATAAAGCTGAAGATGCTGCGGTCACCGTCGTTGGCGTTGATCCACTGGAAACCGTTCCAGTCGGAATCCAGCTGCCACAGTGCCGGATATTTCTGGTATACATGCAGCAGGTCGCTGTAATATTTCTGCAGGTCTTTGTGAAGCGGCTCGTCGGCGAGATACCAGTCGAGGGAAACCTTCTCATCCCACTCATGATACTGACCGAAATCCTGGCCCATAAACAGGAGCTTCTTTCCCGGATGCCCCATCATGAAGGTGTATCCTGCTTTCAGATTCGCAAACTTGTCACCATTTAAGCCCGGCATCTTGTTGATCATGGAACACTTCAGGTGAACGACCTCGTCGTGGGACAGCGTCAGGATATAATTCTCACTGGTGGCGTAGGTGATGCCGAATGTCATCTTATTGTGGTTGAATTTTCTGAAATATGGATCCAGTTTCATGTACTCCAGAAAATCATGCATCCAGCCCATGTTCCACTTGAAGGTGAAGCCGAGACCTCCCTCTTCCGGCGGTTTTGTGACACCCGGCCATGCGGTGGACTCCTCAGCGATCATCATGGCACCGGTGAGATGTCCGGTGAGGACACTGTTCAAATGGCGGAAGAACTCGATGGCTTCGAGGTTCTTGTTCTCGCCGTACTTATTCGGAACCCAGTTTCCATCGCTGCGGCCGTAATCCAGGTACAGCATGGACGCGACGGCATCTACGCGGAGACCGTCAACATGGAAGTTCTCTACCCAGTAGAGGGCGTTAGCGATCAAGAAGTTTTTGACCTCATTTTTGCTGTAATCGAAGACCTTTGTGCCCCAGTCCGGGTGCTCGCCCTTTCGCGGATCTGCGTATTCATAGAGCGGCTGACCGTCGAAGTCGGCAAGTCCGTGGGCATCCTTCGGGAAGTGGGCCGGAACCCAGTCAAGGATGATACCGATCCCTTTTTTGTGGAGGTAGTTCACAAAGTACATGAACTCTTTTGGAGTGCCGTAACGGGAAGTCGGCGCGTAGTAGCCGGTAACCTGATAGCCCCAGGAACCGTCGTATGGATGTTCCGCAATTCCCATGAGTTCTACGTGGGTGTAGCCCATCTTCTTTACATAATCAGCCAGCTCGTGGGCAGCTTCCATATATGTATAGTAACCTTCCTTCTGTGGACGGTCTTTCTTGCGCCAGGAACCGAGATGGACCTCGTAGATTGCCATCGGGGATTTCACAGGATCAGCGTTTTTTCTTGTCTCCATCCAGGCTGCGTCATCCCATTTGAAGCCGTTAATGTCTTCTGTGATAGAAGCGGTTCCCGGACGGAATTCCGCATGGACCGCATACGGGTCAGCCTTGAACAGGATCATTCCCTCCTGTGTGGTGATCGCGAATTTATAGAGTTCTCCGAGACCGACGCCGGGAATAAACGCCTCGTAGATTCCGGAGTCAGCTAACGGGGACATCGGTGCGGCGTCCGGATCCCAGCCGTTGAAATCGCCCACAACACCGACGGCCTTTGCGTGGGGAGCCCAGACGGCAAAATACATTCCGGCTTTCCCCTTATAAGTCTTTGGATGTGCACCAAGTTTTTCGAAGATTTTATAATGGGTCCCCTGTCCGAAGAGATACCGGTCCAGTTCGGTGATGAAACCGAGACCGATCTCCTTTGTTTTGGCAGGAGCTGTAGTTTTCTTTGTTCTTGTCATCACTTAAACCTCCTGAAGTTTAAAGATCGCGCCGCCGTTTGCCGGGAGCGTGACGGAAAGTCTGCCGTTTTCGAGGGAGAATGGGATCTCTCCGGGCAGCAGGGATACAACATCTGAGGCTGCGCATGGCAGCGGGATCGAGATGGATGCCGGCTGTTCATCATTATTGACAGCGGAGATCACGGTTCCATGTTCCCCGGACCGGCTGAAAGCATACTGGCGGTTCGTGAGGAGAAGTTCCTTGTAGGAGCCGTTGTGGAACGCGTCATTTTCTGTGTGGATTTTTCCGAGTGCCGCGATGTGGGACGCGAGCTCCGGAGCTTTTCCAAGCATGTCAGACAGGTTGAGTGCCGGGCGAAGGACCTCATCGGATGTTCTGGAACGCTTTCCTTCAATTCCCCACTCACTTCCATAATAGACAGAAGGAATTCCGGGGAGAGTGAAGAGAAGCTGGTACACCGGAAACAGGTTTGCCAGGTTGTTTAATTTACTTGCGATCCGGTCCTCGTCGTGGTTGTCCACAAAGGTGTAAAGCGATCTTCCCACCGCCTCCAGACGTCGCACATTGTGGGCAATCTCAAAGTAGTTGTGGTCATTGTGACCGGAGTAGAGCGCCTTGTGAAGCTCATAGTTTGTCACGGAATGCAGCATTTCCGGGTTCACCCAGCGGTTATATTCGCCGTGGATCACCTCGCCCATGAGCCAGAAATCAGGTTTCATGGCGGAGGTCTTTTCCCGGAGCTCTTTCATGAACCCGAAATCCAGGACGTTCGCGCAGTCCAGGCGGATCCCGTCGATATTGAAGTTGTCGACCCAGAACTGGATCGAGTCAAACAGATACTGGCGGACCTCCGGGTTCCAGAGATTTAAGCAGGGGAGCTCGAAATGTCCCTGCCAGGCCTCGTAGCCGAATGGGTCACCCAAAGGGCTTCCCCAGCCGAAGTTTACGCCGCGGTACCAGTCCTTATACGGGGAAGCTTCCCGCTTTTCGCGGATATCCTGGAAAGCGAAAAACTCACGTCCGGTATGGTTGAAGACGCCGTCCACCACAACGCGGATTCCGTTTTCATGGCAGAGGCGCACAAAACGGGCAAAATCTTCGTTGGAACCAAGTCTGCGGTCCACGAGACGGAAATCTTTTGTATCGTAGCCGTGGGTGCAGGACTCAAAGAGCGGTCCGATGTAGATCGCGGAGCCATTTAAGTCGCTGATATGCGGGATCCAGGACTCAAGCTCCGTGAGCCGGTGGGCGGTCTCTGTGAGCGTGTTTGTTTTTTCTGCCCCCAAAAGTCCAAGGGGATAAATATGGTAAAAGACAGCCTGTTCGTACCAGGTATGCATGGTTATCAGACCTCCTGAAGCTCCCGTTTTTTCAGGCGGCGGAGAAGAAACTGATACCGGAGTTGCGCGGCGTTCAGCTCATAGATATAGCAGTCGACTAAGGTCGGGTCAACGACCTGTTCGAACTGGTTCTGGGCGGATAAGATCGCCGTTTTGCTGAGCTCGATCTGGCGCTTCAGTTCATTTGTTTCCCGGCGGTAAGCCTGTTTGGAAGCATTTTTTTTCGAAAAAAACATAAATATCATACCCCAATTCCTTTACGGATAGTGCCAACAGCAGTCTGTTTCAGGCGGCCGAAGGCTGTTTTGCCGAATTTTGTTCACAGATAGGCTTTGCCGGATCGCGGCGCGTCTGTCTGTGGAGAAAACCAGAAGTTTCTGTAATTGGTAGTATGAGGATCATTCACCCGGAATATTCAGGATTCCGGATATTTTTCAAGCTCTTCTTTCAGACGACCGAGCTTGTCGATGGCGCTTTTGTTTGTGAGATAATAATAATTGCACACGCCTTTTCTTAAAACATTGATCAGGCCGGTATCTTTTAAGATCTTTAAATGGTGAGAGACAGCAGGGCGGGAGAGACTTGTCCGGTCCGTGATCTCGTTGACATTTAAGCCGGGGATCCGTCTTTCACCAGTGGTCTGCGTCTCAAAGAGACACTGCAGGATCGTCAGTCTTGTTCGGTCACCGAGCGCAATAAATAAAGGAATGCACTCTTCAAAGATATCGCCCAGAAGATTTTCTGCGATCATGAATTCTCTCCTTTCCGGAATGTTTTGGTTTAAAAATTTAAACTTAATTGCATTTTACCATTTTTCCTGAATTGCGTCAATGAATTGTTCAACATTTCTGGAAAATGATGGGCGACATAATATTTTTTGGTAAAATTTGACGAAAAATGGCACCTTGATTTTACGAAACTGAAATTGACTTTCGGCCAAAATTCAGAGATAATAGGGGCACATTCAGAAATGAGTTCTTCATTTCTAGATAGCAGATGTATGACCGGCAGCTTCGCCGGATGCCCGGATTCAGGGCATGAAATCCGTTTAACGTATTGATTTTTGTATTGCAGTAACTGGGAAAAGGCTCTTTTTTTGATCCTTTCGGGAGAATTCTGTTCTCCGGGGAAGGTGATTGGAAAAGATGGCCGTGCGGGAGGTGATCTTATCGTGGTATTGTTTGCAGTTTTGCTGTCCGCAGCGGTGACAGACTGAAAGAAAGGAAAGATCTTTCACATTCAGATCATAGCAGGGATCGCGGCTGGAATAGTCCTTGCTTTTGTAGAAAGCAACAAGTCGTCGGGGGCGCAGCCTTTGGTGGCTCTGGCGTTTATCGAGGTTGGATCATTTATCCTGCGGTTTGTGGGGACATGCGCGGTCTTTTACCCGTTTTTCCTGTGCCGGACCATCGGCGCGGGGGATATCAAGCTTATGGGAGTAGTCACTGGATTTCTGGGAGTCTGGGATGGCATGCTTGTAATTGGTCTTGGAATGGTCTTTGCTGCCGCAGCGGCGTCTTACCGGATGATCAAGCAGGGAACTGTCTGGTTCCGCCTGGAGCGGGCCGCCAGATTTGCGGTGGAGACGGGAATGAAAGGGCGGCTTACGGAATACCCGGGGTATTTTGAAAAAGAAAGTCTTTTACGGCTGGGGCCGTATCTGTTTGCGGGGTACTGTCTGTTTTTACTGATCCAGTAAAGAGACGGGAACGCATATCTTACAGGACTGCTTAGCGGTCTGATTGAACGTATGCCGGAGTCTGATTCCGGCGGGGGAAAGGAAATGAGAAGACATGAAAAAGCTGATAGCGGTTTATGACGCGGATACCAGGTATGCGGAACGGTTGTCTGATTATGTAAACCGAAAGGAAAAGGGAGTTTTTACCGCCCAGGCCTTTACTTCAAAGGAAAAGCTGGCGGAGTACGCGAAAAAGCATGAGATCGACGTTCTGCTCTCGGGGGAACGGACGGATTCCGGGGATATTTCCGGAATCCCGTCGGCCCAGAAGATCTATATGTCTGAGGAGACAGAGAAGCAGATGGATTCTGGAAAGGAGATCTATAAGTTCCAATCCGGGGACGATATTATCCGGGAGGTGATGGCTGCCTACAGTGAGATTCCGGGGATCAGGCCCAATACTGCCGGAGCTATGGGGCAGTCCAGGCGGATCATCGGAGTCTACTCGCCCATCGGAAGATGCGGGAAGACATGCCTGGCGTTAGCAATCGGACAGATCCTTGCTAAGGAGGAGAAGGTCCTGTTTGTGACACTGGATACCTTTACGGGGTTTACAGGACTCTTAAATGAGCGGTGGAAACGTGATCTTTCTGACCTCATCTACTACTATAAACAGGATCGTTTTCATGTGATACGGCTGAATTCCATCGTCTATTATCTGGGGGACATGGCGTGGATCCCGCCGATCCGCATTCCACAGGACTATACGCAGCTGTCGGTGCAGGAGATGGCGGATCTTTTGGAACGGATCCTGCAGGAAGGAAATTATACGACGCTGGTTCTCGATGTGGGGGATTACGGGCGGGATGCGCTGCCGTTACTGGAAAAATGCCAGGTGATCTACACGCCGATCCGGGAGGACCCGTTTTCTGCAGAAAAAATGCGGGAGTTTGAGGAATACCTGGAGGCAGTGGGAAACGGCGCGGTCATGGAAAAGATCCAGAAGATCCATGTGCCGATGGTGACCGGCGGGAGAAGAATGGAGCATTTTCCCCAGGAACTTCTGTGGGGGGATATGGGTGATTTTGTGAGGAGTCTGCTGAAAGGACAGAGGAACTTATGGGACAGCTGAAACAGATGCTGCGGGCGCAGATCCTGGCAGAGATGACATATGACCGGCAGATGTCGGACGAGGAGATCGCGGAGCTTATCGATCGGAGGATGGATGTCTGTATGGAGGAACAGCCGGAGGAATTCCCGCAGACACTTGGGGAGCGCCTAAAGCTTCACCGGGAACTCTTTGATTCGTTCAGACGTCTGGATATCCTGCAGGAGCTGGTGGACGATCCGAGGGTGACGGAGATCATGGTGAACGGGCCGGACCAGGTATTCGTAGAGACAGGGGGAAAGATCGGGCGGTGGGAAAAGTCTTTCGAATCCAGGGAGCAGTTGGAAGATCTGATCCAGCAGATTGTCAGCAGTGTGAACCGTATCGTCAACACGTCGATGCCGCTGGCGGACGCCAGGCTTTCAGACGGATCCCGAGTTCATGTGGTGTTGGAGCCGATAGCGTTAAACGGTCCGATTTTGACGATCCGGAAATTCCCGGAGCCAATGACGATGGAGCGCCTTTTGGATTATGGAAGTATTTCCCCGGAAGCCGCGGACCTCTTAAAAACACTTGTAGCTGCGCGGTACAACATTTTCGTCAGCGGCGGAACCGGAGCGGGAAAAACGACCTTTTTGAATGCACTCTCAGAGTTTATCCCGCCCGGTGAGCGTGTGATCACGATCGAGGACGCAGCGGAGCTGCAGTTAAACCACATCGAAAACCTGGTGCGGATGGAGACGAGGGAAGCCAATGCGGAAGGTGCCGGGGCTATTGGAATCGGGGAGCTGATCCGGGCGGCCCTTCGTATGCGGCCGGACAGGTTGATTATCGGTGAAGTGCGTGGAAAAGAGGCGCTGGACCTTTTACAGAGCCTCAACACAGGACATGACGGCGGCTTTTCCAGCGGACATGCCAACAGTGTGAAGGATATGCTGTCCAGGCTTGAGACTATGGTGCTGATGGCAGCTGATCTGCCGCTGGCGGCGATCCGGAGCCAGATCGCGTCGGCGGTGGACATTATGGTCCATGTGTCAAGAATGCGGGACAAGACGAGAAAAGTAACGGCGATCGAGGAGGTGGACAGATTTGAAAACGGCGAGATCATCCTCAATCCCCTGTTTACCTTCCGTGAAGCAGAAAAAGCAGGAGACGGTTTCGGAAATACAGGGAAAGTGGAAGGAAGTCTTGAGCAGATCGGAACGCTTAAGCACCGGGAAAAACTCAGACTTGCAGGGTATCGAGTATGAGACGTATACGCTGAGCCGAAGGGAGTGGGTGCTTTACGGGGCAGAAGGAATTCTTTTGGCAGCGGTGCTGGACTATGTGTTTTACCGGAGTTTCCTTTTGATTTTGCTTATTTTTCCGGCGGGGATCCTGTTTCCGCTGGCCTTAAAGAAAAAGCTGAAGCAGAGGCGGATGGAAAAACTGCGGGGAGAGTTTAAGGACGCGATCCTCGCAGTGGCATCAGGGCTGAATGCGGGGTATTCGGTGGAGAATGCGTTTGCGGTGAGCTTAAAGGAGATGGAGGAGATCCACGGGAGCGATTCCATGATCGCGAAGGAGATCCGGCTGATCCTGCGGAAGGTCCGGATGAATCTGACATTTGAGGATGCTTTGGGGGACTTTGCGGCGAGAAGCGGCCTGGACGATGTGAAAAATTTTGCGGACGTGTTTCTTGCGGCGAGAAAAAGCGGCGGAGAACTGATGCGGATCATCACCAGGACCGCAGAGATCATCGGGGAAAAGATCCGGATCCAGGAGGAGATCCTGACGGCAACGGCATCAAAACGCATGGAGCAAAGGATCATGAGTGGGATTCCCGTCTTGATCGTAATCTACATTGAGCTGACGTCACCGGGGTTCTTTGGGATTCTGTATACAACGCTGATCGGACGGATGCTGATGACGGTCTGCCTTGCAGTCTATCTCGCTTCATGCTGGCTGGCTGATTATTTCCTGGAGATCGAAGTATGAGAGAAAAAACGCGAAGAGGCAGGTTGAACGAGTACGGAAACGAGTATGGAAAGTATGCGGCATGTGTGCTCTCTGGTTTTGTGCTTTACGGGTTATCGGAGGCGGTAGGAGAAATAGGGGATCCTGTCCGTGACGGGGTTCTTGCCCGAAATGAGTATGGCGGCGGGGATCGGCAGTATGAGCTTCTGGTGGAAGGCCTGGAAAACGGGGAGGAACAGGTGAAAGTCACGGTTCCTGAGAGGAAAATGTCAGACGCGGAGGTTCAGAAAGAACTTCCGGGGATCATGGAGTACCTGAAGGGGGAGATATTAGGGGGAAATTCGTCTCTTTCGAAGGTACAGAGTGACCTGAACCTTACCAGGACCCTCGTAAAGTATGGACTTTCTGTTGAATGGGAGTCCGGGGACCCCGAGACCGTGAGCGATATGGGACTGATCGGATCTGAGATGCCTGAGAGCGGGAAAACGGTGACTCTGCGGGCAGGACTTATGAACGGATCTTCGGTTACCTGGGTGGAGATTCCTGTGACGGTGTTTCCAGAGACCGAGACGTTGGGAGAAACATTTTCCGCGTTTTTGGGGAAGCTTGCGGAGAAAGATCTGGAGACAGGACAGGTGGTGCTTCCAGAAACTTTTGACGGGAGAACTCTCCATTATCGGTCGGCAGATGGATGCGGAAACGGCGGACTGATCTTTCTGGGGATCGCTGCGGCGCTATGTCTGTTCCTGAAGGAAAAGAGTGACGCAAAGGAAGCGAAAAAGCAGTGGGAAGACCGGATGATCCTGGACTATCCGGAGCTGCTGTCGGACTTTGTGGTCCTGACCGGGGCCGGTTATCCGGTCCGCCAGGCATGGAAAAAGCAGGTCGTGGATGCAGAGAGCAAAAATACAGTGCTTATCCATCCGGTATATCGGGAGATGAGGACTGCCTTGAACCAGATGGAGACAGGGACACCTGAGATCCGGGCATACGGGGAGTTTGGACGGCGGATCGGTCTGGGATGCTATATAAAATTTGCGTCCCTGCTCGGAAACAGTGTGAGTACGGGAGGAAAAGATCTGAGGCGGCTTCTCGAGGAGGAGATGGAGACGGCATTCCGTCAGAGAAAAGAACTTGCGCTCCGAAAAGGCGAGGAGGCGTCCACAAAGCTTCTGATCCCGATGTTTCTCATGCTGGGAGTTGTGATGGTCATGGTGGTGGCACCGGCATTTTTGTCACTGTAGAGACTGAAAAAAGGATCCTTTATGTTTTAGCCGCACGGCGGAAAATGCCTGCGGCAGGAATGAGAAGATCCAGAAGGGATATGGGAGGTGTATGTATGCAGTTGAAGAGATTTCTTATGGAAGAAGATGGCGTTGGAGTTATTGAGGTGGTTCTGATCCTCGTAGTGCTCATTGGGCTTGTCATTGTGTTTAAGACCCAGATCAACAAGCTTTTGACGGCAATCTTTACGGAGATCAACAAACAGGCGAAAGAGGTATATTAGATGAGGTACCGGGGAGAGATTACGGTTTTTCTGAGTCTGACGCTGATATGTGTGCTGTCGCTTGTCCTGGGACTTGTGGAATCGGCGAGAACGGCGGGAGCGAGACTGTATCTTCGGATGGCATCGGATTCGGCGGTGTCATCGGTGATGAGTTACTATAACCGAAATTTATGGGATCGCTATCAGCTCCTATTTCTGGAATATGAATCGGAGGCGGCGATCAAGGAGACCTTCGGCCGCTATCTCGATTTCTATCTGGAACAGGCAAATATGTATCCGGCAAGACGGAAAAACGTAACACTCTCCGGAATGTCCCGTATGGTGGATGAGAATGGGAGATGGCTTGAGGAGGAGATCGCTGCCTATATGAAGTACCGTCTCCCGGAGCTTGCAGTGTCCGGAAGCGGGGTTTTGAAGGAAGCGGAGCAGGTAAAGAAAGCGGGAGACTTCCATACTCTGTATGATTCCTGCTGCGGATCCGGGCGTTCGGTGCGCAGGCTGGAAAAGGCGGGGCAGGCGGTTGAAAAGTCACTGAAGACGATAGAAGAAACTCGGGAAAAGCTTTGCGATGCGGCAGATGAAGAGAGAGCGGCTGCATTTAAGAGGCATGCGGCTGTTTTAAAGCGGGAACTAAAAGGATTTCCGGGTCTGGTGAAACAGTTTCAGAAGGAACTGGAGCGCCTGGAAACAGAGAACAAAAAAATGGATTCCGGACAGTTGGAAGACGAGACAGCGTCCGGGACATTGGGACAGGAAATATCAACATGTAATGAGGTGGTCAAAAGCGCAAAGGAGCGGCTTGAGGGATATCTGCAGAATGAAACGCAAACAGAGCGGAACCTGGAGCTTCTGGAGGAGGCATGCGGGCTTCTCGATATGGAATCGGATGCGGAGGATGAAGAGGAGGAAGAAACAGAATGGGAGCAGATCAGTCAGTGCGTGGAGGAGATGGAGAACTTGGAGTCAGTGGATTCTGGGCCGAAGGATAAGAAGAAAGCGGCTGCATTGGACCGCCTGGAGGAGCTTTTTGACAAAGAACTGCTGGATATTCTTCTTCCTGCCGGAACGGCGATCTCGCAGAACGCTGTTTCCTTAAAAGGAATTCCGTCCGCGTCGAAATATCAGAATGATACGGAAAGCTCAGATACAGAGGGAACCGGGCTTTTGGAGGCGGCATCGAGACAGATGGCTGTAAATGCATATGTTCCGCTGTATTTCTCTTCATTCTTAAAAGAAAATGAATCAGAACCATCGGCATTGCGATATGAGATGGAATATCTTCTTGCAGGAAAAAAATCGGACCGGGAAAACTTAAAGGATGCTGTGAACCAGGTACTTACACTCAGAGGAGCAATGAACTTACTGTTTTTGCTGAATTCTCCGGATAAAAAGGCGGAGGCGGATGCCCTGGCGGCAGCAGTGGCGGTGGGAATCGTACCAGCGCAGATGGCGTTGTCTTTTTTTATCCTGACGCTGTGGGCGTTCGGGGAAGCAGTGCTGGATGTAAAAATGCTGTTGGCGGGCGGAAAGATACCGTTCTGGAAGACAGAAGGAACCTGGAAGACCTGTCTTTCCGGGCTGTTGGATCAGTCGTTTTTGAAGGAGACAGGGGAATGCTCCGGGGATGGAAGAACATATACGGAGTATTTAAGCTGCTTGATCTTTCTCATGGATCGGAAAACAAGAAATTTCCGGATGATGGATCTGATCCAGTGGAATATCCGGACGGAACAGGCGGATTTCTCAGTGGCGAACTGCGCATACCAGATTGAGATCGAGGCGGAGGTTTTGCAGAAGCATATGTTTTTTCAGAAAGAGGAATATAAGGGAACTGTGTATGTGGCGGGATCGTATTAATGCTGTGGAAACAGCCCCCATCATCTGACTGTAAGAAAACATAATCTGGAAGACAAAAATCCCATCGGCGCAGCCGATCTGGAATAGATTCCTGATTGTAACTATGAAGGTACTGAGTAGTTACATTTAATTTAGATAAAGGAGGTGTATGGCTGTGCTCTTCTTTGCCAGTTTTGATGAAATGAATAAGCAATGCCATTCTTATAGGAAAAATATGTCTCTCCAAGTACATGATCCCCTGCTGGCAAGGAGAGCGCATCCATGCACCTCCTCACTCCCGGCCTCCATGACAGTGGAAGCTGCGCTTGTCCTTCCACTCGCCCTGTTTTTCTTTCTGGCACTTCTCCAACCAGTTATCTGGCTTGACAGGCAGAGAAAGGTTCAGACTGCCATGGAGCGGATTGGCGAGGAGATCAGTCAATATGGGATTTTGGCGGAGTCGATGGAAACCGGAGACAGTGAGTTGCCGGCATTCTGTACGGACGCTGCGGCAGCTCTTTGGATCCGGGGAAAAGTCGGGCAGTACGCGGATCATGTGACGGTGAAAAAGGCAGATGTATACGGAGAGAACGGTGAGATCGAGTTTGCGGCGGAGTATCAGGAGGAGATTCCATTTTTTGAGACAGTTCTGGGAAAACAGACGGAGACTGTGGCTGTGAAACGGAGGTCCTGGATCGGAATTCCCGGGAAATTAAAGGGAGACGGGACTTCTCAAGATGGTGATGGGGATGAGCAGACGGAGATGGTCTATGTAGGGGCCGGAATAGGGAGATATCACCTGTTCCGGGACTGCCATTATATTTCGAATGAGTACATGACTGTCACAAGATCTGAGGCAGAAAACGGCAAGGTTCCCGGAGAAAAGCGAACGCCCTGTGCCGTCTGCGGGAAAAAGGGAGATGGATCGGAGACCGTCTATATCACGACGGCAGGCGAGCACTATCACTGCAATAAAAATTGCAGGTCTATGATATCCTATGTGCGGGAAGTACCGAAGGATGAGGCGGAACATCTGGGATTGTGCTCATACTGTGTGAGGAAAAAGGGGGAGACAGAATGAATCTGTTTTTTGTTTTTTTAGGAACCGCAGCTTGGCAGGATCTCAGAACGAGAAGCATCAGCCTGGAGGTACTGGCGGGCGGAGCGGCAGTAGGGATCATAACCTGCATATGGAAGGAACGGCTTCCGGGGGAGATCGTTCTGGCGATGATTCCTGGAATTACGCTTTTGCTGATTGGAATGTTGACAAGGGGGCTCCTGGGTGAGGGCGACGGGTGGTTTTTTATTGTATCCGGATTTTTCCTTGGGTGGCAGGAGTGTGTGATGTTATTGATCTCCGGGCAGATTTTCTGCGGAATATTTGGGCTTGCGATAATGGTCGGCGCACAGATCGGAACTGGAAGGGAAAATATCCGAAAACTGCGGCTGCCGTTTTTGCCGTTTCTTTTACCTGCGTCACTGTGGATGGTGCTTATGAGGATGATATGAGAAAGACGACTTGCATAAAGAAATATTACAGCGCCAGCATAACGGTAGAGGCATCCATAATTCTTTCGGTGGTCTTACTATCCCTGGCGGCATTTATCCGATATGCCTATACGGTCCATGATACGGTGACTGGCAGTATGATCCTGGAGGAAACACTGGAGCGGGCCAGAAATAACGTCAATGAGAAAAAAACGATAGATTCTTTTGAGCAGGAGGGAAGCCAGATGGGGAACCCAAGGCTTTATCTGGGAGCATATGAGCTCCATCTGAATCTGGGAGCGCTGACGGCAGAAGGTGACGCGGCGGCGGGGGACTGGAGTCTTCATATAGAGCGGGCGGATATCCACCCGGAGACTTTTCTGCGGCAGCAGGACGCCTTGAAGAAAATAAAAGACAGGATCGATGACTGATGAAAACAGAATTTAAACGAGAAATGAACCGAAATTACATGGTACTGCACCCGGAAAAAGAGATCGGGGGATCCTATGCGCTGCGGATGCTGTCGGAAAACAGGATCAACGGACTTCTGCCGTTTCAGGAAAAAAGGATCGATGGGGAGACATTCCTGTATTTTAATATCACGTCGAGACAGTCGCTAGCCAGAATGATGGAATACCGGTCATTTAAGGCAAAGGAGATCCGGCAGATCACCAGTGATCTGGTCGTCACCATGACGGCATTGGAAAGGTTCCTGATGGACGGAGACCAGCTTTGTCTGGAACCGGATATGATCTATGTGGATCCGGATGACCTGAAAGCGAATTTCTGCCTTCTTCCAGGGAGTGGCAGTCAGTTTGAGGAGAGTTTCCGGAAACTGGCACGGTATATTCTGGACCATGTGGATCACACAGACGGAGACGCGGTAGTTCTGGCATTCGCTCTGTTTCGGGCAGGAGAAAAGGAAAATCTGGGGATCCGGGATCTGGAAAAATGTCTGCGGGCGGGAGAAAGAGACGGGAAAGAAGATATTTTCGGGGAAAACACTGGAAAGGAAAAGTTATATGAAGCAGAGAGAAAAATGGTCAGGGAATATGGGACAGGGGCAGCAGGAGAGCTGCCGCGACATCAGGGAGAAAAGCAAAATGGATCAGAAGGAAAGTACAGATATTCTGAGATCAAGAAAACGGATCTTTCAGGCGAGACAGAAGAACTGGCAGAGGAGAAAGGGCTGAAGCACGGGAAAAACTTGTTTTCAGTGCTGTTTGCGGTTTTGATGGCAGCTGTTCCGGTGGCAGTTTACTTTATCGTCGGAATCGATCGGATTCTGGAATGGAAATGGGGAATCCTTGCGGCGGAAGGTGTGCTGATGGCCGGCGTGATATTCTTTCGTGTGAAAAAAGATGAAGAAGAGACCGGGGAAACAGAAGAGGACTGGGAAGTTGAGTTCCGGGAAGAAGAGGACAGGGAGCGCGGAGGAATGCCGGACAAAATTGAATACCGGAGAGATATGGCGGAAGTGTGGGGAGATGCAGAAAATAATGAGAATGGCATTTATACTGATCCTAATGACTTAAGAACTGATGTAAGACAAAGAGAATCTGATGAAATGCAGACAGTGCTTCTTACGGGAAGACAGATATACCCGGCGACAAGACGTCTCGTCCCGGAAAATGGGGGCGAGGACGTCCTGGTCCGATATTTCCCGTTTATTATTGGAAAGAACCGGGAAATATCGGATTTCTGCCTGAATCTGCCTCAGATCAGCCGGATCCACGCGAAAATTGAAGAAGATAAGGACGGATATATGATCACGGATCTCAATTCAACGAATGGAACCAGTGTAAATGGGCGGTTCCTGGAGACAAATGAGAGTATTCATATAGAACCAGGGGAAATGCTCTCTTTTGCGGATCAGAGATACCGTTTTTTGTAGGATCTCCTGGGTAAAAGTTCCGTTAAAGAGAAAGTAAAAATACAAAACAGGGGTGGTGTTTTTCGGACATTTGGTCTATGATATATCCATCAATGATGAAAGGAGGGGTATTATGGCTTTTCAGATGCCAGAATATCATCAGCCCGATTTTTCAAAGGAACAGTTTATCAAGGCCCCTGACGCGAAATGGGAAATCGTGGAGATCGATGGGGTTGCCCCAGAATACTTTCACAGCACATCTATGTTCCCGGAATATTTTAAGATCCAGGGCAAGTGGGTGTTAGCGGAAGAGAGCCGCATGGATTCCAGCGTTGTGATCTGCCCGGACGGACATTTGGAGGTAGTCGAAAACAGAAATCTCAAAAAAGGTGACAAGGTTATTCTTGGACGGAGCGAAGCCTGCGAGGAGGGAATTTATGTCCACAGTACAGGATTCCAGACAGAAGCGGACGCGCTTGCGGATAAATTTGTGTTCCGCCAGGGACGAAGCAGGGAGACCTCCTATGCGAGAGACTATGACCGCCTGATGGACCTTCTTCGCTATGAAAAAGAACATGGGAAGATCGTCTGGGTCATGGGACCGGCGTTTTCCTTCGACTATGACGCGAGAAACGCAATGCAGTCCCTGATCGATAACGGATATGCCCACGGTCTGATGGCAGGAAATGCGCTCGCGACCCACGACCTGGAGGGCGCGCTGCTGCATACGGCACTAGGACAGGATATCTACACGCAGGTATCCCAGCCGAATGGCCATTACAACCACCTGGATGTACTAAATAAGGTCCGCAGAAGCGGTTCCATTCCGAAATTTATCGAGGATAATCACATTGACAATGGTATTATCTATGGATGCGTGAAGAATCATGTTCCGTTTGTTCTGACCGGTTCGATCCGCGATGACGGTCCAATGCCGGAAGTCATCGGAGATGCGTATAAAGGACAGAGCGCCATGCGCGATATGGTGCGGGATGCCACCTGTGTGATCTGCTTAGCTACAATGCTTCACACGATTGCCACGGGCAATATGACTCCGTCATTCCGCGTTATGAACGACGGAACGATCCGCCCGGTATATCTCTATACTGTTGATGCGGACGAGTTTGTGGTAAACAAGCTGATGGACCGCGGAAGCCTCTCCGCAACGACTATCGTGACGAATGTCCAGGACTTTATCACGATCATCGCAAAAGGACTTGGGGTCATGAAATAACAGAGTAGAAAGGATGAGACCCATGGGAAGCCGATATGGAAAGAAGGCTTATGTAAATGGACTTCTGATTGCTCTGAATGTGCTGTTTTTCCTGTATCTGGAGATCACCGGTTCCTCGGAGGACGCGTATTTCATGTATACAAAGGGCGCGATGTTTGCACCTGCAGTCCTGGAGGACGGTGAGTATTACCGGCTTTTGACAGCGATGTTTATGCATTTTGGAATCCGGCATATTATGAACAATATGCTGGTCCTGTTTGTGATCGGGGACAACCTGGAACGGGCACTGGGACATGTGAAGTACCTGATATTTTACCTGCTCTGCGGAATTGGCTCGAACTGGGTGTCTATGATGGCGCACACAGCTGATACAATGACAGTATCAGCCGGGGCATCCGGCGCAATTTTTGGAGTGGTCGGCGGCCTGCTTTATGTGGTTACGGCCAACAGAGGGCAGTTGGAAGATCTGAATACAAGACAACTTGTGATCATGATCTTTTTCTCCCTGTATTTAGGATATACAAGCACCGGTGTGGACAATATCGCACACCTGTCTGGCCTTGTAATAGGCTTTGTGCTTGCTATAATTTTATATCATAGGCCTGCCAGAGACTGGTGGGCGGACGGAGGTATCAAAAGATGAAAGACTGTAACTGTATTTTCTGTAAGATCGCGAATGGTGAGATTCCTTCCTCAACTGTATATGAGGATGAAGATTTCCGTGTAATTCTGGACCTTGGTCCGGCTGCGAAAGGTCACGCCCTGATCCTTCCGAAAGAACACTTTAAGGACGTTACCGAGCTGGATCCGAAGATTGCTGCAAAAGTACTTCCGTTAGGAGCGAAACTCGGAACCGCAATGAAGAAATCCCTGGGCTGCGCAGGCTTCAACCTGGTACAGAATAACGGTGAAGCAGCAGGACAGACGGTATTCCATTTCCATGTACATGTGATCCCGCGCTATGAGGGCGGTCCGGTGATCGCTGGATGGGAACCGGGAAAAGAAGATCCGGAGGTTCTTGCTGAGACAGCAGAAAAGATTAAAGATGCACTGTAATCAGAGAGATTTTTAAAGGAGAATTTATGCCGCAGGACAAAGATGAACTGCTGCAAGTACTGATTACGAAATATGCTCAAATGTATATGAAGCTGGCTTATGCGATCGGAGTGCCATATGATGATGTGGAAGACATTGTCATGGAAGCATTCTGGTCGTTCTACCGGGCGGATTATGGCGGGAAGCTAGAGAGTGAAAAAGCTATAAAAGTGATGCTGGCGCGTATTGTCGAGAATAAATGTATCGACTATTTTAGAAAAGAGAAGCGAAGCATCAAGCCGAATGAGGACGAAGATGTGAGTGAACTGGAGTATGTCGCAGATCTTTCCACATACGATCCGCTGCAATCCGTAATTAGCAGAGAAAGCTGCGGTCAGATCTTCGAGGTCCTGGATGGTTTAAGGGAATCGTGGAAGGATGTCACGGTGATGTATTTCATCCAGGGATTTACGACTGAAGAAATTTGTGAGCGTCTTGAAATCACGAACGACATGTGTCGTTCGCGAATTTCAAGAGCAAGAAAATACTTAAGAGAAAACCTGAAAAGTCGTATGGACCGCGGTCATTTGTGATCAGCACAATCGTTGATCAATTTCATGATCGTATCAATTGCATTATTTAAATGGCTCTTTTCCATACTATCAATGAATGTCCGGCGGTTCTCGTAGGTATCGTGAATCGCGTCAAAAAGAGTGGCGTCAGTCACTTTCTCCTCTTCCAGAACCGTGGAATACCCCTGTTTTGCAAAAGAATTGGCATTCAGGATCTGATCTCCACGGCTGGCCGCTGCGGAGAGCGGAATCAGGACATTCGGCTTCCTGAGTGCAAGAATTTCACAGATGGAATTTGCACCTGCCCTGGAGACAATCAGATCAGCTGCCGCAAATAAGTGCTTCAGCGGACTGTCAACATATTCATACTGGACGTAACCGGGAGTTCCAATCAGGGACTCATCCAGGTTCCCTTTTCCACAGATATGGATCATCTGGAATTGTTCTAAGAGCTTTGGAAGAATACTGCGGACCGCGCCGTTTACTTTTACGGAGCCCAGACTTCCACCGATTACAAGAATAATCGGTTTTGCCGCAGAGAGGTTTGTGTACTGCAGACCGGCAAGACGGTCACCTTGAAGGAGTTCTGCACGGATCGGGGATCCTGTGAGGACTGCCTTTCCTTCCGGAAGATACTTTAAGGTCTCCGGGAAGTTGCAGCATACCCATTTTGCAGACGGAATGCAGAGTTTATTTGCCAGACCTGGAGTCATATCGGACTCGTGGATGATCGTCGGAATGTGGTAATGCTTTGCAGCGAGGACAACAGGAACCGCAACAAAGCCGCCCTTAGAGAAGAGAACATCCGGTTTGTATTTTTTCATCAACTTTAAGGCCTCTGCGTAACCTTTTAATACGCGGAACGGGTCGGTAAAGTTCTTTAAATCGAAATATCGGCGCAGTTTTCCGGAAGAGATTCCGTCGTAAGGAATACCTGCGTTTTCAATCAGTTTGCGTTCCATACCATTGTAGGAACCAATGTATCGAATATCATATCCGGCTGCCTTGAGAGACGGAATCAGGGCAAGGTTCGGAGTAACGTGACCGGCTGTACCACCGCCGGTGAGAAGAATGGTTTTCATAAAAATTGCCTCCATGGAGCAAGAATTTCACAGCTGCTGACTATTTAATAGTAACGGCTGAAAGAGAAATGTCAACCCCTAATAGATACAAAGGAAGAAGCGAGGTGCTGAATCATGGCAGACACGGAGAATCGTGAGGATCAGAAAATAAGCGAATGTCTTCGGGAAGCGTTTGGCTATTCGGATGATCAGCTGTTAAAACAGCTGGATCAGGCAAACGAGACTTTCAAAGATGTAAACTTCACTGGCGCCGAAGATCGACTCATGAAACGTTTCCTGGCACGAAAAGCCGAACTTGAAAAGGAAACCGCCTCCCAGACACCGACTCTGGTTCCACAGAACGAATCAGCCAACATTCAAATTGCAGAAGAGCTTCCAAAGAAGACGGTAACAGTAATCTCTGAAGCGGAAGAGAAAAAGAAGAATGAGAAGAAAGTGATCCAGTTCGGAAAGAAGAAGGTCCTTGCTACTGCGGCGTTGGTGGCAGTGATTGCAGGGATGCTTGGGGGGACGGCGATTGGGAAGAAGAGTTATTTTTTAAAGATTAGAAGAAATGAGGCTACAATTTCTCTAGATAATGATAAAAATACGCCAAGTAATTCAAAATTGGAACAGGCATATGAAGCATTGGAGAGTGAATTAGGACTTCCCGTATTAAAATTGGGGTATATTCCGAAAGAATTACAGTTTATAAATTATGATATTTATGAAGACGGAGGGCAGATAGAATTTTCTTATTGCGGAAAAAGTGTTTACCTTATTCAACGAAAGAAGGAAATGAGTGTTTCTGCAGAAATAAAGTCAGATAGAAATGAGGAAGGAATTGTATTTAACAAATGGATTAATAAAGATATAGAATATTATATTAATGACTTAGAGGATAACAATCAGGAATGTGAATGCTTTATTACAATAAACAATAGCTATTATTACTTATTTGGATATATAGAAAAAGAGGAATTTGAAAAAATATTAGAATATCTAAATTTTTTTTAAAAATCGGTCACAAATCTCTTTTACATACGTTTATATTTATAAAAATAAGTAAAGGAGATTAGTGAATGAAAGCAATGAAAAGGATTATCGGGGTGGCACTAATATTTACATTGATGACGTGTGGAACTGCGTTTGCAGGACTAAAAGACGTGAGGAATAGTCTGCTAACTACATACACACAAAGTAGGCTATTAGCTGATACATGTGTAAATGATGGTGATATTACACCTAACAGTGCAAGAGGAATAGTATTTTCAGCAGGAATGTTGGAACTGGTTAATAAACAAGATGGAACATTACATATTTCTGTAGATACATTTGCACATAGTGTAGTGGATGAGATTTATCAATCTGTATTTTTAGATATGTGGGATGAATCAAAAGAAAAGTGGGTACAGGTTGGACATTGGGAATTTGAAAAAAACATTAAAGAAGATGAGAACCTAACATCATATCATGTAGGATTTACAGTGTCAGGATGTGAAGTTAATCGTTATTACCGTGCTCGTGCAATACATTTAGTTCAGTGGGGCGATGATGCAGAAGGCAAATCCACACAGACAAACGGTGTTCTTCTCACCGACCATGAAGTTTAACCTTTAATACTTTAGTATATTATTTCGGCCGAATAATATAGATACAAACTGATAAAGGGAGATGGTTGATGGGAAGACACCGTAGATAAAACCGGTCGAGGCCGGTGAGAATAATGATTCGATAATTCATGAACTGAATAAAAGAAATAGCCCCGCGCACAACAAACCTCTTGCGGGGCTATTTTTACGTCTGGAAATGACTCACTTTTGATGTTTAAGCCTGCTGCTCTTTGTACTGCTTTAAAGCTCTTGCAAGCTGGTCTGGACATGAAGTTGGGCGGCCGTTGCAGCTTACGCCTTCGACTCTCTTGATGACATCGTCGATATCCATGCCTTCAACGAGAAGGCCGATACCTTTTAAGTTTCCATTGCAGCCGCCAACGAAGCTTACATTTTTGAGTTTGTTGTTCTCTACATCAAAATGGATTTCTCTGGAGCAGGTGCCCTGTGTCTTGTATACCATATAAAAACCTCCGTTTGTAAAAAATATGACCTTGCGGCCAGTTTGAAAGTATCCTTATTATACTCACAGCAGAGAATCGTTGTCAAGAGAAGCGCGGAAAGAGCTGAGGATAGGCGATAAAGCAAGATTTCCAGACGGAAAAAATAAGTTTACAGGTTACAGACGAAGCAAATATCGGAATTATTAAAAACGGGTCAGCTTAGTTCGAGGTGAGTAGAAGAGCGAGCGAACTTAGTGACTTGGTCATTCTGGAGATCGACGGATGAGTTGAGGATTTTATCGGCGGATGAGCTAAGGATTTTATTTGACCTTCCGCTCTGTATCCCGTATAATGAGAACGATAAAGACGGTAAGAACGCGTCTGAAACTCAGATAGAATCTATGTTTAAGAGCAGCAGATGAACTGCTGCTTTCGAGATCAGACTAAAATCATATGATACAACACGGAGGAATTCAAATGCTTGGTATTATCGGAGCAATGGAAGTGGAAGTCGAGAAGCTTCGCGCGAAAATGACAGAGACAGAGATGAAGACAGTGGCAGGAATGAATTTCTGCAAGGGAAAACTGGAGGGAAAGGACGTTGTCATCGTTCGCTCCGGTATCGGTAAGGTAAACGCCGGTATCTGCAGCCAGATCCTTGTGGATCTTTATCAGGTGGATGGAATCGTAAATACAGGAATCGCAGGTTCCTTAAGAAATGAGATCAATATCGGTGACCTCGTTCTCTCTACTGTTGCAGTACAGCACGATGTGGACGCAGGCGGATTCGGATATCCGGCAGGTGAGATTCCCCAGCTTGGCGTGAAGGAATTCCCGGCGGATGAGCGACTTTTAGCTCTCGCGGAAGAGGCATGCAGAGAGGCAAACCCGGATATCAGCACTTTCAAGGGACGCGTTGCCAGCGGTGACCAGTTTATCGACAGCAAGGAGAAAAAGAACTGGATCCATGACACCTTCGACGCGTACTGCACAGAGATGGAAGGCGCAGCAGTCGCTCAGGCCGCATACTTAAACAAGGTTCCGTACCTGATCGTCCGTGCAATCTCCGACAAGGCAGATGACAGCGCCCATATGGATTACGGCGAGTTTGAGGCAAAGGCTGTTGAGCATTCCGTGAACCTGATGCTTGCACTTGTAAAGAGAATCTAAAAAGAGAAGACTCAAAAAGTTTTCTGGAGCAAGAAAGCTGCGAGAACTACTTTCTACGAGAATATTTTACCTCCACTATCACCTTAAAACGCGATTCCTGTCCCCATTTGACGAACGATTCTTCCGTTCTCAACCTTCTCAAAAACATTCTAGCCCGGTATAATTAGTGGCATCATCTGGAATTGATCTGGACGAAGAAAGGGGAACTGATTATGCTGGAATTTTTACAGACAGGGAGAATGCTCTATGTCCTGGCAGCGATCTGTGCGCTCGGGACATTCAGCACACTCGTAACAGGCAGCCTCTACAAAAGATTGATCAAAGAAACCGGAAACATGGCTCTCACGAAGGATAAAAATTTAAAGGCGCTGAAACAGCGCATGGAAAATGTGTTCCTTATTAACCACGGGATCCGAAATGTGAACGCGTACATAGAAAAACAGCTCTACGGATTCCGTTTCATGCACATGAGCCTTGACGGGTGGGACAATTTGTCGGTGCAGGCGATGATCCTCTGCTTTATGGCAGGCGGAGCGGCGGCGTTCGGTGCTTACTGGTATCGGTGTGACAACTATTATATTGTGCTCTACGGGGCAGCGGGCGTTTTTGGCGGATTGTTCCTCGCATTTGTGGACAACGGGATCGGTGCCGGGACAAAACGGAAACAGCTTGCGGATCATTTAGTTGATTATGTGGAAAACTCTCCGCATTTTTATAAAAGTGTGGATAACAGCGCCTACGCCGGGCAGGAGCGGAAAAAGGCGGTGGGCTCTTCCGATATCGTAGATTTTTCAGGCACCAGCGGCATTGGATATGGAAGAAACCAGGAGAATGCGAGAAAAGAAAAGCTCAACAGCCGCTTTTCTGTCCTTGGAAAAAAGAAGGATGCACAGGCTGCTAACGGGAACGGGGAAACGGACCAGGTGGAAAAAGGGAGTCTCGCCAGGACCAGGGACACCGGGAGAACGTCACGTCTGGACGGAAAAGGACCCGCGTTCCAGGAAAATGAGGACGACCAGGCCGTAAATGGGAACAGCGCAGGCAGTTCATCAAAAAAAACGGCGGGAAAGGCCGATTATAATAGAGGCACAGTTCAAAATGTCCGGGATATTGGACAGGAAAATTCAGGAACAGGCGGAAAAGTACCGACAAGTGAGACGGAGCTTGCCCAGAGTATCAATCATCTGAGCGAGAGCCTGAAGCAGATCGCCGCGAGCAGGGAGCAACCGGAGGAGATGCTGAAAGATTCGGACAGGCTGGATCTGATACGGAATTCAATCCCGCCGGCGGAGCTGGACATGCTGAAGACGCTGTTTAATACATTGCAGAGTGGCGGGGTATAAAATCAGCAAGGCAGTCCATATTTTAACAATACAAGGCAGACGGTGAAACAGAACAGCAAACAAATCGAAAAATCAGGAGCACGGCGCAGTGCTTAAAACCTGGGGGAGGAAAGCGGATGATGAGTGAAGATGTAGTGCCGATAAAATTGCTTCCGTCCATTGTCAAGGGTTTCACGAAGTGGTATAATAACGAACGGAGATTGTGAATCTCACACAAGAAAAGGAGACAGGGTTATGGGTAAAGAAATCGTATTTGATTATTCCAAGACAGCCGGATTTATCAGCGAAGAGGAAATGAAAAACATGAAGAGCACCGTTATGGGCGCGAAAGATGTCCTGACAGCGAAATCCGGTGCAGGCAATGACTATCTTGGATGGATCGACCTCCCGGTTGATTATGATAAAGAAGAGTTTGCAAGGATCAAGAAAGCGGCAGAAAAGATTCAGGGAGATTCCGATGTGCTTCTCGTGATCGGTATCGGCGGATCTTACCTCGGAGCCCGCGCTGCGATCGAGTTTTTATCCCACAGCTTCTACAATGTGCTGCCGAAGGGAAAGAGAAAAACTCCTGAGATCTATTTCGTAGGAAACAGCATCAGCAGCAAATATATCCATGATCTTCAGGATGTACTGGAAGGAAAAGATTTCTCCATTAATATTATATCTAAGTCCGGCACAACCACAGAGCCGGCGATCGCTTTCCGCGTATTCAAGGAAATGCTGATCGGCAAGTATGGCAAGGAAGAGGCCAACAAGAGAATTTATGCGACCACAGACAAGGCAAAGGGAGCTTTAAAGAATCTGGCAAACGAAGAGGGATACGAGAGCTTCGTTGTTCCGGATGACGTTGGAGGACGTTTTTCCGTGCTCACAGCCGTAGGTCTTTTACCGATCGCAGTCAGCGGAGCAGATATCGACGCCCTGATGACAGGTGCAGCGGACGCAAGAAAGGTCGCTCTTGAGACAGAGTATGAGAAGAACCCGGCACTTTTATATGCCGCGGTCCGCAACATCCTGTTAAGAAAAGGAAAACAGGTGGAGATCGTAGCAAACTACGAGCCGAGCCTTCATTATGTATCTGAGTGGTGGAAACAGCTCTTCGGTGAGAGCGAAGGAAAAGACCAGAGAGGTATTTTCCCGGCAGCCGTTGATCTCACAACAGACCTTCACTCCATGGGGCAGTTTATCCAGGACGGCGCACGTATCATGTTCGAGACCGTTCTGAACGTGGAAGAATCTCCGGCGGAGATCGTCCTTCAGAAAGAGGATGTCGACACAGATGGTATGAACTATCTGGCAGGAAAGACGGTTGATTTTGTAAACAAGAGCGCCATGAACGGAACGATCCTCGCGCACACAGACGGCAGCGTGCCGAATCTTATGGTGAAGATCCCGGCGCAGGATGCTTACAGCCTTGGCCAGCTGTTCTACTTCTTCGAGTTTGCCTGCGGCGTCAGCGGCTACATCCTCGGCGTGAACCCGTTCAACCAGCCGGGTGTTGAGAGCTACAAGAAGAACATGTTCGCCCTGCTTGGAAAACCGGGCTATGAGGAGGCAAGAGAGGCGCTTCTCAAGAGATTATAAGTTATAAGGACGAATATTTTATGCGGCTTGTGAGGCGAAGTATGCAGATGGCAGAAAGAGAAAAAACATTCGCAAAAAGTCAGCCGTAGATAGAGATGAAAATAAAAATCAGCCCGATATCCAGGTGTTCTCCAGACAGGAAATACACGATAGGATGTTGGGCTGATTTTTATCTCAGTCGAGAAGACTCCCACCATTTCAGGTGGTGAGTCATAACAAATTAGTCTCAGTGGGAGTCCAATCTCCAACTGAGATAAACGCTCCGCGAGGATGCGCAGTGATTCTGTAAAGAATATGTCAGCTTGCGCTGACCAGAATCACGCGCCAAGTCTCACGGACGTTCGACTTGAATTTGATTGTTCTCCGTCGGCAAGACACTGCCTGCGGAGATCCATCAGGTGATTACCATATTTCCCGGAAGGTTATCCTGCTTTCGTTCCGGTTTTTGCCTGCACGGTGCATGAACCGGAGCTTACTCCTCGATCACCTGAAATTCCAGATAATCAAAATCGATCGATTCAATAAAACTGTCCTTCGTAAACCGCGTCTTATCATGCAGCTGAAAGTCGCGGATATTCGAGTCGAGCCAGATTGGCTGGCTTAAGTCAAATTCATGGCAGATCTCATCCAGTGCCTGAAATACCATGGCGGTTCTTGACATGGAATAGTCGTTATTGCAGGAAACCATATCTCGCACAAGATGGTTATCTTTCCATATTTTTCCCCAGATCCGGAACATAAAAACGTCCTCCATTCGATTGCTTTCACGATCATGATTTGAAAAACAGTATAACGGATTTTTTCCAGAAAGTAAAGGCACAACATTTTGCCCAAAATGCCTTGTATCGTCAGAAAAATTGTAGTAATCTATATCTATATGGACATTTTGATGACATACTTGAACCAGAGCCAGGAGGACAAAAGATGGGACAGCCAATTACAGATTATGCTGCTTTTTTTGCCAGCGCAGGACAGGCAGTACAGGAACTGGAAGCTCTGAATACAGAAGTGGAGCAGCTCGAAGCGGACGAGAAAAAGTTAGAGAGTTCCCTTAAGGGAAAACAGCGTTCTGTTACAGAAACCATCAGTCAGACGGTGAAGCAGCGGAAAGAAGAGATCACAAAAAGCTATGACGCGGAACTCGGAAAGGCCCAGGAGCGGCTTAAAAAAGTAAAAGCGAAGCGTGAAAAAGCAAAAAACCAGGGCGTCAAGGAACGGATCGAGGAGGACACCCGGGGACTTGTGCGGGAAAATAAAGAACTGGCGGATCAGATGAAGACCTTATTTAAGGCCAATCATGTTCCGGGCTTCTGCCGGGGAAATTATTACTACGCACTCTACTTTACGAGGACATTTAAGGATTTTCTGGCACTTCTTGTGACGATCCTGATCTGTTTTCTTGCGATTCCCTGCGGCACGTATTTTCTGATCCCGGAGAGACGAACCATGTATCTCGTTGGAATTTATGTGGCAGCGATCCTCGTTTTCGGCGGAATCTATGTGACGGTGGGAAATATGACCAAGGTGCGCTACATGGATGTGTTAAAAGAGGGACTTGGCATCCGTGCAAAGATCCGCGCGAATAAAAAAGAGATGAAAGTGATCGCGAAGACGATCCGCCGGGACAAGAACGAGACGATCTACAATCTCCAGAAATTCGATGATGAGATCGCCCAGCTCGATCAGGATGTGGCTGAGATCAACCGGAAGAAGAAAGAAGCACTGACGACCTTCGATACCGTAACGCGGACGATCATCTCCGACGAGATCACGGCAAACAATAAAGAAGAGATCGGCCGGATGGAGGATGAGCTTGCTTCTCTGTCGGAAAAACTCCGCAGTACGCGTACAGCGGCGAAGGAGAAATCGCTGTTTATTACGGATAACTACGAGGTCTATATAGGAAAAGGCTATATGACTTCTGAGAAGTTGCTGGCGTTGGCGGATATCGTGAGAAGCGGAGCAGCGTCCAATATAAGTGACGCGATTGCTGTTTATAAGAGCCAAGGAGAGACGGCAAAGTAAAAAACGCTCAGCAAGTCCGACGAAAATACCGATTCGTATAAAAAACGAATGGAAAAGAAAAAGATAACTGTTCAGTAGGTCTGCACGCTTGCTGTGCTGACCGCAAGAAAACATAAGCTGGAAGGCAAAAATCCCATCGGCGCAGCTGATCCGGAATGGATTTTTGCTTGTAACTATAAAGGTACTGGATAGTTGGAGAAAAAGTATATTTTAAAGTGGTGCGAAAAAGACAGGAAGAACGGCATCACAGGGGAGGAAAACAAAAGATGAGAAAGATTGGAATGAAGATTGCGGTTGCTGCCGCGGTATTCTGCATGGCAATGCCATTTGCCTCATTTGCGGGAACATGGAAATCCGACGCGAACGGAATGTGGTACCAGTTTGATGATGGTTCCTATCCGAAGGGAAGATGGGCATGGATCGATACGGACAATGATGGAATGGCAGAGAGCTTCTATTTTGATGAAAACGGCTATGTCCTGAGAAATACGACAACACCGGACGGCTATCAGGTAAACAGGATCGGTGCCTGGGTCGTTGGCGGCGAGGTAAAGCAGAAAGCCGGTGGGGAGACGAGGAACAGCAGCTCTGGAACTTCCGGAAACAGCAGCGGTGGTTCCAACAGTAACAGCAATTCGAATAATTCCGGTTATTGGAATTATGGCTATAATTATGATCCGGACTGGTATCTGAAAGCTGATTACTTGAGCGAAATAGATAAGGCAGCTTATCACTATTCTTCAAAATATTATAATTGGGATGCTTACAATCCGGATGAAATAGCAAAAGTGAGAGAACAGGTTGACCGAATCGCGGCCAATCCGTGTGATGCGACCGCATCCGCTGAGATGGTCAGTGTGGAGATTCCGGTATGGAGACTGAGAAATGGCCAGAAGGTTGCCGGAACAGCGCATGTGCAGGTGTTAAGTTCCATCGCGAATGATGTAAAGGAGATCTTTACAGAGATCTATAATGGACCGGAGCAGTTCCCGATCGAGAGTGTCGGCGGATACAACTGGAGAAGCAACGGACTTGGAAGCAACCATAGTTCTGGAACTGCCATTGATATCAATCCTGACGCAAACCCGCAGATCGATGTAGACGGTACAACCGTTCTCGTCGGAAATAAATGGGAGCCGGGCGTGAATCCGTATTCCATTGGACGTGACAGTGATGTTGTGAAGGCATTTGGAAAACATGGATGGAACTGGGGAGCCGGATTCAGCAGAGCGGATATGATGCACTTTGATTACTAAGCAAAATAGAGATTTGATGAGAGACTGGGTATTTGAGGGTACCTGGTCTCTTTTTTATGTAACAGGAAATTCCGAGGAATTCCCTGTTACATAAAAAGGCACTAACGTGCCAAAGATGCGCACTCGCGCGAAGATGTAGATTGTCGCAAGTGACCGCGCGAGGCGCGAGAATGTGCCAAGGCATATTCTTTTTTATAATGGGAGATTTTTGAGAAATTCCATATTACATAAAAATATCGTGAAAAGTAACGAACAGAACGGAGAGGGAATAACATGTATAATCTCTGCGTATTCTGCCTATAATGTCTCATAGAAACCAGCCAGGAAACGGAGTGTTTACCATGAGATTCGGGAGGCGGAAGATCACTTATTATGATACGGAAGCGGGATTTGAAGCGGAGAAATTTGCGGCGAGACTTCTGCTTCTTTTGATGAATGAGATGCGGGCATCTGGCCGCCGCCAGGTGGTGTTTTTGTGTATCGGGACGGACCGGTCCACGGGGGACAGCCTGGGGCCGCTCATTGGTTCACGGCTGGAGGCGGAGGAGATCAGCAATGTGGTGGTGATCGGGACACTGGAACATCCGGTCCATGCGGTGAATCTTGACCGGACGCTGGAGCATATCGAGGAACATTATCCGGACGCGATCATCATAGCCGTGGATGCCGCCGTTGGCCGTTGGGATCATGTGGGGCTCGTGACACTGGAAAAAGGACCGCTCCGCCCGGGACTGGGCGTTCGGAAGGAGCTTGCCGCCGTGGGTGACATCTCCATTACCGGGATCGTCGGCGGGGCGGAGAGCGGGGATCCCCTGTTTTTGCAGAGCATCCGCCTGTCCATGGTCATGCGCCTGGCGGACTGCATCAGCCGCAGCATCTGTCTCGGGATGCGGATCATTGGGAGACGTGTCGAAAACTTTTCCAGTCAGGCTGCACCGTTTTGACATGTTTTGCGGGTGTATCATGCTATACTTCGGAAAGAATCCGACGAAGCACGGTTTCGTGGTTCGCGTAAATATAGAGGCGGCCGGTATCTGGACATGCCGGCCGCCTGAAGATAGAACGAGGTGACAGCATGGGAGAATTATACAATCCGTTTCCGAAACTTCCGAAAAATATCCGCCAGATCGGTGACACGGACCAGGTGGTCCGGCTGTATGTGGAGGATTATGTAAATACATATTTAAAGCGCCTGTATCCGGCGGGAAACCAGACGCTGCGGGTGGGACTTCTGCTGGGCAGCACGGAAAATTATGACGGGACGCCGTATATCTTTATCGATGGGGCCATCGAGATGGAGGACGTGGAGGTGTCCGGGGAGAAGATAGAATTCTCGGAGAATGCCTGGAAGAAGGCATACCGGGGAATTGAGGAGTCATTTCCGAAGCGGACGGTCCAGGGATGGTTTATCTGCGGGGCGCCGTCGAGCCAGTTGAGTCCGCTGAATTACTGGAAGCAGCACAACCAGTATTTCAATGGGAAGAACAAGCTTATGTACCTGAATCATGGACTGGAAGGCGAGGAGGCGGTCTATGTCACATCGGAGGACGGATTTTACCGGTTAAAGGGCCACTGTATCTACTATGAGCGGAATCAGATGATGCAGGATTACATGGTGACGCGGAAAGATGTTCGCCGGGTGGAGTCCGGGTCCCACGAGAAGGTCATTAAGGATTTCCGCCAGCGGATGACGGTTCGGAAAGAACAGGCGGATGCCGGACGGCATATGTCCGGAATCCTGGGGACGGCCTGCGGGGTCCTCACGGTGGCGGTGCTGGCAGGAGGTGTGGTCCTCGTCAACAATTATCACAAGATGCGGCAGATGGAGTCTGTGCTGACTTCTGTGGTGCCTGCGGGGACGGCGAACTGGAGTGATTACCTGGACAAGCTGAATCAGGAGCCGGATTTTGTCATCGAGGAGCGCCCGGGAAATGTGTTCCCGACAGAGGCCAGCGGTGAGACCGGGGAAAGTTATGCGGCGGAGACTATGGAGACGACGGAAGCCGGGACGGATACGGAGGCCGTCAGCGTGGACAGTCAGCCGCAGAATCATAGTACAGGCAGTACAGATGGGCAGCAGGCGCAGTCCACGTCAGGCAGTTCCGGGGGGCAGACGGGCACAGTGAGCCAGCCGTCAGACACCGCGGCGGCAGCCAGCAATGAGACCGCCGCCGCATCCGGTGCTGTAGAGGAGGCAGTTCCGTCCACCAGCGCCGAGTCTCCGACCCAGCCCCGCGTCGGAATGGGAAAAGAGAGTGAACAGAGCAGCACGGAAAGTTCCAAGAAGGAACCCGTCGATTACGCTGCCGCGTCCGCAAACGGCTACCGGATCTATGAGATCGGTGACGGGGAGACGTTATACGGAATCTGCTGGAAAGAGTATGGAAATTTGAAGCGGCTGTCCGAAATCTGCGAACTGAACCACCTGGACAATGTGGACCATATTGTGGCAGGGCAGAAGCTGGTTCTGCCGTAAATTTCAGACTTTTCTCCTGTTAAAAATGTATCAGAACCTGTAAAAATTTTGAAAAATTATCTTGCAGGTCAAGATTGGTTCCGCCCCGCAAAATGAACTGCAATAAAAACAAAGAATTTAATGCGCATCTCCTGAAAATGGTGTATACTAGCCTATATATGTCCATTTTCAGGAGATTTTTATGAGTGATATGCAATCTATGGACAGAGAGAAGAAAAAAAGGCAGCTCAGACAGAATATCGTACAGATGCCGGACAACGGATCGGAAGAACCGATGGATGGTGGCCGGCTTGCCAAATATAAAAGAAAAAAGCGGATCATCGCGGCCGCGGCCGTCTGTTTTATTGCGGCATTAGGTTTTACCGGCTACCGGTACATGAATGAATATGAGTATACCGGCTACAGCGTCCAGTGGGAGCGGTCCATGCGCTACACAGAAAACTCTGGCGCGGATAAGAAAACACAGGCAGCAGAGACAAGTGCTGCGGCTGACAGTGCAGGGACAGACGGAGCCGGTGAGACTGCTTCGGCAGAAAGCTCCGGCGCTTCCGGGGCGGGAAGCGGAACCCCAGATGAGACGGCGTCCGCGGAAACTTCTGCACCGGCAGAAGCGTCAAAAACGGTCGGCGATAGCAGCTTTGTGAAGTTCGCCATGTTCGGCGACAACGTGATCAAGTATACAAAGGACGGCGCTTCCTATATCGATGCCTCCGGCAAAACGATCTGGACCCAGAGCTATGAGATGAAAACACCGATCATCAACATCAACGGGGACTACGCTGTGATCGCGGACCAGCAGGGAAACGAGATGTACATCTGCAGCAAAGAGGGGTGTACCGGAACGGCGAAGACACAGCTTCCGATCACGAAAGCAGCGGTATCTGCCCGCGGCGTTGCGGCGGCAGTTGTTGAGGACAGCACGGCGAGCTACATATTCTACTTCAAGAAGGACGGCGAGTCGCTGGGGATCAACATCAAGATGCTCTTATCCGGAGATGGATATCCGGTGGACATCGCGCTTTCTCCAGACGGAAAACAGATCGTCATGTCCGTTATGTATATGAAAAATGGCGCTCTGAAGAACAAGGTGGCGTTCTACGATTTCTCTGAGATCGGAAAAAATGTCAACAACCGTTTTATCGCCGCTTTTGAAGAAGAATTTGATGACAAGATGGTGGGACGCATCCGCTACTTAAATGATCAGACGGTCTGCGCCTTTTCCGATAAAGGGCTGACCTTTATCTCTGTAAAAAATGTGATCCCGGACACGAATGTCACGTTTGTTCCGGTGGATGAAGAGATCCAGAGTATCTGCTACTCAGATAAATATGCGGCTGTCGTTGTCGACAGTACATCCGGAAGTCCGTACCGGCTTGATGTATACAACACGGATGGAAAGAAGGTTACAAGCATTGATTTTGACTACGCCTACACAGGCGTCCTCATTGACGGGGACAGGCTTATCCTGTATAATGAGGAATCGTGCAGGGAATACAACCTGGACGGACACGAGAGGTTTAACGGACAGTTTGACTTTTCTGTATCGCTCGTAAGAGCAGGCAAAAATCGTACCAATTCTCTGATTACCGTAGGCAGCGAGGTAATGAAAGAGATTAAATTAAGGTAAATAAATGTAATAGTGAAAACATGTTACAACACTGATAACTGTGAAGAAAATGAACAGTTACCACACCTATGGATTATCAGGAGGAATGAAACAATGAACACAATCGACAATCTGGCGATCAATTCCATCAGAATTTTATCCGCAGATGCGATCCAGAAGGCAAATTCCGGCCATCCGGGACTTCCCCTCGGCAGTGCGCCGATGGCTTATGAGCTCTGGGCACACCACATGAACCACAATCCGGCAAACCCGGAGTGGGCAAACCGTGACCGCTTTATCTTATCCGGCGGACATGGCTCCATGCTGTTGTATTCCCTGCTTCACCTGTTCGGATACGGCCTTACAAAGGAAGACCTTATGAACTTCCGTCAGGTCGGCTCCCTGACTCCGGGACATCCGGAATACGGCCACACCGTAGGCGTTGAGGCTACAACAGGACCGTTAGGCGCAGGTATGGGCATGGCTGTTGGTATGGCAATGGCTGAGAAGCATCTGGCATCCGTATTCAACAAGGAAAGCTACCCGGTTGTCGATCACTTCACATATGTACTCGGCGGCGACGGCTGCATGATGGAGGGAATTTCCTCTGAGGCATTCTCCCTTGCAGGAACACTTGGACTTGGTAAACTTATCGTTCTCTACGATTCCAACCGCATCTCCATCGAGGGAAGCACAGACATCGCATTCCGCGAGAACGTGGAAGAGCGCATGAAAGCATTCGGCTTCCAGACAATTACCGTTGAAGACGGAACAGATATCGATGCCATCGGCGCAGCAATTGAGGTTGCAAAGGCTGATACTGAGCATCCGTCCTTCATCACCATCAAGACTGAGATCGGCTTCGGCTGCCCGGCTAAACAGGGCAAGGCAAGCGCCCACGGCGAGCCGTTAGGTGTTGACAACATCAAAGCAATGAGAGAGACTCTCGGCTGGCAGTATGAGGAGCCGTTCTTTGTACCGGAAGAGGTCTATGAGCATTATTCCCGTCTCGCGGAGGAGAAGGCAGACGTTGAGGCAGCATGGAACGCTATGTTTGCCGCATACTGCGACGAGTACCCGGAGATGGAGAAGCTCTGGGAGCAGTACCACACAGCTCCGGACGCAAAGTCACTGATCGAGAACGAGGCACTCTGGCTCACAAAAGACAAGGCAGAGGCAACACGTTCCCTTTCCGGCAAGATGATCAACATCTTAAAGGACATCATGCCGAACATGATCGGCGGTTCTGCTGACCTTGCTCCGTCCAACAAGACAGCCATGAAGGATGCGGGCGACTTCTCCGCAGAGAACCCGGCAGGCAGAAACCTCCACTTCGGCGTAAGAGAGCTTGCAATGACAGCGATCGGCAACGGTATCATGCTTCACGGCGGTCTCCGCGCTTATGTTGCGACATTCTTCGTGTTCAGTGATTATGTAAAACCGATGGCGAGACTTTCCGCACTGATGGGAGTTCCGCTGACATTTGTTCTGACTCACGACAGCATCGGCGTTGGCGAAGACGGACCGACCCACGAGCCGATCGAGCAGCTCGCTATGTTCCGCGCAATGCCGAACTTCCATGTATTCCGTCCGTGTGACGCGACAGAGACATCTGCAGCATGGCTGTCCGCAGTAACATCTGAGAAGACACCGACAGCGCTTGTCCTTTCCAGACAGAACCTCAATCCGATCCCGGGAAGCAGCAAGGACGCGTTAAAGGGCGGCTATGTGATCGATGACTGCGAGGGAACACCGGACGCAATCCTGATCGCAAGCGGTTCTGAGGTTGATCTTGCGGTTAAGGCGAAAGCAGAGCTTGCAGGCGAAGGAAAGAAGATCCGCGTCGTATCCATGCCGTGTATGGATATCTTCGAGGAGCAGAGCGCAGAGTACAAGGAGTCCGTACTTCCGAAGAAAGTCAGAAGAAGAATTGTCGTTGAGGCACTTTCCGACTTCGGCTGGGGCAAGTATGTCGGCCTCGACGGAGCTTATGTGACCATGAAGAGCTTCGGAGCAAGCGGTCCGGCAGCAAAACTGTTCGAGAAGTTCGGATTTACGGTCGAGAACGTTGTAAATACTGTAAAGACCCTGTTCTAATCAGATAGATAGAAAATGCGGCAGCCCGATGTGAAATGGGCGGCTGTGAAAAATAGGGGCTGGCGCCTGGACTATGGGGCGGCAGCTCCGCAAGGTCGTGCGCTGTCCGGACAGATGGCTGAAAGCCGTTGTTGGACGGATAGCGGAAAATCAGGGAAAAGGGGAGCACACATGAGTTTAAAGTGTATTGGAATCGATATCGGCGGAACAAGCGTGAAGCTCGGTATCTTTGAGGAAGACGGAACTCTCGTAAAGAAGTGGGAGATTCCGACAAGAAAAGAGGAGAACGGAAAGTATATCCTGGGCGATATTGCGGCTTCGATCCGCAGAACGGCAAAGGAAAGCGGTCTGGAGCTCTCTGATTTTTCCGGAGCGGGAATGGGATTCCCTGGACCGGTTCTTCCGGATGGACACTGCGAAGTGTGTGTAAACCTCGGCTGGAAAGCGGGAAATCCGCAGCAGGAATTAAGCAGACTGCTGGACGGAATGACTGTAAAAAGCGGAAATGACGCGAACGTCGCGGCTCTCGGCGAGATGTGGCAGGGTGGCGGAAAAGGCTATAAGAACCTTGTCATGGTAACTCTTGGAACCGGCGTCGGCGGCGGCATTATTCTGAATGAAAAGATCTGGACCGGTGAACAGGGTGTCGGCGGTGAGATCGGCCATATCCATGTGATGGAAGGCGAGAAAGAGGCGTGCAACTGCGGCGGACACGGCTGCTTAGAGCAGGTGGCTTCCGCGACAGGAATCGCCAGAACCGCAAGAAGAATGCTGGCGGCAGATAACCGCCCGTCCACTCTCAGAAGCTTAAAGAACATCAGCGCGAAGAACGTGCTGGATGCAGCGAAGGCGGGAGATGCGCTTGCACTGGAATCCCTCAATAAGTCCTGCTATTACCTTGGCTGGGCTCTTGCGACGATCTCCATGGTTCTGGATCCACAGGCATTCCTGATCGGCGGCGGTGTATCCAAGGCCGGAACATTCCTGACTGATATTATTAAGAGGTACCACGATGAGTTATCTCCGATGGCAACAAAGAAGGCGGACATCGTTCTTGCGAAGCTTGGAAATGATGCCGGAATCTACGGTGCCGCGAAGCTGATCATCGGATAAAGAAGAGAGAGTCCGGTGACGGACTCCCTTTTTGCTGTGAACGCACATAGCGCATGTATGGGTGAAAAAGAAAAGTGTCCGCCATAAGCGGACACACATTACCTCTAAAAAAGAGGAGACCCCGGTCGCGACAACCGGGGCAATTATGAAAAATCTATGTGCAATTTGTCTAGTTGGTTAAGCCAAACGACTTTTTGTTTATGCAATAAGTATAAAAAACAAATGTGAACAAATTGTGAACGAACTATGAAGTTATTGTAACACATTCTTATTTGTACGTCTGAGAAAAACGCAATAGAAGGAGAAGATCAATGGCAGTTGAAGAACTGAAAAAAACACTTGTCCTGGGACACAGAAATCCTGACACGGATTCCATCTGCTCAGCCATCTGCTATGCTGGTTTCAAGCATCAGCTTACCGGCGAGAATTATGAGCCGTGCCGTGCCGGAAATGTAAACCCGGAGACACAGTATGTGTTAGATTATTTTAAATTAAAGGCCCCGCGCCTCGTGGAGAACGTCAAGACGCAGGTCAAGGACATCGAGATCCGCAAGACAAAAGGCGTGTCCCGTGGAATTTCCTTAAAGAATGCATGGGGACTCATGCAGGAGAACAACGTCGTCACACTTCCGTGTGTGACGGAGGAAGGTCTCCTGGAGGGCGTTATCACGATCGGCGATATCACCAAGTCCTACATGAACTTATATGACAGCAGCATTATCTCAAAAGCGTGCACGAAGTACGCGAACATCCTTGATACTCTGGAAGGAAGTATGGTAGTCGGCGATTCTGAGGCATATTTTGACCGCGGAAAAGTCCTGATCGCGGCCGCAAACCCGGACCTGATGGAGAACTATATCGAAAAACATGACCTGGTCATCCTCGGAAACCGTTATGAGTCCCAGCTTTGCGCCATCGAGATGGAAGCAGGCTGCATTATCGTCTGCGAGGGCGCAGGTGTATCCCTTACGATCCGCAAACTGGCACAGGAGCGCGGCTGTGCAGTCATTACGACACCGTATGACACCTACACAACAGCCCGTCTGATCAACCAGTCCATGCCGATCAGCTACTTTATGACGAAGGAAAACATCATCGAATTCTCTGAGGAAGATTACCTCGACGATATCCGCGAGATCATGGCGAGCAAGAGACACCGCGATTTCCCGATTCTTGATTCTGACGGAAAGTACATCGGCATGATCTCCAGACGTAACCTCTTAGGCGCAAAGGGAAAGAGTATCATCCTTGTGGACCACAACGAGAAGAGCCAGGCCGTAGAGGGCATGGAGAGCGCCGATATCCGCGAGATCATCGACCACCATCGTCTCGGAACTGTTGAGACCATGTCCCCGGTATTCTTCAGAAACCAGCCCCTCGGCTGCACCGCGACCATCATCTACCAGATGTACCAGGAGAACCACATAGAGATCGACAAGACAACGGCAGGACTCTTATGCAGTGCGATCATCTCCGATACCCTGTTATTCCGTTCCCCGACCTGCACGCCGATCGATAAGGCAGCCGGACTCGCCCTTGCGCAGATCGCTGGTCTCGATATCGAGAAGTACGCCATCGACATGTTCTCCGCAGGAAGCAACCTGAAGGGAAAATCCGACGGCGATATTTTCTACCAGGATTTTAAGAGATTCACAGTAGGAAATTCCGTATTCGGAATCGGCCAGATCACCTCCTTAAATGCAGTGGAGCTCAAGGATCTGAGAACAAGAATGTCCGCATACACGGAGAAAGAGAGAGAGCAGCATGAGATCGACATGATGTTCTTCATGCTCACAAACATTCTGACAGAGTCCACAGATCTGATCTGCACCGGACAGGGAGCGGAGCAGCTTATTGCCAATGCGTTCCATGTAAAGGATGAGGATATGGAGAACGTCAGCGGACAGACCGGGATCGTGAAGCTTCCGGGCGTTGTTTCCAGAAAGAAACAGCTTGCGCCGCAGATCATGATGGCATTACAGTAGTAATTTTTGACGGCAGTTCGGCTGTGGGACCGGCTGGATCAGGAAAAGTCATGACCGGGCTGCCGTATTTATAAGTTGGAAGCAGCGGTTGTTACACATTTGAACGCAGATAAGCATTCCCCCGCTTCAAGTGCACGGAGCACTAAGCGGTGGGTGAGTGGGATGCTTCTGTCAGTGGGAGTTGAAAGCTCCCACTGACAGATCGCGAAGCGACTGCGTTCATGAGCAAGTAGCGAAGCGGATTGCGAATGTCCGCTTTACAGAAAGTACGGATAGCAGACACTGCAGGCGTGAGATGACGGAAAGGTTGCGATCGAAGAAAGGCGGGATCTGTAAAGATGGGAAAACGACAGTTTAAACCAGGAAATATGCTGTACCCGGTTCCGGCTGTCCTTGTGACGGTGGCTGACCGGGAAGGAAATTCGAATATTTTTACGGTGGCATGGGCGGGAACCATCTGTACGAATCCGCCGATGCTGTCCATCAGTGTCCGGCCGGAACGACACTCCTACCATATGATGAAGGAAACTGGGGAGTTCGTCGTAAACCTGACGACGGAGTCCATGGCCTGGGCGACAGACTACTGCGGCGTGCGCTCCGGGCGCGACGTGGATAAGTGGAAAGAGACCGGGCTGACCCCGGAGAAGGCGAACGTGGTGGATGTACCGGTGATCAAAGAGAGCCCGGTGAACATCGAGTGCCGCGTTGTGAAGGTGGAAGAGCTGGGAAGCCATCATATGTTTATCGCCGATGTTGTGGCGGTGGATGTGGATGAGGCGTACATGGATGAGAAGGACACCTTCCATCTTTCCATGGCGAAGCCGTTAGCCTATTCTCATGGAAGATATTATGGGATGGGCGAGGAGCTGGGAAGCTTCGGGTACAGCGTGAGAAAGCAGGAAAAGGGTGCGAAGGCTGGAAGAAAAACTTCAAAATCAGCGGAAAAAGCCGGAGGTACCGGGAAAGTTCGAAAGTCTGCAGACGTGAACGGCGGAAAGAAAGCAACTACCCGGCCGGAACGAACCAGGAAGGCGAATAGTCAGAAATCCGACAGTCCGCGGAATGATAAGAAGAGACAGAAGTAGTCTGCAGAGTGACTGCAGTCATACGGAACAGTTAACCAGAGATAATTACAGCGACAGACAAAAGAGCGAGGCATAAGTTATGAAGAAAAAAAATATTCTGATGATCGGAATGCCGGCGTCCGGAAAAAGCACCATCGGCGTGCTGCTTGCGAAGCGTCTTGGATATTCCTTCGTGGATGTGGATCTTGTGATCCAGGAGAAGACCGGAAAGCTTTTGAAGGAGATCATCGCGGAAGAGGGCGATGACGGTTTCCTGCGTGTCGAGGAGCAGGCAAATCTGGAGCTGGATGTAGAGAAGTCCGTGATCGCGCCGGGCGGTAGTGTGATCTATGAGGCGAAGGCCATGGAACACTACAAAGAGACCGCGACGATCGTGTACCTGAAGCTTCGCTATGAGGATCTGGAATCACGTCTCGGAAACCTTGTGGACCGCGGTGTTGTCTTAAAGGACGGCATGACACTCAGGGATCTCTACAATGAGAGACTTCCGTACTACGAGAAATACGCGGACATCACACTGGATGAGACCGGAAAAGAATTCGGTGAGCTGGTGGATGAGCTGAGAGCGTATTTTGAGAATTTAGAGAAATAAAATATCCCCGCCGCGTGAGAGAGAGGGGAACGCGGCGGGGAACCCGGGCACGGGACAGGATTGGAAAGACCTCGGTGCCGGTATTACAAAATTAAGTGAAATAGCATATCAAATATCTTTTCCGATACTCTTCATATATTCTTTGAAATCATCCCCAAATTTCAACTTCATACACTCGAGAACAAGCTTCACGCAGCGATCGTCACCGAGTCTGGCGTTGTTGAAGGTCAGGTCATAGTTGACCGGATTTGTCCAGTAGTTGCCTCCGGTGTAATACTTATAATAGTCTGCGCGGTACTTGTCCGTTTTCGTGATCAGATGGTGCGCTTCCTCGACAGTAATGTCATCCATGCGCTCCATGACACGGCGCAGGGTATAGCTTCTCGGTGCCTCCACATAAATGCTGACCACGTTGTCATAGTCCTTTAAGATATAATCGGCGCACTTTCCGACGATCACGCAGGATTCCGAAACGGCAAGCTTCTCGATGATGATCTTCTGGTACTCGAAGAGCCGGTCATCTGAAGTAAATCTCGATAACTCACCGGTCGGTGAATGGCGTTTCGGCAGTGCCTGAAGCTGTTTCGTGATCAGACTGCCGTTTAAGGTCTCGTCGGCCTCTTTAAAGTAATGTTCCGGATAACCGCTGTACTGGGAAGCGAGCGTCAGGATACGGTTGTCGTAGCTGTGAATATTCAGCTCATCTGCCAGCTTGGCGGCGATTGCACGTCCGCCTGAACCGAATCCTCTGGCAACTGTGATAACAAAGTTTTTCATACAAGATCTCCCGTCCTTTCCGTAAATTTGACACTAAAAACAGAATAAACTGTCCGGTGAAGCCGGTTGAAATAGGATTTCCGGCTTTCCGGTGTCGAGATCTGTATAGAATCCCGGGATGTTGCCGGCTTTTGTAAGTGTGTATCCAAGCTCCTCAAAATGCTGTTCCATGTAGGCGGAAGTCTTCCACTCACGGAATCCTGTCTCCGGGTGTGCCCAGATATGGTCAGCGGTGTCATAGATCAGTTTTTCATATTTTTCAACGAGAGAAATTAATTTTTTAGAATCTACCATTTTGTATTACTCCTTTTAAATATATAAGTTGTAAGGATCAAGGCATCTAACAGCCAGATCGTTTTCCATGTATTGTTTAAGCATGATAAAAAAGTCAGCTGTGAATCTGCCCGGGAGTAGAAAAGACTAAAAAGGGCTTTTCATGCCCGGGGCAGGTGTTGTAGTCGTGAAAGCTTACTCGTACAGGAAGCACGCCACCATATGTCCGTTCCCGGTGTCTACGAGCTTCGGAATCTCTTTCTTACAGCGCTCCGTGCAGTGCGGGCAGCGGCCTGCGAGCGGGCAGCCGACCTGATCCCCGATGGGGCTCGGGATATCGCCGGTGAGGGGCAGGCGTTCTTTTTTATCAAAGGGGCTTTCCGGCGGGATCGCGGAGAGAAGCGCCTGTGTATACGGGTGCTTCGGATCTGCGTAGATTCCCTCCGAAGTGTAGAACTCCATGACACGTCCCAGATACATGATCATGATCCGGTCGCTGATGTACTTGATGATGCCGAGGTCATGGGAGATGAAAACATAAGTCAGGTTAAACTGCTTCTGCAGGCGGCGGAAGAGGTTGATGACCTGTGCCTGGATCGAAACGTCCAGAGCGGATACCGGCTCGTCGCAGACGATGATCTTCGGCTCCATGGAGAGGGCGCGGGCAATGTTTACACGCTGTCTCTGGCCGCCGGAGAATTCGTGGGGATAGCGCTCCATGTGCTGGATGTCGAGACCGACCTCCTGAAGATACTCTAACGCTTTCTGGCGGCGTTCCCTTGCGGTGTCACCGATGTGATGGACCTTCATCGCTTCCTCAATAGAGTAGGAAGCTGTTTTTCGCGGGTCCAGAGAGGAATACGGATCCTGAAAGATCATCTGGATGTCCCTGCGGGCTGCCTCGCGCTCGTAGACCGGCAGGTTCCAGAGATCCTTTCCATTGTAGGTGATCGTTCCGGCGGACGGCTTGTGGAGCTTTACAAGACAGCGTCCAAGCGTTGATTTGCCGCATCCGGACTCACCGATGATGCCAAGGGTTTCACCCTCATAAATATCAAAAGAAACATCGCTCAATGCGTGGAGAAGCTTACTCTTTTCCCCTAATTTTTTTCCGCGGATCACGAAATCCTTACTGAGATGATCGACGCTCATGATTACATTTTTTTGCATGTCTCATTCACTTCCCCTCGTGTTAATCTGTGCTCGCCGTCCTGTCTGTGGCATGCCACGAAATGTCCGGGAGCGACTTCCTTAAGCGGTGGTACCTGCTGTCTGCAGATCTCCGTCACGTAAGGACAGCGGTTATAAAAGTTGCAGCAGTGGCCGGTAAGGCGGAGATCCGGCGGTGTGCCCGGGATCGTCTTTAAATCCTCCTTCGTGGAGCTGCTGAGTTTCGGCATGGAGTCTAAAAGACCCCAGGTGTACGGGTGAAGGGGCTCTTTGTAGAGCGTCTTTGTATCCGCGTATTCTACGGTATTTCCTGCATACATGACCATGACGGTGTCGCACATCTCCCAGACAACGCCAAGGTTGTGGGTGATGAGTAAGATCGCTGTGTTGAGCTTCTTCTGGAGATCCTTTAAAAGCTCAAGAACCTGTGCCTGTACGGTCACATCGAGGGCGGTCGTCGGCTCATCAGCGATGATGAGCTTCGGATGTCCGCAGACAGCCATGGCGATGATGACACGCTGGCACATACCGCCGGAAAGCTCATGTGGATACGCGTCCATTCGTTTCTCGGCTTCCGGGATGCCGACAAGCTTTAAGGCTTCAACGGCTTTGTCCCAGGCATCTTTTTTGCTGATCTTTTCATGCTCTCTGATCATTTCCACCATCTGGTGGCCGATCTTGAATACCGGATCAAGGGAAGTCATCGGGTTCTGGAAGATCATGCAGCACTCATCGCCGCGGAACTTTTCCATCTGCGCCTCGGAGAGATTCCGGATGTCCACACCGTCAAAGATGATGGAGCCGTCCACGATCTTTCCGGTCTTTGCCGGCATGAGCCGCATCACGGAAGCGCTTGTGACGCTCTTTCCGGAACCGGATTCACCGACGATCCCCATGGTCGTGCCCTGACGCAGGCTGAAGCTTACACCATCGACAGCCTTGGAAACACCGCTTGCCTGATAGAAATATGTTTTTAATCCATTTACTTTTAAGATAACATCGTTTTCACTCATAACCTGCACCTCCTACTGTTTCATTTTCGGATCCATGACATCACGGATACCATCGCCCAACAGGTTGAAACCGATAACGGTCACGAGGATAAACGCGCCTGCGGTTCCCGCAACGTGCGGGGCGGTTGTCAGACAGTCACGGCCGACACGGAGAATGCTGCCCCAGGAGGCGGTCGGAAGCGCGATGCCGAGTCCTAAGAAGCTTAAGGATGCCTCGGAGATGATGGCGCTTGCGATACGGAGTGTCGCGTAAACGATGATCTGGGATACACAGTTCGGCAAAATATGTAAGAACAGGAGTCTTACCGGGGAAACACCGACAACGCGGCAGGCGTTGCAGTATTCTTCTTCCTTTACGATCAGTACCTGGCCTCTTGTGACACGGGCAAATCCCGGCACGCTTGCGATGCCGATGGCCAGAATGACGTTCATGACGCCGTTTCCTAAAACGGTGATCAGGATCATGGCTAACAGGATGAACGGGAAGGAGAACATGCCGTCCATGATCCGCATGAACACCGCGTCGATCCATCCGCCGAAATATCCGGCGGTAAGTCCGATAAGGACGCCGATGATCGCGCCGACGATGGTGGCACCTACGGCAACGATCATGGAAATACGGGAGCCGTAGATGATACGGGACAGGATATCACGGCCAAGGTCATCTGTGCCGAAAAGATGTCCGGGAGTGCCGATTCCCTTAAAGGGCAGGACCGGGTTGATCGCGTTCGGGTCATATGGCGCGATGAGCGGGGCAAATACAGCGATGACTACCATAAAAGCCACGATGAAGAAGCCAACGAGGGCTGTTTTGTTTCTCGCTAATTTATGCCAGGCATTGTTTGCGTTCCGCTCTTTTACGAGCATTGCGATATTGGCATCCATTCCAAGCGCCTCACCGGAAACAACGGAGGACGCAGCAGCAGGTTTTTTCTTTTTTGATAATGTCATGACTCATCACCCCTTTTCCAGTTTAACTTTCGGATTCAGAATCGCGTAGGCGATATCGACCAGCATGTTGCAGAAGACGAACATGATCGCGGAGAACAGGACCGCACCCTGGATCAGGGAATAATCACGGTTGTTGATCGCAGTGTTGATCATGGTTCCCATGCCCGGCCAGGAGAAGATTCCCTCGGTGATGATGGCACCGGTGAAGGTTCCGGCGATCTGCAGACCTAAAACTGTGATGAGCGGCGGGAGAGCATTCTTTAATCCATGGATCAGGATGACTTTGAGTTTTTTGATTCCACGGGCTCTGAGACATCGGATGTAGTCGCTGCTCATGATATCGATCATGCTGGAACGCATGGTTCTCGCAAAGGTTGCCATCGGGATCGTCGCGAGACAGAAGCCGGGAAGGATCATGTGGCTCACAACATCGCCGAAGCCTTTGGAGAGATCGCCCATACCCATAACAGGCAGAAGATTCATTTTAACGGAAAACTGAAGAACCAGCATGAGTGCCAGCCAGAAGATCGGCATGGACACACCTACGAGCGTGATGACCATGACAATGTAATCGAAGATCGTATTCTGCTTTAATGCAGCAATGATACCGACGCTGGTTCCGATGATGAAAGCGAAGAGAAGTGCTGTCAGCGTCAGGGTCAATGTGTTTGGAATTCTGGAAGTGATGAGTGGAAGAACGTCCTGACGGTAGCTGTAGGAGTAACCAAAGTCACCGTGGACAAGTCCACCCAGGTAGAGGGCGTACTGCTCAGGGAGCGATTTGTCGAGGTTCATCTCGGCTCTCATAGCTTCGATGTCCTCCGCATTTGCCTCGATACCCAGGATCGCTACTGCCGGATCGCCCGGAAGCATTCGTGTAAGGCAGAAGGTAAGTGTGACGACGACCAGAAGTGTGGGGATCGTCTGCAATAATCGTTTTATGATGATCTTTCCCATATAACTCCAATCCTTTCATAGCTGTCCTGTTCTCTTCACCGGGAAGAATGTGAAGAGAATGGAACAGTTAAATCTCTGTGAGTGTACAGAAAAAGGGAAACAAACTTAGGATTTGCCTCCCCCTTTCTATGTGTGAAATCCGGCTGCTTTGTGTCTTTAGCACTCACGCAGCGACCGCCGGTTTTCGTAATCCGGGCTATCACCCTGCTTACTCAAACCGGTTTGGTCGTCAAATTCTATTTTTCAACCCAGATATTGTTGAATGGTGTTGCGACTAACATCTGGTTGTCAGCACGGAGAACCGCGTCATGTACCTTTGGGGATACTGCCCAGTTCCGGCACTCATATGCGTAGTAGATACCGGTGTATTCGTTCATAACCTTCTCAATGACTTTCTTATAGGACTCCGCGCGCTTTGCGGTGTCTGTGGAGCCAAAGCCTTCATTTAAGAGTTCATCCATCTCCGGATCGTTGTAGCCGCCTGCGTTGGAGGAGGCGTGAAGTGTCTGGGAACTGAAGAACTTTCCGAGGAAACCGTAAGGATCCGGATCGCTGTTCCAGCTTACACCGTAGCTGTTTACAACATCGGACTGCCAGGAATCAACAACCGCTGCGGACCAGTCGGCCATGGCGGAAGACTTGATATCAAGTGTTACACCGATCTGGCTCCAGTAGTACTGTAACATCTGTGCCATTTTCTCGCGATAGGTAGTGGAACCAATGTAAAGGCTCATGGTAAAGCCATCCGGGTAGCCTGCTTCCGCGAGGAGCTTCTTTGCACCTTCCGGATCGTAGGATGGTACAAGATCATTGTATGCAGTGTCATAAGCGAAGGAGTATACCGGAAGCGGCTGATAAGCTCTTGTGCCTTCTCCGTACTGATAGATACCGGCTACCATGGAGTCGATATCGACAGCCATTGTGAGTGCTTTTCTGACATCAGCGTTTGCGGTCGGTCCGTTCTGCATATTGAAGCGGACATAGGTGACAGCGGAACTCGGGGCCTGAAGTAAGAGGTCCGCATCCTGCGCACGCTTGATAGCTTCACCCTGAAGATACATCGCAATGTCGACCTCACCGGTCTGGACTGCGTTGATCGCCTGATTGGAATCGGAGATGATTCGGAACTCGATACCGTCTACGTTCGGCTCTGTGCCCCAGTAATTCTCATTTTTCTTTAATGTGACTTTTTCATCGGTTACAATTTCTTCCAGTGTGAAAGCACCTGTGCCGACGATGTGGGAACCGAAGTCTTCTCCCCAGCCTTCAACTTCCTCTTTCGGGAGGATCGCGTTTCCGATACCGGCTAACTGGGAGATAAACGGTCCTGCAACGGATTTCATATGGATAACGACCTGTGTCGGGCTTGCAGCTTCGCAGTAATCGAAGAAATCGCGGCAGATACGGTCTGTGGTACTCTCCTCTTTACTTCGTTCAAGAGAGTATACAACATCATCCGCGGTCATCTTTCTTCCGTCCTGGAATTTACCTTTCTGGAAGTATACATCATCACGGAGGTTGATGGTGTAGGTCAGGCCGTCATCACTGACAGTGTAATCAGTTGCCAGACTCGGGATCACCTCTTTGTAATCCTTATCCCAGACAAAAAGGGTATCGAGAACATTGTACATAATGTGGTTTTCGTACATGGTTGAGTAGGCTTTCGGATCAAGAGTGCGTGGGGATGAAGGCATTGACACAACAAGCGTTCCGCCTTTTACTGCTTCGCCGTCACTTGAGCCGACCGCGATACCTCCGCCGAGTGTCTGATCCGTGGACTTTGCGTCCGGGGATACCGCATTGGAGGAAGCCGCTGCTGTTTCAGCGGTGGAACCGGCTGCTGTTGTGGAGGATGTCTGGGAACCGCCGCATCCCGTCAGGGAAGATGCTGCCATAACGGCTGCAGCTGCAAGTGCAATAAGTCGTCTCTTCTTCATAAATGAATCTCTCCTCTCTCTTTCCTTTTACGAACGATCCGGGTGGGGAATCTCTGGTGCCGGTGGGTATCCGGCAGTCGCTTCCGGAGAACCGGAGAAACTGCTTAATAATCTTACAGTTAAGTCCGGGTAAAAAAGAAAGGCGCACTTTTGTCAGAAGTTATCGCCTTTGATAGTTGGAATGGATCGTTAATAAAATTATGTGCTTAAGAATAAAACCATAACTTTAAAAAGTCAAGTATTTTTTAAATTCACTTTACTTAATTCGGCATAATAATCAAAAAATAAGAATTATGTAACTTTTGTTTCTACAAAATGGAAAAAACTGTCAATAAAGAGATGGTAGATCTGATCTTGGAAAGTCTTTCAAGAGCCGATTTTTGCTCGAACCGGATATGATTGGAAAAAATAGTGACTGGATATAGGAATTTCCAATAGCAAAGATTCTGAAAATAAAATTGACATATGGAAAGAAGTGTGCTAATCTTTAATCCATAAAAATTAAAAACAAAAAGTCGATGAGCAAAGAGAGTACATTCGGAATGAAATCACAGAGAGCTGTCGGTGGTGGAAGACAGTATGGAATTCCCTATGGAATGGGTTTGTGAGACGCCAGGTGAAAGAGATCCGAGTAGCTGCGGCCGTGATTCCTGCGTTAAAGGATAAGAGTATCGAAAGAGATTTCCGTACTCTGAAATGAGACAGATTGGTGGCAGATATTCCGATGTGGGATAGCTGCTATTTTTATTTCGGAAGTTTTGTCGGGCAGGCTGCCTGACGGGAACTGAGATCGTGCGGTAAGCACAGAGCAGTTTACTTTCGATCAATCTGTGAAATCGGGTGGCACCACGAAAGATTTCGTCCCGGCATAGTGAGAACTATGTCCGGGACTTTTTTTACTTATTTTCAACGTGCTGCTTTACCCTTTACTGATTCCCGCAAGAGGCAGTCGACAAAAACGAGGAGGAAATGATTATGAGAAAAATAAAAACCATCATGAGCCTTGCTGCAGCCGCAGCTCTTGCAGGAGTTCTGCTTACTGGATGTTCCACAGAGGCGGACGAGAAGACGGCAGTGACGGCAGCGCCAACAGAAGCCGCAGCCACAGAGGCGGCTTCCGGGACTGGAACCGAGGCGGAAAAGATAGAGGGAGGCGCACTTGCCGGAAAGAAGATCTCCGTTATGACCCCGTATCTCACATCTGTCACGACAAACCAGATGGCAGGATATATTAAGGAAGACCTGGAATCCGAGGGTGCGGAAGTATTCGTGATCGACACAGCAAATGACTTCGCAGAGCTCGCGAGCCGGATCGAGGACGTTGTTTCCTCCGGAACAGACGGAATCGTCCTTGTAAGCGCCGATCCGAATCAGGTAGCAAACCAGCTTCAGGACGCATTTGACGCGGATATCCCGGTGTTCGGATGTGACAGCGGATTTATTGATGGAATGCAGATCAACGCGACAAGCGACAACTACCAGATGGGTGAGCTCATTGTGAGATACTTATTCGACGATCTGATGGGCGGAAAGGGAACCGTGATTGCCCTGACCCACAGACCGCATCCGGGCGTTGTAAAGCGCAGCGAGGCATTTGACGATATTATTAAGGAATATCCGGATATCAAGCTGATCACAGAGCAGCACGTTCCGGCAGAGCAGCCGATCAATGACGCGCAGGATATCGTGGCAAACCTCTTAACAGCAAACCCGGAAAAGGATTCCATCACAGCTGTATTTGCCGCATGGGATGAACCGGCTATCGGTGCTGCAAAGGCACTTCAGGAAGCAGGACGCGACGAGGTCATCGTCACAGGCGTTGACGGAAACGAGCAGGCAGTCGAGATGATCAAGGATGGAACAAACTTAAAGGCGACAGTAAAACAGAATTTTGAGGGAATGGCAGATATCGTTTGTGAGCAGATGGAGAAGTACTTTGACGGTGAAGAGATCGAAAAAGGTGAGATGTACGCACCAGCTGAGCTGATCACACAGGAGAATGCACAGTAAGCAAATGAATCCGGATAAAAATGCCGAAAAATTTTAGAAGCGCTGTTTCAACGGGCATGATACTAAAAACGCTGAACAGGCATAAAACGGAGAATAGAAACAAAAATTAAGGCAGGTAAACAGGATGTTGCTGGATGTAAAGAGCGTAGATAAAAAATTTAACGGTGTATACGCATTAAAAGGTCTGGACTTCTCTCTCGGTGAGGGGGAGGTCCATGGCCTCATCGGTGAGAACGGAGCCGGAAAGTCCACGTTCATCAAGATCCTCGGCGGTGTCTACAAGAGAGACGGCGGCAGTATCCTGTGGAACGGAAAAGAGCTTTCGGAGACGATCCGCCCGGAAGACAGCAGGGCCTTTGGAATCAACATTATTTTCCAGGACAATGTCCTGATTCCGGCGTTCACGGGATTGGAAAATATCTGTCTCGGAAGACCGTACCCGGTAAAAGGCGGGCTGATCCAATGGACAGAGATGGAACGGGAAGCCGCGGCGAAAGCGGCGGAGCTTGGGATCCATCTTGATCTTAAGAAACCGGTATCCATGATGACCCCGGCACAGAAAAAATGTGTGGAGATTGTCCGGGCGATGATGAGTGACTGTAAGCTTTTGATCCTCGATGAGCCGACGGCATCACTCTCCGATAAGGAGACGAACCTGCTGTTCTCTATTGTGAGAAACTTAAAGGCAAAGGGGACTTCGGTTCTCTATGTGACGCACAGGCTGGAAGAGATCATGGAGCTGACAGATCGGGTCACAGTCTTGAGAAACGGAACGCTGGTGTCCACGGTGGATACGGCAGGAACCAGCAGAAAAGAGCTGGTACGGCTGATGAGCGGGAATGAGGCTGCGTCTGGCGTTGAAGATGCGGAAACGGGAAAGGATGCCGAGTCGAAGCTTCAGGGCGGAGCGGCAGATAGGATATCTGGTAAAGGCGGAGTGAAGCAGCCAGTGAGCAGTGAAGCAGAAAAGACGGATACTCAGGGAGCTGAGCTGTTGGGAACAGGTGCCGACGGAAAGATCGGAAAAACAGCTCTGGAAGTCCACGGGATCCGCTCCGGGGACGGAATCGTCCGCGGTGTCGATCTGGAAGTAAAGACCGGGCTGATCACCGGAATGTTCGGCCTCTGCGGAAGTGGGCGGACAGAATTCCTGGAATGCATCTACGGAACGAGAAAGTTGGCAGGCGGTGAGGTTGCGATAGACGGAAAGACCACAACCCGTCCTACCCCGTCAGAATCCATCCGTCAGGGAATGGCCTTTATCTGCGAAGACCGGAGAGGAAAAGCCATGATCCCCGCGTTTTCCGTTGAGGAGAATATGATGCTTTCCTCCATCGACCGCTACACGAAAGGCGGCTGGTTTCAAAAGCGGGCGGCCGACAAAAAGGCGATGGACATGATCGAGGCATTAAAGATCAAATGTGTTGGTGTGAGCCAGCCGGCAAAGGAGCTGTCTGGCGGAAATCAGCAGAAAGTCGTTTTCGCGAAGGCACTCCTTACGGAGCCGTCGATCTGGCTTTGTGATGAGCCGACTCAGGCGGTGGATGTGGCAACACGACAGGAGATCCACAGGCTTCTGAAGGAAGAGGCAAAAAAGGGCAAAGCCGTCCTTTATGTGTCATCCGATCTCACGGAACTTTTAGAGGTTGCCGATGAGGTTGCCGTCATGGCATGCGGAAGAGTACGAAAGACATTTGAGAATAAAGACCTGAAACCGACGGACGTGCTGGCGTGCTGTTATGAGGCGGAGAGGGAGGAAAACGACAGATGAAAGGAAAAACATTAAAGAATTACGGAACGGTGGCAGCATTGGTTGTCATCATCGGAATTTTCGGACTCCTGAGACCTGCGTCGTTTTTTACACTGAAAAACTTCCTTAATATAACGCGTCAGGCAGCGCCCCTCGCCATGGTGGCTTTAGGAGCGACATTTGTCATGACCATCAATGAATTCGATCTTTCCATCGGAAATATCGTGAGCCTTGGCGGCGTAGTCGCGGCGCTTTTATCGATTCAGGGCGTTCCGATCCCGGTCTGCTTTCTGGCAGCGGTAGTGGCCGGTCTGATCGTCGGCTGCGTGAACGGAGTGATCGTAGCAAAGTTCGGGATCCTTTCCTTTATTACAACACTTGGCATGGGAACCGTACTGGACGGCGTGATTTACGGACTTACCGGAGGCACGACTGTATTTAACGGGATTCCGAAGGCGTTTACGATTCCAGGGATCTTAAAAATTGCAGGCATCCCGTTTATCACCATCGTGGCGGCAATGCTTTACATCGTATTCCACATGTTTATGAATCATATGTCAGCCGGAAGAAAGCTTTATGCCATCGGTGGAAGCAAAGAGGCGGCAGAGACGGCAGGCATCCGGATCTTCCGTTACCGAATTCTCGCTTTTGCGCTCAGCGCGGCAATGGCAGGTCTTGCAGGCGCTCTCGTGGCATCCCGTGTAGGTTCCGCGAATACCACAGCGGGGCAGGGATATTTCTTACAGTCCTACGCGGCGGTATTTATCGGATGCACCGTTTCAAAGAGCGGTGTTCCCTGTGTGATCGGAACCTTAGTCGGAACCATCATTCTGGCGGTTCTGGCGAACGGACTTACGATCCTTCAGATGCCGAGCTTCATGCAGAACATTATCACCGGCGGAATCATCATTCTCGCAGTTGTGCTCCAAAAACTCGGCGCGGGTCATGGTTCACGGTAAGGATTTTTGGTACCGAGAATACCGTAAAATAACATTGAGAGAGCGGATTTTACCAATTTAGGATGCGATGGATTGGCAAAATCCCCAGTACTGTGTAACGGTACAGAACGGGGAGGGAATAGATGTTAGCAGCAACCTTTGATATCGGAACGACAGCCGTCAAGGCAGTGGTTGTGAACGAAAATGGAGAGCCCGTCTTTACCGGAAGCTCCGTGATCCACACCATCGAAACGGGAAACTTCAAGGAACAGGATCCGGATGAGTGGTATGGGGCATTCTGCAGCCTGTCGAAAGAAATGCTTGAGATCATACCGGCGGCAGAGATTGGGGCCATCATCTTCTCCGGACAGATGCAGGATGTGATCTCGGTTGGGACAGAGGGAAAAGCGCTCCGGAACGCGATCCTCTATTCGGACGGTCGGGCGGACGAGCAGGCACGGATGATCATAAGAGAGGCGGCAAGCCGAAACGTGGTGCCTCTCGGGGATGCGTATATTGCGGAGATTACGGGAAACCACTTTGACGGATCGATGCCGCTTGCGAAGATCCTGTGGTTAAAAGAAAATGAGCCGGAGATTTATGAGAAGACCGCATGTTTTCTCATCAGCTCGAAGGACTATATAATAGGTAGACTTACCAGTGTGTTCGCCGGAGACATGACCGCCTGCTCCACGGCGGGGGCCATGGATCTGGACAAGAAGATCTGGTCGGAGGAGTTCATTGGGGCAGCGGGGATCAATATCAGGAAATTCCCGAAGCTCTTTTACGCTCATGAGTGCGTCGGAACGGTCACGAAGACCGGGGCGGCAGAGAGCGGATACCGGACCGGGACAAAGGTCTATGCCGGAACCGGAGATGCCGGAGCAACGACACTTGCCAGCGGAATCCTGGCACCGGGGGAGTACAACATCAACCTCGGAACCTCCGGCTGGGTGGCAGCCGTGTCCAACCAAAGGATGGAGAGCGAGGGCGGCGGGTTTAATCTGGCAGCAATGCAGAAGGACCTGCTCATCAATGTAGTCCCGTTCCTAAACGGCGGAAACGTCCACCAGCTGATCGCGAAGATCCTGTCCAGGAATCCCGACGGGGCACCGGATTTCGGGTATATCTCAGAGCTTCTTGAGAAAGCGGAACCCGGAAGTCACGGACTGTTCTTCCTGCCCTATGTGGCAGGTGAGCGGTTCCCGATCATGGACAGCAGCGTCCGGGGAAGCTTCTTAGGTCTCTTCCAGGAGACCACGGCGGCGGACATGGCACAGAGTGTCCTCGAGGGCGTGGCATTTTCCATCCGTCAGGGTCTGGAACTGTTCGACCATCCGACGTCAAAGATCACGCTGATCGGCGGTGGAGCGAGGGAGCGGCGATGGTGCCAGATCTTAAGCAATGTCATGGGCCAGAAGATCTTTGTATACAAGGATCCGGACCTTTTACCGGCGCTGGCCATCGCCTCGGCGGTGTTTGTGGCGGAGGGCGTGATCCCGGATTACAAGTCCTTTATCGAGACACTGGAGAGCCAGGGACACTGTGATACGGTGGAACCGGATCCGGAAGTCTCGGAGAAATACCACAGAAGCTATCAGAAATATAAGAACATTTATCCGCTGGTAAGAGAGTTTTACAGCAGATAAAGGTCAGTCGGCAGCCATGATTTTTTTAAACCTGTGGTCTGCAAAAATAGAAAATATGGTAACGGTTAAGTAACATTTCCGCTGCTACAAAATCACGATTTCGATAACTGTCTGGCGGAGATTTGAAAAATCACTCCGGAAATATGGGTATGGACAGTTACAGACAATAAACCAGTTTACACGAGGAGGAAAAATATATGTCAAAAGGCAGATTTGGCGCGCATGGTGGTCAGTACATTCCTGAGACGCTTATGAACGCAGTACTGGAACTCGAAGAGGCATACAACCACTACAAAAATGACCCGGAATTCCAGAAAGAACTCACAACACTTTTAAATGAATACGCGGGCAGACCGTCAAGACTCTACTACGCGGAGCACATGACAAAGGATCTCGGCGGAGCGAAAATCTACTTAAAGAGAGAGGATTTGAACCATACCGGCGCCCATAAGATCAACAACGTGCTCGGTCAGATGCTTCTCGCGAAGAAGATGGGAAAGACCCGTGTCATCGCCGAGACAGGCGCAGGCCAGCACGGCGTAGCGACAGCGACGGCGGCAGCGCTCTTCGGCATGGAATGCGAGATCTACATGGGAATCGAGGACACGAAGCGTCAGGCATTAAATGTATACAAGATGCGTCTTCTCGGCGCGAAGGTCCATGAGGTGACAACCGGAACAGGAACCCTGAAGGATGCTGTTTCCGAGGCAATGAGAGAGTGGACAAACCGGATCGAGGACACCCACTATGTTCTCGGATCCTGTATGGGACCACATCCGTTCCCGACCATCGTCCGTGATTTTCAGGCAGTTATCTCCAAGGAGATCAAGGAGCAGATGTTAGAGAAAGAGGGACGTCTTCCGGACGCAGTTCTCGCCTGTGTCGGCGGCGGATCCAACGCTATCGGCGCATTCTACAACTTCATCGAGGATAAGGACGTTCAGCTTATCGGCTGCGAGGCAGCAGGACGCGGCGTGAACACAGCAGAGACAGCGGCGACCATCGCGACAGGACGTCTCGGAATTTTCCATGGCATGAAGTCCTATTTCTGCCAGGATGAATATGGCCAGATCGCCCCGGTATATTCCATCTCCGCAGGTCTTGACTATCCGGGAATCGGACCGGAACACGCAAATCTTTACGATACAGGACGGGCCCAGTATGTGGCAGTTACCGATGATGAGGCGGTCGATGCATTCGAGTATCTCTCCAGAATCGAGGGAATCATCCCGGCGATCGAGAGCGCTCATGCCATCGCATACGCAATGAAGCTCGCACCGACGATGGGAAAGGATAAGATCATTGTCGTCAATGTTTCCGGAAGAGGAGACAAGGACTGTGCAGCAATCGCAAGATACAGAGGGGAGGATATTCATGAGTAAGATCGCAAACGCCTTCAAAGGCGGAAATGGAAAGGCATTTATCCCGTTTATCACCTGCGGTGACCCGTCCTTAGAGGTCACAGAGCAGCTTGTATATGCAATGGAGGAGGCAGGAGCAAACCTTATCGAGCTTGGAATTCCGTTCTCCGATCCGACGGCAGAGGGACCGGTGATTCAGGCGGCCAATACCCGCGCTCTGTCCGGCGGCGTGACCACCGACAAAATTTTTGCAATGGTTGAAAAAATCCGGAAAAACACACAAATTCCGATGGTTTTCATGACCTACGCGAACGTTGTGTTCTCCTACGGAACAGAGCGCTTTATTAAGAAGGCGTCTGAGCTCGGCATGGACGGAATCATCTTACCGGATGTTCCGTATGAGGAGAAAGAGGAGTTCGATGTTGTGTGCAAGAAGTATAACATGGACATGATCTCCCTCATTGCCCCGACCTCCCATGAGAGAATCAGCATGATCGCGAAAGAGGCATCCGGCTTTGTATACTGCGTATCTTCGCTCGGCGTTACCGGAACGAGAAGCGAGATCACAACGGATATCGGCGCGATGGTGGAACTTGTGAAGAAAGCGAAGGACATCCCGTGTGCAGTTGGTTTCGGTATCTCTACACCGGAGCAGGCAAAGAAGATGGCAGGACTTTCCGACGGTGCTATCGTTGGTTCCGCGATTGTGAAGCTCTGCGGAACGTATGGAAAAGATGCGGTTCCGTATGTGAAAGAGTATGTGAAGTCGATGTGTGACGCGGTGCATGGCATCTAAGAATCGGCCGGGAAACGCTCCGCGAGGATGCGCGGTGATTCTGATAGAAATAAGTCAGCTTCGCTGACCAGAATCACGCGCCAAGTCTCACGGACGTTCGACTTAAATGAAAAAGAATGTTGTCGAAATGGTAATTGGAGACATACACTTTTGCAAGGTAAAGTGTTTGCGTTGTACCGTGCTTTGTGCTAAAATCAAATAACGAACTGTCAATTCTGCGGTGCAGGGACTCCTTTGCACCGCAGTTGTTTGTGTTACTTGCGCAAAGATGTAGGTTATCGCAAGCAACCGCGCGAGACGCACGAATGTGCCAAGGCACATTCCTTTTTGCAAAGGAGAAAGATGTATGCCAGTAGGAATTATCATCAATGCCCTGTCCGTCGCCATCGGCGGTGTGGTCGGGGCTTTACTTGGGCATAAGCTGCCCACAAGGATCAATTCGGAGCTCACGAAGATCTTCGGCGTCTGCTCTATGGGAATGGGCGTGAGTTCCATCGGCCTTATGAAAAATATGCCCGCCGTTATCTTTGCGGTGATCATTGGAACCGCGTTTGGACTGGCGGTGAATCTCGGCGGGATCATCAACAGCGGCGCGGCGTGCATGGAGAAGCCGGTGGGGAAGATCTTCCCGAATAAGAATGCGTCCATGTCCAGAGAAGAGTATATGACGATGCTCGTGACGATCATCGTGCTGTTCTGTGCCAGCGGAACGGGAATCTATGGTTCCCTGGACTCCGGAATGAGCGGTGACCACACGATCCTGATCTCCAAGTCCATTCTGGACTTCTTTACCGCGATGATCTTTGGAGGAACCCTGGGAATGGTGGTTGCGGCTGTTGCGATCCCACAGTGCGTGATCTTTCTCGCGATCTTCGCTGCGGCGAAGTTCATCTTTCCGCTTACCACACCGGATATGATCGCGGACTTCAAGGCCTGCGGCGGTTTCCTTCTTCTGGCCACAGGTTTCCGCATCGCAAAGATCCACAACTTCCCGGTCGCCGATATGATCCCCGCGATGGTGCTCGTCATGCCGGTGAGCTGGTTCTGGGGGAATGTGGTGGTGCCGATGCTGTAAGAGTGCAGGCGGACGAGAAAAGAATATAGAAAAATCTTTAAGTATACAAATCACGAAAGTGGCAGAGCAGTAGATTATAGCAGAGTTGCTACTATCATCGAGTAACTGTTGATAATGCTTATAAAAAAACTGAATTTTATGGAGCTTTCCGAAATTTGAATATAGACTCTTAATAAAGTAAAAAACACCCATACATATATATGCATGAGTGTTTTTCAGCCATAATCAATATGGCTCTCTCTGTTCTATTATATTATCACATTTGTGAACTTATGACAAGGGGTTATATAATTTTTTAAAAAAATAATTTATAAAGTATCGAATTTATGGTATTCAATTTTGGACTTCGGCAAAGCAATTAATGTATCTAGAACATTTAAATCCTTTATTCCCATCTGACCTCTAACATTGTCAAATGCGTTAGGTTGTAAAGTATTCTGCAGTTCTATTAACATATTTTTTAATTCTATAATCATCGGAGAAAATTCTTCTTTTGGAAGAAAATATTTAAAGTATATAAGAATATCAAAAATATTTTTTTTGGTACATCTGCTGTATGCTGTTGGCAGCTGTGCATAATATGGATCTAAAATTCGACCACTTGCAGAATTATTCCGCGCTTGTGTTTGATGAATGCAATAGACCCGTTCATTATGGGCACAAGAATTCCGCACTCTGCGTAACCAATGTAAACTACCAATCAATAACTTAACGTTGGGCAAACCATGGTCATCATACATGGAATATAATTTGCAAATAGCGTGGGTTACGGGTGACTTGCTGTTATGAAGAACATCAATAAAAGTAGAGAAATTTACAACTTTTATCATAATCCAAGTCGGGATCTGCTCATGATTTTTCATGTAAAATTGTACATATTCTGATTTACTTTTGCTTAATTCAGAGTAAGCAGATGATATAGTGTTCATTTTTGACTGCAAAGTAGCATTAGGGGAATAGGCGCTTGTTTCGTACCATGGTATTTTTCCATTGTCATTACATTGATCAAATTTGTAACCGGTTAATGTTCTAACTTCCTCCTCGACCTGAGTGATATATTTAAGTAAAAACAATCTCAGTGATTCATCAAATTTCTTTAAACTATTAATTTGACTCAAGGATGTATTTGGAAAATAAGTATGATTTCCATTAGCATCAGTGCCGCAAGTAAAAGGAGTTTTATAACCGTTAATTATGTTAAAATAGCCAGAGCGTACTAATGATATTTTATGCGGAATTCCATTACAATCAATTTTTTTATCGTTACGGAGTTTTTTCATTTGTTGATTATAAGTTAGAAAAGATTTATCGTTTGCCATATATCTTATCTCCTTGTGTCATATGTCTCTAATACTTTAATAATAGCATTTATGTTATAAAATTACTACCCTTTAATAGGTTCTCCCCATTCTGTCTATTTAGAAGCTTTGAGATTAATTACTTAAGTTGTGGTGCTTTAATCACGTCTTTCCGAATTTTAGGCGTACCGGCTGTACTCACGGTATCGCTGCCGCATCAGGCAGATCAGTGTCACGACCGTGACGCCGAAACAGTCGATCAGCACATCCGTAAACCGTCCTGCGCGGCCTGGGACGAAGAGCTGGTGGAATTCGTCGGTGCAGGCGTAGAGGAAGACGATGGCGAGGGCGGCAAGAAGACGGCATTTCGCGTCGGGCGTCTGGTATGTAAAGTGGAGTCCGAAGCGGACAGTGCAGTAAAATACCAGATATTCCGTCATATGGGCGGCTTTCCGGACCGGGAAACTCATGAGTTCTATGAGGCCGGCGTACTGGGATGGATCCCCGTGGAAAAAGCCGAGCTTTGTGCCGATCATGAGAATCAGGCGGCTCACCGTGTCACTCATCTCCGTGGATTCCGCCGCGGGCTGGGCGGAGAACCAGAAGATGGCGGCGGCGATGAAAAGCGTCGGGAGCCAGGAAAGCAGCTTTGTGGCAGCAGGATATTCCTTGTATTTATAATCTGAATATTCTTTTTTATCGATAGGTGCAATGTTCATATCGTAGAAACTCCAAAAAATGTGAAGATATATTCTTTTCAATAAAAATCCTGTTGAAAATAACCTTAGTAAATGAGAAGTTTTATACGGAAAAATATACAGGAAGCAGGGTTCAAATACCATGCAGTTTACAGGGAAATCTCTCCCTTAGCCCGAGCTCTCCGATCCCGGATCGAATGGATCACCGGAACCATGAAAATTGCAACAATTCCACCTGCAAATCCATTATTATATAAATTCATGCCTCCATACACAATTCCGACATTTAAGGCGACGGAAGAATGCAGGAATCCCGCGAGCAGACCCACGAAGATTCCGAACTCCCCGGCAATCGGTGCCAGTGTTGTTGAGAACAAGAGCGCCAGGATCGGTGACGGGGAGCTGATGGTCCAGTGCTTTGTGAAGCTCGCGAAGAGCACGCCGAACATGATCGGGGCGATGTTTCGGATATGTTTTCCGGTGGCGGAGAATCCGATGATCGTAAAGATTCCGCCGAGGGTCGGTCCGTTCAATTCGCCGCCGACGCCGAGGACAAAGATCGTTGCAAAGAGGCCGTTGATGGCCATGTTGAGTACCGTTGCAGCGCCGCCGTTGTCCCGGAGATAATCGGTTCCGCCGATTCCGGAGCAGGAAAGGATCTTTCGGTAGGATGTACCGACCTCCTTTCCGCCAAAAAGAAATGCCGCGATGATCATGGCGACGAAGAGGCAGCAGAGGACCGCAAACAGCAGCTGGTTGTTGCCCTCCGACCAGATCAGGCGGGATTCGGTGGTGATGCCGAAGGATTTTAACACGGAGACCACGACGGTGGCAATGATTCCGGCGGAAAAGCCCACGTTATAGAGGGAGTAGCCTTTGTGGGCGTAGTGAACATGGGTGGATAACGGCGGCAGCACAAAACCGATCATGAGGCCCACGGCGAGGCTGATAAAAAGCCGCAGAAGGTAAGGCAGATCTGTGATATACATGATCTGCGTGATGATCGGGGACAGGCTGGTGCCGTAAAAACCGATGTAGACGTAGCGCGATAAGTGCATTTTATGGTAGTGGGCGTAGATATATACGCCGAGCAGGATCGCCCAGATGTTTAAGAGGTTCTTTCCAAACAGGGAAAATCCAAACATCAGGCAGCTTGACGTGATCGTATGCCCGTCCATCTCCATGCCGAGGAAATAGATGGTCCAGATGCATAAAAGCGTCAGCAGACCGGCATTGATAAAGGATGTTCCGATGCCGCCGACTAAAAAGTAGTCTGTGATCAGAAAGTCCGGCTCCTTGATCAGCGTCCAGAGCCCAGGGAGAATTTCCGTGATGGGTTGCAGAAACAGTCCGACGATCATGAAATAGAGCGGGGTCAGGGACAGAAGACGGAACTTCTGGAGTCTTGTGAGGGGGGAATGAGTCATGTACGTGTCCTTTCTATAAACTATAAATGAGCAAATTTGAAAAACTGCACTATTAAGTCTATCACATGCAGACATATAGAATATTAAGCGGACCAATGTCCATGTTACGTGCACAATAAGTTATAATTTTTGTGCACTTTTCGGTATTTGCTCATTTATAGCTATAAAGATAAAGTTATAAGCGAGAAGCCATTGAGATTTGGACTCGCCGACCGGCTTTGGAAATGCCACATCCGTAGATTCGATGCCGTGATTTGGAAAATTGGGGGATTCAGCCAGCATGGCGGAATGCGGACATGGATTAGTATACCTTAAGAATGAAAAAATAGAAAGAGTTTCCGCAGATGATCGCAGGAAAGTATCGATATTTGCTTTTGAAATGAAAATTTTGAAATGGAAAATCTGAAAAAACGATAGCTGGTAATTATAGATTATAGATAGGAACTGTCAGTAATGGGAATAAAAAAATATTACTTTAAAAGCGCATTGAGGAAAGCGTTTAATGTTTCACGTTGTTCAGAATTTAACTGGTAGATCGTATTTAATAAGGGATCTGTAGTGATTTTTTTCAGTGTACCGTCATCAAAAAAATCGGAAAGAGATATATCCAGGGCGTCACAGACAAATGAAAGGATCTCTACAGTGGGATTTTTTTTGCCAAGTTCAACATCACGCAGGTAGCTCTGGGAAATCCCAGACATGTTTGCAAGCTTATTTACTGTATAATTCTTTTGTGTTCTGAGAAAAGAAATTCTAGCACCAATATCCATAGGAATCCTCCACTTTTGAGATAGCATATCAAATTTATCGAGATAAAATTACATCTATAGAGATTGATAATAATATCTATAGATGTTATAATAACTTCAGATTTTTATACAAAAGAATGGCAATGTCTTGTCTTTAGCAGAGGCAACCCCGTCTTTTGGATAAACTTGAGGGAGGAACAGTGTTTAATGGAAAAACGATTTGAAGAAAGCCAGGATTCCGGGGCGGAACGTAAGCAGTACTATGAAATATTGCAGATTTCAGAGAATGCGTCGAAAGAAGTTATTGAGATCTCATATGAATCGCTGAAAAAGAAATTTCAATCGGAAATGGAAGATGGGAATCAAACAGCAAGGAAGAAACTCCTTGAACTGGAAGAAGCTTATTTTGTGTTATCGGATGAAAAAAGACGAAGCCAGTATGAAAAATTAAGAAATAATAAAACAGATAAAGATAACCGACCGACTGGCACAGATTCCGGGGTAACAGGAGAAAAGTGGTATTACTCAGGTCTGGTTCTGCTTATAACATTTTGTCTCTGCACGCCAGTATCATGGATTTTGACGGCAATCAGATATCAACATAGAAACGAGCAATCAGAAGAATATAAAAAAAGAACTAAAATTGCGGTCAGGATGCAGGTTGCGCTTATAATTCTCTCAATTGTGTGTGTTGCGCTGTTTACATTTTTTGGTATAAGGGCAGGATTAAAGAATCAGGACACAGTCATAGGAACAGTGGAAGAAAAAACATCCATAATCCAGCCTGAAAAAATGGAAGCAGAAATGTCAGAAAATCGACAGGATGAATATACAGATCAAGAAATCCGCCAGATGCTTTGTTCTTACATAGATACAGAAGATGCGGAAGCATTGCGTGTGCTGCGGGGTGAAAACCCGTACCGCGTATGGCAGGTCATGAAAGAATTTATCAGCACCTACATGATTACAGAAAATGTCAGTTCGGATGAATGGCAGGGGCAAAATGAGCAGGAGATTGAGCGATACTGCGATGCGTATTTGGTGGTTTTTCCAGACAATATTTCAAGCGTATGGGATGTAAAGAAAAATATAAAAAACCTGACTGAACGATCTAGTGAAATCGCGGAGAGAAGTCTGATAAACATTGAAAATGAACCCATTGATCTTATTAATCTGTCCTACGTGAGATATAGTGATGTCTATGTTATAAAAAAACTAGATCTTTCAAGTGAAAATACTGCACAGAAGAAGAATGAGCTGGATAAAAATGCAGAAAGTGAGTGGCTTGCCGTAGATGCCATTTATCAGGATGGGATGATGACAGTTGGAAACGATTATTATGTGCTGTTGTCAAGTGAGATAAGCCCATTTCCGCAACAAGGTTCGTATGCTGTTCCGTTTATATCGTTAGAGCGGAAGGAAACATTGGTAGATACAAATGGATTTGAACAGCAGGTGCCGGTTTACTATATGTTTAATGAGGCTGAGACAGAAGAATTTTCAAATGAGTTTGATAAAGTTTTAAGCCTTGAAAATGAACGCGACAAGATATTTGAAGATCTGTGCGATACATTAGGAATAAGCCAATAACTGCAGGATGATCTATAAATATTAGATGGTTACGGGAGAAAAACTATGAAAGATTATTACGAAATACTAGAGATTTCGGAAAGTGCGTCGGAGGAAGTCATTCATATGGCGTATAAGGCGCTGGTAAAAAAATATCATCCGGATTCTTCGGGACAGGAAAAAAACTCAGAGAGTAAAATGCAGGAAATTAATGAAGCGTACGAGATTTTATCCGATCCGGAAAGACGAAAGAATTATGATGAAAAAAGGGTTCAGGAGGAAAATGAGAAGAGCGAGGGAAGTGAAAATGGTCACAGATGGTACTATTCGTATCCTGTTCTTCTTGCAACTTTTTGTTCTGTATTTTTATATCCATTATCGCTGCTCTTAACCATTATAAGATTTATTTGCCGGAAAAAGCAGGACAGGGGATACCGGATCCGCACGAATATTATCTTTGGAATCCATATGTTTTGTTTATTGCTTCTTGTACTTGGCGCTGTATTTGGATCAGACGGGAGTGAAGTACGTTCAACTGGGGAAACGTATGTGGCAGTGACAGAAACTGCGGCAGAGCAGACGGAAACCGAACCGGAACAAAGTTATGGCATAAAAGATGCAAGTGCTTCAACGGAAGACCAGAGAAGCATGATTCAGGAAGATGACGAAATAGTGGCAACAGAAAACCAGAATCAGGAATCAGAAGCTGAAACGATTACAGAGCGCCAGACAATTGCAGCAGAAAATAAAATAACAGAGTTTTCGCTTCAGGCGATAGAAGAAAGTACAGGGCAGTATTCTATTTATAAAAATCCATATATGCGGGCAAGTCTGGAGGAGTATCTGGAATTAATCAACCAGTCTTATGCGAACGTAAATTCGCAGCAGAGAGCCCAGATCATAACAATGGAAGATGTTCTGGAAGAAGCAAAATTATCAAAAAAAATGATAAAGAAACTGCTGGCTCTTGATGGAACGGATTTTTTTGATAATCCGGATTTTATGCTTATGGACTGCAAGAAAAATAATGGGGTATTGGACACGCTGATCGGAGCGGATGAACTGAGACAAACATATTTTGAAGTTTCTTCCCGTGCGAAATCACTGGACTCATCGGCGTATTATTACTACTTTGGAAAGATAAAAAATAACCGACCAAATGGCGAAGGTGCGTTATTCACATTTTCACCGGACAATGACCTATGCCTCATGTATGCAGGAAACTTTAAAGACGGAAAAATGAGCGGAAATGGAGTGGATGTTTCTGCTACCTGGTTTGGATACACTATAGGAAGAAGCGGAAACTTTGAAGACAATGAAAGCAATGGAAAAAGTGTCTCCTATGATCCAGGTGATATTACCGGTGTATATTCTCTTTACAGGAGCATGTTCCTTGACTATTTAAATGATAAATTTGCACAGTATCCGGAAGAAAAACAGAATAAAATTCTGGAACGGATCGTACAGAAAAATCCGGCAATCAGAATGTGGTCGATCTCGGAACTTTATAAGGCAGATAATAGAAAAATCAGGTTGGACGTTCCTGTTGTGAAACCAGTGGAAGAGTTTTCGGGAAAGATGAAAGATGATAAATTCCAGTCAGGAAAACGCTACGATTCGTTTGGAACGCTGATATATGAAGGCGATTTCAGAAATGGAAAATATAACGGAAGCGGAACGCTGTATTATGAATCCGGGACTCCCAAATATAAAGGGAAATTTAGTGATGGAAAATATAATGGCGATGGAATTTTATACAATGAGGACGGAAGTGTAAGAAAAAAGGGTAAATTTAAGAATGAAGACCCGGACACGGAACAAGAAAGACTTGTCACATCATTAGGTTCGTCTATTACTATGGCATTAGCAACCACAATGACAGAAAAAGGAGCTGCATATTTCTTTGAACCAGAATCTGCGGACAGTGACGAATCATTGTCCGAGACGGAGAGTAGTGGAGCGAATGAGCAGTCGGATGACGATTTGGACAAAATGTTAAGAGAATCAGTTCTCCCGGTTGCTGTTGATGCACATCCAATCGATATGGGTACGGAAGACGAGGAGTATATTTTTCCCATGAGCGATTATTTGGAATTAACGGACGAGCAGATATCGACATTGACACAGGATGAGATCAGAATCGCAATCAACGAAATCTATGCCCGACATGGATATATTTTTAAAGATAATGATTTGAAAACATATTTCGAGTCAAAGAGCTGGTATCATGGTACGGTAGAACCGGAAAATTTCCAGGAGTCCGTGTTAAATGTCTGGGAGAAAGAGAATATCAGAAAGCTTGCAGCGGCCAGAAATTAAAATGTGATTAAACAAAAGGAGTAGGAATAAAAATGGGGACAATATCAGGTATCATCCTTCTGGTGCTTTCGATTGTCATTACAAACAAAATCTGTAGAATTTTGTTTAGAAACACGATTGGTACTATGACAGCGTACATAACACGGACATTTATTGTGTGGCTGATTGTAATGCTGATTCTTGGCGGCATTTTCAGTTCAATCGGGATATTTTAGGTATGAAAAGAGGTCCAGATACATTTGTGAAGTGTATCGGACCTCTTTTTAGAATCGTAATTTGCAGTGTGAAAGAAATTACTGAATGAACAGTGTATTTACATCAAGCTCATTCTCAATCATGCCGGACTCATACATGAAATCGGCTGTATTCTGGAAACCTTCTTTGTCAGCGTCAGTGATTTCTGTGGAGAAGTCATAGAAACCGTACATTTCCTTTACCGCGTCAACATCAAGGTCAAGTGTTGCGGCAACAGTCTCCATGGTTGCCTCCTGGTTATCAGCCATGTAGGATGCGATCTCTTCCTGTGCAGCGTTTAATTTTTTAATGACATCCGGATGCTCGTCGTAGAACTTCTGGGTCGTTGCAACTGCGATCAGTGCGCTGATCAGGCCCTCGCCGTCTGCAACAAGGTGATAGCCCTGCTGTTCTGCATTGTAAGCAGTTGCGCCTGCGAGCAGGGCAACGTCAACGCTGCCGCCATCAAGACCTGCCTTTGCGTCAGGAATGCTCATGTTTACATAATTTACATCGTCAAGAGTCATGTCAGCCTGCGCAAGATAGGAGACAAGGAGCTCATGAAGGTTTGTGCCGGTCGGGCCTGCGATGGTCTTTCCTTTTAAACTCTCTGGAGTTGTGAGGGACTCATCCTTTGAGTACATGCAGAATGCCTTCGGGGAACGGCTGTACATGTTTAAGACCTTGATATCTGCGCCGTTTGCTGCGGACAGGATCACGGAAGTTGCGCCTACTGCGTAGAGAGCCTGAACATCACCGGAAGCGAGAGCCTGTGTCTGGTCAGCACCGGAAGTAAGCTCTGCGTACTCAACCGGAACGCCGAGTTCTTTCGCGAAGATTTCCTGGTCCTTCTCGATGATAGTCGGTACATTTAACGGGGACGTTACATAGGTAACGGTGAGTTTGTCGATGGATGTCTCAGCGTCAGCTGTAGCCTCGGCAGAAGTTTCAGCCTCAGCGGAAGTCTCAGCGGTTGTCTCGGTAGCAGAAGCAGCCTCAGTCTCTTTGCCCGCAGATCCGGAGCAGCCTGCAAGGGAAAATGTCATGCATGCCGCGAGTCCTAATGCGATCAGTTTTTTCATTTTGTTTTGTCCTCCTCATGTAAGTTGAAAAATAAGTGTATGATACGCCTAAGTTAACCTATTGTGCTATTTCAAATAAAACGTTTAAAAACTTGTAAAAACCGCAAA